>Ga0187878_1004224_pt1 | contig 11281 bp, 10 predicted proteins | sample June2016WEW_17_1_FD_132979 | JGI IMG/M metagenome (GOLD analysis project Ga0187878, IMG submission 132979) | Peatland microbial communities from SPRUCE experiment site at the Marcell Experimental Forest, Minnesota, USA - June2016WEW_17_150 | ecosystem: Environmental > Terrestrial > Soil >...
CCAGGGCTACCACGGCGACGAAGGGACCATCTTCACGGAAGAGTACCAGCGCAACGTCTACGAGCACCAGATCGGGATGCTGAAACGGATTCCGTTCCTGCGCGGCACGACGCCGTGGATTCTGATGGATTTCCGCTCTCCCAGGCGGACCCTGCCGGGGATCCAGGACTACTTCAACCGGAAGGGACTCATTTCCGAACGCGGCCAGAAGAAAGCGGCGTTCTTCGTGATGCAGGAGTTCTACGAGTCGGTGAAGAAAAAAGGGACGCTGCAGTAGGGCGGGACGGCAATCCGTCCGGGAGGAAGAGCCGGGCCAGGGTCGTTACTGGCTTCTCCTGAGCACCTTGTACTCGAACGGCTTCAGCGTCATGTTCGCCGGTGCGGGGGCGTTTTCCAGCAGGTCGAAGTAGCCTGGGCCGGGCTTGACGACGACGCTCTGGTCGTCGTGGTTCAACACGAAGTAGTAGTGGTTCTGGCCCTTGGAGCGCCGCGTCACCTCGACGCCGCTGGGGACGCCGGCCAGGAGCGGCTTGAGGTTGTGCTCGGCGGCGTAGCGCCGAATCAGGTGGCGCGCCGCCTCCAGGTTGAAAAACGACGCGTAATAGACGGCCGTGCCCTTGCCGTACTTGTTCTCGGTCGCCGCCGGGCTGCCCTTCATGGCGTCGTGTTCCCAGGTGGCCACCGCCGCTGCCCGGGTGGTCTGGAGCACCTCGGCGAATACGTTCACCGGGACCGGCGCGGCGTCCTCGAAGCGGATGGCGTTCTTCTTCCGCGAGGGCGGCTGGTAGCACTGGAAGTCGATCACCTCGACGCCGAACAGGTCGCTGAGCAGGATGGGCTTCACCTGCTCGGTCATGGCGTTGTCGCGGTTCTTCACCGCGCTGTGGGCCGAGAGGATGAAGGTCCCGCCCTGCTCGACGAACCGGCGGATCTTCTGCGCCAGCTCTGAATCCATCAGCATCAGGTGCGGGCCGAAGACGATCTTGTAGCGGTTGAAATCCGCCCGGCGGCCGATGAAGTCGATGTTGTACTTGGCTTCCGAGGCCGCCTGGAAGAGATCCGCGAATTCGGCGGCCAGGCTGACCTCGCGGGTGAGGTACTGGTGATCCAGCGCCCACTCGTCGTCGAAGTCGTTCACCACGGCGATGTCGGAAACCACGCTCGAGCCCAGGATCTCGCTGCCGATCCGGCGGATTTCCGCGCCCTCTTTCTTGAACTCCTGGAAGCGCGCCCGCGGGATGTTGTCGTGATCCAGCACCCCGCTCCAGTACTCCTCGATGCCCTTTCGCGCCGTTCGCCAGCGGAAGTGGAGCACGCCGTCGGCGCCGTGCGCGATGGATTGAAACGCCCACAGGCTCATCTCGCCCGGCCGCGGCGTGCGCAGCAGATAGGTTTGGCCGCCCGCTCCGGTCTGCTGCTCCATGATCATGAGCCGGTCGCGGAACCCGCGCGCCTTGGTGAGGTTTGCCCCGGTCGGGTACTGGGGCTTCTCCTGGAAGCAGGGATAGTTGTCGAACGCGAAAATGTCCAGATCCCGGCTCATCTCGTAGTAGTCGATGTTCTTGAAGAAGCCGTTGTGCGTGAGGAAGTCGTTGGGGCGAACGCGGCGGAGGATCTCGACCTGGTCGCGCTGGTAGGACGCCACGGAATCCGAGATGAACCGCCGATAGTCCAGCTCGTGCGCCGGGTTGTGCGGCGCGGGCGCGGGAAAGGGAAGATCGACCTGGCCCCAACTCGAGTACCACTGGCTCCAGAACGCGGTTCCCCAGCGCTCGTTGAGCCCGTGCAGCTCGCCGTACCTGGCCTTGAGCCACTCGCGGAAGGCGTTGCTGCAACTCTCGCTGTAGCATTCGCTCAGGCCGCAGTTGAACTCGTTGTCGATCTGCCAGCCGATCACGTTCGGGTTGTCCTTGAAGTGCGCGGCCATCTCCTCGACGATCCGCTTGGACAGCCGGCGGTAGACCGGCGAGTTGTAGCAGGTGTGGCGGCGGGTCTGGTCGTCGGCCGCGCGGCCGTCCGCGAAGACCGCCAGCGCCTCCGGATACCTCCCGGTAAGCCACTTGGGCGGCGCGGCCGTGGGGGTGCCCAGGATGGTCTTGATGCCGTGCCGGGCCAGCACGGCGATGGCGCGGTCGAACAGGCTGAAATCGAACGTCCCCTCCCTGGGCTCCATCAGGTACCAGCCGAATTCGCCCATGCGCACGACATTCACCCCGGCCGCGCGCATCAGCCGCGCGTCGGCCCCCCAATAGCTCTCCGGCCACTGTTCCGGGTAATAAGCCACGCCGAACAGGAAGGTGTTGTAGCGCTCGCCGGCGAAGGCCGACACAACCAAGCCCAAACTCAGAAGCACTCGTTTCATACAACGCCGATTCTAACCCTTTCGTCGCACACAGGCTGGCCAGCCACCTGATGCGGATGATAGCCCGGTGGGGCAGACGATCGTTCTGTGTCGTCTGCCAACCAGGAGCCACGTGGGGCAGAACGATGTACTCCGAAGACTTCTCCGCTGAAACGCAGAAACTCCATGTAGAGTGTCAGAGGAACTGAAAACCTAAAAGGTCACTGCGCGGTGTCCTTCGGCACCCAGGAAAAGCTTATCGGAAATGAAGCACGAATTCGATATAGACCAGATCGGATAGACCGTGAAACTCCCCATTCCGAGAGGACGCGAACAATTGGGCGCCGAAGTTCAGGTCGGTGTTGGCGGTCAGGTTGTGACTCAGACGCGGCAAGACAACGGCGGAGCGCCCTTCCAGATCGCCGACTACATACGTCTCCAGCTTCCAAAGAGGCGTGAGCGGATAGCTCCCGCCGCCCGAGATGAAGTGACGATGCAGGGTGAAGATCTCATTCGAAAATCGGAGCAGCACGTTGGGATCGAGTGGCCGGTTTTGCGCGAGATCCGGCTGGCCCTGGTTGTAAAAATACTCGCCGGCCAGGTAAAGGCCGTTGGCGAGGGCGTAGTCGCTGCCGATTACCAACCGTAGTGCATCGCGGGTCGAGATTGGGATGGAGCCGGGTATCGGGTGGCGCCAGCGATACGTCAGCTCTCCGCGCACGCCGGCGCCACGAACCTGGCCGGCGAAGTCGAACCCAGTGGTCCAATCCTGGCCGAAACGGGCCGCCGCCACATCGAAATCGTAGTTGTGGAATGTCCGGCTGAGCCGGAGCGCCGAAGTGGAGTGGCGGAAGCCGTCCTGAGGCGCGTAAACGGCGTTCCATCGCAGTGCGCCCGGGGAACCGAATTCGAGCACGGCGGCATCCACGCCCTGGCGTTCCTCGGATTCAATCTGCAGCGGGCTGATCGGATTGAACATGTCCATGGGACTCCAGAAGCGTGCCGTCCCCCAGCCGATGCGCTGGCGCCCAACCGTCAGAGCCGCCGAGTCGTTGTGCAGCGAAACATATCCGCGATAGAGAGAAGTGTCCCAGTACAGGTTGCTGCGGTTCACGAGGGCATGCTGGAGATCGAGCCAGGCGGCGCCCTGGCGGTCTCGGACAATCTGGAAATCGGGGAGCCCGGTGAGATTGCCCGCGTGGACTTCGCTGTCGTAGTCCACGTGGACGGCAAGCCAGTCCCGATACTTCCCGTCGTAGGTGAGACGCAGGCGGTCGAGGTTGTCCGCCCAGGCATCTTGCGTGAAGTAGGAACGCGAGCCGCTGGCCAGGTCTTTGAGATAGCCGCTGATTTGCTGCGTCCAGGATGGCTGGCTGTTGTCAGGAGGCGAGGTCTGCGCCATCCCGAGACCAGCCAGCGAGATCGCCCAGAAGCAGCTCAGCGCTTTCACGGTTCTTGCATTTCGTCGCCGATCAGCCGGCCGTCTCTCAACCGGATGAGGCGGCGGGCGCGACGCATCACCGCCGGATCGTGGGTCGAGAACAGAAACGTAACGGCGAGTTCGCGATTAAGACGTTCCATCATGTCGAGGAGCAACGCCGCGTTTTCCGAATCCAGGTTCGCGGTCGGTTCGTCGGCCAGGATGAGATCGGGTTCCGGCAGGATCGCACGGAGGACGGCCACGCGTTGCTGCTGGCCGCCGCTCAATTCGTCGGGGCGCTTGTCGCGAAGCTCGTGCATTCCGACGGCTTCCAGCAGGCGCTCCGCCCGGCGCACGCGCTCGGGCTTCGGCACACCCTGGAGCGCAGGCACAAACTCGAGGTTCTCCAGAACGCTGAGCACCGGGAACAGGTTGAAGGACTGAAACACGAAACCCAGGCGCCGCAGCCGGAATTCCGCAAGCTGGTCCGCAGGCGTGGAAGTGATCTCCAGCCCGGCGACGCGGATGATGCCGGTGTCCGGGGTGTCGATCGCGCCGATGAGGTTGAGCAGAGTAGTCTTGCCGGATCCGGAAGGGCCCACGGCCGCCGCGAATTCGCCTTTCTCGACCGTCAGGTTCAACGCGGTTAGCGCGCGCACCGAAACGTGATCGCGATAGGTTTTCGAAACGTCGATAAGCTCGATCAGCGCCATGTTCGCTCAGATGTTCCGGATAGCCTCGACGGGCCTCAGGCGCGCGGCTTTGAAGGCCGGATAGAAAGCCACCAGGAGGACCACGGCCACGACGGAGAGATCCGAAAAGATCAGATTCCGCGACGTCAATTCCGGATGGATGACGGTGGTGGTGATCCCCAGAGCGGATGCCCCCGCGGCGTAGCGGGAGAGATCGATTCCGGTGTGAGCGAAAACGATAAGGGACACGCTGCCGAGGAGCGCTCCCAGCGCGGCTCCCATCAAGGCGAGCACGGCCGCTTCCTGTACCACCAGCCGCACCACCTGCCGGGGCCTGGTGCCCAGCGCCATCATCACGCCGAACTCCCGCACGCGTTCGAACACCGACATCATTACCGTATTCAGGATGCCCACCGAGATCACGATAAAAAGGATGAGCACGATGATGTAGAAGAAAGCATCGTCCAACTCAATGAACTGCCGTAAGAACGGCTCGACCACGTACCAGGGCAGAATCTCCACGGGCGCGCCCGCAAGTTGGGTGCTCAGGAACCGCTGCGCTTCCGCGACGGATTCCGACGACTCGAGCAGCAGCGCGGCTTCGGTCGTCCCGCCGGCAAGGGAGAACAGCGATTGCGCGTCTTTCCGGAGCAGGTAGACGACCCCGCGGTCGAGTTCGGGCGAGCCGGATCGGAAGATGCCGGCTACGCGGAACAGTTGCGCGCCCATCGAGCCATCGGCTGCCTGAACCATCAGCACCACCTTGTCGTTTAGCCGCGCGCCCAAGGATTGCGAAAGGCGTTCGCCAATCAGGATCGGCCGGCTCATGCCTTCGTCGAGGAATCTCCCGGCGATGACGGCGCGACCGATGGTGGTGACGCTCCGCTCGGCCTGCGGGACAATCCCTACTATGCTCACCCCGGCGGAGTTTTCCGCCGTGCTGGCGAGCCCGTCGCCAAGAACCCGGAAGGAGTAGCCGCGCAGATGCGGCGTCTGCGGCACCACCCGTTCGAGCAACTGCACGTCGGGCAACGTCTTCAGCAGCGCGGGATCGTGTTGATAACCGGAGCGGTGAATCTCGATGTGGCCGATCTGGGCGCGCACGGAATTGTCGACCATCTGCTCGTGAAAGCCGTCGCCGATGCCGCGCATCAGGATGTTAAACGCCAGCCCGAGCGCGATGGTAAGCACGGTCAGAAGAGATCGCCGCCGGTGCCTCCAGACGTTGCGCCACGCCATTTGCCAGAAAAGCATCGCTGTCCCTCAGAAACGCCGTTCGAGATTCTGTCGCGTGAATGTGTTCGCGGGCATGGGTTTGTCGAATTCCAGCGAAGAGAACGTCAGAGTGGTTTCGTGTCCCGGCTTGTTCTGGGAGACCATACGCCAACGCATGGGGTAGTTGCGCGAGCCGGTTCTGCGGATATTGTCGAAATACAGAGTCTTCTGAAGCGCCCCCTGGTCGTCGTAGAACTCTTCGCGGCGAGGAAGAGAATCCGCTTTGCGGATCAGCAACACCAGCTTGCCCCACACCACGGGAGCGTTGGGTTTGGGCGTGGCAACCAGCCGGTAGCAGGGGTCGCCGTCTTCGGTGGTTTCGGCTTCGATGCGGTGCGTGTAGTCGGTGGGCAGGCTGCTTTCTTTCACCAGGTCGTCATTGGTAAAGTCGCTGCCCATCCAGGACTGGAGCATGAGGGATGGCGGAATCTTGATGACGCGCTCCACCGAGGGCAGGTAGGTCCACATGTTGCTCCCCAGGCGAAGCGTGCCGGTTCCGGCGTCCTTCGCCGGAGCCGTGATGCGAATGATGGTTTTCTCCGGGTAGTCGTACCAAAACGTCATCTCCAACGTCCTTTGCCACTCGGGTGTGCGAACCGTCATCGAGGCGGTGCCATGTTCGGTTTTTCCTTTGAGCGCCGCGTCACATTTCCTGGCGATGGTCAGGGCATCGGGTCCGTCTGCCCGAACCATGGCTCCGGGCGAAAATAGGACCAACACCGCAAGGGCGAGCGCGTACTTCATTTCTTGGACGCCCCTCGTCGAGCGTGTTTTCGGGAGGGAGCTTTCTTGCTGAGCTTCGCAGGCGCCGCAAGGCCACGGAGCAAAACGGCCACGAAATCGTCCCCCATCGAGACGGGATCAAGGGCGGGATCGAACCAAGCCTGGAGGAAGAGCCCATCCAGCGCGCCAACCAGGACAGCCGCGATCCGGGAAGCATCGGCCGCGGGGTCGAATTCGCCCTTTTGCTGGCCTTTGTGAATCTGGCCGGCAATGAGCCTCCGGAACTCCGCATAGGTGTCGCGGAACAATGTGGCCACGCGCGCCCGGCGATCCGGCGACGCAGAGGCCGACCAAAACTCGAAGACCAGAGGAAACAGGTCGCGTGCCTCGGCGCTCATCGCCAGGACGGTGTGGATCGCCTGTTGAATCTGGGCCGCGGCGGTGTCGGAGGGAAGTTCCATGCTCTGCCTGGCAAGCCGTTCCATCGAGGCGATGTAGTCGTCGAAAACGGCGAAGAACAAATCCTGCTTGTCGCGGAAGTACTCGTAGAGTGTTCCCTTGCCGATGCCGGCGCGCTCGGCGATCGCATCCATCGTCGCCGCCTGGTACCCCTGTTCGGCGAAGACTTGGGTCGCGGCGCGAAGAATGGCTCCGGTCTTAGCGGGGCGGTCGACGATTCGCGCAGCCATGATTGACCGACCGGTCGGTCATTTATATTATGGGAATCCGAAGGGCGAATTGTCAACGGCCGCGCCACTTGAGCGCACGATGCATCCGAATCGAGCGCGCGGGCCGCGCTATCGCTTCTCGATCCGCACTTCCAGCGGAGCCCGCAGACGGGCCGCACACTCGCCCAGATAGCGGTCCCAGTCCTCGAGACTGCTGAAATCGCCGCTCTTGGTCCAGCCGAAGCCGGCGTAGTAGACCGACGGCGACGCCGGGTCGATCTTCGTGAGCATCAAGAAATTGCGGTCGTCCACGGTGAAATCCATGACGGAAGCCGGATCGGCGATCACGCCAATGCCCAGTTTTCCGTTGCCGCCCTCGACCGTTTCCCAGGTGCGCATGAGGCCCAGGGAGCGGTCCGAGCGCAGCTCGGAGTCCTTCCACTTCCGGATGCCGATGGCATGCGCCAGAGCGGTGGGGCTGCCCTCGAAGGTGTAGTGGCTCTCGATGCGGTCCAGGTTGTGGCCAGCGTCGAGCGAAATGCGTTTCTTCTCGGAAACCCGGACGCCGTCGGCGGTCCAGGCCTCGTAGGTGAGTTCGAACAGCACGCGAATCGGCCCGGCGGCGAACACGCGGGAATCGCGGAAATTGGCGGATGGCCAGAGCTTGCCGCCGGCCCAGATTCCGGAGCCGCCGCAGCCGCGGGTCTTGCCGGCCGAATAGAAGTCGGCGCCCTCGCCGTGGTCGTGGTGATAGTCGTCCACCAGGTACCAATCGTTGATCACCAGCTTGCGCACGCGCTTGCTCCAAACGTCGATCGCGCTGCTGGTGAGCGGCTCCCGCGGCCAGGTTTCGAGTTCCTTGCCGTACATGCGGTGCGCGATGCGGTCGTTCTCCCAGGCGAAGTCGTCGCGGCGCTCGCGCACGAAGCGGCCGTAGGTCTTGTAGTCTTCCAAGCGCGGGATTTGCCGCTCCCCGGCCGTCAGCAGGAAGGTGCGGGTCTCCTTCGGCGCGAAATCCGCCTGAAACAGCAACTGCTCGAAGACGCCGTCATCGTTGGGGTCGACGGCCTGCACCAGCACATCCTTGCCCGAGCGCTCGTCGCGGACGTGGACCTTCCGCACGTCATCCACCCCGAGCAACTGCCGCAGTTCGGCGGCCTGGAGTACGATGGTCTCGCTGGGCCGCGCCAGCTCGATGGGATTGCGCGCGATCACCGCGGCCCCGGGCGCGGCGGCCCAACCCAGCGTGGCCCAGACCACCCCGGAAACGATCGGAAACAAGCACGCACGACGCATTCGGTTTTCCTCCTCAACCAACGCCGGGGGCGGGCCGCTAGGGTTTCCGCACCCGGTAATGGAACGTGTTCAGGCGGCGCTCGATATCGAAGGAGCGCAACATGGTGATGACTTCCGCGCCGGCCATCAGGACCGGGCCGTAGCCCTGCATCGCGCCCAGCTCCGTGGGGCGGTTGTAGTAGTAGACGGCGTCGTAGGCGGCGGTGGTGCCAACGCAGATGCCCTCGATGCGGCCATCGGGACGCACGCGCGTGGCGATGGCCTGCCAGCCGGCTTGCGCTACCGGCGCGTAGGTGGGCGGGAGCCACCCGCGGTTGACTCCGCACGCTACGGCGAAGGTGAACATGGCGGACGCCGAGGTCTCCAGGTAGCTGTCGGTCTTGTCCAGCAACTGGTGCCACATCCCGGCGCCACCTTGGACCGCGGCCACCCCCTGCACCGCGCGCCGGAAGACGTCCAGCACGCGGGCGCGCTCGGGATGGTCCTCCGGCAGAACGCTCAGCAATTCGGCCGTCGCCATCAGCGCCCATCCGGCCCCGCGGCCCCAGTAGAACTTGGGATCGTAGGGGGTGTTCTGAAACCAGGAGTGATCGTAGAGTCCGGTGGCCTTGTCCTGTAACCGCTCCGACATCTGGACGACCTGCCGCGCGCCGTCGTCGAAATAGGCGCGATCGCCGGTCAGCCGTCCCATCTGCGCCAGGAAGGGGACCGACATGTACATGTCGTCGATCCACAGCGAAACCGGCTGCGGGCGGGAGCGGGCGAGCGTGCCGTCGGGCAAGCGCATCTGCTTGTGCGAGATGTGATTGGCCACTACGTCGATGGTGGCGCGGTAGCGCGGGTCCTGCTTCTTGGCGTAGGCTTTGACGAGCGCCGCCCCGATGGCGCCGCAGTCGTCCAGCTCGCGCATGTCGAGCATGCGGCGATAGGCGCGAGGCGGCGCGCTGAACTCGCTCGCCTGCTTCCGGAAGTAGTCCAGGTGGTCGAAGATGAAATCGAAGTTCTTGAGCGTGTACTCCTGGTAGCTTGCGTCGCCGGTGACCTCCGTGACCAGCAGCATGGCCGCCAGCACAACCCCCATGGGGTAATCCCAATCGTTGAGCTGGCCGTCGTGCCTGTCGAGTCCGGCGGACCGGATGGGAGACGAGAAATCGGTGATCGGCTGGCCGGTCTGGGTGTCGATGATGCGGTAAGGAGTCGAGTGGACGAAGTAGTCCCGAATGCGATCGAGCGTGGCTTTGATCCCAGCCTCGGTGGGCACGACGTAATCGACGCCGGGGGCCAGCGAGGGCTGTGAAAAAGAAGGCTCGCTACGGCCGAGCGGCTGGGCCAGCGCGGGGGCGGCCAGCAGCAGGAGGGCGGACAGAGTCAAGGTCCCTGCGCGGATTCTGGAATCGAGGCGGTGTGGCATAGTGGTCATACCACTTTAACCCAAGGCGTCATGTCCGGGGCAGGTGGTAGCGGGCGGGGTGAAGCCCGCCCTTCGGCCTGGCGAACTGAGAGAATAGAAGCGGGCATGGAAAGTACTTCTGTGTTGCGCCGCTGGATCCTGGTGGGCGCGCTGGTGACGGGGTTGCCGGCGATGTGCCAGACGTCGCGTCAGCCTGGAAGCGGGTCTCCGCAGGGACGCCGGGGCGGCGGAAGGCAGGCGCAAACCAATCCGGCCACGCCGGAGCAGGAACCGATGCCGAACTTCGCCGGGACCATCCGCGGAATCGATTCCAAGCTGCTCACGCTGGAGGAGCCGGGCACCAACCTGCTGGAGTTCCGCTGCTCGAAGAAGACCAAGTACTACGATGGCTCGAAGAAGATCGCCTCCTCGGGCCTCAAGCCCGGAGACCGCGTGGCGGTGGAAGCCCGGCGGGCGCTGGACGGCACGCTGGACGCCGTGATCGTGCGTTTCGATCGCCCGAAGCCACGGCCATAGTTTTGTCCGGACAGCTACATCATCGAGTAGCACTGACGCCCCGCAACAGGGGGTGGTCTGATGCATACTCTCACCCAAGGGGAGGAGCACACATGACCGCATGGAAGTGGACTGCTTTGGTTGCCATCCTCGCGCTGGCGGGCGTGGCGGTATTCGGACAGGATATGGATCCGGCCTTCTACGGGCGCTGGAAGCTGGACCTCGCCAAGAGCGCCTTCGGCAGCCAGGCACCGCCCAAGACGGGGCTGGTCGCCATCACTCCGCAGGGATGGGTCCTGGCGATGGTCAACGCCAAAGGCGATTTGACAGCCCTCGCGGTCACCAGGGGGCCTCAGGGCGCTTGCGGTCTCATCGGCCTGCCCCCGGGCTTCTCCTGCGAGCAGACCATCACGGGCGCTCGCACCTCGACCTGGATCCTGAAGAACAAAAACGCGACCGTGGAGACCGCGGAGATTGAGCTTCTGGCGGACAACGCGACCATGAGAGTTAAGACCAAGATCACCCCCCCGCAGGGCGAGCCTTACACGGCCGAGGAGCTCTGGACCAAGGTCCCACCGCCCTCGCCGCCCCCCAAGAAGCAGTAGCCCGGCGCCTTCAGCGCCATGCGCTTGAGCGCAGTCGGCGCCGCCATCCTCAGGCGCGCGCCGTTGGTCCCGACGCGAACACCTCACTAACGGCGAGGCCTTCGTGGTTTTGGACCGGCTCCTGGGGCGGACCGGCGAGCCGTTCTGGCAGCCGGAGCGCTGGGATCGGCTGGCGGCGTATCCGGAAGAACCCCCGTGGTCGAGCGCCCCAGAAGACGGCGGGCGGGGCTGAAGAGGGACTTGCAAAAATGGCGCCCAGGCCCGGTCGAAACAAAACCTGAAGAAATGTTTGAGAGAGGGCTGCTTTCCCAATAGAATGTTTCTTGCCAGAGACAACACCCTCGGGAGGCAACCC
>Ga0187878_1004225_pt1 | contig 11279 bp, 11 predicted proteins | sample June2016WEW_17_1_FD_132979 | JGI IMG/M metagenome (GOLD analysis project Ga0187878, IMG submission 132979) | Peatland microbial communities from SPRUCE experiment site at the Marcell Experimental Forest, Minnesota, USA - June2016WEW_17_150 | ecosystem: Environmental > Terrestrial > Soil >...
GGTCGAACATGTCAACCTCAGCCTGAGAGAGGGCGAGAGGATGGGGTTGGTTGGCGAGTCGGGATCTGGCAAGAGCACGTTGGTTATGTCGATATTGCGCCTGATTAAACCTCCCGGATTCGTTGAGGCAGGGGAAATCTGGATGACGGGTCTGAATTCCCCGGATTATCCCGCTGAACCCACATCGGGGGATCGGGTTCGGATTAATCTTCTTTCTTTGAGTACTGAGGAGATGCGCCGGATTCGATTGGCACGCATTGGATTAATCACTCAGGGATCAATGAACTCTCTGAATCCGGTAGCCAGAGTTGAAGACCAGTTGATCGACGGCATGAGGGCTCACGGTGTCCGCCTGTCAGGTCGGGAGGCTAAGAGTAAGGTGAGTGAGTTTCTAGGGCAAGTAGGCCTCAGGCCAGAGGTCGCACGCATGTATCCGCACGAATTGAGCGGCGGTATGAAGCAGAGAGTCTGCATTGCCATCGCTGCTAGCCTGAGGCCCAAAGTCATCATTGCCGATGAGCCGACCAGTGCGCTTGATGTAGTCGTCCAAAGCCGAGTAATCGAGACCCTTCATCGAATTCAGGTCACCCTGAATTCCTCGATGATCTTGGTGGGCCATGATATGGGCCTAATGGCACAGTCGGTCGAAAGACTTGCAGTAATGTATGCCGGCAGGGTGGTGGAGGTGTCACCCGTCACGGACATCTTCGCCAATCCGCTTCACCCCTATACAAGGCTCCTTATTGCCAGCTTGCCATCTTTTGAACACCGCGGTGAGTTCCACGGCATTCCCGGCTTGCCACCGTCACTACTGGAGAAAATGGAGGGATGCCCCTTCCACCCACGTTGCCCATCTGTCATGGATCGGTGTAGGTCAGAAGAGCCTATTCTGCGAGACGTGGATTCAAATCGCGAAGCAGCCTGCCACCTGTTGTGAGTTGGGAAAACCCCATGACCCCACTGCTGGAGGCGAAGTCTGTAACAAGAGTGTTCAAGAGAGGCGCGTTTGGACGGGGGTTCCTCATCGCACTCGAGGACTTCTCGCTGACAATCAAGGGTGAGAAGCCCACCATCACGGCGATTGTCGGCGAAAGCGGCAGCGGAAAAACCACACTGGCCAACATTCTGGCTGGGCTCCTCCCATGCACCAAGGGACAGGTCTTGTATGAGGGGAAGAACCTGAAACAGATGTCGGGAACCGAATGGCACCGTTTCCGGCGCGAGGTTCAAGTTATCTTCCAGGACCCTTTCGAGGTATACAACCCTTTCTATAAAGTCGACCATGCCCTGACGACACCCATTGACAAATTCCACCTCGCAGAATCGAAGAGGCAGCGGACGGAATTGATCGGGCAAGCATTGGAAGCCGTTGGGCTTCGCACCGAAGAGACATTGGGAAGATTTCCTCACGAACTGAGCGGCGGCCAGAGACAGCGTGTCATGGTAGCGAGGGCACTCCTCACGAGACCTCGATTGATCATCGCTGATGAACCGGTCTCGATGGTTGACGCATCCATGCGCGCAACCATATTGGAGAGCCTACGTCACTTGGAACTGGAACGAGGGATATCGATCATTTACATCACCCACGATCTCGCAACCGCCTACCAGATTAGCCAGAACATTGTCGTCCTTTACAGTGGATCGGTGGCCGAAGCGGGCGATGTGAGACTAGTCATCCAGCAGCCGCAGCATCCTTACACCGTCTTGCTGGTCGCCTCTGTGGCTCGGGCCGATCCGACCCGCAGGTGGGCCGTCGAAACCGAGGGCTCGGAACTGGCATCGCCGGCCAATTTGCTAAAGGGATGCAAGTTCTCCAATAGATGTCCCTTCGTGATGCAACAGTGTCTAGAACGTGCACCGCAGCTCTTCAGGACGGATTCACGTCGGGCAACCGCTTGCTATCGGTATAAGGATTTCCCAATTCTCCCAAGCTCGGAACTGGAGACCGCGTTTGCCTCCGGCGATGTGGACATGGACGCCTAGCATCACATGGGACAATGAGCGAAGTACCTCTAGAGATCGGGCTTGTGTCGCAGCACGCATGGGAGGGCGCATGATAACGAGACTCCGCTGGGGAATTCTTTCCACTGCAGGGATCAATGTGGCGCTTGTTCCGGCGATCCGAAATTCACAGAGGAGTGAACTGATAGCCATAGCGAGTCGAAGCAAGGACAAAGCCGAAGCTTATGCTCGCGAAAACAGGATTCCTCACGTGTACGGAAGTTATGACAGCCTCATTTCCGATCCTGAGATTGACGTGGTTTACATACCGCTACCCAACACGATGCACTGCGAATGGACGGTTCATGCCGCGCAATCCGGGAAACACGTATTGTGCGAGAAGCCAATCGTGACGACCCTGGCCGAAATGGAGAAGATAGAGAAAGCGGCCAGGGAAAACGATGTGGTAGTCTTTGAAGCCTTCATGTCTCTACACGCCCCTCAAAACATCAGGGTGAAAAAGATGATAGAGGCTGGCAAGCTAGGCGAACTCCAGTTCATTGATAGCTGGTTTACTTACTTCCTCCCGCCTGAAGACAAACACAACATTCGCCTGAATCCGACTCTTGGAGGTGGCGCGCTTTGGGACGTGGGAGTCTATCCCATCAGCCTGGCAATAGCCACGGCAGGGGTTGGCCCTCCAAGGGAAGTCTGGGCGACGCAAGTGACTGGAGAGACAGGTGTAGACATCATGTTCGCAGGCCAAATGGTGTTTTCGAATGGAATGGTTGCGCACATATCATGCGGGTTGCGGGCACCATTCGCCTATGGCGCGAGGTTCGTAGGCACTCACGGTATTGTCAGGATCGCCGATCCAGTCATACCTGGCATGAAGAACCGTGTCGAATCAGGCCCAGACAGCCGCATTGAATTCTCCAGGAAGGACGGCACCGACGAAACGATTGTGATCCCATCCGCCAATCCGTGGAGCGCCGAGGTCGAGGCAATGGAGGCGTGCGTCTTGGATGGTGCCGAACCGATTGTCCCGCTGAACCTCAGCAAGCAGTTCGTGGTGAGCGGCGTTGCCCTCTCGGAGTCGGCGAGGACAGGCCAAGTCGTACGCCTCTAATTCAACCGGTACCTATTCTAGGACGCAAGATTGGTATCGCCACGAGATAGGTGCGCAGGCCGCGGTTTCCCCCCCAAGAAGCGAGCTTGGGAACGGGCTGACACACGGGAACAAAGGAGGCGGAAATGGACGAGCAGGCTCTGGGGACAACAACAGTAGTTCAGATTGGCGTTGTTGTCCGTGATCTTGACTCGAAGGTTCGGGCATGGAGAGACCTTTTCGGCCTTCCCGCACCCGAGATCAAGATTACCGATCCAAACACATTTCCGAACGCCGAGTATAAGGGCGTGCCTACATCAGCGACGGCCAGGTTGGCCTTCTTCGACTTGGGTCAGGTACAACTTGAACTCATCGAGCCTATCGGCGAACCCAGTACATGGAAAGACAAGCTCGACGAGGGCGACGAGGGGCTGCACCATATCGCCTTCCACGTGAAGCGAATCCACGACAGGGTAGCCTTCCTTGTCTCAAAGGGTCTCCCCCTGATACAACGCGGTGATTTTCCCGGTGGGAGTTACGCGTACTTGGACGGAGCACAGCAGTTGGGTCTAATCCTGGAACTACTTGATTTCTAGCGGCCGAGACCACTGACACGGATCTTGTCGAAGGGAAGCACATGAAAACCGATCCGAGCTTCTTGCGCGTTAAGGGTACCGAGATCGTCAATCAGGGTGGGGAAATCCTCCGCCTCCGAGGATTCTGCCTCGGTGGTTGGATGAACATGGAAAACAACATCTCCGGCTTCCCTGGCCACGAAACGGGGCAACGAAGAGCTCTGGAGACTGTCTTGGGAAGGGCGAATACGGATTTCTTCTTCGACCGTCTCTTGCACCACTTTGTCACTCGAGAGGACCTTCGCTTTCTAAAGGGACTCGGCTGCAATGTGGTTCGAGTTCCGCTCAACTACCGTCACTTCGAATCGGACGATAAACCCTTCGAGTATAGACCAGAGGGCTTTGGAATCCTAGACAATCTGGTCGAATGGGCACGCGATCTCAAGATGTATGTCATTCTCGACTTGCACGCTGTCCAGGGATGGCAGAACAGGGGATGGCACTGCGACAATCCTGACCGCGAACCTCATTTCTGGGGCCAAAAGCACTTTGAAGACCGGGCCGTTGCGCTTTGGGAAGCCTTGGCACGTCACTATCGCAATGAGCCGTTCGTTGCCGGTTACAACCTGATGAATGAGCCAGACGACAGAGATGGCGAAGGCCTCAATCACTACTATCGACGGGCCACGGCAGCAATACGCGCCCTGGATTCTGCCCATATCCTTTTCCTCGATGGCAACCGATATGCTCAGGATTTCAGCCAACTGGACGCCCCCTTCGACGACAATAGTGTATATAGCTATCATTTCTACCCAGAGCCAATTCTGACAGCGAAGAAATACCCTTGCGAGGCAAACGGCGAACTCTGCAACCGGGATTGGTTGGAGCGAGTCATCCTCGAACGCTCCGAATTCATGCGCCAGCATAACGTACCAGCATGGGCAGGTGAGTTCGGATGTCTCTACCCAAATGATGGGGAGGCAGACTACTCCCTATCCCTGATGGGTGATCTGATGGATCTTATGAATCACCATGGGCATCACTGGACAATTTGGACCTACAAAGACATCGGAAAACTTGGGCTTGTTTACGTTCGTCCCGAATCGCCCTGGATGCGCAGAACGAAACCAGTTCGTGACATCAAGACCACATTGCGCTGCGATTGGTGGGCTGAGCGCGACGACACAGACATTGGTCGGCTTGTCGAACAAATGATTGCACAGGTGCACACCGTCGTCGCAAATCAAGAAGGGAACTGGTCAAGCCTTAGAGAGTGGCTTTTGGGGGCCGTGTGCGAATACGCACTCTCGCAATTGCTGTTGCCCGCGTACGGTGAACAGTTTCGAGGAATGGGCAAGGAGGAAATCGACCGAACAATCCAATCATTCGCCTTCCAGAATTGTCTGGTCCGGACGGAAATGGCGGAGCTTGTCCGTAGCAACTGCAACTTGATATCCTCTTGCCGGCCGTAGCTTGCGACATGCGGGTTTGGAGAATGTGTTTGCCCGTGAAAGAAACTCGATGCCTCAAGAGAAACCAGGCACGGCTAGAGTGACGAACGAGTAACTGCGAGGGCCGGGAGGTTGAGGGCAAGGACACTTTGGTTGTGCTTTGGGTCTTCTTGACCTCGTTTCTGGTCGACATCGGACCTCAGATGTCAACACAATGGAGAAACGAGAACATCCTCTCCCATCATCTCGGTGGAGGCAAGAATGCCTGGAAAAATGCGGCGGGTGTTGTTCTTAGGCGATTCGAAGCTGCAAGTCAATGAAATGCCAGTACCCGAACCGGGGCCGGGCGAGGCGCTGATCCAAATTGCGATCTCAGCCATTTGCGGAAGCGAACTACCCTCCTTGCGTCGGGGAATGTGGTCGGACCAGTACAGCAATGATGGCCACGAGATGGCCGGGGTTGTAATCAAGGCAAATGGCCTTCGTCACATACGTGAAGGCCAACGTGTAGGCCTACAGATCATGGTCGGCTGTGGTCATTGCAAGTACTGCGTTCAGGGAGACCCCAAACATTGTGTGCACGGCATGGCCTACCTGCTCGACGGGCACAGCGAGTTCATCGTGGCCCCCGAGATGTGCATAGTTCCCCTTCCAGATGATCTAGATTGGGATGCGGGGGTTCTTCTCTGTGGGGATACCCTAGGGACGCCCTATCATGCCCTCAAGCGGATGGGCGGAGTAAACGCTGCTCTGGTCGCAGCGGTTTTCGGCTGTGGCCCAATAGGGCTTGGGTTCGTCACTTGGCTCAAGTTCTTCGGTGTCTATACGATCGTCTCTGAGCCAGATGCCTATCGACGGACCCTGGCCGAACGTCTCGGCGCAGATCTTGCGCTGGATCCCCGCAATGCGGACGTTGTCCCGCACATCCGACAGGTGACTAACGGAGGAGCAGATTTATGCATCGATTGTTCCGAGGCGGAACAAACCTTAAGCGACGCACTTGATGCCGCGCGAATCCATGGCCATGTGATCTGGGTGGGCGAAAAAGACTCATGCACGATCAAGCCCACCGAACAGATTATCCATAAGGAATTGCGGATGACTGCTTCATGGTATTTCACGGTGAGCGATTTCCTGGAAGAGGTGGAGTTCTTCCGACGCCACCTGCCAGTTTCTCAACTAATCACCCATCGCTACTCGCTGGGTGAGGCGGCTGATGCATATGAACGCTTCAAATCAGGGGGTACCGGCAAAGTTGTGTTCGACTACCCCCTGCAGTTCAAGTGAGTGTGGAGGTAATCACCACTGGCACCTGACCTTCCCCTGGTTTCGTGGACAGAGAAAATGTCCTGTACACTGGGACCAGGAGATGGGCCATGGGCAGTCGATATCGCAAGTACCCGCGGGAATTCAAGATTGAGGCGCTGCAACTGCTCGCTAAAGGGGGGAAGAGCGCCGCGGAGTTGGAGCGGGAGCTCGGCATCAGCAAAGGCATGCTCTTGAAATGGCGCGATCGGTATAAGGTGGGTGGCCAAGGGGAGAGACTGGAACCAGGTGATCTTGAAGCAGCCAATACCGAGATCCGCCGCCAGAAGCGAGACCTGGAGGTTACGAGCCAGGAGCGTGACATCCTAAAAAAAAGCCATCGCCATCTTCTCGAGCAAGGGGGGATGATCTATGAGTTCATTGCTGGGCATACCGAGGAGTTCCCAGTGATGCGCATGTGCGAGGTGCTGGAGGTCTCGACGAGTGGCTACCCTGGCCTGCGGCCTGGGCAGGCTATGCCTGGCGCAAGCGGGCGGTCAGCCCCCGCGAGCAAGCCAATCAGGAGCTTGTGGAGCAGATACGTGAGGTGCATGCCGAGAGCAAGGGGACATATGGCAGCCCGCGCGTGCATGCCCGACTGCAGCAACGCGGGGTGGCCTGTGGCCGTCACCGGGTGGCGCGGCTGATGCGTTTGGGCGGGATTGTGGCTGTTCCGCCGCATCGACGCCGGCCGGCCAGAACTCAAGGTCGAGCGGATATGCCCGCCAGGCCGAACCTGCTGGCCCAGGACTTCCGAGCGGAGAGGCCGAACCAGAAGTGGGTTGCGGACATCACGTACATCGACACGCGTGAGGGCTGGCTGTACCTGGCCGCTGTTCTGGACTTGTTCAGCCGAAGAGTTGTCGGGTGGTCGATGGCCGAGCACATGGAGAGCCGCCTGGTCGAAGATGCGCTGCAGATGGCGATTGGGCGCCGACGCCCCAGCGATGGCTTGCTGCATCATTCGGACCAGGGAACCCAGTATGCCAGCCAGGCCTACCAGAATAACCTCGCTCGGATCAAGGCGCGAGTCAGCATGAGTGGCATCGGCAATTGCTTTGACAACGCCGTGATCGAAAGCTTCTTCGGGACTCTCAAGGCCGAATGTGCCAGGCACCGATTTGCCACCCGAGATCAAGCCAGGCGACATATCTTCGAGTTCATTGAGCTTTGGTACAACCGTCAACGTCTTCATTCCAGCCTGGGCTACCTCAGCCCAGCCGAGTTTGAGCACCGGCTCAGCTCGGACATGATTAGTGTCCACTGAATCGGGGCAAGGTCAACCATTATTGGCTGGTGGATGTGAGTACGGCAGTCACACAATTCCTCCAAATCAAGGATTCTCAATATCGTGGGCGTAGTATCGCATTTTGGACCTTGAAAAAAGAGGCTCCACGATGCGAGCAAGCGAAAGACGGCTGCACGACCGTCGAGATCCAGCAAAATGTCCCAACTTCCGAGTCCGATTCGTCCCATCGTTGCCGGGCTAATGCAATCATCAATGTTTTGCCATCTCTGAGAGACCCGAAAAGCCCGAGTGGGCGAATGAGGTGCGTAGGTCCGAATTGAGTCTACGAAGTGGCCCAAATCGGCTAAGGAGTCATGAGACCTTCAGTAAGGTTCGCATGCGCACTCTGAGGAAAGGAGAAGTCCCTCGTTCGTCAAGGAGGTTGGTTGCTATGGGAACCGATTGGGCACTGAGAATGTCGCTGATTACAAGTTTCATCGCAAAGCCGGGAAAGGAGGATGAGCTTGCCAAGGCGCTTCAGGACTTGATCGCACCGGTCCGCAAAGAGCCTGGATGTCTCCATCTGAGCATCTATCAAGATGGAGGGGATAGGAGAAGATTCTTTGCGGTCGAGACGTTCGCCGATCAAAGAGCTCTCGACTCACACAGGACAATGTCATATGCGAAGGAATTCGGCGAGGTCATAGCCCCCAGATTGGTCGCGTCCCAATCCGTGACACATTGCAACGAGCTTCCCGAGACGACCAGATCAAACAGCCAGGCGGGCGCCTAACCTAAGGGCAAACGGCCGGCCCACGGACAGGAAACCATCCCTCCGCCTCTGCGGCGAGGATCGACAGCGCCTCAAAAGGATTCGCCCCAACACGAGGTCAACCGTAGCAGATCATCCTTACCAAGCCCGTGATGGAGTTTCGACCCGGCGCGGAGTGGCGCACCTCCATTATGAAAGAGGTTAACTCATGCTGCGCGTTCTTGTTACTGGGGCCAGCAGAGGGTTAGGCTTTGAGCTGACGAATCAGTTCTTGGCCCAGGGCAATCGTGTGTTTGCTGGTTGCCGCACTCCGACATCCGCAACTCGATTGCAGTCTCTCGCAAACGCCTATTCGGGCCAGTTATCGATTCTTCAACAAGACGTCACTGACCCGCGAAGTGTCGACTCCTCTTACGCGTATGTCAAGCGTTCTGCCGGTGCTCTCGATTTGCTTATCAACAACGCAGGCACATTCCCGGGAGGGTTCCCCAATGGAGACAGTCTCAGAGATCTGAATCGAGACGATCTTATTCAAACACTTCACGTCAATGCTGTTGGCCCAATTATGGTCGCCAAGAGCTTTCTTGATCTGTTGAGAACAGGTGATCGTCCAAAGATCATCAATATCTCATCGGATGCAGGATCACTCCAAAACAAAACCGAGGGTGGCTATTATTGCTACTGCTGCAGTAAGGCTGCTCTTAATATGCTCACACGGACCCTCGCAAACGACCTCCGCGGTGATGGAATAATCGTGGTTGCAGTCCATCCTGGGTGGGTTCAAACTGATATGGGCGGCAAGAACGCGAAGTTGACAATCCCAGAATCTGTAAGGCATTTGATTAGACTGATCAATGCGCTAACTCAGGACGATACGGGCCAGTTCTATTCGTATGATGGCAGCCGATACCCTTGGTGAACCAAGAGGTTGGAATTCCCGACTCTGCGGCTCCCCGTAGGGGGAGAGGATAGCCCCGCACCGATCATGTCAAGGAGTTCCATGGATCCAACATGAGTTCTGCACCTCATGATGCGAGCTCAGTGAATGAGCGGAACAACGGACCCGATTCATACTTGGCTCCCCTTGGGGGAGCTTGAGATGCTATTGCCAAACAGCCCCCTTCCTTATTGGAGAGTTTCGGGCCCCCTCACAGATGTATCTTGTTGTGTTCTACGGTTCGAGAGGTGGTCACGGCGAATTCCACATTCGCCAGGAGGGATGAGAGGTGAGCGCTTTCGAAAGTCTTGAGGTATGGTTCGTGACGGGAAGCCAGCACCTGTACGGGGAAGAGGCCCTGCGGCAGGTGGCTGAAGATTCCCAGAAGATTGTGGCGTGGCTCAACCGTTCGGGAAAGCTGGCCGTGAAACTGGTGTTCAAGCCGGTGCTGGCCACGCCGGAGTCCATCTCCGCGCTGGCCCAGGAGGCCAACAGCACCCCTGAGTGCGTAGGCTGGGTGACCTGGATGCACACCTTCTCTCCCGCCAAGATGTGGATCGCAGGCCTCCAGGCTTTGCGCAGGCCGTTTGTCGATCTCCATACCCAGTTCAACCGAGACCTGCCCTGGGACACGATTGACATGAACTTCATGAACCTCAACCAGACCGCCCATGGAGGCCGTGAGTTTGGCTTCATTGGTGCCCGCATGCGGCTGGCGCGCAAGGTGGTGGTCGGCTTCTGGCAGGACCCCGAGACGTTGGCCCGGCTGGACTCATGGATGCGAGCGGCCTGTGCCTGGCACGACCTACAGGGCATGAAGGTCGCCCGCTTTGGGGACAATATGAGGGAGGTCGCGGTCACGGAAGGGGACAAGGTGGAGGCGCAGATCCGATTTGGATACTCCGTAAACGGCTACGGCGTGGGAGAGCTCGTCCGCTTCGTCCAGGCCGTGACCGATTCCGACATTGACCGCCTAGTCAGCGAGTATGACGACCAGTACGCGGTGGCCAAGACCCTGCGGCCAGGTGGGGAGCACCGTCAGGCCCTGCGGGAGGCGGCCCGGATCGAGCTGGGCATGCGGGCTTTCCTTGGGGAGGGAGGATTTCGGGCCTTCACCACCACCTTTGAGGACCTTCATGGCCTCGAGCAGCTGCCGGGCCTGGCCGTCCAGCGGCTGATGGCCGATGGTTACGGGTTTGGCGCGGAAGGCGACTGGAAGACGGCGGCGCTGGTTCGGTCCTTCAAGGTGATGTCAAAGGGCCTCCCGGGCGGCAGCTCCTTCATGGAGGACTATACCTATCACTTGCAGGCCCGCAGCATGAAGGTGCTGGGCGCGCACATGCTGGAAGTATGCTCTTCCCTGGCTGGCGCAAAGCCGGCGCTGCAGATCCATCCCCTCTCCATTGGTGGCAAGAGTGATCCGCCCCGCCTAGTCTTCAACATCCCGGCGGGCCCGGCCATGAACGCTTCGCTCATCGATCTGGGAAGCCGCTTTCGGCTTCTGGCCAACAAGGTCCAGGTCGTTCCGCCCGACGAGCCGCTTCCCAAGCTGCCGGTGGCGCGCGGGGTCTGGAAGCCGCTCCCCAATCTGAAGGACTCTGTAGCGGCCTGGATCCTGGCCGGCGGGGCCCACCATACCGCCTTCAGCCAGGCGCTCACTGCGGAGCACCTCGAGGACTTTGCCGAAATCGCCGGGGTGGAGTTCCTCTTGATCGACGGAAGCACTCACCTCGTCGACCTCAAGAAGGAAATCCGCTGGAACGAGGTGTATTACTACCTGAACGACGGGATAAGGTAGGGCTGACCCTGTACTCGGGAAAACCGAGTAGGCACCCCCGAAGCTACTAGGTCACTAGATAGAATGGACGAGCCGGCGACCTGCGTAAATGGTATACGTGGGTTGCTCCGCGGCGAGGCGGAGCCTATCCACATACGGAGGTGCCGGCTCATGAACCAGCA
>Ga0187878_1004226_pt1 | contig 11279 bp, 5 predicted proteins | sample June2016WEW_17_1_FD_132979 | JGI IMG/M metagenome (GOLD analysis project Ga0187878, IMG submission 132979) | Peatland microbial communities from SPRUCE experiment site at the Marcell Experimental Forest, Minnesota, USA - June2016WEW_17_150 | ecosystem: Environmental > Terrestrial > Soil >...
CATATAAATAAAATAATTGCACCTGTAGAACAAATCAATAAACCAATTTCACCTGAAGAAATTCTTGCCCATAATATTATCGGGAGTGGCTCAAAACAATATGGCAGAGGCGGTGCTAAAATAATAGCTGTCCGCTTGGTGGGTATAGATGAGAGAGATACCAGGCAAGTTGAAATGATGGGAAATTTGCATTTCTATTTGTTAATTCGTGCGAATGAAGATATTGTTAATCCAAGCGTTGGGATCCAACTATTCGATCGGATGGGTAATCTTGTTTTTGGTGGTGGGGCTATGCAACTACGAAAACGTTTACCTGATTTTTTCGCTGGTGATGAGATCATAGTAAAAATGGATATTAAGCTAAATGTGCAACCCGGAGAATATACATTTAGCGTCGGCGTCTCAGAACCCATTCCAGGCCAGGGTACAAATGATCGCATTACTCAGGTCAGGTGTGATCTCTTGGGACCATTTTTGGTTACAGCAGATTTTGATAAGCCATTGCCGTTTTATGGGATTGCCCGTTTGCCGATGAATTTGGAATATTATATAATAAACAAATTTTGATATCATTCTTATTTAGATTCAACAGCGCGAGCTGAGGATGCTATTTATTATTATGCGCTGCACCACAAATAACTTGACTAAAGGATAATAAAAACTGTTGAGACAATTAAAGTTAAATTGGAGGATAAAATGAAGAAAAAGGCACTGATTGTTATTAAAAGCTGTAACAGACGAGATTTAGAATTAGATCATGTAAAAAATTATCTTATTGGAAATGGATATTCGGTTGATGAAATAGAGGCACGTCAATTTATAAAACTTCAAAAAAATAGCTTTAATAACGATGCAGATTTAATTATATTCAGTACCTGTGCTGCCCTTAATGCAACTGAAGAATCTGCGATACAAGATTTGCAAATGATTCAGCAAAATAAAAAGGCGGGAGCAGAGGTAATCGTGTGTGGCTGTTTACCTGAAATAAATCCTGATAGATTATCATCTGTATTTAATGGGGCAAGTTTTGGTCCTCGTTCATATGAGAAACTAAATGAAATAATAAAATCAGAAAAAAAATTTCAAGAATATTCACATCAAAATAAAACCCGTGCCTATGGTGGAGATACTTTTGCTATTCAAATACATGAGGGTTGCCCGAATAATTGTAGTTATTGCGCAATAAAATTTAGTATTGGAGGACTAAAAAGCAAACCAATTAATGATGTCATGAACGAATTCCGTCAAGGGATTGGGCAGGGTTATAAGAAATTTGTATTTCTGGGTGATTGCTTAGGGGCTTATGGCTTAGATATTAATGATAATTTTGGTAAGTTGCTGAAAAAAGTTCTGGAGGTTGATGAAGATTATTCGTTGAGTTTACTCGATATAGCGCCTTTTTATCTTCCTTTATTTTATAACGAAATTAAAATGCTATGTCATATGGGTAAAATAACTTCTTTATATGTAGCGGTGCAATCAGCTAATTCGAGAATACTACGATTAATGCGAAGAAGTTTTGACATGAACCATGCTAAGGATATGTTAATTGAATTAAAAAATGGTAATTCTTCTTTTGAGTTGATTACTTCAATAATCGTCGGATTTCCGTCGGAGACGATGGAAGAGCTTAATGATACAATTAAATTTTGTAAAGAGGTTGGTTTTAACACCATATATTGTCATGGTTATTCAGTAAGGCCTAATGTTGATTCAGCAAAATTTCAAGGTCAACTCTCATCTGAAGAGATAAAAGAGCGATGTTTATTCGTAGAATCTCAGTTGGGCGATAGTGTAGTTATTATGACTTTTCCCGGGGACGGTGCGACTGTTAGGACTATAAGTGGTAAATGGAGTCAAACAAATTAAGCTACCGGGTTGTGAACAATCAAAATATTTACATCACGTTAATGGTCTTGGTTCAGGAAATATCAGAGCAGAGGGTAAATTTAAGAATGAGTAAGAAAGCTTTGAATCTATAGAATCCACTTTCACACCTTTGGATACATACCTCAGAAACTATGGCCAGGCTTTGGGAAATGGCGGGCCTATCATCAAAAGTAATTGGTTAACTTTTCTGTATGCCGTACTTTGTTATTAACCAACATAATAAGGATAGTTGATGTGTAGCAAAAAAATACATCTCATGTTTACCGGGCTTGGCGCCGGCAATATCGGCGATGAGGCCATGTTTACGGCCTTTTTGAAGCACTATCGCCTGCCTGCCGGATCAACTGTGGAAGTCTATGATCCGTCAAGTCCTGTCATAAAAACCTTGCCGCGCCAATATCGGTATGTCGATTGGAAAGATGATCTCAATAATCACCAGTTTGTTAAATCTTCCCGGGCTGCCCTGCTGGTGGGAGGTACGCCTGTGGCGGAGGAGTGGGGTCTGGACTGGCCGATGCGCGCTTTGGCCTATCGACTACGCTTCTGTCATGCGGAAGGAATTCCGGTCCATGCCGTTGGTGTGGGTGTCGATTCCCTTTATGATGAAGAGGCCCGTCAGATATTTATTAATGCTTTCATACCTATTACAAGCTGGACGGTTCGTACGTCTGATTGCAGATCCGCCTTGCTGGATTTGGGCGTTCCCTCCGAAAAGATCATCGTGAGTGCGGATCTGGCCTGGCTTTTTTCACCGGATACTGCTGACAGGCAGTGGGCGTATGATTTTTGGAAGTCCCTGGGCATCGATGTCTCTAAGCCTCTTCTCGGCGTCAATGCGGTAAACGAGCGTTGGTCCGGTCCCACAGAGGTAAAGGCGGCTATCGCGGAGGCCCTTGACAGGATCATCCGGGAAACGGGAATGCAGGCGGCCTTCCTTTGCAACGAAACACGGGAAGGGGACTTTTTTGACGCCTGTGCTGCACGAGAGGTCAGCGGCATGATGAAAGAAGATGCGGTTTTGGCGCCGAATGAGTACTTTACGCCGTCGCAAATGGCAGCGCTGCTGTCTTTCTGCACCATTACCCTCTCTCAACGGTATCATTTTACGATTCTGTCTATTCTTGCAGATGCCGTTCCCCTCTCTTTTGCCCGGGGGCAGAAAATGATCTCTTTACTGAAGGATTTAGGGGAAGAACCGGTCGGCACAATGGAAGCGTGCAATTCGGAGTATCTGGAGGAACAGATACGGTACGTGCTGTCAAATAGATCTGATGTAATTATCCATCAGCAAGCGGCTGCAAGGTGTCTTAAAGAGAGAGCAAAAGATAATATTAATTTTATTAATGCAATGTTACCTGATTTTACTTCATCACCAAAACTTGCATCGGTTTCTGAATTGAATTCGGATCGTTTCAGAGAGTTTATGGAAATGCTGAACAGCCGTGCCCGTTCATGGGGGTTAAGGACGTTTACTGATTGGTCTAAGGTGTGGGAGTATCCCTGGCTCTGGTTTAATGGACTGAGATCTTTGGATTGGGCCCGGATCAAGGTGTTGGATATAGGAAGCGAATTGAGTCCGATGCCGTGGTTTCTTGCCAGTCTGGGTTCAACGGTCACCCTTGTCGAGTGCAATCCCCAGTGGGTACCAACATGGGAGCGTCTTGTAAATGAGACGGGTTATAAAATTGATTGGTGCATCGTTGAAGATGAGCGTCTTCCATTTCCTACACGGTCTTTTGATGTGGTGACGAGTTTTTCTGTTGTGGAACATCAGCAAAACAAGCATCTGGCAATTAACGAAGTTGCAAGGGTATTGAAACCGGAAGGAATATTTGCCAATTCCTTTGATATTTGTGAGCCGGATATGGGAATGACGTTTCCTGAATGTAACGGTACGGCATTGACCATGAAGGAATTTGAAGAATTAGTCTGGAAGAATCCGGCATTCGAGACCGGAGGAAAGAAGTTAGATTGGAACATTGGCGATTGTGCTGAATTCTTAACGTGGCATCAGGAATCGGCTCCGCACCATAAGTATGCAGTCGGGGCGGCAATTATACAAAAAAAGACCGAGGAGTACGTAAAACCTGATGAAATTAATATTAAGATGTGCAGAAACATTCTTGTGCCGCGGTTCGATACCTTTGGCGATATTGTCTTATTGCAGGGTTTTATCAAGGGGCTCCTCGATTTTTTACCTGAAGATAGAATAACCCTTCTCGTGCGGGATGGATATGATCAATTGGCTTCCCTATTCCCGGAGCGCTTGATTTGGAAAACGACGCGGATCAATCCCTATAAGAAACCCACCGATATTCGAGAAATACGATTGCTTTTAAACGAACTCATAGACGATTCATATGACCTGGTGCTGACAACAACTTATAATCGCACATGGCTGGATGACCTGCTTGCTGCTGCGCTGATTTCTTCACGGCGGGTGGCGCTCGGTAAAGAACAAGACATGGATGAATATTTGACTGGGATATTAACGGATTTAGGTATTGAGCCTCCTGAACACCTATACGATGAATGCATCCCGGTGGAGGAAAGAATCCATGAGACGGAAAAGTATCAGACCCTGTGGAAGAACATTACCGGTAAAGTGGAGCCCCTTCCCAGGCCGCAACTTATAGTTCCTGACGATGAGAGCAGAAAAGCGCAAGAATTTCTCGCAAAGGCGGGTATGGCAGAAGGGAAATTTGTTTTCTGTTTTCCCGCGGGTGTGTCCAACGTTTCTCTCAAGACCTGGCCGGAAGATAATTTTGCGGAGGTCATCACTCACCTTGAAAAAAAATATTCGTTGAAGACCCTGGTTGCCGGACATGAGTCGGAAAAAGGCATTGTTGATAAGGTGATGGAATTGGCGAGGTTTCGCGGAGCATTACCTGAGGTATGGCTGGGAAAGGACGGAGATATACCTCTGGCCTGTGCGTTGATTGCGAAGTCTTCTCTCTATTTTGGCAATGATACGGGCATGATGCATATGGCATCTGCCCTGGACAAGCCTGTTGTTGTCATATTCGGCGGGGGAACATGGCCGCGCTTTCTGCCCGACAATCAAATTGGCTTCGTTTTTACGCAAGAACTGCCCTGTACTTATTGCATGTGGTATCCCTGTTTTTTTTCGGATGCGCCTTGTATCAAGATGGTTGAAGTGGATGACGTCATTAATTCAATAGAGAAGTTGATAGAAGGAAAGGTTCATTCTCTTGAAGTCCACAAAGGATTACCTGTTAATGCAGTTGTCAATGCGCTCCTTGACAAGGCCATTGAGGCTTTCACCGCTATAAGGCGAGATAGGGATAAAGCTGTTGAGGAGATTCACAAACGTGATGCCTGGCTGTCGGAATTACGCCGGGATCGGAATAATGCGGTAGAAGGGATTCATAAACGCGATGCCCTGCTATTTGAAATGCGACATGAGAAGGATATAGCTAATTCCCGTATAAACGAATTGTATGCAATAAATGAGCGGGCATTGCGTGTCTTACCACTGGTGAGCATCGTAACACCGGTGTTCAATAGCGCAAAGTGGATCGAACCATGTATCAAGAGCGTTTTCTACCAGGACTACCCCAAAATTGAACATATCATTGTGGACGGCGGTTCGACGGACGGCACACTTGAAATTTGCCGAAGGTATCCTCACCTTATTGTAAAATCAAAAGAAGACCGGGGCCAGTCCCATGCCATCAACAAAGGATTTGCGATGGCCCAGGGAGAAATCCTTGCATGGTTGTGTGCTGATGACGAATACGAACCGGGCGCCGTTTCGAGAGCGGTAAAGGGTATCATGGCCGGTCATAATGTTGTCATGGGTTTGAGCCGCTTCATTGATGCCGATGGAAACGTAACTGCGGAGCATCCCGCTAATGCGCATGATCACTATGATCATGCCATGTTATTGCGTTTCTGGAAATATACCCCCATCAGTCAACCTGCCACTTTCTGGACCCGAAAGATGTGGGAGACATGCGGGCCGGTTAAAGAAAATTTATTCTTTGCGATGGACTACGACCTGTGGCTGAGAATGAGTCAAAGATCGAGTTTTAAACGTATTGACCATTATGTCGCTAAGTATCGTATGCACTCTGAGGCAAAATGTTTATCAGACAACTATGGCCCGAGGATTGAGCTTATTAAGGTCAGCCGTCAGTATTGGCCATCGTGGTGGCATCCCGGGCGTTGGATTCTTTATTTGCAATACGTGGTTACAAGGAGTGCGATTACAAAGCATTATTCCGATGCAGAGAGGTTATTGAACACGGCACTGCAACACCTTGGGGAAAAGAGGCGTTTCAGAGCCATAGCCTCTTTTATGCTGGCCCACGTGAAGCATATTACCACCCCACTCATGCCGGGTTACTATTCAACATGGCGACGAATTCTGGTGGAAGGAATAGGTCCCGCATGGTTTTGGCATTTGATGAAAAAGACTTATAAAAAGTTGCGCTTGGAGAAAGAAGTAACGCTTACGTTAGCCCATCCAGATTACCAAAATGAGGATGCGATTTTCTTAAAAGCGGAAAGCAAAGGGTACAAAGACCCCCAGTTCAGGTTTTGGGGGAAGAGAGAAAAGGAGTTCATCTTGCTGAGAGATTGGGGCGCCGAAAGTATTTATAGACCCGCAGCGGGAACAGAAGATATCAGCGATTATGGCGTCCACGTTCGATCGGGGGCTCGGGGAGATTTTATTGAACAGGCATGGGTCAAGATTCAACAGCGTCAAACTTGAACCGGAATAGTCTATCGACGGAGGGAAGCAAATGAATATAGAAAATAAGGACCCTACCCCCGTCTGTTTTGCGTACCTCAGAGAAATGGTAATACTCTCCGATGGAGATGTCACTACATGCTGTCTGGATGCAAAGGGAATAAATACCCTCGGGAATGTCAACAAGACGCCACTGGATAAGCTATGGGAAGAACGATTTCTGCCATGGCACCGGAAAAATGTTGACGCGAATTTAAGAAGGGCCTCCTGGGAATCCAGTCTCTGCAACATGTGCCTGAAACTTAATTGTATGTCTGCTTTTAATGCGACAAAGACTAGAGACGATAGGTTGATTGAGGATTTTCATCAACGGGTGCACCCCTTTCCCGGTTCTCTCGTGATTGAACCTGTTTCCATGTGCAATTATGCCTGTTGGGGATGCTCTGCCGGGTTGGGCGAGCTTAAGCGCAGAGGGTTTCTTGATATGGACAGTTTCAATCATCATGTCTTGCCGGTTATTCCAAACGTGAGGCATGTCCGTCTCTATAATTATGGGGAACCCTTTTTACACCCCCATATCATAGATATGATTGGATCAATAAGGCGAGAGGGTCCTACTTTGAATTTGCATGTTTCGACCAATGGCCAGTTGATGACAGAGGAGATCGCAGAAATTTTGGTAGATGCGCAGGTCAATTATCTCATTGTGTCTGTCCACGGCGGCCCCACCCAGGAAGGACTATTAAAATATTCCAGGCGGGGTCCTGACATTAACGTAATCACATCGAACATAGACCATCTTGTCAAACTTAAGAACAAGAAAGGGAAGAGATTGCCATGGATATTCTTAAAGGCCATTCTGTTTAACTGGAATGACTCAGCGGAAGAGATGGAAGCCTTTTTAAAATTGGGCAAGACCTTGGGGGTTGATTTTACGGGCTGGGGAATTAATGCTAGCGACCTTACATTTTCTTCAAAGCGGGTCGCCCCGGGAACCCAGCCGTATCAATGTTTGGTAGAGAATAAACTATTGGAATCCAATTTTTATGAACTGCCTGCTTGGCCCCCGGGGCCGATTTGAAGGATAGGTTGGACGATGGTCCTTATGAAGCATATTACCATCCCACTCATGCCGGGTTACTATTCAACATTGCGACGAATTCTGGTGGAAGGAATAGGTCCCGCAGTTGGGGGCAGGATAGGTAAGGCATGATATACCTCAGCGGAATTGCCGGATGAATCAATCTATTAAAAAGAACAGCACAAATGAAATTCGCATTATATTCCTTGGAGGAATATTAATCTTCCTGCTCTTGCTTGTGTGCTGCAAGGCAAATTCCCTATCATCTGTCAATACCATAAGCTCTGAAGCCGCAGAAGAGATGGTCAGAGAGGCCGATCCGCAGTACCGGGACGTGAACTTCGGTGGTAAATTTGTTCTCTGTGGGGCAAAGCTGATCAAAGGAACAGAGGGGATGCGGATCGAGTTAGTTTGGAGAAGCCCCATGGAACAACCCCTGACCTATTCTAACGCCATTCACCTACTGGATCGGCAGGGGACTATCCTTTCTACTCTGGATTATCCACAGGATAGGAGAAAGAACATTGTAAGAGCGGAGACTTTATGGATAGATAAAATTGATATTCCTGCTTCAAGACTTGATAATATTGCCTTCATCGGGATCGGCATTTACTCCCTTCCGGATATACAGCTTTTATCGGTGGATAAAGGGCCAAGAGACTGGGGAGGGAAACGCTTATTGATGGCTCTACCGTCTATCACCGCTATAAAATCTAACATTGCAACGGAAGTCGTGAGTCAAATAGCCCTCGATTATAGGGAAATTATTTTTAAAATAAACAGCATTCTACAGACAAGTCAATTTATTTATAACGCCCCAGAAATTCTCTTTATAATGTTAATCTTGGGGGTTATTCTCAGACTGCTCCAAACTAAGAAATCCCTCTTTTACCAGCTCCAGCTTTCTACCATTGGATTTGGATTTACCTTGCTTCTGTGGTCGCACGATGCCCTTCTGTTTTCTCTATGGTTTATATTAACCTTTATCCTGATGCATCTCTTTACCAAACCGGTGCGTGTAGCAATTCTCTGCATTGCTTACATGTGCTCTATATTTTACTTCCGCAAAGAGGCGGGTAATGCCTTGGATTCCATGATATGGGCTTGCCCCCTGCAGTTACAACTGATCAGAAGCATTGATATAGTCACGGCAGAAGCGGATCTGCATAAGCCCTTTTTTATGCGTTTATTGCAGTTTACTTCCTATCTTGGTACGCCCGTAAACGTTAATCATTGGTATTACGTGCGTTACAGAGACTGGATATCCCACCTCGAGCAGTTTAACGGGCTACCCGCGATAAGAGATAATTACGTCCCTCTGTTAAAAAGGGCAGGATGGATCGTGCTTTTGCTAATTGCAAGTGTGCTGGTGCGGAAGGTACATACTACTTACAACGCTGCGAACAGCTTTATTATTTACACCGGTTATAAGGCAATCCACTTGCTTGTTTTCTGGCCGCTGATGAATCATCTTCTCTTTTTAGGAGCGGATTGGATCAATACGCCCGGCATAGAACTGTGCAGACAACCTGTATTGACATCATCACCTATTGATTTTTGGCGGAGACAACAACTAGGCATCGCCACTTTCTTCCGGGAAAAGGTCTACGATCAATTTTGGGGAGGGACAAGGTCGAGGTATCGCAATCTTTTTTACACGTTTGTTCTGATTGGTTTCTGGCATTCTTTGACTTTCCAATGGATGATCTGGGGTATTCTATGGGGTAGCGTTATGGTGATAAACAGATATTACAGGCAAACTTTCAAAAAATCCGTCATGGAATTTTTTCGCCACGTACCCTGGTTGTACTATGCCATATGTTGGCTTACTACCATGTTTATGTTAGCCTATTTTGATTTCATTGTTACAAGTAATATAATATATATTAGGTAAATAAAATAATCCTCCAAATTGTTCCCCCCGGCATTTGTGAGGCCGACTGTTCCCGCCGATTTTTCAATGAATGGAATTCTATCGCCTTGAAAAGTAAGAATTAAAATAGGGGAGTCATAATGAATATTATTGACAAAATTCTGTCTCGCTGCGAATTTATTGAAGAACCTCCAATTTTATTGGATATAGGAGCCTCAGGGGAAACTCATAGAGCATGGAAAGATATTGCGAAATACTCTATGTGCATAGCTTTTGATGCCGATGACAGGGAGATAAGTTTCGCAGAAAAAGAAACGGGAAATTATAAAAAGCTCTATGTTTTTAACCGCATCGTTACAGATCAGGATGCTTCTGAGCTGGATTTTTATCTTACTAAATCACCCTATTGTTCCAGCACCCTGCTTCCTGATTATGGAAAAATTCAAGATTGGGAATTCGCTGGATTGTTTCATGTTGAAAATACCATAAAACTTAAAGCTGTAACTTTGAAAGCCGTGATTGAAGGATTAGGCTTAAAGAGGATAGACTGGTTTAAAACTGATTCTCAGGGAACTGATCTGAGGTTATTCAAAAGTCTTGGGGAAGAGATTATTATTACTACATTGGTGGCAGAATTTGAACCGGGAATTATTGATGTTTATAGAGGTGAGGATAAATTGCACCATCTTATGTCATATATGGATAAAATGCCTTTCTGGATGTCAAATATAAATATTCTTGGCTGCCGGAGAATAAATCAATTTATACTTAAAAGCCTGAATAATTCAGAAAAAGAGGCAATAAAAAATCTCAGAACTTCGCCAAATTGGGCGGAGGTTATATATCTTAATTCCTTTCACAATGAAAAATTTAGCAAAAGAGATTATTTGCTGGGCTGTATTTTCGCAATTATAGAAAAACAGTACGGTTTTTCCCTTGAGCTTTCCATAAGAGGTTATGAAAAATACAGGGATAAGGATTTTAAGGAGATTGAGAAATTTTCTATAGCTCAAATGATGTCTGATTATGATGAAAAAGTTCTCAGCGAGGAAGAAAGAATGATTTCTCTATCGCCCCATTATAGCATTGCCCTGCGAAGGATTTTACGGGGGCTTATCGGACGGCCCTGGTTCTCGAATCCGAAAGCACTTAGGAATCTGAAGAGGGTTGGGGGGAAAGATGTGAGGATGGCTGTTGTTCGAGATACTTCGAGCATGAATAACCGGCCTTCATTGAAAGTGAAGTGCCATGGGTATCGGCATCCGCAATTCCGATTTTGGGGAAGGAAGGATGGGGAATTTGTCTTGTTAAAAGATTGGGGCTTGGAAGATACCTGTATTCTGTTAGAACAAGATCGGGGCTGCAGTGATTACGGAGTTCATATCCGATCTGGAGGTCAGGGAGATTGGCAGAATCAGGTATGGGTCAAGAACGAAGGCTGGGAAAGGCATGATTAGCTATGCGAGAGTAAGCGAAATCGTTCGGTATATTTCTGGGGAAAAGCTCTGGGCCGACTGGAAGAATGGAACACGGTGTTGGGAATATCCTTGGTTATTGGAAAATGGCGGTTTTGAGAAAGGGTTGAAGTGCTTGGACGCCGGGTGTGGGCAATCACCTATTCCCGCATACTTGCATGGTATGGGATGTGATACTCATGGGCTGGATTACCTCCAGGGCGAAAAAGGCAATTTTCCAGAGACATACGGTATTCCTCGTAA
>Ga0187878_1004228_pt1 | contig 11278 bp, 8 predicted proteins | sample June2016WEW_17_1_FD_132979 | JGI IMG/M metagenome (GOLD analysis project Ga0187878, IMG submission 132979) | Peatland microbial communities from SPRUCE experiment site at the Marcell Experimental Forest, Minnesota, USA - June2016WEW_17_150 | ecosystem: Environmental > Terrestrial > Soil >...
CCACGGCTGCCACCGCGAGCGCGAGCAGGGCCGGAATCAGCGATGAAATGAATTGTCGTTTACGCATCGTCATATCCTTTCCGGAAAGAGCGGCTTCGCCGCTACTTTTCCCGCTCCAGCACACCGGTGACGCTGTTGTCCCGGGTGAAATATTTCTTGGCAACCCGCATCATATCCGCAGGGGTCACTGCCATGCGGTTCTTGTACTGTTCATCCAGGTACTGCCACTTGTAGGCGATTTCCATGGAAGCGAGCTGGCTGGCGATTCCAGTTCCCGCCAGACTTTGCAGGTATCTGGAATCCATCTGATTCTTCACCCGCTGGAGCAACTGGGCATCGCAAGGAGTCGTCTTGGCATCCTCGATATACTTCCAGAGTTCCTTCTCGAGTTGATCGAGACTCACGACGGGTTCGTTGTTAATTTCCCTTGCGGTCGCTCCAACGGTGAATTGGCCGTCATATTCCGAATTCGACGCCGATGCCTGAATGTTGGTGGCGTGCTGGCTCGTCTGCACCAGGTCCATGTACATCTTTCCTGTTCTCGCGCCCATGGCCTGACCGAGCATAAACAAGGGCGCCAGATCATCGTGCCAAACCGGCGGAATGTGGAAGAGAATGCTTATGTGCGGGTTGGCGGCTGCCTTGCCGAGGACCCGTTTTTCAATGTAAGGCGGTTTAAAGTCCGGGCCATTGATCTTCTTGTAGTATTCCGGCGAGGGCTCTTCGGTGCGCACGCGCGGCGCCGATCCCGGAGGGTTCTTGATGGAACCGAAATACTTGGTCACCAGGGCCATGGCCGGTTCAACCTCAAGGCCGCCCGCCAGGACCATGACTCCGTTGTCCGGACGATAGAACTGCTGGCGATAGTTGATCAGCTCCTGTTTGCTGAGGTGGCTGACATCGGACATCCATCCGACGACGTCCCAACCATAGGGGCTCGCTTCATAGAAGGTCGCGTGGAGCTGCTCGTCGAAAAAGAAACCGGCGCGATTCTCGCTCTGGCGGCGTTCTTCGACCACCACGTCGCGCTCTGAATAGAATTCACGAAATACGGGGTTGACCAGGCGATCCGCCTCGAGAGCCATGAAAAGTTCGATCTTGTTCTTGGGAAGCGTCACATAATACTGTGTCATTTCTTCCCCAGTGGAAGCATTGAGGTTGGTGCCGCCTGCCTCCTGGTAGGCTCCCCAGATCTCCTCGCTGACGAGCGTTTCGGCCCGCTCTTTCGCGATCAGGTCGGCCACCTGTTTCTTGAGAGCCATGATCTTGTTCTCGTCACGGCCCTTCACTTTGGTGTCTTCCTTCACGATCTGGGCTTCCAGGTCGTCAATCTGCTTGTTCAGCTGGTTATCCAGCTCGAGCGTGCCGGGCTTGATCCCCATTGTCTGGGTGCCCTTGAACATCATGTGCTCATGCAAGTGGGAAATGCCCGTGATTCCGAGCCGCTCGTTCACGGAACCCACGCGAAAGGCAAGAATGCAGCGGACAGTTGGTATTTCCGGGCGCACGACCATCAGGACTTTCAGTCCGTTCGGCAATGTGCGTTCGATAACCTGCTTGGCCAGGCTGAGCTCCTGCGCTGCCAGGGGAGCCGCCACGGCGAGCAGTACCAGTAACAAAGACAAAACTATCGGTGCATATCGTCGACGTATCATATCGACCATCTCCTTGAAAGCGGTTCTATAGGAATTGGCCCACCGAGACTAGCGCTTTTGCGTGGGACTTTCAACAATTTTCACCGCGCGAATCGCGGCCGCGAAAGACGCAAAATACAAGAAAACAACTGTCGCTGCAACTTAGACAGTGACAAGCCCCGAAAGAGACACCACAGCCACAGCCCAGGTCGCGAGCCCCATAAGCGCTAACTTAAGCCAATCCCGAAGTTCCTGGGTCACTTCAAAAGGTGGTTTCTGCAAAGCAAGTCCCATGATCTGACCGCCAGAAGAATCCAGATTCGGTGGTGGCCGTGCAGCCGCAGCTTATTATTTTTCCGCCAGCAGCTCTCCGAGGTATTTTCCCCAAATCGAAGGCATCGAATGCGTGCCGTGGCCGTTGGTCTGGTCGCTGATTGGGATCAGGATATAGCGGCCGCGCTTTACACGCTGGATCTCTTTGTCCAGGATGCCGAGTTCGGGTGGGTTGACCTGGTCGTCGGCGGAGTTGACGGCATAGACTGGCGCCTTGATTTCCTCAAGGTGTGGCGCCGGATTGTAGTCGCGCGACGCGTCGAACTGATAGAGCATGTCGTTGGCATCGAGCGTCTTGAGATAGCCGTTGATCCTGTTCTCCAGGAACGTCTCGGCGGTGGCGCGCGTGGGCGCTGCCTTTTGCCACTGCAGCGGGCTGCTGACCATGATGACAAGCATGTGAATCGCCCCGGTCAGGCCACGGCGCGGCTGGCTCTGGTATTCACCGTTATTCCATTCCGGATCGTCACGAATCGAATCGATGGCCATTTTACGGATCATGCGGTTGCGGCCCGCGATCTCGACCGGCAGGCTGGCCAGAGGCAGCAGGGCGTCCATGAAATCAGGGTACCCATACCCCCAGACCCAGGTCATCATGCCGCCCATCGAAGTGCCCATGACCAGTCGCATGTGGTTCACGCCGAGGCCCTTGGTCAGCATCTGATATTGCGCCGTCACCATGTCGTCGTAGGTGTAATGCGGAAACTTCATGTGTAGCCCATCGCTCGGTTTGCTCGACTTCCCGTGCCCGATCGCATCCGGGAGGATAATGTAGTATTTGGTCGCATCGAGGAGTTGGCCAGGTCCGAATAGTCCACCCGCGAACTGGTTCGAGAGAAAGCCCCTGCCGTTGCCGGTCGTTCCGTGCATGATCAGCACCGCGTTTCGCACCACCCCGGAGGCATCCTTGGCCGCCGTTCCAATGGTCGTGTAGTGGAGTCTCAGCTGAGGCAGCGTCTCTCCGCTGACAAACTTGAAGTTTTCGATGGTGTAGTCCCCTTCCACAGGGGTCGGGTAGTTGGTTTTGCCCTGACCGGCAAAGATCGGACTCGCAAGATACCACAACAGGGCGAAAACGGAAAATGAGCGCATAAAATCAGTCTCCCTGAAAAGTGTGGCCCAGATTCGCGCGGAGGGCCGCGGCTCCTTCACCAAGGTGCCCATCCCGGCGATATTCTCTCACCTTCCGTCCGGACATGGGAAGTGCTATCACTGACACCGCTGAGATTCAGGCACCGGTGAAAAACTCAGCCCGGAGAACACGAGGCAGAATAGCTGCAACCAAAATCTAACACTAAGACGCAAAGACTCTAGGACGCCAAGAAATCGGCGATTCGAGATTCGAAATTCGAGATTCGAGATTTTGGAATTTCGAATCTCGAATTTAAGTAAAGATTAATACTTTTGGAGCCTTGGAGCCTTGGCGGCAAAAGTCCTTTCCGCACTGATACTCATTATTTGATGAACCTTTTCAGCCATTCAACGTCAAATACTTTGTACAGTGTTTCATAAGGTCCTACACGCTTTCGTCCTTGGAGCGCGCAGCCTGGCCGCCTTCAAGTTGCATAGAGGAGCGTCCCCTTATATGCGCCAATAAGATCGGCAATAGGCTCGCGCACTTCAAGGACCTCACCGCGTTCGCATCGAAGCATTCGTAAGAAGCAGCTTTTGTGATTTCGGCCGTGTCGCCTGCTGGCCTCGAGCCACCAGGATCCACAGGAGAAAAGTCAGAATGCGAAGGTTAGCGTGGTTGTCATCACCGTTGCTTGCTTTTGTTCTCTTCCATCCATTTTCGGCATCGGCTCAGGATTTCCCCAAATATGAGGTCTTCGGCGGCTTCCACTACACCCGGCTGGGAGGCAACAACTGGATCGGGGCGAATGCATCTGTGGCCAAAAACCTGAGCCCCATTCTCGGGATCGTCGCCGATGTAGGCGTCTTCAACTCCTCGTACTCACAGGAGAGCAATGGGGACGCGTTCGAGCAGAAAATGCACAGTTATAGCATCATGGCAGGCCCTCAGGTGACCTCCAGGATTTCGGGAAAGTTGACCCCTTTTATTCACCTGCTGCTTGGCGCAGTCCACGAGAAGTACGAGCTTAACGAGAGCCTGGCCGGCCAAGCCTATTCCGACTCATCCAGCGACACTGAATTTGCCATATCCTTTGGCGGCGGTGTCGACTATAAGCTAAGGGGCCCCCTGGCAGTGCGGGGTCAGTTTGACTATATGGGATTCCGCGTGCCGGGAGGATCTGGAGGGCAGGCTTTCTGGAACAAGGGTGTGCGGCTCTCCTGCGGACTATCCCTCCGCCTGGGCCGCGCGCAGTAGAAACTTGCTGAGAAATGCGGGCCATAGTCACGAATCTGCGATGAGATTTTGAGTTGCGGCTATGCAGCCCCAGGTATTTCGTGGTCTACAGCCCCAGGCTCGAGCGCAGACTCAAGGTTAGAGATACGAAGCCGAATTGGATCAAGAGCGCAAACAGCCAATTGGGCAAGGTCATCGCCAATGCTTTCTGCCGGCTGGTTCCCGCGGCTTTCGAGAGCCCTACCGTCAGCAAGGCCACATACCAAAATTCGAAGATGTTGAGGTTCCCTATTAGCGTTGACCACGGCAACGGGAGACGCGGCAGCAACAAGTCAAGGCCGATCGCGACATTCATGGCGTCCGGCTGATGGAGAGCTTCTCGTCCCCTCATCCAAAGGATCGAAAGGAGGGCCGTTTCGCGAAGGAGCATGGGAAAATAAGAGTACGCAACGATGCTGAGCAGGCGGGAGAAACCAACGTTAGCCAGAAACAGCCGGGACATGAGCCAAAGCCCCGTGGCAACGAAAAGCCACTTGAGCAGGAGCAGAGGCGGCACAAACGCGACGGCCCATCGATGTGCCTTGAGCATCATATCCATGCTCGCAGCCACCTGCTCTTTCGGGGCTCCCGCCGCACTCATTTGATGCTGCGCCCACTGAATGCTCAGCGGCGCCTGCAGCAGTGAGAGCAACGCGAACGACAAGCCTAGAATAACCAGCGGCAGCAGGTAGCTGGGCCCATCGAGTCGTCCTGTAAAGGCCGACTCAGGCGCACAGACCACTTGCAACAAAGTTGAGGTTCGGGCAACAGCCCAGTTCAGTGGTTTCAGCATCTTGATACCTGGCGTCAAGGGCCCGCGCAAAAATAACTTGGCATTTCGCTGCTGTCTCCCAGGCTTGCTGATCTTACGAAAGGGCGGCATAGAAAATTGCAAGCCTGGGAGGCAGCAGCCCCACGGGGCGCGGCGGCGGGCGGGCATCTGCTGCGTTGCCGCTCCTCGACGATGTCACCATATCGCCTGCGTCGCGGCGCCTTGCATCTGCCCGCCCGGCGCTCGCGCCACAATGCCAACTTATTCTTGCGCGAACCCTAATCATTCGCGAGCGGACGCCGACCGGGAGCCCGCACAAGCCTTCAGAGTCACGGCAATGACCGCGCTTCCGACACTCGGCCGGATGATCTGGCCGCACCATGATTCCGCCGCGCAAACCAGCGGCGATACTGGTCCGCATCCGTTCCCGGTTTGGAGAAAAGCAGAGTCTCTCCTTTCCATACCGATAGCAGCTTTTGGACCGAGATGCGGAGCTTGCCCCGCACAGGATCCAAAATCAGGATCTCCCCCGCGGCGTTCACGCTTTCCAGCACGACAAAGTGGCTTCGGCGCAGCAGCAGAATGGCGGGAAGCGGGATGGCGGGCAAATCCCGAGGAGCCAGGCGCCAGCCCTCGCAACGTAGGCCCTCGGCTACCGCAACCTGCCTTATGCTCAGCATGGTCGTACCTTCCGGACCGGTCCCCAGGCGCTGCAGAAGCAGCCCATAATCCATGGGGATGCAAAAGTGGTCAAAGATCATCTTCAGCGCTGCGCCCCCGCAATCGCTGTGTGATTGCTGGAAAAACACCCCATCACGACCCAGAAACTGGGTGTCACTCAGAAAGTGATGGGGAAACCACAAAGCACAGGTCGTAGTCATCGCGGCGGTCATGATCAGCACCATTAACCGGCAATTTTTCATTTCGTTTTTAGGTGAGCTCCGCATTCAAAACGTGCCGAGTTTTCATGACGATAATAAAAACCCACACGACTACCTACCTCCCCCTACAAGTCCGCGGAGGAGTCTTTCTTCTTCTTGGACACTATGCTGTCCGGTACGGGCATACTGGACATGCCCTGAAGCATCAATCCAATAGAGCGCAGGAGTGACCAGTTTCCGCACCCTGGTCAGGAAGCCGCCGTCGGGATCGACGTAGATCGGGAAAGGCGCCTGCATCCCGGCCAGGTCGGTTCTCGTCGACAGCAATACAATCTTCAAGTCGGGGAAGGAAGGTGCGATGGATGCCAAGCCGGCAATCTCAAGCCGGCAAGCCTCACAGCCGGGCTGGAAGATAACCAGCAAAGTCGGGGTTCCGAGCCAGGAACTGGTCTCAACCCATGGCTGGCCTACAGATCGCAAACGGGCTGCGGGAACCGCATCCCCGGGTTGCAGACCCGCGAATCGCTTAAGCGTTTTCTGAGCTGCCAGGAGGAACAAAACCGGCAGCATCACAAGCAGGATCAAGATCGCCATCCACATTTTTCGTGCTCTCATGGCAACCCTATTGTTTCGGACCTGCCGCCAATATTTCATTCAATCGGAGGGGACTGCGAAATTTTTTTGCCGTTCGCTATCGCATTAGAAGAGGCCGAGAGGTTCAGGAGCTTCCGGCGCACATGCAATCAATCGAAAATGACTCTGCGACGGCAGGCTGGAGAGACTGCGGGCATTTTGGAGCGGTGCTCTGACGCTGCCCTGGGGAGCAAGCCCACAAAGAATGTGGTGATTCAGAAGGTAACCATTGAGCGCGTCGGCAAGAAGTGAGCAAAGGTTCGCCTGTCCTTCGTGGCTGAGTTATTTCACCCAGGTTCTGAATTGCAGCAAATCCCCATCAGTTGTACCTTTTTGGGGCGGAGGTTTGCTATACTTGCGCGGTTTTGGATTCATCTCTTGGAGGCAGTGGAACAGAAACATGTATCAGATCATTAAGCGAGAACAATTCGGCCCAGTCACATTTTTGTGGGAAGTGATGGCGCCTGAGGTGGCGCAGGCATGCCAGCCTGGGCATTTTGTCATGCTGCGTATCGACGAGACGGGGGAGCGTATTCCTCTCACGGTTGCCGACTTCGACCGCGGACGCGGCACAGTCACGATTGTCGTCCAAGCGGTCGGCAAGACCACATTTCAGATGATGGCGATGCCCGAGGGCGCTGCGATCCTCGATTTCATTGGACCGCTGGGGGTGGCGTCCCATCTCCAAAAGTGCAACAAGGCGGTGCTGGTGGGAGGCGGTCTGGGAGTGGCTCCCGTTTTTCCGCAATTGCGGCGTCATAAGGAGCTTGGTTCCTATACGATTTCGGTCATCGGCTTTCGCAGCAAGAGCCTCATGTTCTGGGACGATCGTTTCTCGCGGTTTTCGGACGAGTTCCGCGTGGCGACCGACGACGGCTCGTTCGGCACCAAAGGATTTGTCACCGTTGTGCTCGACCAGGTTCTCAAAGAGCACAATGACATCGATGAGGTCATCGCCATCGGTCCCCTGCCGATGATGAAGGCTTGCGCCGAGCTTACGCGCCCGCACGGCATCCGCACCATGGTTAGCCTCAACTCAATCATGGTCGACGGCACGGGCATGTGCGGGTCATGCCGTGTCACGGTGGGGGGCAAAGTACAATTCGCCTGCGTCGATGGGCCTGACTTCGATGGGCATGCCGTTCAATTCGACGAACTGATGCTGCGGCAGAAGCGCTTCGAATGCGAGGAGCAGGAGTGCATGAAACGCTATCGTGCCGAAGCCGAGAAGCTCGCCAGCTTTGGGCAAGGTGGCACAAACCCGGCGGTGGTACAGGCACGCCGGCGCCCTCTCCCGGAGGATATTCCTGCCGTTCCAATCGCCGAACCGATGCCGGGACCGGACGCGCCCCGAGTGGTCAAGAGCATCCGCACCATCGCGCCCAAGCGCACTCCCATGCCGGAGCAGGCCGCCGGCCAACGCGTAACCAATTTCGACGAAGTAGCTCTCGGATACAATCTGGACATGGCTCTGGTCGAGGCTGACCGTTGTCTCCAGTGCAAAAAACCCAGGTGCGTCCCCGGCTGTCCGGTGTCGATTGACATCCCGGGCTTCATCACCGCGTTGGCCCGCAAGGACCTGAAGGAATCCTACCGCATTCTCAAAGACGCCAATGCACTGCCGGCCGTTTGCGGACGGGTCTGTCCTCAGGAAGTCCAGTGCGAGGCGACCTGTGTGGTCGGCAACAAGCTCGAGCCCGTGGCGATCGGCCGCCTGGAGCGCTTCGTGGCAGATTTCGCCGCCGGGCGCGGTTGGGACAAGGCGCCTGAGGTGGAGCCCTCGGGCAAGAAGGCCGCCATCGTCGGGTCGGGACCCGCGGGGCTGGCCTGTGCGGGTGATCTGGTCAAAGCGGGCGTCGATGTGACGGTGTTTGAAGCTCTGCATGTCGCGGGCGGAGTGCTCAAGTACGGCATCCCGGAGTTTCGTCTCCCCAACGACACCATCGATATCGAAATCGAGGCGCTGGCCAAGAGGGGAGTCAAGTTTGAGCTCGATCGCATCATCGGCAAGGTCTTCTCCATTCCCCAACTCATGGGAGAGATGGGATTTGACGCGGTGTTCGTCGGTACCGGCGCGGGCAGCCCCAAGTTCATGGGCATACCCGGCGAATCTTTCAATGGCGTGGTGTCGGCCAACGAGCTGCTGACGCGCATCAACCTCATGCAGGGGTTCCGGCAGCCGCTCTATGACACTCCCGTGGGAATGGGTAAGCGGGTGGCGGTCATCGGGGCGGGCAATACGGCGATGGACGCGTTACGCGTTTCGCTGCGCATGGGGGCCGAAAAGGTCTACCTCGTTTATCGGCGCAGCATCAAGGAATCACCGGCGCGGGCCGAGGAACTCCACCATGCCATTGAAGAAGGCGTAATTTGCAAGTGGCTCACCAACCCCGTGCGCATTCTTGGTAACCAGGCAGGCTGGGTAACGGGGATGGAGGTCGTCGAAATGGAGCTGGGCGAGCCTGATGACTCCGGCCGCCGGCGTCCTGTGCCCAAGGCGGGCAGTGAATATGTCCTCGATGTCGACATGGTGGTATGCGCGCTCGGCACCACCGCCAACCCGGTCATCGCTCAGAGCACTCCCGGCCTCAAGGTGAACCGCTGGGGGTACATTGAAGTCGACGAGGCCACCGGCGCATCATCCGTGCTAGGCCTCTTCGCCGGCGGGGACATTGTCACCGGCGCAGCCACGGTGATTCTGGCCATGGGCGCCGGACGGCGCGCTGCTCGCGGCATGCTCCAGTACCTCGGGTTGCAGCAGCCCGCGACCCTCCTGGACGCCCAGGCGGAAACCGTGCGCTAGCACACACTACAACACCATCATGGAGGATCAAGAATGGCGTCCACGTGCCCCAAATGTCATCAGGTCATTGAAGACGACAGTGTCTGCTGCGCCGAGGTGAAATACACCTGGAAGTGCAAAGCTTGCGGCAAGCTATCCACGGGTTTCGTAGTGCCGTACGGCCGTTGTTTCCTCTGCGGCGGCGAGAACGAGGTGATCCAAGGATATAGCGGCGCCCGGCCGGATCAGGTTGCCATCGTGCGCGAAGCGGTCCAGTACGAGATCGACATGTTCCAGTTTTATCGTATCGCGAAGCAACGGACATCCAGCGCCGAGCTGCAGCCCGTCCTGGAAGAGCTCTACCATAAGGAAGAGGACCATCTGACTGAGCTCGATGAACATTATCACCTCCACCTCGACCCGCGGATGCGGGAACTGCCCGGCCGCGCTGAACAGCTGTTGTCCCAATGGATCTTCAGCGGAATCGACTTTTCCGATGCCGAGCATCATGTTCTGGCCGTCTACGAAAAGGCAATCGCCATGGAGCGGCGCACACGCGATCATTTCCAGGCGCGCGCCGACGCCCTTGAACCGGGGCCGCAAAAGGAGATCTACCGTGAGCTCGCGGCCGAAGAGGAAGAACACGTCAGTATTCTGGAGACGGAACGCGAACAGTTCCTAAAATAATAATTCTAGTACCTGTTTAGCCCTGTGGTCATCGAGATGTCCTTTAAAAGCAAAAAGCTGCCACGGATTCCACGAATTTTATGAAGGCACTACCAAAAGGCGATGCTTCTTGCCGCCTCCAGGATGCAGGCGAAGACGACGGCATCATTTGGTGCGCCTCGATGCGCGCATGCCACATGCATATGGATCCGTGAAATCCGTGGAATCCGTGGCTGCTTTTGAAGGGGCTAAACTGTTGCTAATTCTAAACCATGACCGGGAAGACGTCCAAGACCTCAACGCTTTTGGGGCCTCGCTATGCAGTCCTGTAGAATTTTGCGGTTTCTATCAGCGGATCCTGCGCAGACGAGTTGGGCAAAAACAATTGAAACGAAGCCCGGAAATAACTATCTTTGAGAAGTCCGAGAGCGGGAACGCAGGCTTACGCGCACCTCGGAGATCCAGCAGTACTCGAAAGGAAAGAAACGATGGCTGACATGGACGGCTTTGCCGCCGCAAAGGACTTTTATCTCGATATCCCGGCCCGAAACGAGGCATTTTTTCTCAAAGGCTCGAACTCACTCGATTGGGGAATGCAAAACCGCCTCGCACACATTTTCAATCCTGCGTCGGGACGAACCGTCATGCTCGCCATCGACCATGGCTACTTCCAGGGCCCAACTACCGGCTTGGAACGAGTGGACGTAAATATCGTGCCGCTTTTGCCCTATACCGATGCGCTGATGCTCACGCGCGGCATCCTGCGCTCAACCATCCCATCCTCCTACAAGAGCGGAACGGTGCTGAGAGCAACCGGCGGAGCCAGCATCCTCAAGGAGCTCTCAAACGAGCAGATTGCCGTCGATATCGAGGATGCCGTCAGGCTCAATGTTGCCGCGGTAGCCGTACAGGTCTACATCGGCGGGGAATACGAAACCCAGACGGTGCACAACCTGACCCGGATGGTAGATCTGGGAAATCGCTATGGCGTACCAGTCTTGGGAGTCACGGCGGTGGGCAAGGAGCTTACCCGTGACGCCCGGTATCTGCGCCTCGCCTGCCGGATCTGCGCCGAGCTCGGCGCTCACTTCGTGAAAACCTACTATATTGCAGAGGGCTTCGAGACGGTTGCCGCTTCCTGCCCGGTTCCGCTCGTCATGGCCGGCGGCAAGAAGCTGCCTGAGTTGGAGGCTCTGAAAATGGCCTACAACGCGGTCATCGCCGGGGCAG
>Ga0187878_1004232_pt1 | contig 11269 bp, 4 predicted proteins | sample June2016WEW_17_1_FD_132979 | JGI IMG/M metagenome (GOLD analysis project Ga0187878, IMG submission 132979) | Peatland microbial communities from SPRUCE experiment site at the Marcell Experimental Forest, Minnesota, USA - June2016WEW_17_150 | ecosystem: Environmental > Terrestrial > Soil >...
CGGAGAGCATTTCTATGTGCCGCTGGAGTTCCCCGGCAACAAATCGATCCGAGGGGCTGGCGTTGTCACCCACTGCGATCAACGCCGCCGCTTGCCCTTTGCTAGCAATCATCACCTGTGTGCTTCCAGGCGGAGAAGCCTTCAGGGCTGCATTCAGCAGTCCGCAGCAGGCAAATAAAATGGCCAACTTCGCAATCCGACATGAGGATCGAGTATCGGCCGATTGCTTATTCAAGTGAGTTCTGGAAATCGGGAAATGTGCAGAGGGATCATGGGAGAACAAAGTCAGCATCTTGACCTCCTAAAGTGAATGGGGGAGGTGGCAACAGCCATGCATTGAAAAGCATGAAGCCCCAATGTGTTCCACCCTTCATGCCTTCCAGGCTCGACCGGCGGCGGGAAGGGATTACGCAGTTTTCGACCAGCAGCTTGCCGGGCCCCCAATCAGCTTCAGGGTGGCTCGATACGTCCGACCACGTGGTGCAGGTCCCGTCTTGCATTCAAAGCTCTCGAATCGTTCGATAACTGATGTCATTTCTCACCTCGCCACACTCCTTCAGGCTTCCCAGCCCAAGACTTCTTGATCGTTGCCCTACCGGGGCTTGTGAAGCCAAGGCGGGTGGTGTCTCGATGCATCTGGGACCACTTGGATATTCGGCTGGAACGCCCCCGTGGCGCCGCAACGGTTAGCGCATACTTCGCCCCTTTCGAGGCTTTTCTCTTACGCCGCTCAGGAGTCGCAGAGTTTCTGGGAAGCAAAACTCCGCGTTAGCGGCGGCTGGTCTGCTGCAAGAGGCGCTCGTAAGCCTGCCGATAGCCCTGGCCTTGAGGGTTGAGTTCGTAAGCGGTGCGGTATTCCTGCAACGCTTCACGACGGCTCCCCTTCAACTCAAGTGCGAAACCAAGAGTGTAATGCGCCTGTCCATTCTTCGGATTCAGGCGCAGTGCCTCGCGCTCCTCCGCGATCTCGCGATCCCAATCGCCCTTTTTCCCAAGCACCGCGCCGAGGAGGGCGTGCGCATCGTCAAGATTGGGGTTCAGGCGCAGCGCCTCACGCTCTTCCGCAATCGCCCCATCCCAATCGCCCTTCCATGTTAGCGCTTTGCCCAGCTCCCAGTGGGCAAAGTCATTATTCGGGTTCAGGCGCAGCGCCTCGTGGTATTCTGCAATCGCCCCATCCCAATCGCCTTTCCGTCCCAGCGCCTGGCCCAGCGCAACGTGCGCGTCTTCATTCTTCGGGTTCACGCGCAGCGCCTCGTGCTCTTCCGCGATCTCGCCCTCCCAATCGCCCTTTTTCCCAAGCGCCGCGCCGAGGAGGGCGTGCGTATCGTCAAGATTGGGGTTCAGGCGCAGCGCTTCTCTATACTCTGTGATCGCTGCATCCCAATCACCTTTGGACGCGAGCGCGCCGCCAAGGCCGACGTGAGCAATCACATCGTTGGGGTTGATTTTCAAAGACTTGTCAAACTCCGCCTTGGCCTCATCGAGGCGGTTTTTGCTCGCCAGGGCAAGACCCAGGTGGTTGTGGAGGTCCGCGGATTCGGGGTAATACTGCAAGCCTTTCTCAAGAGTGAGAATCGCCTCATCGGGCCGTCCTGCCGCCAGCAGGGTGCGGCCGAGGTTGTGGTAAACCTTGTGGTAATGGGGGTTCAGCTCCAGCGCTTTCTCAAACTCGGGGATCGCTTCAGCATATCGGCCCGTCTGTGCTAGAGCGCCGCCCAGGTTGTTGTGGATCCGGGCATCATCAGGATTCGTCGATAGGAGTTCTCTCCACTTGACGATGGCCGCGTCGTACTCGCCCTTCTCTCCCAATTCCGCCGCGAGGTCGAATTTCTTGTACATGTCGACCGCGGGTGTGCTAATGGCCATGATGCCGTTCGGTGGAATGTTCACAAACTCGGGAAGGTTCACAGCACGATTGGCGGCCGTTGAATTTTCAATCAGGATGGCGGGGCTGTCGTTGCCCTCTTCGTCGAGGTGGGTTAGATACATCTGCGTGTAAGGCGAACGGCTCTTCGAGGAGAAGACCAACCATCGCCCATTGGGAGAAAAGCTGTGCCAGGAATTCATGCGTGCTGTATTGCAGCGCATCCGCCTCGCCTGCCCGCCGCGGGCCGGCACGATGTAAAGCTGACTGTCGGGACGCATCAACTGGCCATTGCGGCACTTGACGAAGACGATCCAGCGGCCATCCGGTGAGACTTTGGGAAACGTGTTGCTCATGCCGTTGCCGGAGGCGCCGGCAATCGCCTCCGGTTGACCCCCTTGGCCTCCGTTGAAGGGAACGCGATAGAGGTCGTACTGAATCTGCAACTCGATCGGATCGTTGGCGTACGCAGCCATCTTTCCGTCGGGTGGATAGGGTTCCTTCGCTTCCGCCCTGGCGAATACCAGGTAACTTCCGTCCGGGCTCCAGACGCCGTCCGTCTGCACATAGCGGGGATCGTCTGCCCCAGGCAAGGGTTCCCGCCGGCCGGTATCCCGGCTGTACCAGGCCAGGATGCCACGGGTCGGATAAAACACCTGGAGAAAGCGATAGTCCTTGAAATTGACCACGTAATAGTTGTTCTCGGTAGCCCGGTCCGTTGTGTTCACTGTCGTGACCACATACTTCCCGTCCGGCGAAACCTGCGACATGAACCCAACACGGTTCAGGCTCACCTGCCTGTCTTGAGAAGCATTCCACGTAACCATGTCGGTCGTGTTGATGGTCATCTGCGGCTTGACGGGGACGATCGCGTAGAGCCCCTTGTCGTTCTGCGGTCCGTCCATGTCCATCCCCATCGTCTTGCCATCCTGAGAGAAAGAATGGCAATTGGCGCAGACGCCGATTTCCTTCAGAACTACACGGCCCTCTAATTCGCCGACGTTGCGCAGCCGCCACTGGATTAGCCGAATCGCACTGGGAGCCAGAGGCTTGATGATCCCCTTTTCAGTTTCGGAAGGCATCAGTGGCACGTCGCGATAAAAGATGGGTGCACCGGCGGGGTCCCTAGACGTGCGGATTGTCACGCGGCCGCTCGACACCGCATGCTTGGCATCTTGCTGGCTGAACCCGCTGATGGTCACTACCGCGGCACTCGTCACGGAATGGCGTTTGATCGCCTCCCAGGCCCCCGCCTCGGGAATCCAGGTATGCGCCACGGCCTGCTCCGGCGTGAGCTTTGGCAATTCATTCATCGCAGAGACGCAGCGCTGGTCAATCTCGCCAATGGCCAGCCGCTCACCGGCGGACTGGACGTGCATTCCAGCCGAGCCCTCGGCGAACGCGATGTCGATCTGCCAGCGAGTGGCATTCTCCGCGGCGTCGCGCCAGATGAAAGTTGGTGGGGTAATTTCGGGAGGGAAAATCGAACCGTCCGGGGGATAGTCAATGGTGATCGAGGCCAAGTGCGCTGCCGAAGCACCTTGCCCGCTCTTCGGTTGCGTCGCCGCGCGCTCGCCGAGCATCGACACGCCCGCGACGATTGCGCCCAGGAGGAGCAGGGTGACTCCGGTCCGATTCAGAGTGCTCTCCTTCTCGCACTCCCTCCTGGGCGACAGCACAGTCGCTGCGTGCGCCGCTGTGCCTCGAACGGACGCGTTTGGCCTCTCAAATGGCATTTGAATATGGGACGAACACGCTCCAGGCTCTCGCACGGATTTCCGTCTTGGCTTCCTGGCCACCCTCGATTGCACACCCAACCGCCTCGGTTGGAGCCGTTTCTTTCATCCTTTTCATTCCGATTCACCGCTTGCTTTCTTTGATCCACTGCTCCGATGGCGTTTGATCTTCTCGATCCGTTGTTCAGTCAGTGGCTGATTCATTCTGGTAGCTTAATTAGAGCTATCGGAGATTGTCAACGGTAAAAATGACACCCTAATTCGCTGATAAGGTCGTCGAATACAGTAGACACTGGGTTCGGAGCGTGGGAGGTTAGCGCCGGCGGACCGTGCCGAGCGTAGCCGCCTTGCGCTTCGGCTGAGATCAGTTGCGATACGCACAGAGGGTACTTGTGTCGAAGAATGGCAGAGCGGCGTCCTGGCCTTCCAGTGACCCACGGCTCAGTGTGCATGGCCGGTGCGGTTGAATCATGAAAATGGTTTTGGTAGAGTGGTTGTGGGATGAAAATGTGATCTAGCAGTTCCCGCGCGAAATCGCGGGCCGCGGATGCCTCCAGTGGTATCCGGAACGAAGACTATCTGGCCGATTGATTTTGAGGTCATCCTGGCCCATCCCCCACTGGCTTTTAGGAGCTGCGATATGAGTTTCCGCTCCCTGGTCCTGACAATTTGTTCCTGCTTTACGGTGGCCATGGGGGGCATGCAGAAACCTGTGGCCACCCCCCAGAAGTGTGGTACGGACCTTGAAAAAGACGTTCGGCTCTTCCGGCTGGATCTGGATACTGGGAGGAAACACCCGGCACTGGAACTCACCCAGGTGGCCTACAAGCGATTCGACACCAACCCAGGCTTCGGGCTCACACTAGGCAAGCCTTTATTGTCGTACGGCCTGACAGGGCAGGCTCGGGACCTCAAGGCGTGCGCAAGCCAGGACCCTGCGGCGCAGTTGATCAGACAAGCCCAAGACCCTCAAGGCTCGGCAGAATCACGCCTGGCGGCTTACCATAAAGCCGTGGAGTTGTGCCCTAACGATCAGGCCCTTTATATCGGATTTACGACCCTGCTTGTCAGAGCACAACGTACCCAGGATGCGCTGATCTGGGCCCAGCGCGGCTTGGCGCGCTGGCCGGGCAATACGGATCTTTCGCGGAGCCTCGGGGTCGCATGGCTAGCGGAAGGCCATCCTCAGAAGGCTTTACAGGTGCTTAAGCAACTCCCGCCTGATCCTCAGACGGATTTTGAACTGGGCATGGCCTACCGAGCTTTGGGCAACCACGCTGACGCGCGGAAGGAACTTGCCTCCGCCTACACTGCCGGTCGAAAGGACCCCTACGTCCTTTATGCGCTTATTGAGGAGGACCACGCCCTTGGCGACCGGGAGGCTGGGCTGAAGGACTTCACCACGCTCGAGCGCGATTTTCCCGATTCTGCCTGGCTTCATCTCTTGCTGGGTCGTGCCTGCGCCGACCGCCATGATCTGCCCGGCGCCACGCGAGAGTACCGTGCGGCCGTAGCCGCCGGGCCTTCCATACCGGTCGCACACTTCCTCCTCGGACGCCTCGCCTTCGACCGTGGGGCCTACAGCGAAGCGGAAAGCGATTTTCGAGAAGAGATTCGGCTGGACCCAACTTTTGCCGACCCCCACTTGTACTTGGGCGAGACGCTGATCCGGCAGACGAAGAATGCGGAGGCCATTGAGCAGCTCAAACAGGCCATCGCTCTTAACCCCAAATCCTCGCTGGCTTATCAGGCACTGGCCACCGCCGAGGACGCAGCCGGCCAACCGGATGCTGCGTTGGCGACTCTGCGGAAAGGCCAGCAACGATTCCCAAACGACGCCGCATTCCCGGCGCAACTGGCGCGGCGGCTTTTGCGACAGGGCCGAGCGGCGGAAGCAGACCAGCAAGGCGCGCTGGCCGAACAAATTAGCCGGCGCAATAATCCCTTGCACTACACGGGTGAGCCCCCACCACGCGACATCACGGCAACTCCAAATTCGGGATCCGAAAGGGCTAAGGTTGCTTCTGAGCCTCCGCTGGACGAGGCGAAGATCAATCTCGCGCTCTCGCCGTTGCGCCGATGTGTCGAACGTAAGGATGCGGGGTGCGCCACGGCGGAACTTGCCAAGATTCACGAAGCCGAGGTGCTCAATAGCGCGCCCTACCTTAAACTGAAAGCTGAAACCCTGCTTTTTGAGCATCGGATGACAGAGGCTCTGGCATCGGCTTCGGCCGCCGCCGAAAAGAACCCAGAAGACCCTACCGCCTGGCTTACCTTGGGCCACCTTCAGCAGAAAGCGGGCGATCAGAGTTCCGCTATCCGCTCATTTCTCGAGGCGCAACGATTGGAACCTCGGTCGGCGGCAACGGTGTACTCGCTCGGGATGAGCTTCTTCCTGCTGGGGCAGGACACTAACGCGGACGACTACTACCAACGGGCGGCGCACCATTTCCGCTTTGCCCTCGAGTTGGACCCCAAGCTGGACCGCGCCGTCTTCATGTTGGGGGTCATTGAGGTAGTGGAGTTCAAGCTCTCCGAGGCCCGCTCATACGTGGAAAAGGCACTCGCCCTCAGTCCGCAAAACCCTTACTACCACCTTCACTTCGGTATTTTGCTCGCCCGAATGGGCGAAACCGAAAAAGCGCTTGGTGAAATGAAAACAGCGGAGAAGTTGGATCCTGGAAACGCGCTATGTCATTTAAGTCTGGGTGAGACCTACGCCAGGCAGCACGACTTCGAAGCCGCGCGAAAGGAGCTGGAAAAGGCGGTGCAGCTCAACCCCCGCCTGGCTTCGGCCTATTATACCTTGGGCAGCGTGTATCAACGTTTGGGTTTGAAAACCGAAGCCGAGACCGCTTACGCCACGTTTCAGACGGAAAAAAAACGTGAATCGATGGGCGAGGTCGACCGCGTCAGCGGGGCGATACAAGGCACTAGAGCCGACGCGCCTGCTGCACATTAATGCGGCATTCAAAAGCGGCTCGACCAGAGCGGCTGGGTGCGATTCCGGGAATGTTACCTGAGCGTGAGGGTATGCGAATCGCAACCCCACAGGTCCGCTCCGGTGCCGGTTCCGAAGCTCGGGCTATCCTCGCAGGCCAAACCCGACAGCACTTGGATGAAAGGCTTCAGCCTGCGCAATAGGCCTCCCTTTGGCAAATAATGCCGCAGGCAGGAAAGCCTGGGGGGGTGGGGGAAAGACCGGTGGGGCGGGCTGTGGGCGCTAACCTCGGTCGCTCTAAGGGCTCCCTCGGTTAGCGCCCACGGAAACTTCTTGCTTTCCCTTAATGAATGGGGCTTGGCATTGTGTTGACCGAGCTAGTGCCCCCGCCAGAATGCCTGTTGGACTCCATCAGTCGCATCGAATAGCTGACCACTCGTCGGCCCTCAGAACTGGAACCGCAAGGAAAATTCGAAAATTCGAGGGTCGAGCGCGCTCGTCACTTGGCCATAGTTTCCGGCACCGACGGCCGTCTGGACGCTACCGAAGTTCGTATGGTTGAAGATATTAAAAGCTTCGGCGCGGAACTCGAACATGTACTGCTCGTGGACATGGAAGTCCTTGTAAAGCGCCATATCGAAGTCCACCACCCTTGGTCCAGGAATGGAACCCGGTGCGGCGGTACCGAAATAGCCGTAGGCAGGGGCCGCGAAGGCGCTGGTGTTGAACCACTGTTGTTGCTTCTTTGGACCTGCCACAGACGAGCCTACCACCCGATTCGGCCGAGTGGCAAGACCCTGAAAGGGAACACTCAAACCAGGAGTTAAAGAGAAACCGCTCTGCATAGTGGTCATGCCGGCGTATCGCCACCCTCCGAGCGCTCCCCTCGCGAACCCGTGCCCGTTCATGTACCATGGAATGTTGTAGATATAGCTGAAAGAGAGGACCTGTGGTACGTTCATATAAACGTTACCGTAGTCCTGATGCCGGTTGTAGAAGTTTTGCGAGCCTCCCCCCGTGAGTACGCTAGTCCCACTAGTATCTCCAAGATCGTGTTGCCATGTGTAAGCGACATTCAAGAACAAATTGTGTCCGACTGGATGGCGAACCGCGACCTCGAAAGCATTCCAGTAGGCTTTGGCGATGCTAAGTGCAGTGCCACCGATGCCTGCGTAGCCTTGGTACGGGGCATAGACGTAGGGGAAGATCCCAGCACTGCTAGGGAGGGCCGGGTCACTGTTGATGAGTGGATTGAAGTCGTAGGGGGGGCTGGGGAGGGGTTGGTTGATATTGTAACTGCCAAAAATATGCCTCGCGACGTTACCCGCTACGGCGACCGAAGCGAGCCAGTTGCTTGTAAATTGGTGCTCGACGGTCAAGTGGTAATTCTGGATCGTTATTGCGTGAAGGTCAAGACCGCTATTGTTGCCGAACGACGGCGCGCCTGGAGGAGGGCTGCCCGCGCCGATAGGGTTGGGGAAGCTGGCGCTCTCCAGGGTTATCGAATCCACCCTGGGGATGTTGGCAGCACACGTATAACTGCAATCGGCGCCTGCTGGAACCGTCTCATAAGTTATTCCGTAGCCACCCCGTATTGCGGTCTTTCCGTCACCCTTTGGGTCGAAAGCAAAGCCAAACGTCGGTGCCACGTACCAGTTGTGAGTATTCGACAAGTTCAATGGCACTCCGTTGATCCCATTGAGTATCACGCCGTTCAACGGGTCGTAACTGGGGGTCACGGTGATCGTACCGTCCGTATTGACGATGGGGGCGTGGGCGGCATTGTACAGAGCGGGATTGAAAGCGCTGTCCATTCCTGGCGTCGCATGCGGCATAGGCTCATAGATGAGCCGCACGCCGGCCGTCACGGTTAGCCGCCGTGTGGGCTTCCAGCGGTCCTGAACATAAGGAGAGGAAATGACGTCATGCACGTACGGCCGCAGCATGGAGCTTTGCTGATAGAAGGTTTTGGCGTCCCCCAACAGATAATCCGCAATCGGGTTCCCAGTGAAGGAACCGTCGAAGTACCACGACCCGTTGGACGCAGCGAACAGGTCCTGCCGCTTCGTGCCATAATCGAGATCGTAGCCGGCCTGGATGAAATGGTTTCCGTGCAGCCAACTCCAGTCGTCTGCTATCGTATCATCCAGAGAGCCGGAATGAGAAAGAGGCAAGCTCGTCGAATCGCCAAACGGCGCCCAACCTCCGGCAAAAGTGATCTGGGGCAGACGGTCTGAACGAAACCCGCCTTTGAAGGGAAGATTCTCGCTGAAACCCGGGATTTGGTTCAGCAGCCATGTCCCGGAAAGGTTCAGGTATGGGATCGCTTGCTCGGTGGCAATGCTAAAGGTGTTGACCATGGACGGAGTAAGCGTTGCTGTGAGTTGGATTTGAGCTGCCTGATTGTTGCTCATGATGGGGTCTGCGCTCGTGGTGAATGGCGAGCCGAGAAAGGTGTCGTACGAATTGTTGTTGATCTGATGCTCATTGAAATATTCGGCCATCATTCGCAACCGCGAGCTGAAGTTATGATCAAGTTTGTATTGGTAATCCCAAGTCTTGTTGATCGTAGGATTGAGATTGATGTAGTTCAGAAAGGCTGTGCCATTGTTCGGCAGTTGCGCCAAGGTGTTCATCAGAAGGAGCGACTGCTGATTGAGCCTGCCTGACGGGATTTGATACACTCCGGACCCGGGGGAAGTCTCCGGGAAAAGTTGCCCGGTGAGCGGATCTGTGATCGGCGTGTTGAAAGTCCCGTTTCGCATGTCCGTCGTCGCCGTCGCGCCCGTGACAGCGCTGCCGATCGATTGCCACGACTCCTGAAAGCTGATAAAAAAGAATGTGTTGGGGGTCGCTGGGCGGTGTTTAGGGAAAAACAATGGGCCGCCCAAGGTGCCGCCGTAGATGTTCTGATGAAGAGGTGGTGTCGTGGGTGCAAAGAAGTTGCGCGCGTCCAGTTTCTGGTTCCGGAGATACTCGAAAGCCGTAAAGTGGAATTTGTCCGTTCCGCTCTTGGTTTGAAGAAGGACAACGCTCGCGCCCTTCAGGTTGTACTGGGCGCTGTAACTGTTTTGGAGCACGCGTACCTCCTGAAGCGTGTCGGGGTTCGGCGTGATGCCAGTATATGTCTGGCTACCTGTGTTCATGTTCGTGACACCATCCAAGTAATAGATGCTGCCGCCCACGCCCATCCCATTAATCGACATGACATTGTTGGTCAGGAAGCCGCCCTGGTTGAGAGCGGTATCCGGGCTGTCGGTTGTGACGCCGGGCATGAGGGCAGCCAAGCTTTGGTAGTTCCTGCCGTTCAGCGGAAGAGTGTAAGCTTGCTGGCCCGAAACCTGGTTGGCGACCTCTGGCGTGCTGGTTTGGACTTGGGCTGCCGTCGCGCTAACCGTTACTTCCGAAACGACACTTCCGATCTTAAGGCTAGGGCTGATCGTGGTCACGGTGCCGGGATGCAACTCAATGCCTGTTTGCGTGTATGTCGAGAAGCCCTCTTTCGTGACCGTCACCGTATAAGTACCCACAGGAAGTCCGGAAGCGACGAACGAGCCATCGGAATTGCTTTCCGTGGTTGTGGTCGCGCCAGTGTCTTGGTTCAGCACCTTGATGGATGCTCCGGGTACAATAGCGCCGCTTGCGTCGGTCACCGTCCCGGTGAACGTTCCTGCCGTTGTGAATTGAGCCCGGCAAAGAGATGCCGCGAGGGAGAAGGCCAAAACACAGCCTATGCTAATCGCAAGGACCCTCATGGAATAACGGTTTAACATCGTTTTTCTCCTTTCGGTAGTTTGTCAGCAAAGCTACGGCATGGCTGCCGTTAACTTGTTAAGACCACGGCTTCTTACAGCATATGATCGGCTTAAGTTTTCAATCCCTTCCTCTGGGGAGCTATATAGCATTGGGTCGGTGCCATGTCAAGCAAGAAATCGATTTTTGAAAATATTTTTCATTGTTCCTGATACTTCGGGTGTTCCTTGAAACCCTTCTTGCTAACGACAGTCAACGACACACGAACTGAAAGCACTTTAGCTTCCAAACTTTTAGCAACTATAAGTCTTTGAAATACATACTAGTTCACGAGGGGCCAGATCGCTGGAACACCAATAATCCTGAAATCCGTATATGGTTTTTGGAATTTTCCATTTTCTTGTATGGGGTGGCTAATTACTTCTCCTGTTGGTCTTGTCTTTTGGTCTGCCGTTATTGGCGTACAACCGCGGAATTTGCACATGAGAAAAATCTTTTCCTCCGGCCTGTGCGGATGCAAAAGCTGTTCTTTCCGCCGGGCCTGATCTAAAGGCTGAATATCGAGAGTGCTCATATCTGTTTAACAGTTTGGGATGCGTGTCCCTGAGGGTGACGCGATCGATTCCCGGCTTTCCACTAACCTCTTCTTCGGCATGTGTCAGAATCTTCATGAAGCATGAATAGGGTTTTGGTACTGTAGCCCCCGAATGAATATACCCGCGGCATTGGCAGGGCACTTTGCACGACTGAAAACAGGCCAATAACGCGACCGAGGCACGCATGAAGCCCCGAATCTTATGCTGTTATGAGATACGGGGGCGCGAGCGCATACGCTCATGTGCGCTCACAGATACGAAACGCTCGCGTCTGACGGCGACCCGGGAAGATGGCCGGCTTTCTATGATTGACTGTTTGGCGTGGGCGCAAGGGGTGTTGAACTCTGAAAATAGTTTTGGTAATATCGCTGTCCGA
>Ga0187878_1004235_pt1 | contig 11264 bp, 26 predicted proteins | sample June2016WEW_17_1_FD_132979 | JGI IMG/M metagenome (GOLD analysis project Ga0187878, IMG submission 132979) | Peatland microbial communities from SPRUCE experiment site at the Marcell Experimental Forest, Minnesota, USA - June2016WEW_17_150 | ecosystem: Environmental > Terrestrial > Soil >...
CAAGCAAACTTACTTCAGATTGGTTATAAACAAACACAGGATGAATTAAAAGATGTAACAACTAAATTGGATACTATAACTAAAAAGGAGGAAGCAGCTAAAAATGAAAAGGAGAAAGAAGCTAAAACTAAAAAGTAAAAGTGAATTTAATATCCATAAGAAATAAAAGGAGTATGCATGTCTAGCAAAAATGAAACAGGTTCGTTTGAAACTGTATTTGGAGTACGTTTGGGTACAATTGTAACTATTATGTTAGCTTTAATTTCAGCGGCCATTGCATTATTAGGTATATTTACTAATGGAATTTCTACTGATGTTAAAGATGTAGCTAGAGTTGTAACCCATCATTCAGAAGAAATAGCTTCCATGAAGACACAGAACATATCAGATAGAAATGAAATATGTAATATTGAAGCTCAAATAAGCACTTTAAACGATAGAGTTTTACAATTATTAGTACATGCGGGGATTAAACCATCACCAACAGTACAACCTAATTATAGCTTATTAAAAAATAGGAATAGTAATGATAATCATTAATGATTTTTACTTGATTTTTCAAGGGTTTCAGGGTATGCATTTATACGAAATTATTTAATGATAAGGGGGTTTTATAAATGACTAATTACATAGGTATGTTATTTACATTTAAAGATGTTGAAGCACAATATAAAACTGATAAGGGCACTTTACACCCCTGGTATTTGGATCAATTGCTCTGGTCTAAAGCACTAAGATTGATAGGTGGAATTCTAACTGTAGCATTTGGAATTACACTTTCTCAATCTTCTATGGATAGTTTAACAGGAATGTTACCTGTTGGAATTTCTGCTGCTATAACTATATACGGTGAAGTAATGAATATAGTTACTCAGATTAAAAGTAAATCTAAACAGAATACAATCAATACACAGGTAGTAGCTAATACAGCACAGATTAATGAAGCTAAACCCCAATAGGGGAATATAAATAAAAGGAGGGTTTATCATGTCATTTTGGACAGAAGTAGAAGCGTTTTTCAAAAGTGCTTTTGAGAAGATAAAACCATTTTTCGACCCACTATTGAAACAGTTTGAAACTTCTATAGGACCATCTATAATTGCTGCTGCTGAAAAAGAAGCTGCTAATCTAGGTGAACTTGGATTAGAAGCAATTACAAGTCAACAGTTTAAAGATGCTACAGATAAAATTTTAAGTGATCTTAAATCACAAGGAATTACTGCTGCTGTATCTATAATTGAAGCAGCTCTTTCTGGTGCATTACATAATGCGGCTGCTGCACCTATAGTTGATAATACTAAACCAGTATAACAAAAATTAAATATATATAAATGTTAGAATGTATAAATACTCTAACTAAACGATAAAACAGAAAGGGGGTGAAATAAAATGGGAAAACCAACTAATAACAATCCAACCAAAGGAATTGCAGGAAATCCGCTTGTTACTGCAATTGGAAACTTCTATATCTTTAAAAGCGATAGTGTATCTCTTGGTTCTGGTACACATAAAATTACTCATGGTATTGGCATAATTCCTGCTGATGGTGATGGCATAGTTATTCTTACAAGGAGAACAGGTACATTCCAATTTGGTGTATCTGCTTCTGATTCTCAGACTGTTACTATTACCGCTGATGGTGCTGTTGTTGTTGATATTTGTGTTATTGCTTTCCACAGTATTATCAGATAACTTTATTAATGTATAAGATGAAAAAATACCTTATGCATTATTAAAGTAATTAAAAAGATTCTTCAATATTTAAATCATGTAAATAAAATAATTAAAGGAGAACTAAAATGGGATTATTAATTGATCTTGGTGCCGGTAAAAACAAAAGACCAGGATTTATTGGTATTGATAAATATGATTACGGACAAGAATATATTAGAGATATAACTAAAGGATTACCATTTGCAGATAATACCGTTTCAGAAGTAAATATGAATCATATTCTTGAACATATATGTATTGGTAATGATATTAATTTTTTAATGAGCGAAATATATAGAGTATGTCACAATAACGCTAAAATACATATAAGAGTTTTACCTAATTCATTTTTTCCAGACCACGTAAGTCATTGGAATACGGAAATATTTAATGAATATTGTAAATCTGATGAAATTAAAGACTATAATATTAAAGAAAATGGAAATAGAGGATGGAATTTTGACATACTAAAAAATGAAGAATTTAATAATGAAATAAGTGTTGAACTATTAGTGAATAAACCTAATTCTATTTTATTCCATGATAAGAATCCTATGGTAAGTATTATAATTGTCAACTATAATCAGAAAGAATATTCATTAAAAACCATAGAAAGTATATTAAGGTGGACAAAAGATTATCCTAACTATGAAATTAAATTTATTGATAGTGGTTCAACAGATGATTCCATTAATTACATACAAAATGAAATAAGTAAAAGATTTAATAATGGATATCAAGATAAATTATCATTAATAAGACAAGAAGAAAATATAGGATGGGTCAAAGGAATTAACTTAGGATTAAAATGCATACACGAAGAATCTAAATTTGTTATTCTTTGTAATAATGACATTCAGATTACACAATCTGGATGGTTACAAAGAATGTTAACTCACTTTTCAGAAGATACTGGTGCAGTTGGACCTACTTCTAATTATGTAATGGGAAGACAGGCATATATATTTAATCACAATGGAATATGGGAAGAACCTACACATTTTCTTATAGGCTTTTTCCTAATGGTAAGACGTTCTATATTAGAAGATATAAATGGACTAGATGAAATTTATGGTATAGGTGGTAGTGATGATCTAGACCTTTCTATACAAATTGAAGAAAAGGGTTATACATTAAAAATAGCAAGAGATATTTATATTCATCATGCTGGAAGTAAAACATTAATGCCAGAATACGGACCAGAAGGATATAAAAAATTAATTGAAGATAAAGATAAAGTATTGAGAGATAAATGGGGAGATAAAAGAGTAGATAGAATATTTGAACATCCAATCAAAATAATGGTAGCTGTACCAGAAAGAGGGGATTATGTTCATAGATTATTCTGTTATACATTTGCACAATTAATAAAACCTTATGGAGTTACTATTGTTGATGCTCCTAGAGGTAGTGTTGATGAAAGTAGAAATCTATTAATTGAACATTCAATAAATATGGGATGTCAAAAAACATTATTTATTGATGATGATACCATTTTGAAACCGAATACTCTTATAGATTTAATGGCTTGTAATACTCCGATAGTGTCAGCATTAATGTTTGCCAGAAAAAAACCATATGAACCATGTATATATGAATGGGAATTTCAAAAAGAAACTGAAATGATAATGGGTAAATCTTCATTAAAATATATAAAAAAGGGATTAAAAAGAGTAGATGCGACCGGATTTGGAACTATTTTATTAGATAATGATATATTTATAAATAAATTGAAATTTCCTTGGTTTAATAAAGGAACATATGGAGAAGATGTACAATTTTGTATGTCTTGTTGGGAAAATGATATTCCTATCTTTTGTAATACAGATTTAATATTACAACATATAGGAGATAATGAAGAAGTAGATGAAAATACATTTTTAAATTATATAGCAACACACAAAATAGAAGGAGAATATGTAAAAGATAAACCAATAATACAGATACATGGATAACATTAATTAAAGGAAAATTATTATGCAGAATATATTTGGAATGAATTGGAAAACAACTCTAATTGGATGGATAATGGCTTTTATGAATACTTTTATTCCATTTTATCAATCAAGTGGAAAGATAAATATAAGAGATATTATAGTATCTATTTGTATGGTTATAATGGGACATGCTGCAAAAGATTATGACGTTACTGGTGGAAATAGATCAAATAATATAATTAGACTTCCTGGTGAAAAATAATAAATAGATAAATCAAACATAATAGGTGTACTATGATTAGATTTAGAAAGATGGGTGAATATGGTCAAGTTGTTACTAGTCGTCTTCCTGTTTCTCAAGAAGTAACAACAACGGCTACCACTGTAACTCAACCTACTCCTACGGTTTATCCTTCTCAAATTACAGATATATCCCAATTATTTCCTCCTGTTGCTCAATTTCCACAATTATATCCTGGATTAGTACCACAACAGCAGCAACCAATAATAAATGTTATGCCATCTGCACCTTCTAATTTACCATCATCTATTTCAAAAATTACTGGAAATATACCAAATTGGGCTGTTCCTGTTTTATTAGCTATTGCATTTGGATTATTAATAATGAGAAGTGGAAAAGAACAACAGGGCAAATTATTAGGGAGATATTAATATGCCACATGAAATGAAACCAGATGAAAATATAGAATGGATAATAAACAAACAATTAAATTTAATAGAAGAAAGTATAAAAGATTTTAATCATTATAAAGGAAAAATAAGTAAAGATAAAGATTATGGAAGTTTTATTAAAGCATCATATATACAAGGAAAATTATGGATACTAGGATATAATTTATCTATAATAAAAAATAACTTCTATAGAATAATAAATAATGATTTAATACTTAAGATGGATGCTATTGGATATAAAATTACAAATATTACAACAGATAGAAATTTAGAAGATACATATAATGATATAAAACATTGTAAATTATCATAAGGTATAATTATGTCAATGCGTAATCTTGGATTAATAAGTTTTGCTTCTTTAATTGCTGGCTTAGTTGGCTATATATATTGGAGAAATACCCCACAAGGTATAGTATCAACTATTTATAATTCACCTGATCAACAAAGCTTACCTGTACAAGTAGGAGAAGCGGTAGTTAATACAATTGCTAAGATTACAACACCTATTACAGATAGCATAACAAATATAATTGGAATAAAATTTCCAAACTGGATAAGCCAAAGAACAGCAGGATTATCAGATAGAATAAATGAAATAGCTGGAAGATGGGGAGTTCCACCAGCATTTATGATGGCAATTGTACAACAAGAATCAAGTGGTAGAGCTACAATTACAGTAAATACAAAAACAGCACAAGGAAAAGCAGTTGGATTAACCCAAATTACAGAAGCAACAGGATTAGCTAGTTGTGGATTAAACCTACAACAATTACAAGACCCTGATATTAATTTAGAATGTGCAGGAGAAATAATGTGGAATTATTATCAAAAATATAAAGATTGGAATGCTGTTGCAATTGCTTGGTTTAGTGGACCAGGAGCAGCAGATACTTATGCAAATACAGGTGTAATTCCACAAACATGTGATAAATATGGAAAATGTACCCCTAGTTATGTACAAGAAGTTATGAATAAATATAATAATCTAAGTACAATAATGATAGCATAGGAAAATAATTATGATAACATTTAATAAAATAAACAAATATGGACAAATATTAAATTGTGGAGATGCTTGGAAAGAAACAATGTGTAATGATGGAACAACAGAATGTTGTACTATGTTATATACAGATAAAGAATGTTGTGCATCACATCAAGGACAAAAACTAATAATTAATCCATTATTATTTATTGTTCTAGGAATTGGAACGATAGGAATATTCTTATTGAAAGGTAGACTATAACAACCATGTGTGCCCTTGTGTTTGAAGCCGGTAGAATCCCCCGCTTTTGCTTTTTACGAACGGAGCGAAGCGGAGTGAGACAAGAATGTAAATAATGTTATATTTAGAATATTATATTTATATAATGAAAGGCATACTCGCTACGCTCGTATTTGGGGGATTTTGTGGCTCCAAACATAAATGGAACGAGTTGAAATAGAGGCTTAATTAAATGGCAACAGCACAAGTAGTTGGAACAGCAAGTATTGGTGGAGCAGGAGCTTATTATGGATATAAGAATCTAACTATATTTACAGGTACATTTAATAATGCAGTAAATTTCTTTTCTCAACAATATGGAGTTGCTGCAAGTCAAATAAAAAATATATTTAAATTAATGGGATTTGGAACATTGTCAGAAAAAATGGATGATAATAGAGTTAAATATCATCAATTATTACATCAAACATATGCAGCGGGAACAAACATTGATCCTGCTTTTGGAATGGGAATAGAATGGGTTGAAACTCGTGGAATAGAAAATAGAGTAGTAGATACAGGTATGGGTACAGGAGATTATGCTTGTGGTCCAATGCAAATGTCACTAAGTGTAGCAAAACAATATGATCCAAGTATGACTATTGATACATTGAAATTAGCTGAAAATGGAATAAGATTAGGATATACATTTTTACAATATTTATACAATAAATATGGACCTAAAATGGAAGATGTAATAAATGCATATAGAAGTGGACATCCTGGAACAGATTATTTAATAAGATATGTTATTCCGGTTATGAAAAAATCTAGTGATTTTGCAGGGAGTATAATTTATGCTCCTACTACTGTATCTGAAGTACCACCAGAACTACCAGAACAATATATTGGTCCTGAATATGCTACAACTCCAACATTAACACAACAAATTACATCAGAGATAGAAGCAGCGGGACAGAAAGTATCATCATTTTTTACAAATATGTTTAATTTTTAAATCATAGATTATTATTGAGTATACAATGTTAAGATTAATAAAAATAAATAATCATTCGGAATTTGGCTCTGATCTAGTTGGAGGAGTTGGACCTAGTTTACAATTTATAGAAATTGATGCTGCAAAATCTTCTATAAATCTTTTAGTAGAATTAATGATGGGTGGAGTTAATCCATGGCTTCTTTCTCTTTCTTTTCTTATGCCAATTGTAATAAGTTATTTTGGGCCTACAAAAAGAATATATACAACGCAAGATATACAGGAAATGTTTAATGATATAAAGGCAGAATATCAGATGCCATATAAAGCTTATTCTATGAGTAAACAAATTTCACCAATATTATCTAATTCACCAGTTTATACTGCTCAATATGGACCAGCAGCTTCTAATATAGACTATAGTAAATACGATATAAATAAAAATGTCTGGAAATTATCTGGATATAATGGATGGGATGGGTTAGGATATAGAAAATCAAGATATATGATGTTGAGTAACTTTGGAATAAAATTAACACAATATGATGCATAATATAATTAAGGAGGAATTATTATGTTAAGAATGGTTGCAACTAAAAGAACAGGATATGGACATATGTATTCTCAGTTTCCTGAAGATTATCAGAGTACAATTTCAGCAGTTCAAGCTACTTTTATTGCTAATCCAACTTTAACACTTGCACAGTTAGCACAAAGATATCCTGAAGTTGCTCAGAGTGATATACAAGCAACAATGAATGCAGCAATCTCAGGTGGTTTAGCTCCTGCTCAGGTTGTACCAGCAGCAGTACCAGCTACAACTATTCCATTAACTGTAGCTCCTACACCAGTTGTTAGTTATAGTCCCACTACTGGTCAACCAATTTATACTTATCCTACTACTTCTGCACCTATAACTATATTTGGATTATCTTTAAAGACAATAATGGTATTTGGTGCTTTAGGTGTAGGTGGATTAGTTTTATTTAAAGTTTTAAAGAAAAAGAATGTTTTGTAAATTTACAATATAGGGAAGGTGTAAAATGTTAGTAATGAAAAGAGAATCTAATTTAGGATATATAACAGCTACTCCGGCTAAAGGTGGATATGGATTTATAACAGCTATACCTTATGGACAAATAGCTGTTACACCAGCATCTATGACAAATTATCTTATATATGGATTATTAGGTGTTGGTGGTTTAGTTGGATTATATGTATTAAGTAAACAATTAAAAAAACATTAAAATAAATATTTAAGGAGAAATATTATGTTAGTCATGACAAAGAAAACTAGTGGATATGGACAAACTATAGCTACACCAGTCACACCTACATCTTCATCGATAACAGATATTTGGACTTCTTTAGGTATATGGAAATATGTTATAGGTGGATTTGCAGCTTGGTATGTTTATAAAATGTTTTTTCAGCGTACATATTAATATATAATGAATAATTATTTGGAGGAATTTATTTATGTTAGTTACTACATATGGAGATTTTGTAATAAGTAATCAACAAGGTGGAGTGCCAATTAGAGGAAGAGAAAGAAATTTTCCACCTAGATTACAAGTATTTAATGGAATGATGGGATATGGAGATTTATCGGCTTATGTTCCCTCATTAACAAATATCTTTTCTATGGCATTATTATTTGGTGGAGGATATTTTTTCTGTAGATATAGATGTAAAAAAGGAAAAATATAAAGTAATTATATTTAATTTTATCATAAAATTAATATGATAACATTAAGAAATAAATCATATGGATATGGACAGGGAAACCCTGCATATACTATAACTGTTCCTGCGGAAAGTATATCACAATCATATCCTATTACAGCCAGTGAATCTCTTCCACCTATTTCTGTATCAGCGCAACAACAATTTACTCCTGTTGTTAGTACATCAACTTTTTCATTATCAAGTTTATTTAGTGGAAATAATAAGTATTTATTAATGGGAGTAGGTGTTCTTTTATTATATAAATATTTATTTAAATAAATAGAAGGATTTCATGAAATTTGAAGAAATAAAAAAACAATTAGAAGATGCTATCGAACTTATTAATGAATTACATATACCAATTAAAGGTGGAGATTTAAATGCTACATTACTAGCAATGTCTCTTGCTGAGCAGAGTTATTATAAGGCAATAGCTTATAAGGATTGTTTTATTAAAGATGAATATAAAGAAATAGATAAACTTGATGAAAAATATGGAAGAATATGGAATAAGAAATTAGATTTTTCTAATTTATTTAAGATAATATTAAGAAAATAAAAGGTGATTTATGGCAAGGGTTATAGAAATGTCTGGTAGAAGACCGAAACAATTGGCTGGATTTGAATCTAATTCATATCCATTAATTGAAGGTGAAGAATTAGGACAGATAAATATTGGTCCTGTTTCAATCGGTGGACCTGCTAAGATTAGACTTCAATGGAATTTTTTACCTGATGTAACCATAGACCTAGCAGCGATACAACCTCAAGGTGCATCCTCTTGGAATCTGATGTCCCTCTTGAAACCGAAGGCAACTGTTTTATTTGGAGGAAGTGCATATTTAATTGATCCATCTGCATCTAATACAATTTCTGAAGGTGATCCTAATATATTTAATACTCCTACTATGCTTGATGTATTATCTTCTTATGGACCAGTTGTTACTTTGATGCTTCTTGGAATATTTGGATATGCTGGTTATGTTGCTGGTGTACTTGTTTATGATAAATTCTTTGCTAAAAAATTAGAAGAGGTAAAATAAAATGGCTAAACAACAAGATATTATAAATAAAATAAATGAATATTTACCAGATGAACATGCTGATGGATTAAAATATTCACAATTAATAAATGAGATTGGTGAATATTTTGGTGAAGTTAAAGTATTATGTATTAATAAAGAAGATATGAAAATATTACAGGATTTAACCAGACTACCTAAAGAAGAAGCTGAACATCATAATATATTATTTCAAGTAAGATGTTTAATAGAACAATTAAAATAAAACATATAGTATAAAAAATGTTAATAACAGACAATAAGGAATTATATAATAAATTAAAAGGTACTTTAAAAGGAGGATTTATTATGTCTCAACTAAAAAAGAGTGAATATATGGTTGGATTAGTGCTACCTAGTGGTTTTTATTTTTATAAAATTAAAAATGGAAAAAACATTTATCTTAATCAATATAAAGATGAATTTTATATAGTATATCCAGAAGGAACTGGATTTAGAGTTGAAACATATTATGGACAGTGTGATTGTTAATTAAGGAGAAATAAAAATGGAATACTATGAACTTTATTATAAAGGACACTATAGGAAAGTAGACCTTAGAAAATTCATAGTATATGAAGATGCAGAAAAGAATAAACAAATGGTTGGAGGAGATTATTATGATATTTATATTATAGTAAATTGTTTATGTAAAATAGCATGTAAAATGAATAAAGATAATATAAACGATGTAGCACAAGAACTTATTAATAAATATGGAGGAACTTTAGAAATAGCGATATTAGATTGGTTCGTGAACGGTTAGGAAAAGTAAAATATGGGAATATTTCTAAAAGTAAGAGTACATAAATATTCTGATGGATGTATGGAGCAAAGAAATATGAGAGACGTTCTTAGTACTAAAATGATACCATTAGATAAGGATATTTGCATAGCATATAAAAAAGGTGATTATACATATTTAGGAAAACATCCAGATGGATATGAAGTATATATCGTTAACTTGAGAGACTAATTATGAAACAATATACCTATAATTTTGATTTAACAAGGGAAATAGGTGCTCATTGGAATGGTAGAGTATGGCTTATCACTTATGAATTTGGAAAAGGTGATATACAAATTTCACAAATACTTGAAATATTAAAAGAAAAAGATAAAAATAATGATTTCTATGATGATATTATATTATAAGGAGAAATAAAATGAAATCAATATCAATTATCTTATCAATATTATTATTGATAATATTTGGTTTTTTTGCTACTGCTTGTGCAATGGGACCAATTCAAGTTGCTGCTCATACTGCATCATGGGATAGAGAAACAGATACTAATGTAACTGAATATTATATATACTATAGAACAACTGGAACAAATACATGGAATAATTCACAAAGGTCTACATTAATTCCTCAACCATCAGTAGGAACGGTTCCAAGTTATGATTTATTACAATTAAATTTAGCAAATGGAACATATGATATATGTGCTACTGCTCTCGATACAGTAGGTGATGAAAGTGGGCCTAGTAATATTGTTTTATATACACAATATATACCAGCTAATCCAGCTAATATGATAAAGAAATAATATTTATATTATATGGAGGGTAAAAATGTTAGACCCTAAAAAAATAAATAGCTCAGTTAAAGATGCTATATCTTGTATGTTAGATATGGACTGTAATAAACCAGATTATGAAGAAAATTTAAATAAAGAAATAAGTTATATGGATGTTAAAGAAGCTTTTAAATTATTCCTAGAATATAATGGTATTCATGGATATACAATGACAATAATTAATGCATATGAAGGTTTGAAAAGGGCAGAAGTAAAGAGATAGTAAAGGAGAATAATTATGTTAATATTAAACACAGGGAAAAACAGACGTTATTCTGCAATGCAGTTTAATGATACTTATAGTGGATATGGAATACCCCCTCATGGGCATCATGGAGGACATC
>Ga0187878_1004240_pt1 | contig 11256 bp, 7 predicted proteins | sample June2016WEW_17_1_FD_132979 | JGI IMG/M metagenome (GOLD analysis project Ga0187878, IMG submission 132979) | Peatland microbial communities from SPRUCE experiment site at the Marcell Experimental Forest, Minnesota, USA - June2016WEW_17_150 | ecosystem: Environmental > Terrestrial > Soil >...
GCGGAAAATGGTGAAATGATGATTAGCTTAAACATAATTTCACCATTTTAATATATTTGAATTACTTCGTTTACCATCTTTATTTTATTACATCGGATCGGGAGAAGCAATACTTCTGGATAGAATTAATCCCGGCTGGAGATCGCGGTATTTCACCGAAAAATTCTATCTTGAGAAGTATTTTCAATAGGTTTACCTTTTAATACTACCTATAACTTGTTGTTTTCACAACTTTTCTCGCTAACTCTTGCCCGACCGAGAATAAAATAAGTGATTTTTTTAAATTACTTTTAGTATTATATTTAAGGTCACAATACAACATTATTTACAATCGTATGAAATACCCGTTCATTATTTCTATCCTTATATTCTCTCTCTCGTTCATTCTCAGCAGTTGTGATTCCCCTACAGACAGCAAAGCAACGCCAGTCAATACACCTGCTCTTATTTCTCCGCATGATAACGATTCCGGAGTTACGCTGACACCTATTTTCCTATGGTCAGGTGCGGCAGATGTTCTGCAGGTTTCAACAAATTCCGCATTCAGTAATTGTCATAACTTTGGTATAGTAGGTACATCGTTCTTTATGCCTTCAGGTATATTAGATTCTAATAATAACTATTTTTGGCATGTAGGAAGTTCTTCAAACGGCATTACTTATTGGTCCGGAACCTGGAGCTTCAGAACGATTGATCATTAACATATTCGATTAACCACTCCTTCCCCGAGAAAATCAATTCTCTGTTTTATGCAGTGACCGGGGTAAAGTTTTTATTAAAATCATTTTCTGAACCTGTTTAATCTCCGCAGCATTTCTTCATTACCAAGGACATATCCTATTACACCCAACTCGGGTCCGTGATCCTGCCCCGTAAGAACAAGCCGGATCGGCTGGAAAAGCTCTTTCCCCCTTACTCCTGTCTCCTTTTGAATTTCCTTAATGAACGGCTTAAAATTTTCTAAGGTTATCTCAGCCAGACCCTCCAGTTTGTTCTTGAGGGCTGATAATACTTTTTGTGAGGATACATTCAATACAAGTTCGATTTGTTCATCCGACAATTTGAAATCATCCTGATAGAATATTTTTGCTTGCTCCTTGAGATCTTCCAGTTTATTGATGTAAGTTCTTGTAGCGTTGATTACTCTTATAGCTTTTTCTTTATCCTTTGTATCATAACCTGCTTCATTTAAAAAAGGAACTGCAAGTTCCGTAAGCCTTTCGGTATCATATTTCCTTATATATTCACTGTTCATCCAGTCCAGCTTTTCAAGATTGAAAACAGCTCCCGCTGAATTTACTCTTTCTATAGAAAATAATTTTATAAGCTCATTTAAAGAAAATATTTCCCTGCTCTCGCCCTCTCCCGGATTCCATCCAAGTAGAGCAATAAAATTTATTAACGCTTCGGGCAGGTAACCCTTCTTGATAAGATCCTCGGTAGCAACATCACCCTGGCGTTTGCTCAACTTGGTTTTATCGGGATTCAATATTAACGGGACATGAGCCAGCTGAGGTATTTCCCATCCAAGGGTTTTATAAATAAGAATATGCTTTGGAACCGATGTCAGCCATTCTTCACCTCGAATGACATGGGAAATCTTCATCAAATGGTCATCAACTACATTAGCCAGATGATAGGTCGGATAACCGTCACCTTTTATCAGCACCTGGTCATCAATAAGATTTGATTCGATCTTCACTGTTCCGCGAATTAAGTCATTGAACTTTATTTCAGAATCCAGAGGTACTTTTAGACGGATCACATAAGGAATATTCTTATTTAATTTTTCATTCACTTCCTGAGGTGTAAGGTTCCTTGCCCGTCTGTCATACATAGTTTGCATCCCCTGCATCAGCTGGATACGCCGCATCTCTTCCAGCTCCCCTGCAGTTTCAAAAGCATAATACGCGTCTTCCTGTTCAAGGAGTTGCATCACATATTTTTTATAAATTTCAAGCCGCTGTGACTGGAAATATGGTCCGCATTCCCCGCCTTTATCAGGTCCTTCATCATAATCAAGTCCCATCACTCTTAGCGTATGAACGAGATTCTCAACAGCTCCTTCGACTTTTCTGGTTTGGTCTGTATCTTCAATCCTGAGTATGAACTTACCATTGTTATGTCTGGCGAATAGAAAGTTAAACAAAGCAGTCCTGAGACCTCCTATATGCAGGTAACCCGTAGGTGAAGGAGCAAAACGCACGCGAATGTTGTTCGTTGTATCCATTAGTAAATTATTTCAGAAGTATCATTTTCCTGGTGGAGATAAACTCTCCCGCAGTTATTCTGTAGAAATATATTCCGCTTGTAAGATAAGGGTAAGCCAAGTTGTGCAGATCCCATGTGAACTCGTAGTTGCCGGGCTTTAGATGAGTATTAATTAACGTTGCAATCCTTTTTCCTAATATGTTATATATCTCCAATTGCACGTTATACTCATTCACCTGACCTGAAGCAGGCAGGTCGAACCTTATCTTCGTTGAAGGGTTAAACGGATTAGGATAATTTTGATACAGGTTGAATTTCTTCGGAATCTCCGATGATATATTTCCTATCGAAAGCAGGTTGATCAACTTCGCCGAATATATTTCCTGGTTCGGAGTGCCGGCGCGGTCGTCAGTCCAAACCAGTATAACCCTATTGGCAAATGCATCAACCTGTATGTAATCTCCATACCGCACTTCGCTATTGGGCAGAGTTCCTGAAAACGATGTATCACTCATACGCTGGTTAACCCATGTATTCCCTGCGTCAGTAGAATATGCTATGAATGAATTTATAGCAGGTGACACGAATCTAGTGTCATAATATATTACATAAATCACTCCATTGGTATCGCACTGTATGGAAGGCCAATACTGGTTGTTAGTTGCCACATCATTCACACGAACGGGTGCGGTAAGCCAGTTAAGCCCGCTGTTCGTGGACCGCTGGAACCAGACGTCAGAGTTTCCGCTGCGGGTATCATCCCACACAACATAGATATTACCGCGTGTGATATGCGCGGAGTAATCAACGCAGATGAAAGGAAAACCGTTAGTATTTGAATAAGTGCTGAGAGCGTAATCCGTTCCGAAGCTAACCCCGCTGTTGGTCGACCTGTCAAACCTTGTCCCGTTATATGTCCATACAACATATATTTCACCATTCGTACCTACTGCCGAACACGATCCCTGTCCGCTTGAATTATCCGAAACATTTACGGTTGACGTCCAGTTTAACCCGCCGTTGCTGGATCTTCTGAATTTTATCCCGGTGGAGATATTACCAAAACTCGTCCATGTTATAAAGATATTATTATAGGTGGGGCTCCCCACTACAGGGTCGCAAAATATCCATTCTTTATCCTCCCCGGAACCTCCTGTTCCCGGAACCGCTGTTGAATACAGAACAAACGTCTGCCCGTTATCAGTCGATCTGTACAAAAGCATGTCTCTATTCTCAGGCGGAGTTTCCTGCTTCCGTGAAGTGCTTGAAATATAAAAATTCCCGTTGGCATCGCTTATTACAACAGGATCGCTCTGAGAAGTATGCTCCGGATTGGGGTCGGGTAAGAGCTGGATGGGCGCCCACGTATTGCCGCCATCGGAAGAGCGTGTATATCCTATTCTCCTGACTATCGGATTATTATAACCCAGCTGAAAATCACGCCACGCAGCAACTACATAAGCGGGATTCACCCTGCTTATTCTGACCGATGGTTCATTCTGTGGAGCTGACTGATTAGTGATGTTCGTATTGATGAACGGAAGCACTGCATAATCAAATATCTGTTCCTGATAAGCATTATTTATTTTTGGCAATAAAGCATGAGCTTCATTATCTGTTTGTGCCTTTACAAAGCCGATTGATGCTGATAATAAAAAGATAATCAGTATTGTATGTTTCTCCATGTTTTTTTATGTAACAAAAGAATTCGTTGCAATAAATATAACAAGATATTATCTTCATATTTAAGACAATAACCTAGCACAATAATTTGACAATGGATATAAAAATAACAAAAGCACGTAAAAGCGATGTTCATGAAATTCTCAGGTTGATCGATGAGCTCGCTGAATTTGAAAAGCTTACTCCGCCGGACGAAAAAGCAAAGAAGCATCTTGTTAACGATGCTTTCGGAAAAAAACCTGCGTATCATGTGATCTTAGCTAAAATTGACCGAAAAACGATCGGCTATGCTTTTTATTTTTATACTTACTCATCTTTCCTCGCAAGAAAAACATTGTACCTTGAAGATATCTACATCTCGATCGAATACAGAAGGCTTGGAACCGGTAAATTATTATTCAACAAGCTGATAGATATTGCACGTAAAAAGGGATGCGGAAGGATGGAATGGTGTGTCCTTGAATGGAACAAGAATGCAATCGATTTTTACGAAAAGCTTGGTGCTAAGGAATTGAAGGAATGGAAATATTACAGATTGAGTTTAGAATAATGTATGAATACAAATAAAAAGGATAAATCTATAATTCTGTATGACGGTGAATGCATTATCTGTAATAAAAGTATAAGGTTTATACATTCCAGAGATTATAATAACGTATTTTCATACATACCGTTAAACTCAGCGGATGGTTTGAAGCAGTTACAGAACCTGGGGAAAGATGACTACAACAAGATCATGGATTTAAATACTTTGATCCTGATCCAGAACAAAAAAATATATATCAAATCCACAGCAACATTGAAAATTCTTGGAAAGTTAAACGGTTTCTGGAAACTACTTCGTTTCGTTCTTCTGATTCCTCCTTTCATAAGGGATCCCATTTACAGCACTATAGCACATAATAGATATAAATTTGAAAAAGATGGGCGTTATTGTGTCACAGCACCCAAAAAATGAATAAAATCCATAAGTATCTTACTAAATCTTTTATTTGCTGTGTGTTTTTTGTATATTTGTAGTCAAATCATATAATACAAAATTATAAAGTGGTTTATATTGAGATTACGTAAGAAATTTACGGTTCTTGCATTAACATTACTATTTTTCAGTCAGTTTTGCCACCCCTACGCTCAACAGAAGATACTTCAGAGAAGAATCTCGCCTATTCCCGAAAGTTATACAAAATATCTTCAAAATGAACACAGGAAACTAATAGATCTGAATGGAGAATGGGAATTAACTGCTCCCGAACTTAATATCCACTCTACTGTACAGGTACCTTTTTGTTACGAATTTAAAGGGAAAGTGTCATGCAGCAGAACGTTCAATGCAGCTCTCGGAAATACTGATTCGTGGAATTTCTTATTATGCTGTGACGGTATCAATTACCAGTGTGAAATTAGCATTAATGGTAAGTTCATTGTAAAACATGAAGACGGCTACTCATCCTTTTCATCTTTGGTCCCTGAAGGCCTCATCAATGAATCCGGAAACACTATTGAAGTCAATATAGATAATTCTCTCGACCGTTCAAAAACGCTGCCCATAAAGAACGGAAGCAACTACCCTAGAAACTATGGAGGTATTTACAGGGATATATACATCCTTGCAATACCTAAGATATTTATTAAACAGATAAACACGAATTCTGAAGTAGATATTAATTATAATGCTGATCTCAGCAATAAGGTAACGATAACCTCAACCGACCTTTCTCAGCTCGAGGAAAAATCCCCCGATAAGAAGTTCTACCTGAAATCAGAAATTCTGGATTCTGCGGGCAATGTTAAAGCCTCCAGCGAAGCCGTGGGCTTTTCCATTTCATCTAATTCAACCATAGAAGTAAATAACAAGCTCACCATCTACAACCCGCAGTACTGGTCCCCTGATAATCCCTCTTTGTACACAATGCGGGTCTCAATAATGCAGGGAACAGATGTTATAGATGTTTACACGAATGATTACGGGGTTTGCGAAGTATCACAGAGATCCCAACTATTCTACTTGAACGATTTAGAAATAAAGTTCAAAGGTGTGAACTATATTGAAGAGATAATGGGTACAGGTATATGTTTAACATTCGATGAAATAGAAAAGGATGTCAGGAACATTAAATCGTTGGGCTGCAATGCAATTAAATTATACGGAAGACCTGCCAGCCCTTACTTGATTTTTCTTTGCAACCGGTACGGCCTGCTTATATTTGAAGAAGTACCGGTCTTCAATGTACCGGCGGAGCTTCTTCTAAATGAGAACTTCCTGGCTCTTTCAGAGAACCAGCTCAGCGAAATGATATTATTGCACAAAGATAACCCCTCGGTGTTCGCTTACGGGTTAGGAAATGACTTCGACGTAACAAACCAGAATACAAGGAATTATGTCAGCAAATTAGTTACACTGAGCAAGTCGCTCGATAAGAAATTGGTATACTATTCGACCAGAAATTATGAGAATGATCTGTGCAGGGACCTCGTTGATCTCGTAGGTTTGAACATCTATGATAAAGATACAAAAGCGGTAAAAGAAATAATAGCGGATCCCCTGATAAAAAGACAAAAATTATTTATTGCTAACTACGGAAAAATAATTAATCCATCAAATTTTTCCGGATACAGCGATCCATCATCCATCGAATCACAATCTAAATATATTGTAGATTTTCAAAAGCTGACCAAAAACTCCTCACTTTTGGGAAGCTTTTTTATTTCTTATGCCGACTGGAACTCGGATTCGCCTAACCTGAAATTTTATGACCGCTTCAACCCTTACTTAAGAACCGCAGGATTGTATGATCTGAACCGGGAAATACGTTCTCCTGCTCTCATATTGAGAAAGGAATTTCTCGATGAAGATATTCCGAATCTCAATATCGGCACTTATTCGAGAGAAGCACCCGTGATATTTGTACTGCTCGGTTTGTTTACTTTCATCCTTTTTATATATCTGATAAACAGTGTAAGGCGTCTCCGTGAAAACACCGTGAGAGCCCTGTTCAGGCCATTTATTTTTTTCACAGATGTCAGAGAACAAAGTCTTATACTGCCGATCCAGAACATATTGCTCGCAGTAATACTCTCTCTCGGCAATGCACTATTCTTCGCTAATCTCCTTTATTACTGGAAAGATTCACAACTACTGGATCTGATGCTCAGCGTTCTTCTGCCGTCAGATTCAATAAAAACACTTATCGACAGCTATATTATTAGTCCTGTCAAAATTACTCTGCTATTAACACTAATTTCGTTTATTAAAATATTTTTATGGTCAGTTGTAATATGGCTTTTTTCACTGGCATCAAGGTTCAGGATCGGTTTTAATAACATATATACAGTTACGGTGTGGGGACTCATGCCTACAATTTTGCTCCTGATTACGGGAACATTCTACATAAGGATCCTCTATGAAAACCCTGAATTTGCTATCATGGGACTGGCTCTGGCAGGTTTCATTTATTTATTATGTATATATAGGATCCTGAAGGGTGTTTATATTATATTTGATACATTCTTCCTGAAGTCTTATAGTTACGGCATTCTTGTGATAGCGGTCATTGCTGGAATATTCTGGTTTTATATGAACGGGACCAGATTCATGTCAGATTATTTCAGCTTGATTTTTGCTTTCATGAAAAATTAAAAATTTTACGGGCTATTCCATTTGTACCTGAACAAACTTGAAATAATAGGTTTTAAGTCATTTGCCGATAAGGTCGCAATCGATTTCGACAGCGGTGTCACTGCAATTGTAGGACCCAATGGCTGCGGGAAAACTAACATCGTGGATGCCGTACGTTGGGTTATCGGTGAACAGAAAGCAAGCGTACTGAGAAGCTCCACGATGGAAAATGTCATTTTCAATGGAACGAAAGAACGGAAAGCCCTCGGATATGCACAGGTCTCTCTTACTATAGAAAATACGAAAGGTATCCTTCCATCTGAATATTCGGAAATTACTATCACCCGCAGGTGCTTCCGTGACGGTCAGAGCAATTACCTCATTAACGGCGCTATGTGCCGTCTGAAAGATATCACAGCACTCTTTATGGATACAGGAATGGGTGCAGATGCTTATTCAGTCATAGAACTAAAAATGGTTAATGACATCCTCTCGCATAGGACACAGGACCGAAGGAAACTCTTTGAAGAAGCAGCTGGAATTACAAAATACAAAGAACGAAGGCGTGAGGCACTCTATAAGCTGGAGGTTGCAAAGGAGAGTCTCACCGAAGCCAACATTGAAATACGGAACAGGCAGAGAACGGTTAATGCTTACGAAAGGATAGCACAAAAACAGGAAGAAGCTAAACAGATAAGCGATAATTTAAAGCTGATCGAAATCGAATACCACCAGAGAAGCCTTTCACGTCTGATAGATGAAACAAGACAGGTTGAAAGTCTTCTGAAAGAAAAAGAAAAGGAACGAGAGGTAATACAGGTCAAATTAAATGAGAATGACAGCATCATTGTAAATTACCGGAAAGAGCTGAATGACATAGAGATAGTCCTGAACGAGACGAGGGACAGGCTGGGTGACCTGTATTCACAAATTAACGAGATACAGACGTCGATATCGATATCCGAACAGCGGATCAGCTTCCTGCGTGAAAATATAGAAAGATTCTCGGGCGAAAAAATTGAACTGGAACAACAGATCGAAAAGCTGAAACAGGGAAGAACTGAATTCGGTGAAAAGATAGCTGTACTTGAAGAAACATTAAAACTTTCCGAACATTCAAAACAGGAAAAGATAACCGCACTTGCAGAGCTTGAGTCAATGCTTAAGACAAATAAAGAAGAGCTCAAGGACCTGAGTGCCAAACACGCATCGGTGTCAAAAACACTTCTCGAAAAAAGAAATGAATACGAGATAATTAAAAATAAGCTCGAAGACCAGCTGGCTCGAGGCAGTAAACTTACCGAACAGAACATTACTAACCTGAACAGGTCTTCACAATATGATAAAGATATAGGTATTTTGGAGAATGATCATTCGGATAAGAAACAGCTTCTTGAAAAGCTGAGCGTTGAATACACGGAGCTCAAGCAAACCAAAGATAATTATGCTGCCGGGATAAGTTCTCTCGAAAAAGAGATCGTAAATAAATCATACGAAACTGAAAAACTTAGGGACAAGATACAATTCCAGATCAACCTGCTTGAAAATTACGAGGATTATTCCGAAGGCGTAAAATATCTCGTGAAAGAACGCAAAGAAAAAGATGTAAATGTGATAATAGACCGCCTTGAGGTCGAAGATAAATTTAAGATCGCGATAGAAACAGCTCTCGGGGAAATATCTAACTATCTCATAGTAAACAATATCGATACGGCTCAAAAGTTCATTGATACGCTCACCGAAGCTCAAAAAGGAAAGATAACCTTCATATTAAAGGATAATCTTTACAAGAATACGTTCAATATATTCCAGGACGAATTCAGCGATATACTGAACAAAGAGGGTGTCTACGGCTGGGCAGACAAGTTTATCAAATGTCCCGATGACTATTTCCTGCTGTACAAGTATCTTCTGGATGAATATATCATAGTTGAGAATTTAGACGTTGCACGAAAGCTTTCGAAGGATAATTTCATAAAGTTCATAACACTTGACGGTGACATTGTAACAGACAGTTTTCTCCGTGCAGGGAGCAAAACGAATGTTGAGACCCTTAAAATTGGACGTGAAAAGCTTATCGCGGAACTTAAAACGAAGATAGAGGAATTTGACCGCTCTATAGAACAAGACAGGTCGAGTCTGAAAAACCTAAAAACAAGCCATACGGAAATTGATGTAGATTCATGTGACCGGAAGATACAGGAGCTGAGAGGTACAATACTGGAAACTGAAAATAAGATAGCCCAAATTACTTACCTTAAGGCACAGACGAACACGGTAATCGAGAATTATAATGTTGAGAATTCGAAGCTTTCGGAATCCACTAAAGGACTGTCTTCGAAGATGGATAAGCTAATACAGGAGATAGAAGAAGCAGAGAATACAAAATACCAGCGTGAAAAGGAATTGGATCATTTTACGGGAGAACTGGAACATTTCGCAGATGATCTTACCGCAAAAAGAGAAGACTATAACAGCTTTAACATCGAAATTACAAAGCTTAAAGGCGAGCTCATCAATTACCGGAACGAAATAACAAGAACGGATAAAAATATCGAAGCAGTTCTTAACACCATCAAAACAAGGATCGAAGAATGCGAACAGTTCGAGGATGAGATAAAAATACTTAAAGCCGAGATTGAGACTATTGATGAATCAGGGAGTATTTCCGGTTTGAAGCAGAAGCTTCAGGAAATAGAAGCACGGAAAGCTGACGTTGAAACAGATTATAATCTTGTCAAAAGAGAATACGAAATAAAAAAGAATCTGGTAGACAGACTGGATCAGGAGCAGCGTCTCATGAGGGATAAGCGTGATGAGATAATAGATTTTATTCACAGGAATGAAATGAAGCTGACAAAAGACAGGCTCGAGATGAAGGAACATAAGGACAGGGTCTGGGAAGAATATAATATGGAGATAGTCTATTCAGAGTATAGCGATAATGACATGTATGACTTTGTCAAGACAAAGACCGAAATAGACAAATACAGATACAGGCTGAAGCAGCTGGGCGGAACGGGACAGATGGAACTAGGCATATATGAGCAGGAGAAAAGAGAACTTGAAAAGCTCCTCGAAGAAAAGGAAGACCTGGTTAAAGCGGAGGAAGACCTGATAAATCTCATAGACCAGATAAACAAAACAGCACAGGAAAAATTTACCGAAACATTTGAGTTCATCAGGAAAAATTTTCAGGGTATCTTCAGGGAATTATTCATGGAAGGCGATGAAGCCGACCTTAAGCTGGTGGCAGATCCCGAGAATCCCGATCCCCTCGATGCAAAAATAGACATCATAGCAAAGCCGAGGGGCAAGAGACCCCAGCTTATCGACCTTCTTTCGGGGGGAGAAAAAACTTTAACTGCTATTGCCCTATTGTTTGCTATTTACCAGGTTAAACCCTCACCATTCTGTATACTGGATGAGGTCGATGCGCCGCTTGATGATGCTAACATCGACAGGTTCATCAAGATAATCAGAAAATTTTCAAAGGACACACAGTTTATAATTGTTACACACAACAAAAGGACCATGGAAGCATCGGATTCGATGTACGGGGTAACGATGGCTGAGGAAGGGATATCGACTATCGTTAACGTACAGTTCAATGACAGCTATACTCCGATCGACAATTGAAATTTTATTTAACATATAGATTTTGTAATTCATATAATTATAAATAATAAAACATGACAGAATATCAGAAAGAATTTCTAAAAAGACTGCTGAATGAACCTTCGCCC
>Ga0187878_1004242_pt1 | contig 11253 bp, 2 predicted proteins | sample June2016WEW_17_1_FD_132979 | JGI IMG/M metagenome (GOLD analysis project Ga0187878, IMG submission 132979) | Peatland microbial communities from SPRUCE experiment site at the Marcell Experimental Forest, Minnesota, USA - June2016WEW_17_150 | ecosystem: Environmental > Terrestrial > Soil >...
ATCTGATCGCGCGTCCAGCGGATCTGCTCGAGAAAGCGGTATAGATTGAAGCTGGCCCAGTCAAACCACAAGGCACGGTTGGTCGCGCTCTCGGGGCGCGGCATGGGCACCTGAGTGAAATCCGCGTAATCCGTCTGCCAGACTCGATTGGCTTCGGCAACGCTTGGGTACTTGCGGCGCAGCCAGGCGAACCACATCTGCCGGGTGAAATCACAGTAGCAAACGTAGGTGTACTCATAGCCCATGTTCAAGACCAAATGAGTACGGTCGCCGGCATGAGTGCGGCCGAAGTTGTCAATCATCTCGGCCACAGCGGCACGGCTGCGCGGGCTTTCCAAGCAGACGTTCACCGGCGGACCGAGGACTTCCCAAGAGCCCCGGTCGCGAATGATGTGATCGGCGTTGTCCCAGCCCACGCGGTGCGTGTCGGGATAGCGCTGGTAGGCTTGCCAGATGGGCTGGCGCTCCACGTCGTGTCGCGTCCCGCCTGCCACCAACTGCGTGCCGTAGTCGGTTTGGCTGTTGGCGAACCAGCGCAGCAGCGGGCCTTCACGGTTGTAGAGCATCCCAAAGATGAGCTTCGGCTCCTCGCCCAATCGGAAGTAGCCATTCCGGACTTGAAGCTCGCTGTATGCAGGTACGGGCGGCGCGCCAATCGCTTGACGCTTCCCATCGAGCACCTCGCGCAATTCCGCTGTGGCGCCACGCGATTCGCGAAGCAGGAAGTCAAGCGTCTCGCGCTGCGTGTGGGTACGGTTCTGCCAGAAAGCCACCAGGCGCTTCTGGAAAGTAACATCGGCGAGAAATGGGTAGATCTCAGCGTAGGCGGTGTCGATTCCGCGCGCCTGCGCCTCCTGGATGGTTTTCCGCAGCTCTGTGATAGCTCGTTCTACCAGTTTTCTCCGGGCCGCCAGGGTTGGGGACATTTCCCCGAAAAGAGGTCCAGCGTAGGGCTGCTTCTGAAGCCTGGCGCTGGCCGTCTCGAGCCGCAGGTCCGACAGCCGGAATGCCTTGTCCTCGGAGAACTTCAGATCCTGCCCGTCGCGGAGGAACAGGGGATTGAAGAAGACGCCCAGGTAAGCGATCCGCTTCGCGTCGACAAGCTGGTCGTCAGGAGATCGCATGTCCTCCAGGCTGAGTTCCACCGTGTTCCGCCCGGGGCTCATCACGAATCCATCGAATGTTCCGCCCGTGTACGTACGGTCGCCAGGATGATCGGGCTGATCAGAGATGCGCACATAGACCGAAAAAGGCTCAGGATAGAGGTTTGTGACCTCGAACTTGAGCGACTTCCAAGCGCTCCAATCGGTCAAGGGAAGGGAAGTGGTTTCAAAGCCGGTTGTCTCGTAGCCTTTCCAGAAGGTCGCGCGCAGTGTCCCCGTGGGGTCCGGCGCCAGATCGCAGTGGAGCGTTTTCCAGACTTTGGACACGCCTTCACGTGAGAAAAGCGCGGCCAGATTTTTGGCGCCATCAGTTCCGGGCGAGTGATTCGGTAGGATGAGCAGGCAGGCAAGCAGGGCAAGAGTAGTGTGAAGGTGTGGGGTTCCCATAGCTCGTCTCGCATTGGCAGTTTCTTGCAGAGGTCAAGGGAAGCGCGGGGCATTATCGCAGAATTCTGTTGTGCAGGGGTTGAAAAAAGAAGCGGCCCGCCGCAGGGCGGGCCGCAACACTAAACAGGAGGCAAAACACTGCGCCTTAGCTCAGAAGTCAAGCCGCAGCGAGAGCATGATGTTACGCGGGCCGTGCGCGACACCCGTGATCATCCCGAAGGTGCCGCTATCCACGTAATTGTCAGGATCGCCCCGGCCCGCCCGGTTGAGCAAGTTGAAGAGATCGGCGCGGAATTTGAGAATGAAGCGTTCGGTGATGCGCGTGTCTTTGAGGATGCCGAGATCTTCGTTTTGCCAACCTGGCCCACGTGTGCTGCCGAGATAGCGCGGCGCGGTTCCCCAGCGCGTGGCATACTGTCCCCAATCGGGGTCCGCTGGTGGTGCGCCAAACGCCGCCGGGTTCAAGTACTGCGTGCCGGTTTCGGAATCCACGGGCCCATTCCAGGCGACCTTCTGGGGCACACCGGGAATGACGTCACCGCGGGTCCCCCAGCTTCCGTCCACCCCGGAGGCAAGGCTGCCGTCGACGATCTGGAGCGGGTTCCCCACGCGGTAATCGTGGATGGCCGTGACTCTCCAGCCACCCGCTATGCGGTCGAGCGTGCCGCTGGAGTTCGCCCATTTCTTGCCCTTTCCGAAGGGCAGGTCGTAAATCCAGGTGAGCTTGAAGTTGTGCGTGTAATCAAACGACGCGATCGACTTCTCCGCGCGCCGATTGAAGTAATCCTGGAGGTAGTAGCTGTAATACCCGATGCCGCTATCTGAGCTCGTCAGGGTTTTGGACCAGGTGTAGGCCGCGATGAAGTTCAGCCCGTGGCGGCTGCGCTTGCGCACGGTGGCCTGAAGCGAATGGTACGTGGAGCTACCGAAATTCGGGAAGGTGTTAGAGATCCCGCTGTACTGCGGGTAGGGATAAAGGGCCTGGGCCACCGTCCCGCTGAAGCTTGGGAAGGGTTTGCCAGTGATCCCGAACTGCGCTAGTTCGGCACGAACGTCCGGGGTCGCCAGCGCCGTATCCATATCCAAGTCAAAGATGGGATCATCGTCTACGGTGTCGAATGCGCTTAAGGCCATGTACTTGTCGGCCGCACGATTGATCTTTCCCTGGTCTCCCCACTCAAAAGACATCAAACGAGTGCCTTTGGCGCCGACGTAATCCGCCTCGACCAGGATCTCCGCGGGTAGCTGGAACTGGAAACCGAAATTCCAGTTCTGGGTGTAGGGCTGGGCCAAGGTCGATGGATGCAAATCAACACCCTGGTAGTTCATGCCACCCGGAGAAAGGTCTGGCAAGGTCCCCGTGAAGGGCGGGACGCCTACCCGGCCGTGGTCGATGTACCACTGGGGCACCGACTGGCCGGTCAACCCCGTCCAGAAAATAGCGGGCTCCTGCGAGGCGTTTCCGTTGGGTCTGGGATAAAGGCTGCGGTTCCCAAACCCTACTGAACTGTTGAAGCCTGCCGCACCGGTCCGCCAACCATTAACGATCGGCGGCGCGTACGAGATGCCGTATCCGCCGCGCACGACCAGCTTCTGTGTGGCACTGTAGGCGAAGCCGAAACGCGGCGCGAACTGCTTGTAGTAGTAGTTCTGGAAGGACGAGCGGCCATTGCACCCCGTGCAGTTGCCCAGGAAGGTCAGCGCTCCGGGGAAGTTGTCCGCGTCCGGATTAGCCAGGGTTGGGTCGAGGCCGGACAAACGATCGAAAGCTTCCCGCTGGGGTGTTGGCAGTTCCCAGCGCAGACCGTAGTTGAGGGTGAGTTTTGACGTGACTTTCCAGTCGTCCTGGGCATAGAGGCTGAACAGGCCTTGGCGATAGCCGAATTGAGTCCCAATTATCCCCCGGGAGCCAGTGTCGGCAGCGCCGAGGAGAAAACTGGCAAACGGATGGCCAGTCCTGGTCGCTTGTGCGGGGATACCCGTCTCCAAATACGAGAACGTAAACGACATACCTTCCGTATCGCGCTCGTTCATGCGATAGCGGCGGTATTCGGCCCCAAACTTGAAGCTGTGCTTGCCCCGTACGTGGCTGAGTGTGTCCGAATAGATATAGCTTTCATTCGCGTTAAAGCCCATCCCACTCTGCGGGGCCCCCAAAGGCGTGAGCATGTTTTTGTACGGTCGTGCGGCGTGCCCGGCCGGGGGTGTGCGGCTGCTGAATGCAAGAGACGGGATCTTGGCGTTCGGTGTCCCCGTGATACCCAGGTCGCTAGGCAGCCAGCCGGCTGGGTCTGCCGAGGGCAGGCCATTGAAGTTCCCAAAACGGTTGTAACCGAAGGCGAAGTGATTGAGGGTGTGATCGTTAATCGTCCAGTCTTCGGAGAAGCGCAGGAGTCGGAACGGTATTTGTTGGATCTTAAGGGGGTTGATTGGGTAGTCCGGCACCGGCGTCCAGTAGTTGCTGCTTCCGAAGATCCGCTGGCGGGCACTGTAGGTCCAGAAACCCGACACCTTATGTTTGTCGTTGATCACGTGGTCGAGTTTGAGGCTCCACTTGTTAATGTCGAGCGTAGGGGCGCCGCTGTGACGCACCTCGTTGTTCCCCAGTTGGTCGTTGATGGGGGTGGGGAACTTCGGCACCAGCTTCGCGGAGGCGACACTAAAGTAGGAACTGGGGATGATGTTGGCGTCCGGGCCCGGCAGGCCAGTCAATGGGTCGAAGCCGAAGCCGTCGCGGAGGAGCGCGGAATTCCCACTGTTGTTCACGAGCCCCGTGACTGGATCCGTGGCACCGTCCGCCACCAAACGCGAAGAAGTAGGGTCGTAGATTTCATAGTAATAGATGGGGCGCCCCAGCGCGTCACTGCCGGTTTGGTTCCACAGCCATTGGCTGAAGTCACCTTGCAGCATGGATGTCGTAGGAACCGTACCGTATGAGGAAGGACTACCTGCTGTACGACGATCGCCTTCGTAGTTGAAGAAGAAGAACGTCTTGTTCTTCCGGATGGGCCCGCCCACCACGAAGCCAAAGTTGTTCTCCCTGCTGGGTGCCTTGACTTTCGCAATATTGCCTTCCGCGAGATGGTTGGTGTTCCAGCTGGTCGCGTTGAACACTGGATTAGCCACGTATTCGTAAACCGAGCCGTGGAATCCGTTGGTCCCGGACTTCATCCCGAAGTTGGCGATACCACCCGACGTAGCGCCGTACTCGGCGGAGTAACTGGACATCGAGACTTTGAATTCGCTGGCGGCGTCGGCCGAAGGTGTGGCTTCGGAGATGCTCCCCTGCAGGTCGTAGCGGGCGACGGCGATACCGTCGATCTGGATGTCGGTAGTGAAATTCTGAGCACCGTTGATCGAATTCGACCAGCTATCGCCCACCGTCCCCGGGAGACTGCTGAAGATGAAGGTCATCAACTGGCGTCCCCCGTCGTCCACCGCGATGGGCAGGGTAGCAAATTCCTCAGGTGAAAGGGCATTGCTGACCTCTGCGGTGGAAGGAGTAAGCAGAGGGGCTTCCGAAGTTACTGTGACGGATTCCGCCACGCTGCCCACCTGCAGGGTGAGGTCGATAGTCACGACCTGCGCGACGGGCACGACGATGTTTTCCGCCACAGCCGTCTTGAAGCCTTCTTTTTTGGCTTCGAGCCGGTAGGTTCCGGGAGGAACGGGCACGCGGTAGTATCCCGCACTTGAACTCGCTGTGTTAGTGATGACGCCCGTTTTCATTTCGGTGATGTTGATCGTTGCCTCGGGGACGAGTGCGCCCGTGGGATCAGTGACTGTCCCGGTGAGGGCGCCGAGCGTGCCCTGGGCATACGCGAAGGCCGGTAGCAACAAAAGAAGTGCTACCCACAAAGCCTTGCTTAACTTCCGCATAAGAACCTCCTTCTGCAAATTCCAACTCTGACCGACGCTCAGAGGTTGTAGCCCGCGAACCATCGTTACGATGCTGCGGTGCGCTGGGATTCGAGAGTTGTCAAAATCTTCTATAGTCTGCGCTCGCCAAACTAAAAAAGTTGTCTCGGACCCCGAAAGGTCCGTTACGAAACCTTACGATGGCTTCTGTTTAGCTTCTAAGGCTCCGTTTGTCAAGCGGGATTTTTTGCCACATGACATTTTGCCCTCTTAGCCCGAAGGCCTCACACAACTGGCGGAGGACACAAGGCGGAGCGCGCAAATGAAGGCCTCGCCGAGACTGGAGGAAGCAGCCTGGTGCCCTTGTTCCCTGGCGATGGGGTGATGGGTCCGCAGCGCTGTCACGTCCCGTTCAGGTCCCGGAGCGCAGTTCCCGCACGGCCTCGCGCACTTTGGGTATCAGGTCCGCGTACTGTCGGGGAGAGGCTTTTTCGAGAAACATCTGGAAGTAGCGCAAGGCTACCTCCTTGTTGCCGGCCTGTTGGTAGAGCAATCCGAGGTTGAAGAGCGGTTCCACATCTTCCGTTCCCAACTCGATGGCCTTTTCGAAGTTTCGGCGGGCTCCCTCGGCGTCCCCGCGCTGGATAGCTACCAGCCCCAGGCCGTTGTAAGCGGCAGCGTAGTGGTCGTCCTGAACGAGGATGGCCCGGAAGGCTCTCTCGGCGTCAGGCAAGCGGGTCTGTTCCAGGTAAGCGATGCCCAGGTTACGGAAGTTGTCGAGGTCGGTGGGATCGGCGCGCGTGGCATCCTCCATGGCGCGCACCCCGTTCGAAAGGTCGTGGACGCGCAGGTAAGCCTTGCCCAGGCGCGAGAGGATTATGTTGGTGGCCAGGCCCATTTCTACGGCGCCCCGATAAGTCGCGATGGCGCGCCGCCAGTCGCGCATCTTCTCGTAGGCCGTGGCGAGATACAACCGGGCCAGCGGGTTAGCCGAGTCGGCGCGCACGGCCGCCTCCATGATACGCGCCGCGGGCGCGAAGGCCTTGGCTTTCATGAGCTGATCGTACTGCTGCATGGCGCGCAGGGTCGTCACCCGGTCCTTGGGATCGGGGCCCGACATGTTGAGGACGATCTCGCGCGGCGTACCCGCGCTGACGTAGCCTAGCGATTCCAGCTCCTGCCGGGTCTCGCGGTTCACGGGCGTGAAGGTGAGTTTCTGATCGTGCGCGGCGGGGCCGACAATCTCCCAGATCTTCTTTTGCAGGTGATCGGCTTCGGCGGAGTGCTGGGCGATGACGTTTTCCTTCTCGCCCGGATCGCGCTCCAAGTCGTAGAGTTCGGGCCGGGGCGCCAGGATGAATTTCCAGCGGTCAGTGCGCATACCGCGCAGTTCCGACCAGTTCATGTAAGTCTTCGGATAGAGGGTCTCAATATAGGCGTAATTAGATCCTTTCCCGGGCAAGGGCTGGCCGCGCTCCATGAGCGGCCAAAGGCTCACGCCCTGGGCGGCCGGATTGGGCGCGAGTCCAAGAAACTCGGCAACGGTAGGCAACAGATCAATCGAGCGCACCTGCGCCGCAATCACTTTACCAGCCGGCACACCCGGCCCAGCAACGACGAGGGGCACGTGCAATGTATCGTCGTAAATGAAGATGCCGTGCGTCTGCTCGCCGTGGTCGTTCAATCCCTCGCCGTGGTCACCGATGGCGATGACCAGCGTGCGCTCTCGCAGACCTTGTTGTTCGATGAAGTCCACAAGCCGGCCGACCTGCTCGTCGGTGTAAGCGATTTCGCCCGAGTACGGATCTTTGGGGTAGGCACTCTTGTAAGGCTCGGGCGGCTCGTAAGGCTCGTGGGGATCGTAGTAGTGAACCCAGAGAAAGAACCTCTGGCGGCCGTGCTGCTTCAGCCAATCAAGTGCCCGGTCGGTGGTGAGGGCCGCCCGGCGCTCTGGGAAAACACCCGGCAGTCTTCCTTCTTCCTCTCGCGACGTCATCTGGTCGTCGTAAACGTCAAATCCCTGCTGGAGGCCGAACACGCGCCCCACCGCCTTCGAGCCCACAAAGGCAGCGGTCTGGAAGCCCGCACTCCGAGCCATGCTGGCCAACGTCAGATGTTTGGGATCGAGCACGAACCCGCCCATGTCGCGCAATTGGTGAACTTCCGGGTAGGTTCCCGTGAACATGGAGGCGTGAGAGGGCAGGGTCAGCGGCACCGCCGTGATGGCATGAGCGAAGCGGACACCGCGCGCCGCCAGGGCGTCCAGATGCGGCGTCTTTGCTCCTCGCGGCAGCTTGCTCACCGCCTCATGCGCATAGCAGCTGAGATGGTCGGCGCGCGTGGTGTCGAGCGTGACAAACACGACGTTCAAGTCCCGCGCCGGGGGCGTCGTGGTCTGGCGGCTGCACGCCGCCAGGCACATGCTTGCCCCGAACAGCAAGGCACCTCGCCACCACCGCGATCGAGCCGCAAATTCCATCACGTCGCGTGCTCCTCTGAACCGCCGATCTCGCTGCATTCTAGCGTAATCGCCCGCCAAGGCCAAACTCCAGAACACCTTTCCGCTCTCGATGGTAGAAACAGAAAGGACCTCGCAGCCTCAGGGCTGCGAGGTCCGAAAGAGACAGAGGAAATGCTAAGAGCTCAGAACTCCAGTCTCGCGCCAAGCTGAACGTTTCGCGGATTGCTTACGGTGCCGTTCCACATCCCGAACGTCGGGCTGGAGATGTCGGTGTCGAAACTCGTATTTCCAAAGCACTGGTTCGAGCACGTGAAGGTGTGCCAGTTCCAGATATTGAAGAACTCGGCACGGAATTGAAAACTCAACCGTTCCGTGATTTTGGTGTCCTTGATGAACCCGAGGTTCTGGTTGTGATAGCCAAAGCCCCGCACGTCGCTCATGCGCGGTCCCTGGCCGTAATAGCCAAACGCCTCAAAGGATGAGAGGGGCTCGAAGGCGTACTTGTTGAAGAGCGGTCGGTTGGGATCGAAGGTGCCCTTGCCTTGAGCCCAAGGGTTCGCCCCAGGGAGGATCGCCGGAATGCAGGCCACGCGGAACTCTCCCGGGACGTTGCAGGTGCCCGAGCGGAAGAAGAACGGAGTCCCGGAAGAAGCTCGGAAGAGGGTGCTCATGGTCCAGCCAGCCACCAGTTTGTCCAGTACGCCGCGCGTGTTCAGGTAGCTCTTGCCCCGGCCAAAGGGCAGTTCGTAAATGAAGGACAGGGACAAGGTCTGCGGCACGTCGTCAATGGCCAGGCCCTTGTTGCGCTGCCGCTCGTACGGCGAAATCACCCCCTGGACTCCGCTCCAGGTCATGGCGTCCGATTGTGTGTTATCCGAACTGCCGAGCGTTTTGGAGAGCGTGTACGAGGCGAGCAGGAAGGTACCCTGTGCGAACCGTTTCTCGGCCTTGACCTGCAAGGAGTGATAGGTCGAGTTGCCGGCGTTCTCGTTCATCCCTCTGAGAGCACTGCAATACTGAGGATAGGGCAAGAGCGCCTGCGCCAGGGTGGGTGCGCAGCCCAGTTGGCCGATCCAGCCGGCGTAGGGAACGGACACACCTTGTATGGTGGTCTGTTCATCCGGAAACTCCTCGAGGAGTCCTTCCCCATACTGTGTCAGGAGTTTCGGATCAAGGGCGTTAAGCGGTGCAATCGTGGAGGGCAAACGAGTTCCTTTGTTCCCCACGTAAGCACCGGTAAGCGTGAAGTTGGTGCCGAACTGGTGCTCGATGCTCAAGTTCCACTGCTGGGCGTACGAGCGACGATTCGCATCGAACGGCTTGTACTGAATGTCCTGCCCATTCAAGTAGGAGGAATCGATGAAGGGCGGCAGCGTGCGCCCAGCCATCGGGAATCCTTGGCTGAGAATGAACGCCGGTGTCATCCCGCCCCCACTGCTGGACTCGTTAAAGGTGGCATTGAAGCCGTCCAGCGAAATGCTCGATTCCCACCCGGGGTAGAACGCCTGCGTGTAGAAGACGCCAAAGCCGGCTCGGATTACAGTCTTGGAAGTGGGGCTGTAGGCAATACCCAGGCGAGGTGCGAAACCACCCCACCAGGTTTTCTCGGGATGACGCGCACCGAACGCCGCCGATCCCCAGGACTCTCCGGTCATCAGATCGTGCGTGCCGGCAAAGGCCAGCCGGCCCGGCCTGCCGCCGGCGCCCGGGTTGGCCCCGAGGGGATCGAAGAACGAGTGGTGGTCATACAACTCCGTTGCGGGAGTCATGGTGTCCCAACGAACCCCGTAATTGATGCTCAGCTTGGGCGTGGCCTTCCAGGTATCTCCGACGTGGAAGATATAGTAGCTGGAGCGGGGATACCTCGCCCCAATCGTCGTATAGGTGACATTGGCGTTATCAACCTGTTCCAACAGGAAGCTGGCAACTGAGTTGCCACTGGTGATGCCATATAACCCCGTGGTTCCGGAGGAGAAACCAAAATACCCCCCCCCATTGACCTTGTTGCGGATATTCTGGCCCAGGCTGCGGTACTCGCCCCCGAACTTGATGGTGTGCTTACCTTTCACCCAAGTCAGCGTGTCCATGAAGATGTACGTCTGCCTCGTGGTGCGGTTGGGTACGTTACTGCCGTAATTGTTGCCATAGTCCTGGTAATCGCCGAGGCTGACCACGGGAGGAGAATCACTGGCAACTCCCGCTATTCTGGGTAAGGCACTCTCGGCCTTTAACCAGTTGATGGAGCCGTATCCTTCGTTCCGGTCGAGGTAACCGAAACCGAAGTGGTTGAGCAAGGTGGGAGTGAACGTGTGATCCCACCGCGCACGGTCCACAAACGAGAACTGCGGGGCAGTGAACGTGTTGTTATCGATCTGGGGCGGCAACAATGTGTCCAAATAGGGCGGAGCACCCTGGTACCAGACGGTGACACTGATGTGATCCTTGTCGCCGATGTACTGGTCGCCGCGGAACATCAGGTAGTTTGCCGTGGTGACCGTAACCTCCTGCCGCGGCTTGGGCACGAGGTAGTTGTTAAGCGGGATTCCGAAGGGCGTATCCCGGTTGGGCTCGGGGAAGTACTGGAGCCATTGGAGCGCCAGGGAGTCTGCAAAGCGGTCAGGGCAAATCACGTTAAGCTGCCCGTTGCACTGAAATTGCGCCCGTGTCCATTTGGTGGGATCGTTCGGGAACCCGTGCTTGTCTGTCGTGTCGGGGTCGTAAATGGGAATCAGCTCTCCCGTATCGGCGTTTCTCCAGTCGGTGAAGTCCCCGTTCCGATTCTTCATGCTCGGTATGGAAATGGTCGGGGCCACCACACCGCCGGATCGGCGAAAGCCCTCCAAGTTGAGGTAGAAGTAGCTCTTCTTCCGGCCCGTGTTGAACCAGGGGATGTTCCTGCCGCCCGGGAGCTTGAACGGGCCGCCCAGGTATCCACCGAAGTCGTGTTCATAATCGACAGGCCTCTGATCAGACCCAAACTGACGAGCATTCAGCGCCGTGTTCCGGAGGTACTCATAGACCCCGCCGTGAAAGTTGGCGCCGCCCGACTTGCTCTCCACCACAATCTGGCCGGAGAGACTGGAGCCGTATTCGGGGGCATAACTTGAAGTGAGCACTCTCAGTTCGCTCACCATGTCCGGGGTCATGGGGAAGTCCGAGTAGATGGAGATCATCCCGGTCTGGTTCATCATGCCCTCCTGCATGCTGGCGCCGTCCATGACCGCTTCGTCGCCGGTTTGCAGGCCGCCGTTAATGCGCGCGTCGAAGGGATTATCCCCGCCTCCTGTCGATACGCCCGGCATCAGGATGGCAAACGAGGCGGCGGAACGCACCGTTCCTGCTACGAGCAGGGGGAGGTCCTTCAAGGTGCTCGGTGTAACCCCG
>Ga0187878_1004247_pt1 | contig 11249 bp, 14 predicted proteins | sample June2016WEW_17_1_FD_132979 | JGI IMG/M metagenome (GOLD analysis project Ga0187878, IMG submission 132979) | Peatland microbial communities from SPRUCE experiment site at the Marcell Experimental Forest, Minnesota, USA - June2016WEW_17_150 | ecosystem: Environmental > Terrestrial > Soil >...
CATGAGCGGTCTTCATAGCGGCACATTCACTCCTTCAACTTTCAACATGCGGGCAAGCAGAACCAGGTCGAGCTGGCATTGCAGAGGCTTGATCTTCACGGTGCCGATGATGTCGCTCGCAAACGCATAGGTCAACAAGGCGCGGGCGGCTTCTTCGCCGATACCGCGGCTGCGGAGGTAAAAGAGCGCCTCGTCGCTCAGGCGGCCGATGGTCGCGCCGTGAGTGCACTTGACGTCATCGGCGAAAATCTCCAACTGAGGTGTGGTATTGACCAGCGCCTCCCGGGACAAGAGAAGGTTTTTGTTGGTTTGTTTGGCGTTGGTCTTCTGGGCGTCGGGCCGCACCAGGATCTTTCCGTAAAAGACACCGCTCGACTGGTCATCGAGAATGCCTTTGTACAATTCCCGGCTGGTGCAGTGAGGTCTGGCATGGTCGATGCTGGTGTGGTTGTCGACGTGCTGGTGGCCCTTGGCAACATAGAGGCCGTTCAGGGTCAGATCACCCCCTTCCCCGTTCATCACGGCGGTGATATCATTTCGTGTCAGGCTGCCGCCGATGGAAATGGAATGGGAAGTGATCTCAGAGTTTTCTTCCTGCTGCACCTGCATGGACGCGACGTGATAGGCGTCGTCGCTCTCGCGTTGCAGCTTGTAATGCGCGACGACGGAGCTTTCTCCGGCCACAATTTCGGTCACGGCATTCGTTAAATAGGCTCCACCCTGCGTTCCGATATAACTCTCGACCACGCTTGCCTGGCTGCCGCTGCCTACAACAATCAAGTTTCTGGGATAACTCACGGTTGCTTGTGCGTCCGCCGTGGAGATGAAAAGCAGGTGGATGATCTTTTTGAGAATTGTTTCCTGGGGAACGTAGATGAATCCCCCATCGAGCATGTAAGCCGTATTCAACGCCACGAAGGGATTCTTTCTGAAGCTCGCATAGCGGGCAAGATAGGGTTCCAGCTTCTTCGGCTCCGACTGAAGCGCCTCCGCCAGGCTGCAGGCTCTCACCCCTTTGGGCAAAGCGCCCGGCGTGGACAAATCCGCCGAGTAAAAACCGTTGACGAAGACGAGATTGCAGCAGTCGACATCGCTGAAGATGAAATTACCCAACTTCCCCGCCGTGATGCCGTTGGTTCCCGGCCTCGATGCCTTGAACGTTGCCCCCGAGATCCGAGCGAGGTTGGTGTGGCGCCAATCCTCGTTGCGCGCCGTGGGAAATCCCACTTCGGCAAAACGGGCAGCCGCCTGCCGGCGAATCATGCCCAGCCATGGATACCCCTTTCCATCCGCTGTCCTCTCGAACCGCGGATAGTCGGAGAGCCACGCGTTTTTTTCTTCCTTGATTTCGATCATTCCGACCTTTCAGAAATTTCGAATTTGAAAAGGACTATTAACCGCCTACTTAAATTCGAGATTCGAGATTCGAAATTTTAAAATCTCGAATCTCGAATCTCGAATCTCGAATTACTGTTTGATTCCTCGATCCAGCCGTAGCCTTTTTCTTCGAGCTCGAGGGCGAGTTCCTTGCCGCCGGTTTTCACGATGCGGCCTTCCAGCAGCACGTGGACCTGGTCGGGGATGATGTAGTTCAGCAGCCGCTGATAATGAGTGACCAGAAGGATGGCACGATTCTCGCTGCGCAGGGTGTTGACACCGTGAGCGACGATCCTCAGGGCATCGATGTCCAGCCCGGAATCGGTCTCGTCGAGGATGGAAAGCCTGGGTTGCAGCACGGCCATCTGGAAAATCTCGTTTCGCTTCTTCTCGCCACCGGAAAACCCTTCATTCACGGCGCGGTTGATCAAGCTCTCGTCCATCTCCACCAGCTTCATCTTCTCCTTGGCCAGCTGGAGAAAATCCATGGCGTCAAGTTCCTCGAGACCACGATGTTTGCGGAGAGCGTTGAGCGCCGTCTTGAGGAAGTACATGTTGCTCACGCCCGGGATCTCGACGGGGTACTGGAAACCCAGGAAAATCCCCTCCCGCGCCCTCATTTCAGGCAGCATTTCCAACAGGTTTTTTCCGTCGTACCACACCTCGCCTTCGGTGACGACGTAACCCTCGCGTCCGGCAAGGACATTCGCGAGGGTGCTCTTGCCCGAGCCGTTAGGCCCCATGATGGCATGGACCTCCCCAGCGGAAATCTTCAGGTTGATCCCGTGCAGGATCGCGTTCCCTTCAACTTTGGCATGTAGATTTATGATTTCGAGCATCGTTCCTCTGAATTGGAAATGCGCCCCACCTCTCGCCTTTGGCAAGCAGCAGGCGTTTCGATTTTTTCTCCCTTAGTACACGATTCCATAAATACGGTGACGTATTTCTTAGGACGCGGATAAACGCGGATGAACGCGGATTTCGCAAAAACGATCTGCGTTCATCCGCGTCCAGAAAAATACGTCGCCGTTTTTATGAACCACGGTACATAGGTTCAGGTTGCGAGATGCCGCCTGATCGGAATGTTTCCTCGTTGCCGGGTTATCCGACGCTCCCCTCCAAACTCACACCAAGCAACTTCTGGGCTTCCACCGCAAACTCCATCGGCAGCTCCCGGAATACCTCCTTGCAGAAGCCGTTCACGATCATCGAGACCGCAGCCTCCGAGTCGATGCCGCGCTGCTGGCAGTAGAAAATCTGGTCCTCACCGATCTTCGAGGTAGAGGCCTCGTGTTCCATCTGCGCCGTCGGGTTCTTCACTTCAATATAGGGAAAAGTGTGGGCGCCGCATTTGTCGCCGAGCAGAAGCGAATCGCACCGTGAGTAGTTCCGGGCATTGGTGGCTCCCTTGAGGATCTTGACCATGCCGCGATATGTGTTCTGGCCGTGTCCGGCGGAGATGCCCTTCGCAACAATCGTGCTCCGCGTGTTCTTGCCGATGTGAATCATCTTGGTGCCGGTATCGGCCTGCTGATAGTTGTTGGTCAGCGCGACTGAATAGAACTCGCCGATGGAATTCTCCCCCATCAGGATGCAGCTCGGATACTTCCAGGTGATCGCGGAGCCGGTCTCAACCTGAGTCCAGGAAATCCTCGAGTTCACCCCCTGGCACTTTCCCCGCTTGGTAACGAAGTTGTAGATTCCTCCCTTGCCTTGCTTGTCGCCGGGATACCAGTTCTGCACGGTCGCGTACTTGATGCGCGCATCATCCAGCGCGACCAGCTCCACAACCGCCGCATGGAGCTGGTTTTCGTCGCGCATCGGAGCGGTACAGCCCTCGAGATAGCTGACGTAGGCGCCTTCCTCCGCAATGATCAAAGTGCGCTCGAACTGGCCGGTCGCCTTGGCGTTGATGCGGAAGTAGGTTGACAACTCCATCGGACAGCGCACACCCTTGGGGACGTAACAGAAAGAACCGTCGGTGAAAACCGCTGAGTTCAGGGTCGCGAAGAAGTTGTCCGTGTAGGGAACCACCGAACCGAGATACTTTTGCACAAGATCAGGGTGATTTTGCACGGCGTCCGAGAAGGAGCAGAAAATGATTCCGAGGCCGGCAAGCTTTTCCTTAAACGTAGTTGCCACCGAAACGCTGTCGAATACGGCATCGACCGCCACGCCTGCGAGCAACTCCCGCTCCTTCAAAGGAATGCCCAGCTTTTCGTAGGTCTCCAGCAACTGCGGATCCACTTCGTCGAGGCTCTTCGGCTTCTCCGTGCCCTTGGGGGCTGAATAGTAACTGATAGCCTGGTAATTGATCGGCGGATAGTGAACGTTGGCCCAATCGGGATCCGTCATGGTCAACCAGTGCCGGTAGGCCTGCAAACGCCACTCGAGCATAAATTCCGGCTCGCCCTTTTTGGCTGAGATCAGGCGGATGACGTCCTCGTTCAGCCCACAAGGCACGGTATCGGACTCGATCTCAGTCACGAAGCCGTACTTGTACTCCTGGCTGGCAAGCGCGTTGATGTTCTCAGTGGTACTGCTCATTGAACTTCTCCCAAGATCAAACCGTGATCCCTTCCGTCAGAGAACCTGAAACTGGCGCGTTCGGGCCGAGCCCGTGAGATTCACCAAATGCCGGCCAAGAGGCTGAGTCATCTCCGCGAGTGTAATCTTCTCCAGCGCTTGCTGGATCGCCTGGTTGATGAGGTGCCAGTTGGTTCTAACCGGACATCCCGTCTCGAGGCCGCAGTCGCCATGAATTCTGTCGGTGCATTCGGTCACTGCGATCGGCCCTTCCAGTGCGCGGATGATCTCTGACACCGTGATCTGTTCCGGCTTTCGAGCCAAACCATAGCCGCCTTTGATCCCCCGGTGCGACTCGAGCAAACCATCCTTTGCCAATAGCTTCAAGATCTTGCTGACCACAGGCAAAGGCAGCCTCGCCTCCTGGGCAAGGTCCCGCGCGTTCGAGGTGGCATTGCCTTGGCCTGCGAGGTGGGTCAGAATGACAATCCCGTAGTCTGCCAGCTTGGTAACTCTAAGCATAAGCTACTCTCACCGTTATACAGTACTAAACTAGTCTTAGATCCAACAGCAGTATAAGAGCCCCCGGCCCGGTTGTCAACAATGCGGGGGTGTCGTCAGCAGTTTCGGAACTGTCGTATCCCCAGGCGGCTCAAATCAGCCGCTGCTTGCGTGCCAGAACCAGAAGCTGGGCATTGGCCGCCAAAACTTTACGAACGGCGTCCTGATACTTCCGCCCCGCCTCCACTCGCCTCCGGACTTCCTCGACCAGATGCTTCGGGATGTGCTGGACATGCTTCTTGCCATCGACCATGAAGGTCAGGGACCAGAGCGGGTGTCCCTCCCCTTCGGCACAGTGGCAGTTCGGCTTTCCGCAGCGCGAATGACGAATGGATAGGGAACCCGGGAGAAGTTCGTCCGGGATCTGAAACTGGCGGATCAACTCGTACTTGCGTTGACGGATTCGAGCCGCCTCTTGTCCTTTCAGTTGAGTTTTCATACTTGATGTATTATTACATCTAGATACAGTAAGAAGTAAAGCCTAAAAATGAATGCGAAAATAGGAGAGATTTGGCGAATCAAACTGGAGGGATCAAAAACGGCGAATCAGTCAGGTGTCGGCGTGACGACCACTACCGATGTTCCGAAACTGCTGTGCACGATAGTTGGCCCACCAAGGGCCTTATTTCAAAGAATCCGGGAGAGTATCATTGGGCGGTTATGCTGCGCGAACGCGAATTCTTTGGAGACCAGGAACTTATTCTTATTTACATGGCAAAGCGCCTGAAGGAGGCGCGCGCCGTCGAGGATGCCCTCAATGCCGCCGAGCTTGACTACGCCGTCGTACCGGAGCACTACACCGGCGGAGTCTTTTTTACATCTCAAAGGGTGGGAGCGTTCTTTTATGTCAGTCCGCCTTCTGTGACGCGAGCGCGTGCATTCCTTCTGGCGCAGGGTTTCATACCCAGAGAGGAATCCGCGCGGGGCGCCGCTCTGGACCAGGAGGAATAGGCGCCGGACCCGAATAAGTTCCTGGATCGCGAAAAGACCCCGTCAAAAGTTTACCTGAGCCCTTTTTTGAACCCTCATTTGTGACTTATCTCCAGGTTTATCGGTAGATTACCTGGGTCCGGCACCGATCACTCCGACGTGGCCGCCCGGATTGATGGCACCAGCGTCCAGTTCAAGTCGTTGACCGATCCGGCAACGTCCGTGCTGGAACAGAACTACGAATACGATCTGGTCTCCGCCGACAAACTGCTTCAGAAATACCTCGACCGGTCGGTGACCGTGTTGACCAAGGACAGCTCGCGGTACTCCGGCAGCCTGCTCCGCCACTTTTTCCCGCCGCCACCGCACGACATCCACTAACATCAAACGGGCAATGAAGTATTTGGTCTCTTTCGCCAGGCCTAACTCGCGGTAGCAGGTCAGCCCGTCTACCGACGATACCGTCGGGATGTAGGGATCCTGGGTTGCCCCGATCGCGCTGCCGCCAAGCGACTCATCGAACAGCAGTCCGATATCGGTCAACACCAGCGTGTCCGGATCGAGGAGTACGAGCCGTTCACATGCCTCCGAGACATAGCAGGCAATACCGATTCGGGAATAAGTCAGCACGGGAACACGCCCCCACGTTGGCAGCCACGTCGCGCCACCGTAATAGGGCGCCGCAAGGACTCTTCCTGGCCTGAGATTCCCGATTCGTCCTCTGCCAATGACGGGCCCGCTGGAGCTGTGCGGAGATTGCAATTTGCTTTACGCCGCCGGGCGCAGAATATCACGTAGATCCGGGGGCACCGTACTTATTTCGCTCGGACAGCCTGATAGGAAACCATGGATTGAAACTGCGGGCGGCATCCCGCAGGGGCGCGGCGGCGGCCGGGCATCCGCGGCGTTGCCGCTCCTCGACGATGTCACCACATCGCCTGCGTCGCGTCGCCTCGCATCTGCCCGGCGTTCCTGCCAAAAAATGAACAGAATTTTGCGCGAAGCCTTAAAGATGAGAGGCGCGAGCTATGGCAGCCGCGAAAGATCGGAAGTCTTCCAGTCTGGTAGTCAGGATGCTGAATACCATGGACCAGTTGATTTTCTGGTAGGCATGAACGGCTATGTTTCTGAATCCTACGGCTCGTTTCATGCGAGTAGCGAGATCCCCGGAAATCACTCCGAGCCGTTCCAATTGCTCAAATGCTTCTGCCATGGTGGAGGGTGCGGCGAGATCAGAATCGGCGATAATATGGGAGGCGAGATCGACGCTAACCTGAACAGCACGCTCCAAATTGATGCAGATAATATCCTGGAGATCCCAATCGTCCAGCAATGAAGCTATCGATTCAGGTGTCTTATCCTTGAGACGCTGGACGCATCGCCTCAGCGTTTCGAGCTTCGCGCTGATGATTTCCTTATCCATTGAGGAATCGCTCCCTGCGTTCTCTGAGAATGCGGTAGTGGTAGGGCATCACATCGGCTTCCAGAAACAGCATGCGCGAGATGATCTTCGCATAAAGCAGCTTGTCCGCGTTCTGGACCACAACCCCCGTCGATAACGCATTCCTCAGGATGGGTCCGGCATCGGCCAGCAGATCAACCAGATCGACTTCGCGATTGGTAGCGGAGGAAAATGCCTCAATTAATGCTAGCCGCATGTCGGGAGAGAGCGCTTGGGTTCCGGCAACTGCAATGTCTACGTCACTGCTGGATTCCGAGGAGCTAGACGCTCGTGAACCGAACAGCAGGCACAGGTGTATTTCCGGATGGAGCCGCAGGACGGCGCGAAGTTTGTCGTCTAGAGATCGCATGGCCACATTCTAGGAGATCGAAGCTTCCTTTTCCAGTTTGGTATTAAAATCGGGGACACCCATTAAGAGGGCTTTGTCGGGCTACTGGGTGGATTGGCGTCCAGATCTCGATCAATTCGCGCTTCTGCCGGAAGGCGAAAATGTCGAGATCTAGCACCGTGGACTCTCGACCGGACGGGCTCCTAGTTGATCGGGCCGCCTTTCTCCGTCTGCGGGACGCCGTCGGCCATCCATTTGGGCGCGGGTGTCCCCTTCAGGTAGTGATCGAAGAACTGCTTCATTCGGATCTGAAAGTCCTTCTGGTTTTCCTCTCACGCGACGGACTTTTTTTTGAATTTGGCCACCGAGTCCGCAAGGAAGAGCTTGATCAGCGCCTGATAGGGAATATCGGTTTCTGAACTGATGGCGCGAAGATTATTCAAAAGCGCGGAAGGAAGCCGGATTGAAATCACCTGGGTTGGGGGGACCTCCGGGAGCTTAAGGCCGAGGTCTTCATACTTCAACGGCTTTGACCGATCAATCATGCCGGAAGTATCCGCCGCATCATAATCCGAGATCACGCGGAAAGCCTTTGACCTTCCGGTCTTGTTCTTATTCCTCTTCATAGATCCTCCGCTCCTTTCGTGAAGCAGACCTGGCTGTGATCACCCGAACACGCACCCCCCTCAGCGTGAACCCCACCGTCAATACCCGGTTTTCCAGGCTCCTGCCATAGAGCAGATAGCGCGCTTCACGGGGCGTCGAGTGGATGAGGTCTTGGAACAGAAGGTAATGGGGATCGTGGAAGGCGCTTTCTGCTTCCAGCCGGCTGACTCCGTGCTTTACCTCGTTCTTCTGGACATTCCATCGATCCCAATCAAACTCAATCTCCCTTGTCACGGAGCCAGTATAGCGCGACCCCATTGTAGTGTCAAACGCTACAAGAGCCATAGGGTTGTGAATGCGCAAAGTGGATTTCGGGGACAGTCACCACAATCCCCAAGCTTTTCGGAAATGCTCCGCATCAATCTTGATCCTGGGAGTTTGGGGATTGTGGTGACTGTCCCCGAAATCGTGCGGCAACATGGCAATGAGATGGCTGGCCTGGCTGCGGCTGATCTGGGGCGGAGGACTCAGGTGGGCTCGTTTCAGCCGCTCGAGTTGTTTCTCGGTGGCCGGCCGGTGGCGCCATGAAGCCCGCAGATCCACGAGATCGAGCGCGCGCGGGCGCGTATGCCTGACGTAATCCTCCGCCGTCGCGATTGCGGCTGCGAGCTGACGTTCTGTGGCGACGATGCTGCCGTCCAGCTCGGGGTGAGGCGAACCGAGCACGGCTTCCCACCGTTCCAGCAGGGTCGGCGCGCAGGTCAGGTATTCGCCCTGGCCCTGGCCCAATCGATAGCAGTTTCGTCCAATTGCAGCCCATGCAAATCGCGCGATTCCTCGGAGTTCGTCGGGAAGGTGCAATTCCATGGCAAAAACCCCGTGAGAAATGCGGGTTAAGGCCGTGGCTATTGCAGGCACGATGGATCGAAACCTCAGCCGCGGCGCAGGCGCGGGGAGAGAATGAGTGCGCAGCCATAGACGGCGAGAGCCAGGAACAGTGTGGCCGGGCGCGAGCCGGAGAAATCCTGCAGCAGTATCTTCAACCCGGTCACGGCAAGCACCGGATAGACCAGCCAGCCGCATTCCGCGAAACGAGGGCGCCTTCCCAGCCAGGCGAGCACGAGCGCCGAAAGAGCCATGACCACCGTGCGCAGCGTCGTCAAAGTTCCCGCCTCTACGCCACCGCCGGGCAAGCCGCCCCATATCCGCCCACCCACAGAAACTGCCACGGCGCCGATGCCGATCAGGAGGACGAAGGTAACCAAGAGGTTTTGGATCTGATGCCAGACTCCCCCGATGTCATTCGGCATCAGCAGCCGCAGGCTCATGCAGAAAGCAGCGGCGGCGATTATGATCAGCTGAGCGGCGGTTGGATTTGCTCCGGCCAGACCCGGATCGCCGGCAAATGCCGTTCCGACATAGGAGAAGAAGCCGCCTGCGACACCGGCTGCGATGATACAAGTCGTGGCATGAAGGATCAGCGCGAAGCTGGCAGAACGCCATGCCAGCCACTTCATCAACAATGCCAGCAGGGCCCAAGCCAGGCATAGCGCCGCGCCACTCAGGAGGAGACCGCTGCCGGTCAGCGAGAAGAGCAGCGCCAGCGAAGTATAAAAATAGAAATTCCTGCCGTGGCCTGCCTCCCTGTCGACGAATGCGAAGGCCGCTGCATAGGTGGCCGCTCCAAGGATAAGCCCGGCGCCACCCAGCATGGAGGTTCCGAATCCCGTGTGTCTGGTAATGGAAACTGCGCCGACAAAGCCGAGCAAAAAGACGGCGATGACCTGCACTACCTCGAAGGGAATGACGTTGCGCGCCCGGACGATTGTGCGGATTGCGATGTTGGCAAGGTACAGGCCAAGCAGGGTGAGTTGAACCGCCAAAACCACACCCGGGGATTCCCTCGGCTGGGGTTGAAGGGCTCGCAAGGTGAGACAAAGCACGGCCAGGTCCGCGCCAAAAGCGACAGGCCAACGCAGGCCGCGCCACTCCAGTTGATAGCCCAGCCAGAGGGTAATAACGCCCAGTACGATCAAAAAACAGCTGCCGGCGACGAAAGCTTCCATCACGAACATCAGTCCCACTGATATCGCGATCGCTCCGAGGGTCGCAAACCAAGCCAGAGCCTGGAAACGGCGCCGGTAAGAGATGGCGAGCCAGGCGACAGTGAGGACCGCCAACAGGAAGGTGCCCCAAGGCGGTCTCAATATGTGAAAGCGCGTCACAGCCTCCCAGAGGAGCGGGAAGGCCGTCAGCGCCGCGGCAATTCCGTGAGCCGCGCTGCTCCATATGAGACCTCTGCCGGCAGCACGATCGGCGGCGCCCAGCCATAGCAGCGCATAAGCCAGGCCCAGCGAGACCCCCAGTGAAGGGGAAAGCGCGGCAACTTCCGTCAGCGCTCTTAAGAGGTAGGCGCCGGCCATCACAAGAAACAATCTTCCGACCAGGGAGAGAGCGCCGCTGGCGCTTACCCCTCCGGATTGCCACGGGGTCAGGAGAGGCTGCGAGGGGACGGAACTGCCAGTGGCCGCGGCCTGTTCCAGGCCATCCGGGACGATTTGCTTTTCCAGCGAGGCGAGGCGGTTTTCCAGTTCGTCAAGACTCCGCCCGAGTCTCTGCACCTCAGATTCCAGCTTGCTGATGCGCTCGTCCATAGATACCTTGAGCAATCCTCTCGGGGCGGCCGACGATCTCAAGCGCTGACTGGTTTTCCCGTCCTCACAGGCCGGGAAGGGGTAAAAGAAGCCTCCCGGCTCCGGGGAAGGAAACACAGCCTCCAAAATTGCGATCTGGAACCGCTCCCGAGCTGCGAATTCAGATTGGCGCCATTGTAGCCGAGAATGGGATGGAAACACAACTGGCCCATCGAAGCAGCTGTGATTCAGATGGTGGAAAAACATCGCCACGAATCACACGGAGCAGCCTCTCATGGGTCGGTGCGCACCCTATAACGCATGAAAAGGTTAAGCTCCCTATGGGCGCCGATCATCGGTATCGGTATCGGGGTCGCAATCGCAGTCGCTATCGGCTTTTGCGGTGTAGCATGCCCGCAAGACCGATTGCGACTGCGATTGCGATAGCGATTCCGATACCGGCCCCGAAGTTTGTCGGGTCTTGCTGCTATTTTGGGAGCAGAAAGTAGTACGAATCGGGAGGCGGGACTTCCGGTGAAGCCGGAGGCTTATCTCATGAAATTATTCCTCATGGATTTGTTGCGGAACACGGGCTCCGCATGATAAATATGGCGTTGGTTTTTTTGATTCCGATATTCGGATTCTCAAAAACCCTCTCGCCACTCGGGAAGCTAAGGGTCTGTCACGAAATAAGTGGCGCACTTTGGCGCGAGCGCCGGGCGGGCAGATGCAAGGCGCCGCGACGCAGGCGATGCCGGTGTGCATCGTCGAGGAGCGGCAACGCCGCAGATGCCCGCCCGCCGCCGCGCCCCTTCGGGCTGCGGCC
>Ga0187878_1004248_pt1 | contig 11242 bp, 12 predicted proteins | sample June2016WEW_17_1_FD_132979 | JGI IMG/M metagenome (GOLD analysis project Ga0187878, IMG submission 132979) | Peatland microbial communities from SPRUCE experiment site at the Marcell Experimental Forest, Minnesota, USA - June2016WEW_17_150 | ecosystem: Environmental > Terrestrial > Soil >...
CAGAACGACATCCTCAAGGAATATATCGCGCAAAAGACCTTCATATATCCGCCGCGTCCTTCGATGCGCATCATCACCGACATCATGGCATTTTCAGCACGTCACGTCCCGCGCTGGAACACGATCTCGATCAGCGGGTACCATATCCGCGAAGCCGGCGCGACCGCCATTCAGGAACTGGCGTTCACTCTTCGCGATGGCATTGAATACGTCGACTACGGGATGCGCGCAGGTCTGAATGTAGACGAGTTCGCGCCGCGGCTCAGCTTCTTTTTCGACGTCCACAACGACTTCTTCGAGGAGATCGCCAAGCTCCGGGCAGCGCGCAGAATCTGGGCGCGCACGATGAAGGATCGCTTTCACGCTCAAGATCCCCGTTCACTCCTGTGCCGTATCCACTGCCAGACGGCGGGCGTATCGCTGACCGCCCGGCAGCCTTACAACAACGTAGTGAGGGTTACGCTGCAGGCGCTGGCGGCGGTTCTCGGCGGGACTCAATCGCTGCATACCAATTCCCTGGATGAAACGCTCGCTTTGCCGACGGAAAAATCGGTCACCATTGCCCTGCGCACCCAGCAGATCATCGCCCACGAGAGCGGCGTGCCGAACACCATCGATCCCCTTGGCGGCTCCTACTTCGTCGAGGCCCTGACCAACCAGATGGAAGCCGCATCCGGCACGTACTTCGACAGGATCGACGCCATGGGAGGCATGGTCCCGGCAATTGAGCGCGGCTACCCTCAGCGAGAAATCCAGGAATCCTCCTACCAGTTCGTGAAGGCCGTCGATCGCAAGGAGAAGATCATCGTCGGGCTCAACGAGTTCGTCACCGAAGAGCAACCGCCCGTGGACATCCTGGTGATCGACGATGCCGTGCAGCAACGCCAGTGCGCCAAGCTGAGGAAGCTGCGGGCCGAACGCAACAGCGCGCTGGTGGAGAAGAATCTGTCCGCATTGAAGCGTGCAGCCGAGGGTACGGAGAATCTGATGCCCCCTATCCTTGACTGCGTCCGTTGCTATGCCACCCTGGGCGAGATCAGCGATGCGCTGCGCGTCGTCTTCGGTGAATATCAGGAGCCGAGCATCTTTTAGATGCCTCGTGCCCGGCACTGGATCCTATGACTGAGAAAAAGATCCGAGTACTTGTAGCCAAACCCGGTCTGGATGGTCACGACCGGGGGGCAAAAGTGATTGCACGCGCGCTCCGGGACGCCGGTATGGAGGTCATCTACACCGGCTTGCGCCAGACTCCCGAGCAGATTATCAATGCCGCGCTCCAGGAAGACGTCGACGCCATCGGCCTGTCGATTCTCTCGGGCGCGCACATGCACCTGTTTCCGCGCATCCTGGATCTGAAACGAGAGAAAAACCTGGACGATGTCGTGGTAATTGCCGGCGGCATCATCCCCGACCACGACATCGCCAAGCTGAAGGAAATCGGGATTGCGGAGGTCTTCCCGCCCGGCAGCTCCCTCGCGGAAATCGTTTCCTTCGTGAAAGCCCACACCCGAAAAAACTAAGGATGATTCATGAGTGAGTTGTGTGCTCATCACTCATCACGGACTTGGCTCGCTTCGCTCGCAAACTTTAGAGGTCGAGGGGCAAAGGGCAAGAACCAATTGTTGGCCCTTTACCCCTTTGTCCCCTGGCCCCTTGATGCATATCTATCGCTCATTTACTCTCAAGTAATTGTGTAAAGTGGGTATCCACTTCGCTCTCGTAAGACCTACAGGTTGTGGTCCGGTTTTTGTTGCAGCGGACTAAGCCCACATTTCCGATTTGAAATTCCAGAGATAGCCTTATAATGGCTTCAAACGGCAATGGTCATGGTTCGCATCATGAACTATCCTTTGCGAGGGAATTCCAGCTCACGGCGCTAATCCGCAAGTTTCGAGTGGGCTTCTTTCGGAGGAAACATGAATCTTGCCGAATGTCATGAACGGCTTGCGAACATTCCCGACTTAGGACCTATGTCCGAACCTCTCAGCGTTCTTGAAATGGTGGAACGGCATCGAGTATTCTGGCGTCCATCAACAGTGCGGGTCATCCTCCTTGCGGAGTCACATGTCTATACCTCTGCCGAGGAACTGAACTACAAAATACAAAAGCCCTATTGCCAGCCCAACGGGTTTCCAAACGGATTCGTGCGCCTGGTCTATTGTCTTGGCTACGGAGAGAATGGAATCCTTAGCAGGCCGATTTCTACTCCCCGCAATACGGGCACTCCACAATACTGGAAGATCTTTTACAGCTGCTTGCATCCAATCACTCAAAACAGCGATTTTGGACCGATACAGAGTTCCCGAACGCCAGAAACAGCGAAGCGGCTGTGCAACAAGATTCAATTGCTGAAGGCTCTTCAAGCTTTAGGCATTTGGCTGCTCGATGCGAGCATTGCGGCACTTTATCGTCCAGGAAAGCCCAAGCCCTCTCGAAGAACCATCCGCGATGCAATCGAAACTAGTTGGGACTGCTGCGTCGGTCGATTGATACAGGACGCTAAACCTGAAGCTATTGTTTGCATAGGAAAGGAAGTGAAGGAAGCGCTGAAGAGTCGTTTGGACTCACTGAAATGTGCCCGGCACTTCCTGCCGCAACCGAATGCTCGCCTGAGTGCATCTGAACATATGGAAAATTTCCGGCGCTACTACGAAATTTGTCAGAACCCGAGATCTGCAAGAGATTGAGCTTTGGCGGATGCATTATAGGTATTCCAGCTATCTGTAAATTCCTTCATGTCGACTGCAACGAATCCGTTAGGAGAGCGAAGTGGATACCCACTTTGTGTAATTTCCGAAACGTCTGTTTTAGCGGGCGCAGGTCTGGTGACGGCCGCCGTCAATCGGGACACTGGCACCGGTAATCCAGCCGGCCCGATCCGATGCCAGGAAAACAATAGTATTGGCAATGTCGTCCGGTTGCCCGACGCGGCCGAGCGGATGCGTTGTTTTGCTGTGCTCCAGAAACGCCTGATACTTCTCCTCGCCCATGCCTCCTCTGCGGTGCAGGTTGGTGACCACGACTCCAGGATCCACGGCGTTGACCCGGATCCCCTTGGGCGCGAGCTCGAGCGCGGCGCAGCGCGTCAACTGGTCGACGCCGGCCTTGCTGACGCAGTAGGCAAGGACGCCGGGAAATGCGCGAATTCCCGTCACACTGCTTACGTTGACGATGTTGCCTCGGTTCTTCTCCAGGTGAGGCAGGGCGAGCTGCATGAGTGCAAAAACCGCTTCGAGGTTGATCTCGAACATCGTACGCCAGTCCGAGAGACTGGTGTTCTCGATGGTGCCGTTGGCGATGGTACCGGCCGCATTGACGAGGATATCGAGGCCGCCGAAGTGAGCCACGGTTTCGGACACTACCTTTTTGCGATCCGCTTCCTTTGTAAGATCGCCTGAGAGGGCGATTGCCTCCCCGCCGAATGCGGTGATACCTTCCACTCCCAGGCGGAGCGCCGCGAGCTGTCTGCCCACGAGGGCTACGCGGGCTCCATTCTGTGACATGGCCTCGGCCGTGGCGCTGCCGATTCCGCTGCTGGCTCCGGTCACCAATGCAATTTTCCCTTTTAGCATGGATATCTCCTTTATGAACCGCGACTGAGTGCACCCTATTCTACCTTATTTTTGAGCCTTGACCGCGCCGGCAATCATGGGCAATATCGGAAAGGAAACTGGCGGTGATGATGCAACCAGATCCATCGGCGAGCACGTGGAAATTTCCTCCTTTCCTGCCGCCACGCTGGCTGCGCAATCCGCACATTCAGACCCTAGTTTCGGCATACAAGCCGCGCCGGCTCAACTACGGCTGGAGTTCCTGGCAGGCGGTTGAAATCAGCCTCGGGAGAGAGGGCGGGATCCTGGCGGAGGCTTCCTGGCAGCCTGGAAGCAAGGCGGATTCTCCGGCTTTGATCTTGATTCATGGCCTGGAAGGGAGCGCACGATCCCATTACCTGCTTGGGCTCAGCAAGAAAGCGTTCGTTCGCGGATTCCACACGGTGCGCATCAACATGCGCAACTGCGGCGGCACGGAACATATGTCGCCAACGCTGTACTGCGCCGGGCTGTCACAAGATGTCGGCTTCGTCGTCGAGCACCTGAGGCAGCGATTGGGGATCGAAGCGATGTATGCGGTGGGTGTTTCCCTGGGCGGCAACATGCTGCTCAAGTTTCTTGGCGAACAGGGCCGCGCGGGGAGTGCATGCATCCGCGCGGCCGCCGTCATGAGCGCACCCATCGACCTGGCCGCCGGCGCGAGTAAGATCGACGAAAGAGGCAACTGGATTTATCAGAGGCATTTTGTTTCCAGGCTGATCCGGCGCGTGCGCCGCAAGGCGGCCCTGTTTCCGGGAATCGCAGATATGCGGCGCGTCGAGCGCATCCGCACAATCTATGAATTCGACGACGTCGTGACCGCCCCCCACTTCGGCTACGGCCGCGCCGACGATTACTACCGCCTGGCGAGCGCAGCTCCCATGATGAAAGACATCCGGGTGCCGACGCTCATCATCCAGGCCATGGATGACCCGATGATTCCTTTCGAGCCGTTCCTGACCTCGGGCATCGAAACCAACCCGGCGCTTCGATTGTTATCCACCCGATACGGCGGCCACACCGGATTCTTGACCGCCAGGCGTGCGCAGCCGGCGGACCTTGACTGCTACTGGGCCGAATCCCGCATCGTGGATTTTCTTTCGGCGCACGCAGGGATCGACAATATTGGGATCCATCCCGCACCATAGCTGTGATTCAGACAGTACAAGCCAAAAGCAGCCACAAATGACACAACGCTGCCTAGCCGCAACCAAAATTTACCGCTAAGACGCTAAGACGCCAAGAAACAGAGGATTAAGACTTTTGGAGTCTTGGGGACTTGGAGTCTTGGCGGTAAGAATCCGTTCCGCATCCGCGCTCGGCCCGGCCAGCAGGCAAAGCTTCCTCCACGCAATGCCGCGTGAAGCTCCTGGCGGACCATGACCTGCGATGCGAGATTGGGTGGGGCAGGCCCAGTCAGTCCCCCGGAATCATGCAAGAGAGAGCGGGATAAAGCGCGCCATGTGGTGAAAATCACGGTCAAGGGTCAAGACGGACAGTTGGTGCCGCAGGCATAGTTGGGCAAGAAGCACATCGATGGTGCCTGCCTGCACCCCCTTTTGGCGCAGCTTGAGCTTTAGGGCGGCGGCTTCCACGTGGTCCTTTCTTTCCGGGATAATGAGCGGCAGGGCGGCGAAAGCTTCGAGGATTTTATCCCGGGATTTTGGAGCGCTGAATCCCTGCAGAAGTTCCTGCAGGATCAAACCGGTAGTAAAAACAGCATCCTCGTTCTGCAGAGCCGCCCGCAAGCGGCGGATTTCGCGGGATTCTCCAGCCGAATCGCGGCGCAAGGCCGCGGACCAGACGCTGGTGTCAACCAAGATATTCACCGGGATCGCTCCTTTTTATAATCATAGGCCGGATCCCATTCCAAAGTTGCGAAAAGCTCCAAAATGCGCCGCTGTTCTCTCCGGGCGATGAATTCCTGAAGTGCCTTGGTAACGGCGGCTTTTTTGGTTCTTTCCCCGCTGACTTCGAGAGCTTTGTCTATGAGTTTGGGATCGATGGAAAGGTTGGTTGCCATGTGTGAACCTCCACACATATTGTTACACACTTTGGTTCGGTAGTCGATCCCGGAACCGTGGCGCAACAGAGATCCGGCGCCAGGATCGGCCGCGAAGTGCTCCTCCTGCACGCAGCCTGATGGCGTAAGGCAGATCAGGGCGTCTTTTGTGAAGTCCTGGGTGAGTTTCGTGGTTCCTGGGCGCAGGCCTATCGGAGCTTGGCGTACTCGGCTTTGGCTGCGATCAGGATCGGGATGTCGGGGTCGGCGTCTTTCCAAAACTCGAGGAAAGCCTCATACATTTTGCGGCTCTTGGCGGTATCACCCGTGAGGGCTGCCGCGCGCGCCGACCCCAGATGCGCAAGCGCCCAATTTAAGTTCGTGGGATCATATCCCCGGTAATCCAATATTTCTTGGAACTCGACGGCTGCCTCCTTGCCGGCCCGCAGGCCCAGATAGGCCTGGCCGCGAAGATATTTGGATGTGAAAGGCGAAGCAAGTGGGTATTGGCTTTCAAAAGGAATGGCGGACTGTAACAACTGGATCGCCTGATCGGGTTTGCCCCGGCGAAGTTCAACCATGGCTCGGATTATCGGCGCCAGAAAGCCACTGATCCGTTCCGCCTGATAAAGAGATGCAGTTTTAGGATTCGCCTTAATAAACTCCTCTGCAAGAGCCAGAGCCTGATCAGGCTCGCCGCAAAGTGCCAGCGCAAGCCCCAAGTTTTCGGATGCAGCACGCGACAGAGACAGCGCACGTTTAACACCATCCAATGCCTGCCGGCAATTTCCAAAAAGCGCGTCCGTTAGGGCCATCTCCGCGGTGATGGACGACTCCCTTGATTTCAGGTTATTCTGCCGTGCCAGCGCAATGGCCTGGCGATAGAAGTCGTCTGCCTGGCGCCCCTTGCCGCCGAACTCGGCCGTGTGGGCTTGCCAGCGGAGCGCCTCCAGTCCTTCGGGCTTCCCCTTCGCCCAATCAATTTGCTGCTTCATTGCCGCCCCATCCCCTCGGATGAAGGCAATTTCATATAGGTTCTGGTGATAGATGATGCTTTCGAGATTCCGAGACAATGCCTGCCTGATGGTTTGCTCGGCTTCATCGAATTGGTTGAGACAGATTAATGCCGCTCCAAGGTTGACATGCAAGGCGGCACCGTTCGGGAGGAGACGCAATCCTTCGCGGGCCACTTCGAGAGCTTTTTGGTATCGGCCATCATTCAGATAGGCATCGCTGAGGTTAGCTAAGGCCCATGTGTTATTTGGGTATATCTGTCTAAGCAGCTCGAGCGTTTCAGTCCATTTTGGGATGTCCCCCAAGGGCGCTGTAATGGTATCGCGCTGTAACCATGAGCCTCTCCCGCTCGCTCAACCGGTCACGCAGATCATAGGCCTTTTGCGCGAATTCACGGCCACGAGGCGGATCCGTGGAAGCCACCAGTATGGCCAGCCTTGCGTAAGCAACAGCGAAGTTAGGATCCAGTTCGATGGCACGCTGCAACAGTGTGACAGATTCGCGATGCTTGCCTTGCTTCTGCAAATCTACTCCCATGGAATAGGCTTGGAGCGCTTCCAGGGATGAGGTGGTCGCCTGCTCGAGAGGCACATCGAATTTCTGGATCGAGCCGAGGGACTCCCCCAGCTTGCGGCGCAGTCTTACCGTTGCCGGCCCCAGCTGGCTGATGATCTCTTCCTTTGAATTGGCCTGGGCTTGTTCCAGGGCCAGGATGGCGCGAGAGTCCGCCTCGAGGGCTTTCAGCTGGATGACATAGTTTCTGCCCAAAGCGGAGATCGAGCCGATCACCAGCGCCTTCAAACCCTGGCGCAGGCAGATCTCGCGAGCGATTTCGCCGTTTAGGGGCGTGTCCGGAGGACGCCCCATGAGTTTCAGCGTCTCGATTACTCTTTCATCGGGATAGATGTTGAAGTATGGGGACTCGAGCAGTTTGGCAGCCAACGCCTCTTTGAGCGTCCGGTCGAAAACGGAGTCGCCGGTGGAGTTCACGAAATCGGCCAGCAGGATCGTGTCGGACGCGGTCAGGGCGGGCGCACGGGGAATGAAGTACCAGAAGCCTGCGATTGCGAGAATTACCGCGGCCGCTACCGCCGGAACGATCCCTTTCCACCGCCTGGATGCGGCTGCTTTACCTGCGTCCGGACCGGCAGCGGCAGCAGAGCGGCCCGAATCGGAATCGCGCCTCAGCCGCTGGAGATCGGCATGCAGATCGGATGCGTGCTGGTAGCGCAGCTTGCGGTCCTTTTCCAGCGCCTTGTTGATGATCCGCTCCAGATCTTCCGGCAGGTCGGGATTGATGCGGATGGGCGCATTCGGCGCCTTGTGCAGGATCGCGTCAAATGTCGCGGCGGACGTGGAGCCGCGGAAGGGGAGCACACCCGTCGCCATTTCGTAGAGCACGACCCCGAGGGAGAAGAGGTCCGTGCGCGCATCGAGCTCCCGGCCGAGCGCCTGCTCGGGCGACATGTAGGCCATGGTGCCGACGACCGCGCCGGGACCGGTCAGCAAATCTTCGGCCGTTTCGGTGGCGGCGGTGGCGAGGGCGGCCGGCGCCCGTGCCGGCGCGAGTTTCGCTAAGCCGAAGTCGAGGATCTTGGCGTGGCCGCGATCGGTCACGAAGATGTTGGCGGGCTTGATGTCGCGGTGCAGGATCCCCTTGTCGTGCGCGGCCTCGAGCCCTTCGGCCACCTGGATCGCAACATCCACGATTTCGTCCTGTGCCAGCGGCTTGCCGAGGGTGCGCTGCTTGAGCGTCTTCCCTTCCAGCAGCTCCATGGCGATGAAGTGCTGGCCCTCGTGTTCGCCGATATCGTGGATCGTGCAGATATTCGGGTGATTGAGCGCGGACGCGGCGCGGGCCTCGCGCTTGAACCGTTCGATGGCCTGGCGGTCGCCGGCGCTGGTCTCGTGGAGGAACTTGAGCGCCACGCACCGTCCGAGGCGCGTGTCTTCGGCCTTGTAGACCACTCCCATGCCGCCGCCGCCGAGTTTCTCCAGGATGGTGTAATGGGAAATCGTCTGGCCGATCTCAGGCATGCATCCCTCCTCCGGCACTGCGATAGGTATTCGAAAAGCTGATTGGCTGGGGGCCATTATAGCCCAAACTCGCCAGTCAATCTCCTTTGGAAAGAGAAAACGAAGTTACGGCGTCTTGAGCGAGACCTTGGGAAAGTAGATACTAAAACGGTCCTGGTCAGCGGTCGCCAGAGTCCAACCCATGATCATCCAAGATCCAGGGCATAGCAAAGGGCGCCATTCAGCTCTTCGATCTTGGCCACGGGCAGTACGCCGGTAAAATACGTCAGTTTATTCTTGAACATCAGCATCAGGAAATCGCAGCGAACTGCGCTGTCACGCGGCAGGCCTTCGTCGGTTCCAATGACCACCTCGCTCCGGAGCCCCAGGATCGTGCCATAGACGGGCGCGCAGACCACGGTGGCGATATCCTCATTGGCCGCGACGAAATCGCGGGACACGACAAGGTAGAATCCCGGCTTATGGCCTCGTTCCGCGATCTCTTCGCGGGTGCGGTAAATCTCCCCGCGCCTCACGGCTTTGCCTGTTCCCTGATCAGTGCGAGCGCATCCTGTTTCAGAAGCCGCCGGTTGCGGCGGAAGATCTCCTTTTCGCGCGCTTGTTCGGCCTCCTGCTGCAGGTTGGCCAGGTACTCCCGCACGGCGCGCCGGATGACTTGCGAACGATTCTTCCCAGGCGCCGTCTGCTGCTCGAGCATCCGGTCGATCCGATCTAGCGTGCTTTCATCAATAGTGATTGCAATAGTTTTCATATGATGAATCATAATGCAATAGTTCGCGACATGCAACCGCTCCGTGTGACTCCGAGAGCAGTTACCATGGGACCCTATTTGGGAAGATGAACGACAAACCGGCACTTTTCGCCGCCGCGCTTGATGGATTCCAGGAACTCCGCCTTGACAGGCTTACCAAGGACTGTTTCGAACATTTCTTTCAACCAACCCAGGGAGCAGTAACAGTATATGTCTCCAAGCTGCCAGGATACCTCATCATCCAAACGGCAGTAACATTTGTCGTAGACGATATGCACCGTACAGCCGACGGTCTTAATGTTGGATTTGCCGACCCATCGGCGCATCTGTGACTCGAATTTAGATAGATCGCCGCCACAGGCCTGCGCCGATTTCACTGCACCGGCGCGAGCGCAAGCCCGGCCGCAGGATTCCAGGAGTTGCATTTGGGCCGGCTGTTTCAAGTCCCATCGGATGCTTTCCGAGACACTGCAGATCCAGCGACGAGTGAAATCGTCATCAGACATGCCGACCTCCGGATATTCCTGCGATCGGATTTTTTCTTTCCCATGGCCCGAAAAGTGAATCTTACTTTTGAATGCCGGCAGCCTTGGGTTGATGGTTAGCGCATCTTTCGGGATCGGCGTAGGGATTCCAATTCCTGCCGCAGCGGGGACCAGTACCGCCGATCTCGCGCGCGCTCGGCCAGCTCCTCTTCAAGGAGGGCCTGTGCGATTTTCCTTATATTACCTGCCAGGGCCTCGGCAAGCAGTGGGCGGGCTGCAATCATCCGATGGCATGGCAGTGGATGAAGTCGCGCGACTTCCACCAGCAGCTCGGGAGTGCGCAGTTCTCTCAGCCAGAACGCCACTTGCGCTCTGCGGGAATGGGCTCGATGCTCGAAGTAATGCGCTTCCAGGAGGCGCCGAATCATCGGCCAGTCTTTGTCCCGTTGTGTCTTTTTCGCTTGCACCAGATCCGGCAGCGACATCAGGTTGCAGGAGAGTCCGGCCTCGAGGATCAGGGTTGTGCGCCGGACCCATAATTTCGAAAAACCACTCATGCCGCGCATCTTGGACATTACGTCGATGCGCAGGCGCAAAGCTTCCGGATGCATGCACCGGAAGTGGATCGCGTGGCCCCGGCGCAGGTGCTTTGGATCCAGCGGCGGCACTGCGATGATCTCGGCCCGGAGGTCGGCGAGCGCCTTGCTCAGGCGTGCAAGATTACGAGAGTCCGCGAGGATTGCGAAATCGATGTCGCGGCTAAACTCGGCCGCGCCGTACAACACGCATGCCTGGCCGCCCATGACAAGGGAACGCACGCGGTGCTCTTGGATCGAAGAAAGGACTTTGCGTATCGGGTTCGGGATCAAGCGATCCTCCCAGCATCAGGTAGGAATGCCACAGATTTCCCGTTTCGCGCCAGCGCCGCGCCGGAGTGAGGCGGTACCATTCTGCGCATTCTTCTCCAACCAATTCCTCCATGGAAAGCATGTTGATATGATGCCGGAGTCGGAACTACCGCTCAAGCAGAGAATGGTTACAGAAAAACGAAAAGCCCCGGGTGTGAGCACCGGGGCTTTCGATGTTTAATCCGGCGACGACCTACTCTCCCACATCGTTGCCAATGCAGTACCATCGGCGCTGGAGGGCTTAACTACCGTGTTCGAGATGGGAACGGGTGTGACCCCTCCGCTAGAGTCACCGGAAGCTCGAAAAATCGTTTCAATCAGGCAACGGGGCCAAATAATTCCCGTCGAGCGGGAATTTCAAGCAGGGTAAATTTTATGGTCAAGCCTCACGACCGATTAGTACTGGTAAGCTTCACGCATTACTGCGCTTCCACATCCAGCCTATCACGTGATAG
>Ga0187878_1004249_pt1 | contig 11240 bp, 5 predicted proteins | sample June2016WEW_17_1_FD_132979 | JGI IMG/M metagenome (GOLD analysis project Ga0187878, IMG submission 132979) | Peatland microbial communities from SPRUCE experiment site at the Marcell Experimental Forest, Minnesota, USA - June2016WEW_17_150 | ecosystem: Environmental > Terrestrial > Soil >...
ACAGCTTGCCGTGCGGCCGCGACTAATTGATGGTCAGTTCTTCGTGGTCTTGCCATAAAGAAACAGTACCATAATTAGTCTCATCTTGGAAGCGAATTAGAATAATTCGATCGAGATAACCCACCGCCTCTGGAGGTGAGACTCGAAAAAGCTATGCTGCCCGAGAGAGGTAGAGAATCTAAAATGGCGCTGAATCACGCGAATGTTTGGATAGTTACGAGAGGGAGCCGTGAAGGGGCGCAACAGCAAAGCCCCTCCCCTCCCGCCGGGAGGCATCCTGAGGCCACTCGCTCTGCGGGTGGAGGATTAGTTGCCGGCTGATCTTTCGTGAATCAGACTGAAAAGGTTGCTGTAATCGTCTGTCCAGAACAGTGGGGGCGGCACACGATCGTTCCAAGGCGTGACATGCCCGCGGACATCAGGGTTTGCCAGAAATTGCGCGTTGGCGGTCAGCAAAACCCAGTCTGTCCGGTCCGTTCCTTGGTATCCGTTGCCAAAGTCGCGGAACCAGAGCGCCTGCATGTCTTGTTTGGGACCGGGGGCGATCAGATTACGCACAACCGGGCTGAGATCGAAATATCGGTTGGTAATATGTATAGCCAGGATGCCATCCTCTTTCAGATGGTACCGATAAGTCTGGAAGCATTCGCGCGTCAGCAAGTGGACCGGGATCGCGTCGCCGCTGAACGCATCGACCGCGAGCACGTCGAACTTCTGCGGCTCGCCTCGCTGGCGCTCCTTTTCCAACGAGATCCGCGCGTCTCCCATCACGAGATCGACGCGGGCCGGGCTGTCCTTGCGATAGGTGAAATACTTATCCGAAAGCCGCACCACCTCTGGATTGATCTCATAGAAGCGGATAGAATCCCCCTTCTCGCCCCAGGCGGCCAATGCGCCGGTGCCGAGGCCGATCACGCCGATGCGCATATCGTGTCGCTCGAGCCGGCGCGGATGAAAGCCGATCGCTAGACCAATGCCGCTTTCGGGTCCGTAATAGGAAGTACGCCAGGTACGCTTGTCCTTATCTTGAAACTGAAACCCGTGCTCGATCCGGCCATGCATCAAGGAGAGGTAGTGTTGCTGCGGGACATCCTTGTTCAGCTCCAGCACACGGAGGACGCCAAAAAAGTTTCGGCTTGTCTCCACGCTGCTTTCCATCGACTCCCGGATGTGGGTGCGGAGCACAAACGCGAGGGCAACCCAAGAGACGCAAAGCCCGGTCCAAACGGCCCACACCCTCAGGGGCCGGCCGAAGTAGAGTCGGCCCTTGCGGTCGGGCCAAAGGACGGCCAGCGTCAATACAGCCACGGCGATCAGCCCCACGTAGAATAGCCTCAACTGCCAGATCCGGTCGATGAGCTTAAACGCGAGAATGGCCCACGAGACGCAGAGCACGCCCCATATGGCCCCGATCACCAGGGCGCGGCCCTGATACAGTGGGCTCTTGCGGTCGCGGAAGAGGACAATCAGCGTCAGTAGGACAGTGGCCAGCAGCCCAGAATGGTATTCCCAAAAACCTTTCAGCAGATGGGGTGCTCCGACGGTAACGAGGAGCCCTCCCAGAGCGCCGCCGCCGGCAACCATCAGGTAGAACGACGTGAGGTAGCGCGTTCCCGGCCTTAGCCGCACCAGTTCCCCGTGACAGACCATGCAGGAAGTGAACAGTGTCAGGGAATAACTTAGGATTTGCCATCGCAGCCCCACGAAGACGCTGCCGAACAAGACGAAGCATGTCCATACAATGGACGCCGCGAGGCCTCCTATGAACAGGGGGCGCCAATAGAGCCGTTCGTGCTGAAAGCAGAGAATGAAGGAGAGTAGATAGATCGCGAGCGGCAGAATCCAGAGCAGAGGTACAACCGCCAGGTCCTGGCACATCATGCTGGTTGTGGCGAGCAGCATTACCGAGCTGCAGGTAGTAAAACTGAGCCACAGGACATATCGCCCCGAACCCGGCCTCGAGGCATTCTGCCCCACCTCCTCCTCCCCAGGGCTATTGGCGCCGGTTTCGAACACACGGGTGCTCATCACATTCAGCGATAGCAGGATACAGATCAAAGCGAAAATGGCATAGACCCAAGACCATGCCGACGCCTGCCGGCTCAGATTTATCGCGGGCTCGATCAGAAACGGATAGCTCAGGATTGCCAGCAGGGAGCCGATGTTGGAAAGTGCATAGAGCCGATAGGGGGAAGAAGCCGGGCGCGTATGGCTGAACCAGGATTGCAGTAGCGGAGATGTAGATGAGAGGAGGAAATAGGGCGCGCCGATGCTCGCCAACAGCAATCCAAGGATCCGCAACACGGGATGTTGACCATCTGCCGGCTTCCAAGCCTGGGAAGGGAGGATAGAAAGCCACAAGATCGCAAGGCTGGTTGCAGCCAACAGAAAAAGGTGAAACAGAGCCTGCCGGCGCAATGGCCACCTGCTTGCGACTCCATGCGCGTAACCATAACCTCCCAGGAGGAGAGCCTGGAAGAACAGCATGCAGGTGGTCCATACTGCCGGCGTGCCGCCAAACCAGGGGAGGATAAACTTGCCGATGAGAGGCTGAACCAGGAAGAGCAAGAAGGCGCTCAGAAACATTGTTGCGCCGTATAAGAGCATGCGGCCACCCCCATTCGCAATTAATAAATTTGTTCGGCTATCTTACACGAAACCATCAAACTCAGAAAGCAAGCTGTTCCTCTACCTGCGATTCAGACAGTGGCAATAAACATAGCCCCGAAACCGTTGACACCTGCAAGCCTAGCGTTTTCCCTCTGCTGCAACGCGCCTGCACCCCGGAAAGAGGGTCTCTCGTACTACCATCGCTGCAGTTTGCATCCGAACGTCAAAACCTCAACCCAGAGGCCGCAGAGAATGCATTTGGCTGGAGCCATCCTTGTTAATAGCTGAGCCTTGCTTGGGGCGCAGCTGAGGTCCCGGCCGGTAGCCGGGACCTACTCCAGCCGCAGCCCCCCGAAACCAACGCATCAGCGTTTTGCGACAATTCTGGCTGATCCGCGGCGAAAATGGTGATATTTTGGCTTTTCCCAGAACGAAGCTAACTACCGTCATCACGGGGGATGAAAATGCGACCAAAATCTCTGGTAATTCTGGTGGCGATGTTTGCCGGCGTTTCGTTGGCTCCGGCTCAACAGCCGCGCTCTCTTACCGCCGCCGACTACGCCCACGCCGAGAAATTCCTCGCTCCGGCCCTGACGTCGCTTGTCGTGGGCGGCAGCGCCTTTCCGAACTGGCTTCCGGACGAGTGCTTCTGGTATCGCAACACGACCGCCGCGGGAATCGAGTTTATTCTCGTGGATCCGGCGAAGCGGACGCGCGCGCCGGCGTTTGACCACGCCAAGCTTGCCGCGGCGCTATCGGCTGCCGCGGGCGCGACGTATAACGCGCAGCAGCTCCCTTTCCAGTCGATTGACATTTCGTCGGACGGGAAGACCGTTTCGTTTGACATAGCTACGCGCCGCTGGTCGTGCGATGTCATGGGCGCCAACTGCGCCGCGGCCGGCGATGCTATCGGTGCGCGCGGCGCCGGGGGTCGAGGCGGCGGGGGTCGCGGTAGTGGAGGTGGTGGTGGCCGAGGCGGCGGCGCAGGCAATGCCGTGACGTCCCCGGACGGAAAGCGAGCCACCTACATTCGCGACTGGAACCTCTGGCTGCGTGATGTGGAGACGAACCAGGAGAAGCAGCTCACCTCCGATGGCGTTAAATATTTCGGCTACGCGACCGACAATGCCGGATGGAGCAGCAGCGACCGCGCGATCGTCCTATGGGCGCCCGATTCGAAAAAGATAGCGACCTATCAGCAGGACGAGCGCGAAGTCGGCGAGATGTATCTGGTCAGCACACCCGTGAATCCTGTGACCCATCCGGCGCTCCGCGTCTCGAAGTTCCCGCTCCCGGGCGACCCCGTCATGGCTATGCTCCATCGCGTCATCATCGAGGCGGACACCGGACGCGTGGTCCGACTGCAGATGGAGCCTGATTATCACCGCGCGACCCTTGGCGACAACTTCAGTCTGCGTGATATGCAATGGAGCCCTGACGGTTCCAAGCTCGCGTTTATTTCCACGTCGCGCGACCACAAGCAGGCAGTGTTGCGCGTCGCCGATGCCGCCACCGGCGCGGTACGCACCGTCTTCGAGGAAAAGGTGCAGACTCAGTACGAGTCACGCATCCAGTGCCAGGTGCTCTGGACCACCAACGAGTTCCTTTGGTACTCCGAGCGCGACAACTGGGGACAGATCTATCTCTACGACCTGAACACCGGCAAGCTGAAAAACCAGATCACAACCGGTGAGGGCCCGGTGATGCAGCTGGTGCGCCTGGACGAGAAGAACCGAACCCTCTGGTTCGAGGCACAGGGCCGCGAGAAGGAGCAGGACCCGTATTTCCGGCATTATTATCGCGTCGGCATGGACGGTAAGAATTACGTATCCCTCACGCCGGACGACGGGGATCACACGATCCAGCTCTCGCCTTCGGGCCGCTACTTGGTCGACACCTATTCCAAGCCCGACGTGGCGCCTGCCGTCACGCTGCGAGACGGTGACGGGAAGCTGATCCTGCAGTTGGAGAAGGCGGACATCTCGAAGCTCCTGGCCACCGGCTGGAAGCCGCCGATTCCGATAAAGATGACGGCGCACGACGGCAAGACGGACATCTATGGCCTGATGTTCCAGCCGACCAATCTCGATCCCAAGAAGAAGTACCCGATTATCAACAACATCTATCCGGGTCCGCAGACCGGCAGCACCGGAAGCCGCTCATTCAGCGCGGCGCGCGGCGACCGGCAGGCGCTTGCGGAGTTGGGCTTCGTCGTTGTGACCATCGACGGGATGGGCACTCCGGGCCGCTCGAAGGCGTTCCAGGATGCCTACTACGGCGCGATGGGCCGTGACAATACGATCCCGGATCAGATCGCGGGAATGAAGGAACTCGCCCAGCGTTATCCTTTTATCGATATCGACCGCGCCGGAATCTGGGGCCACTCTGGGGGCGGCTTCGCCACGACCACCGCGATGTTCCGCTTTCCGGACTTCTTCAAGGCCGGCATCGCCGAATCAGGAAATCATGACCAGCGTATCAATGAGGACGACTGGGGTGAGCGATATCAGGGGTTGGTGGTGCGCAACGCGGACGGCACCGACAACTACGATGCCGAGGCAAACGAGAACTTCGCCAAGAATCTGAAGGGGCACCTCCTTCTCGCTCACGGCACGATGGACACCAACGTGCCTCCTTATCAGACGCTGATGATTGTGGACGCGCTGATCAAGGCCAACAAAGATTTCGACCTGATCATGCTTCCCAATCAGAACCACGGCTACGGCACCGCGTCGTCGTACATGATGCGCCGCCGCTGGGACTACTTTGTGAAATGGCTCCTCGGCGCCGAACCGCCCAAGGAATACCAGATGCAGCAGCCAACCGGCGGCCGTGGAGGCGCGCCCCCCGGCCAGATGCCGCGCCAACACCCAGGGCCTGCGCCTATGAGCGCTAATGGCTCGCTACCACACCTGGACTTGGACCTGGACCTCGACGTGGACTTGGACCATTCTGCCCGACGTTAGCATTCGCAAGCTTGAGGAAGTCGACCAAGTTGTGTTCTCAACCGTTAGGATGCTCTCGAAAATGTGTCGAGCAGAAGGACATCCAAGTCCAGGTCCACGTGGGGGAAGCGGATTGAGTTCAGAAGTCTTGACCCTCCCTAATGCACAACTGCCTTCATTTTCACCAAGCTCCAAATGGTCCGTTCTGTGCGGCCGGTCGTACGAATAGACCCAGAATCTCAGGACTACTGATGTGCCGGAAACGGGCCTGATACTGATTCCAGCCCGAGACCGACCGGTCTCACCATGCATTTTGCTGATATCGATATAACATGCTGAAAACAAATATGTTTCTATGGATACAGGCAATGATTTCCTGAGACCATCCAAGATTGGTATCAGGAAAGAATCCTTCACATTTTCCATTTCTCAATCAAATCAACAACTTAGCTATATGGCATCAGCAGTCCTGAATCTTGAGCCATTCCTCGCCGACCGCTTTGAGCGGTTCACAACCCCCGGCTTCCTCTCTGTCGCCGGGAAACAGGGGGAATAGGAATACTCTCCCTTTTCCGACATCCGAGGTGTATATCATCATGTGGTAGCACAAGGAAGATCACCCTTAGCCACGGAGAGCATGCTATGAAACTGACCGCAAAGAAAATCCCCGATGAGTTTATCCGCGCTATTCCCAGAGGGTTTCGATTAGTCAGCAAGCAGGGGCGCGATTTTCTTTTGGTTGAGTCTCTGTTCTGCCCCAATGGCCATAACCTGGTTGTCGATAGTGTCAGGATTCACGATGAGGCATCGATCAAACTGAAGATCGTCGTTGATCATGAACCGGGGCTTCTCTTTGTCGATGCGTTCTGGGGCAGCCACTCCAGACTATTCAGTTTCATTCCAAAGGTTTCGGGTAAAGAACCGATGTTTGCCGAAACCTCTTGTCCTTACTGTGGCGCGGTGATGACCGAGCGCTATGCCTGCGCGCAAAAAGGGTGCGGATCAGAGAAGGGCATACTGCTCCTGCTTCCGGGCGGCAAAAACAAGATCCACGTGTGTGCCAGATTGGGATGTCCCGGCCACGTGCTTGACATCATCGATATGCCCCAAAAACTGGTTCGATCCATCAGCGTAATCAATTACTTTGGCGCCGGCAGCACCGACTTGTTTGGAGGCATCTAGTCCTACTACGTTAGGTTCTTTTACGGATGATCCTGAAAAGGCCCAATAGCGCTGCGCATCCAGTACGGTTTTCGCGCCTCAGGAACCAGAGATTCAAACTCTTTTTCTGACCAATAACGACGGGCATTTGATCATCATCTAACGTAGTAGTCCTAGGAGCCTCTCCTTATTCTCGGAAGCTCCTAGCCCGCATTAGTCATGAAGCTTCTACTGCAGCCGCGGATTTGGGCATTCTAACGTGCGTCCTCAGGCCTCGCCCCCCGCGACGTAGCTGCGGGCACATTATGCTACGATACTGCCGAATCGCAATACTGGAGGATTACTTTGCAGCCTTTACGAGGTAGACCGATGACCGGAAAACTCTCGCGCTTGCATGCGTTCGCGTTTTTGCTTTGCCTCACAACCCTTGTTGGCGCTCAAACGCCGCAAAGAACCTACACCCAGGCCGACATCCTTCGGGGTGCCTATGGGCCTTATCGTGCCAACAACGACCTGCTTTTCTATGACCTCGATGTTCGAGTTGATCCCGAGAAGAAGTTCATCAGCGGGAAGAACACGATTCGTTTCAGGATGTTGAAGGATGACTCGCGCATCCAACTGGACCTGGTTTCCACTCTGAACGTCGACAAGATTCTCTTCAGCTCGACCCAGCTGAAATACGAGCGCCAATTCAACGCTGTATTTGTGGATTTTCCCGAGACACTCAAGAAAAACACCGTGTACTCGATCGAGTTTTATTACTCCGGTAACCCGGTATCAACCGGACGGTTTGGCGGCATAGCTTTCAGAAAGGATCCTTCGGGCCATGATTGGATCAATACGGCCTGCCAGGGAATCGGCGCCCTCGTCTGGTGGCCGAACAAGGACCAACAGCGTGATGAAGTTGAAAACATGCGTCTCAGCGTAGAGATTCCCAGCACCCTGGTAGACGTGTCCAACGGGCAGTTCCTGGGCAAGACCGACATAGGTAACGGGTACACCCGATGGGACTGGTTCATTCACTATCCCATCAACAACTACTGTGTATCGCTGAATATCGGCAACTATGTCCACTTCAGCGATAAGCTCGATGATATGACGCTCAATTTCTATTGCCTCCCGGAAAATCTGGATAAGGCCAGGAAACAATTCGCGCAGGCCAGGACGATGCTCCAGTGCTATCAGAAATATTTCGGGCCGTACCCGTTCAAGAAGGACGGCTATAAGCTGATCGAGGTTCCTTACTCCGGCATGGAGCATCAAAGCGCCGTCACTTACGGGAACCACTTTGCCAACGGATATCTCGAGAGGGATTGGACCGGCGTTGGCGTCAGTCTAAAGTTCGATTTCATCATCATTCACGAAAGCGCGCATGAATGGTTCGGCAACAGCATCACGGCGGCGGATACCTCCGACGAGTGGATCCACGAAGGTTGGGGCACTTATGCCGAGTGCGTGTATGTAGAATACATGTTTGGCCATGAGGATGCTCTGAAGTACGTCAACGGTTACAAGACCCACGTCCAAAACCGGCAGCCTGTCATCTCACAGCCCGGTGTAAATAGCACGCCGCCTCAGGACATGTACTTCAAAGGCGCGCTTTTCCTCAACACCCTTCGTAGCATGATCGACAATGACGCTCGCTGGTGGAAGCTGGTGCGCGATTTTTATGACCACTTTAAATATCAAAATATAATGACTGAGGACGTGGTGAAGTTCTTCAATGAGAAAACCGGAATGAACCTCATCCCCATTTTCGACCAATATCTCCGTCACATCGACCTGCCGGTTCTCGAATTGCAGTTTCTAGACGACGGCAGCGTTTCCTACCGTTGGAAAGCCGACGAGAAGGGGTTTGCCATGCCTGTGAAAGTCGGAAGAAGGGACAATTGGCAGATCATCCAGCCCACCACGGAGTGGAAAACGATGAAATCGGCAGTGAAGAAGGAGGATTTTGAAGTGGCAACCGACCTGTTTTATGTCAATGTGACCAAGAAGCAGGTGAGTCCGGTGAAACACCAGCACTCCACAGAATGACCGACTGCTGAGTGCCAAGGCCATGAGGGCCGGCATTCGGGTCGGTGTAAGCCAGAAACCAAGGAGTCGTTATGAAACGAATTGCTTTCATGACCGTCGCAGGCATTCTGTTCCTTGGCGCGGCCGCACTCGCGGGCGTGCCGGGCAGGTTCATGCATTATCCCGACATCAGCGGCGATACTATTATCTTCAGCTATGAAGGCGACCTCTTTTCGGTGAGCGCGGCGGGCGGGCCCGCGCGCCGGCTGACGAATTACCCCGGTACGGAGGATGCGGCCAAGATCTCGCGTGACGGGAAGTGGGTTGCGTTCACAGGAAGCTATGACGGCTCGCCGAACATTTATGTAATTCCGATTGACGGCGGCGTGCCGCGGCGGGTGACCTGGAGCGGCGCAGGAGTCCAGGCGGTCGCTTGGACTCCGGACGGAAAGAAGATCATTTATCGCGCCGGTCAGGAGGCGAACTATCGCTCGATCATCAAGCTGTACGCGGTCTCGCCCGAGGGCGAACTGGCCGAGCCGCTCCCGGTCGAGCGCGGCATCCTCTGTTCGTTTTCGCCCGATGGCAGCAAGATGGTGTACAACCGGCGCGGCAACGAGGAATACTACTGGAAGCGTTACAAGGGCGGGCAATACACCGACATATGGTTGTACGACTTTGGCACGAAGCGGTTTGCGCCGCTCACGGACTACGTCGGCAAAAATGCCTACCCGATGTGGATCGGCAACCGCATGTACTTTGTGTCGGATCGCGGGTCGAACGGAATTGCCAACCTGTACACCTACGACTTCGCCAGCAAGAAAATCGATCAAGTTACGAAATACGCCGATTTCGACGTCCAGATGCCGTCGACCGACGGCAAGCGGATCGTCTATATGCAGGCAGGCTATATTCACGTGCTGGAAGCGGCGACCAACGCCGACAGGAAGATCGCGGTGGACATCCCGAGCGACCGCTGGCAGCTTGCCGAGCGAACGGTCAACCCGCGCGATTACATCCAGGCCATGGGCGTATCGAACGACGGCAAGACGGCAGTGTTCGAGGCACGTGGCGACATCTACCTCGCGCCTACCGACGATTCCCAGCCGCCCGAGAACCTGACGGATACGCCGAAATCGCGCGAGCGCTTCCCGCAGTTGTCCCCCGACGGCAAGCGAGTGGCGTTCTATTCGGACAAGACCGGCGAGTACCAGATGTATATGATGGAGCCGTCCGGGAACAGGGCGTGGGAGCCACTGACAACGACGCTCGACCGCGCCGTGTATCACCTCGAATGGTCGCCGGACGGAACAAAGATTCTATTCGGTGACAAAGACTTTTCCATCTTTTATCTCGATGTAGCGACTAAGAAGATCGTGAAGATCGTCTCATCCAACCAGCTCAAGAATGACGAGTTCTTCTGGGAAGTGAGCGACTACTCCTGGTCGCCCGACAGCAAGTGGATCACTTACTCATTGGTGCAGTTCAACCGGAACAACAAGGTTTTCATCTACAGCCTCGAGCAGGGAAAAAGCTTTGCGCTTACCGATGGCTTCTATGATTCGCTGAACCCGTCGTTTGACGCAAACGGCGACTACCTCTATTTCCTCTCGTATCGTGATTTCACGACGCGCATCGACATCTTCGAGGACGACCATGTCATTCCAAGCCCCGTGCAGGTGATGGTGGTACAACTCAAGGCGGGCCAGAAGCCGCCGTTTGACAAGTCCGATGCTCCTAAGAAAGATGAGCCGTTCCGAGTCGACCTGACCGGCATCGAAAAGCGCGTGTTTCCCCTGCCGGTCAGATCAGGCAACTACTTCTACCTGAAAGCCGGCAAAGGGATGGTCACGTTCGCCGCACTGCCGGGCAACTGGGGCGAGTCGGAGATGGAAGAGACCTTCAAGCCATCGGGCGCAGACAAGTGGGCGCTGCACGTCTTCGACATGGCCTCGCAGAAAGACTCGACGCTGGAGTCGACGATCAGTGACTGGCGGCTCTCGGCCGACCGCTTGCACGCCATTATTCAGAAGGGCGGCCAGTTCACCCTGAGCCCGGTGGACAAGCTGGCGGCGAACACAAAATCGCTCGGATCGCCGGTTGCGCTCGATCGAATGGCCTATCACTACAAGCCGATGGACGAGTGGACGCAGATCTTCAACGACGCCTGGCGCTGGTACCGAGATTTCTTCTATGACGCCAACATGCACGGCCGTGACTGGAAGAAGATGGGCGACACCTATCGGGGTTGGGTGCCGGATCTGTCGAGCCGCACAGAACTAAACTGGCTCCTCTCGCAAATGGTCGGCGAGCTGTGCGTGTCGCACACCTACATTTCCGGAGGCGATTTCGGCCCGCAAGCGCAGACGCCTGCCAACCCTGTCTATACGGGCCTGCTCGGCGCCGACCTCGTGCCGGATCCGAGCGGCTACTACAAATTTGCAAAGATCTACGGGCCGACGGCCTATAACCGCGATCTTATCGCCCCGCTCGTCCGCCCCGACATCG
>Ga0187878_1004251_pt1 | contig 11235 bp, 5 predicted proteins | sample June2016WEW_17_1_FD_132979 | JGI IMG/M metagenome (GOLD analysis project Ga0187878, IMG submission 132979) | Peatland microbial communities from SPRUCE experiment site at the Marcell Experimental Forest, Minnesota, USA - June2016WEW_17_150 | ecosystem: Environmental > Terrestrial > Soil >...
ATAAGCAGCCTCGAAACAGGAAATGATGGCTTGTCCTCGGGTGGACTCCGGAGACCCGCCGGGTGTCCCTCCCCTCGCGCACCCAGACAACTTCGGTCAACCAAGTCCCTGGCCTGCGCACCCCTGGGGTCAACTAAGGTGTTGCCTTACCCCGGCAGCCCGCCTGCCCGCATAGCCAAGAAGCTCTGCCCGGCGCCCCTGCTGCCTCTACATTCGCCCTGGCGGCACCTGATCCGGGAGGTCCACGTATGCGCCCGAGAACACAAGACCTGTCCGAATCGGCAAGGCGACCTCAACGGAATTGGCTTGGCTGGCTTTTGTCTCCCCGGCCAAATCTACGAAATAGCAGCGAGTTACGCCGGGCTCCTGGACGCGTTTCGTTTTGAAGGCATGCACCGTCTTGCTGACGCCGTTGATGGTAACGCTGAGTCCGGAGGAGCCGGAAATATCCCGGATCATATTCGGTTTTCCATTCACCGTGATAGTCCGTTCATCTCGGGCGTTGTGCGAGCGCAGTCCAGCAGGAAGGTTGTCCGGCACCCAGTTGTTGTTGAGGTCCAGGGTTTCGTCTTTGAGGTAGAGGATCAGGTAAGCCTTCTTGTATCCCCACGGTTCAGCGGCCCAGCCCGCTTCCGGCGTGGAGTCTGTGAGGCAGATCTGGGCGCTCGCGGCAAGGTTGAATTGCGCCTTCACGGCTACTGAATCCGCGGTCTGCTTGGTGATGTCCCAGTCTCCCAGGTACCGCCGCCAGAGGGCCACCCGCGCATCCTCAGGCTGCAAGTTGGCCTCAGTGCTGCTGGAAGCAGGAGCAATCCAGAGAACCCGCACCTGCTTCGCCGGGACTGTGACGCGCAGTTCACCACCCTGGACGTACCTACCGCCTTCCGGTCCCTGCAGTGTCAAGCCACCGGGATAAAGCTCCTGCACGTCAAAGCGCGCGGATGCCGGCGCATCCAGAGCCAGCTTCAACGCGGCAACCTGCTCGACCGGTGTCGGGTTCATCAGGAAAATGTATCCGCGGTCGCCCCGCAGGTGCGCGAAACCCGCAAGGCCGTCCGCATCGCCTTGCCAGACGTCCGCGAAATGTTGCGAGCGGCAAAAAAGCCGGTCCCCTTGCTTGAGGTAGTCCTTGTTCTCTCGGGCCCACGCCAGCCAGTGTTGCGCGAACTGGAACTCGTCCTCCGGAATGTTGTCGGGGACATCGTTAAAGGTCACTTGGCCTGCCACGGCGAGCGCGCTCAGCAGGCCGTAGCGAAAACCCGCGGCGTCATTGGTGTGAGTTTCCTGCCCGTAATGATCGGCCGGGTTAATGGTTCGATACCAGGGGCGCAGGTAGACCGCATGTGAACCGGTTTGCCAGACGCGATTCATGTCGGCATACAGGCGGTCGAGGTGGATGTCCGGCTCGACGGAGGGGAAGTGGTCTCCAGCGTAACCTCCATAATAGGTCCCATGGCCACGGCTATCCTCGAACCGCACATACTGAGGGTTCGTAAACCCGCCATCCGCGCCCACCATTAAGCCCGGGCTGGCCTCGTGCATATCATCATTGAACTGCACAACCCGTTTTCCCTGGGCATAGATCGAGTATTTGCCCGGAAGGTGGCCATGCCCTTCCTTATTGCACTGCCAGACGCAGAGAAAATCTCCCCAGTGCATGCAGCGCAGCTTGTAGGCCTTCACGAGGTCTATCATCTTCTCGAAATAGGCCTGGGACTCCGGTGAAAGCTTGCATTCCATCGGCCGGAGGAGAGTGCCGGTGCCGAAATCATCGTCGGCCCCGAAATCCGTCCAGAAGCCCGCGCCGATGTTATGACGTGTGGCCAGATCCACCCACGCCTTTACCCACGCGGGAGGCATGATCAGCGCGTCATGCGCCGCCTCATAGGCGTCCATGTAGCGGATGCCCAGTTTTTCGGCGTCGGCCATGAACCGCTCGGCCGCTTCGGGATTCTGCAGAACGTCCTTTACTCCGAACCCGGCGGACCAGGCTTCGCAGTAAACATCCGGCCAGGTGGGAGGGGTCGGAGAAATCTGGTCGTGATACTCGATGACCCATTCGCGCACACCCCGGTCCCAGCCCATCCACTGCTCACCACGGTTCTTGTAAACGCCCACGGCGGCCAGTTCAGTGTCGTAGCTTTTCCCTGCCGCCAGGGTTACTCCCGGGTAGTAGGTGAGCTCATCGAGCCTGTGATCCCAGTAGACGGTTTCAATACAGGAAAAGAATCCGCCCTCCTTGAGCCGCGCGACAGGGTAGGTCAGTTCCGCCCCGGCCATCAGGTCCAGGGGGCGCGGCAGGCCGAGCGATGAGAGGGCCACATCGCGAACCACCAGATCCGCTTGCCCCTGGTTCGTTATCGTGAGCCACTTATGATAGAAGTGATCCTGGCGGCGCAGCTCGTAGTGGATCGCCACATCCAGCTTCGGGGAAGTCAGCTCGATCCGCACCTGGTTTACATCCGCGCCCGACCCCATAGTGTCCACCTTCGCGACCTTTAAGTCCTCGGGTGTGAAATCCCCCTGGCTGGTGCGGATGAGAAAGGCGCTGGAGTGCGGTGTGGGCACGGATTCCCCTGTCACCAGGTTGGTCAAACGCGTTTCCTTAAGGCTGCCCGCGACCGCAAGATCCAATTGCAGGAAGCCGTTTCGGAAGCTGATGGCGTGCGGTTGGGACTGATCCACCGCGCAAGGCTCGCGCGCCCAGCGGCTTTCGGCCACGATTAGCGTCGGCGTGAGCGTGTCGGCAACAACGCGGGTCACCTTGGGTTCAATCACCAGCGGGCCCGGGACGTCGTAGTTGGAATCGCCCATCGGTGGTTCGTTGAAATTCTTCAGATAGGTGCGGTCACTGTATTCCTGCACCCGGACAACGCGGTCCGGGCTGTTGACCAGCTTGTACGGAACATCGCGATAGGCCTCGAATTCGCAAACATAAATCCCCAGCCTGTCCGGGAAGCGCCGGAGTTCCGGGTCGGGAGGCTCCGTGAACAGCAGTCGCAGCCGCGTGGTCGTGACCGGGGGAAAGGAGTAACGCACGGCGGATGTTTCCTGGCCCGCCATCTGGGCATCAAGGGTCTTCCACGCGCCCTGGTTCCAGTACTGCAATTGCGCCCATTGCTGGGTGCGTCCGATCGCCGGGCCGCGCACCATGCGCCCGTCGAAATAGCGCACGACGACACTCGATACCTGCTGAGGCTGCGGCCACTCCACACCCAGATCGGCTGGAAGATGCTCGGCATCGACGGCCCAGTAGCTATGAAAACTGCCGTCGTTTGCCTTGGCCGGTTCGTGCTCCGGCACCACGGGCACGCCCGGTTCCCAACTCTTGCACTGGGCTCCGCGGGCGGCGAGAGCCAGGTTCTCTGGACCTGCCCCGCCTCCCCAGCCTGTGACTGCTCCCCCCAGGGCGCAGACGACGGCCGCGCTCCATCGCACGAATCGCGCGCAGCGTTGCATCTTGCCGAACATGCCCGCCTCCACTAGGTACTACTCTTCAACCTTACAAGACGTGATCCCACCCTCTGAAGGTGACCTTAATGGTGGGCGGGGTCTCGGGATGGGTCGAACTCCGGGTCAGAGATGGCCTCAGTTTCTTGCTCCTCCCGCGTCAATTTGATGAGCTGTCGGGCTTGCTCAAGTGTGCGCTCCGATTTTTTCTTGGCCAGCTCTTCAAACCTGGCCATTTCAACATTGGCCTCGTTGTCTCGTCCGAGTCGGCGGTAGGCTCGGGAAAGATGGTAATGTACTGAGTCTTCCTCAGGAGCCAACTGGACAGCGCGTTGGAACTGCTGGACCGCCTTCTCGATCTCCCCCAGGCGCGCGAGTGCGCGTCCGTACGCGAGGACAGCTTGCGGCAAGTCCGGATCCAAGCTTACCGAACGCCCCAAGTATTCCAGAGCCCCCCGGGGATCAGTACGAAGGGTGAGTTCACCCAGCTTCCACAGTGCCAGGGGATCGTTCGGGCTAATTTCCAACTCCTTCTTGAACTCCTGCATCGCTTCATTGGACTTGCCATCCTTCGCGAGGACACTCGCCAAGGCGTAGTGAATCCCCACCCCATGGGGATTTACACGCAGAGCATGCTGTAGGTTGGCCGCCGCGGACTGATTATCGCCGCGAGCTTCCGCCTCCTGCGCCAACAGCAACCAGAGCTGAGGCGAATCCGGCGCGGCCCTGCTGAGACGGGTTACACTGCCCAGCATCAGCTTCATATACGCGATGCTGAGGTTGTAGAGCACATCGGGATCATCCGGCTCCAGTTTTGCGAGACTCTCCAGCGTTCCTGCCGCGCCGCCATAGTCGTGAGTCTGGAGTTGGGATTTCCCCAGGTACAGAAGCGCATTCCTGTCGCGAGGATTCAAGCGTATTGCAGTTCGGAAGCTATCGATAGCCTTCTGCGGTTGGTAGAGTTCATAGTAGGACAATCCCAGCATGATATGTGCCGGAGCGAGCTGGGGGGAGAGCTTCACTGCCTTTTGTAAAGCGGCGGCTGCGTCCTCATACTTTCTTTCCGTGAAATAGGTAATCCCCAGGTTGTGGTAAGCAGTTGCATGGTCCGGCACGAGGCGGATTACCTCAAGATATTTCTTCTCGGCCATACCCAGGTCGCCCCGCGCTTTCGCGGCCTGGGCCTCTTCGAAGAGGCTGCGGGCTTCTGCTTGGCTGTCCAGGGTAACGGCCACGACCATGCCAGGGCGAGCGAGGAAGCAATAGGCCACGAGCAGCGGTATCATTCGGCTAGCTTGGTTGCCGAGAATTGACGATCCGAGTTTGAAGCCGGCGGCCCTAAGCATGATAACTTACCGGGTCAGGGGGTGGACCGAAACTACCCCGCCACTTCAGGATTCACCCGACCACCGGGCAGCGCCCTCAATTGGGTTTCTTCCAGTTGCCAACCAGAGTAAAGACCGCTTCCCGGGGCAGATCGATTTCCGCCGCGCCTTCACGCACCGGCACCGTCATGATCTTCTGGCAATCCAGTTCGCGCGTGGTCTCATACATGTCCCAGCTTGCGGGTCCGGAGGCGGTCTGCGGCAACTCGATCCGGAAGTGGTTGGGGCCTCCCTCTTTCACCCCGACGATCACAAGGGAATCCGCTGACGGTCCCTGAAACGCCGACACCGTCAGCCCCGGAGTCTCACTCGAGGCGGCAATCCGTTTCCAGCCCGGCCGCACGAAGTGGTAAAGCTGGCGGGTGGCGTAATAGCTTTTCTTGGGCGAATAGACGTGACTGGCGCTGCGAAACAATCCGTAGAAGCAAAGACGCTTTGCGCACTCCTCATAATCGTCGAACGCGTCAAAAAAGAAGAGGGCGCTGGCGCCTTGATTCAGAGCGGTCAGCGCCCGCCGGTTGGCGGCCAGGGAGAACTTCTTCCACTGGTTCTCAGAGGTCTTGTCCTCGTCGTTCAGGTCGCCGTATTCCGTGAGCCAGACGGGAACTTGGGGATGCTTGCTGGCTCGGACGCGCGCGACTTGCGGCCCCACCGATTCCTCCCCGTAGGTGTGAAAGGAGAAGACTCCCACCTGCTTCATCAACTCGTCGTCTGCGAGGATCGGGTCGGTGTAATCATTGGTGATGATGGCGTTGTCGGCGACGGCCAAACGGATGTCGCCCAACCCTTCCTTCTTCAGCCGCCGCGCCACGGCATCCAGCACCTTGGGAGCTTCCTCGGGATCAATCCGCGGACCTTCCGGCGGGTAACAATCCGTTTCGTTGAAGGGGCTGAAGTAATCGAAATCGACGTGCGCCTGGATGCGCGCGTACTCGACCATCGAGACGACTTCTTCGGCGAACTCGTCGTACAGGGCGGGATTCAGGTGCCCTTCGAGGCTCGGCAGGACCTTTTCCTGGCACACCTTGTGCTTCGGTGGAGGCGCTTTGTCATCCATCATCCAAGCCGGAACCGGACCCATGAGCGCGAGCATCGGGCGGATGCCACGGGAATTCAGGTAACGCAGCCCGTTCCAGGCAGCCTCAAAAATCGGCGTGGAGTAGCGGTCGTTGTAATACTCCCAGTTCATGACGTTAGGGTCGTCGTTGTCATTGCTTTCTTCCCAGTTGCTATAGACCAGGTAGGGAAGCACCCGGAACATCGTGGCCCCAAGATCATCGATCAGCATGTCAAACATCGGCTTCTGATCGTTCCGGAAGTATGGCCCCGTGTAATTAAGGCCAAATCCCTGGATCACCTGGTAGGGTTGACCGGGATCGATCTTGATTCGGGCCGTCCCCTCCCGGTCCTGCGCGCGCACGGGAGAGGCTATACCCAATACAGCCAGAAACGCTAAGAACACCACTTGATGCTTGGCCATGGTCAACTCCGGAATTACTACGGGAATATGAAACCCCAAAGGGGGTAAACCCCAGCCTTCATTCTCCACAGAAATACCGGCGCGGATTATCCACCAGGAAGGTATGGATCTCCTTCTGGCTGAATCCAGATTTCAAAAGCTTGGGAACGGCGTCGGTCATCATGTAAGCGTAGGTTCGGCGGGAGGCATCAGGGTCAGCATTGGGTTTGTCAGCACCCTCAAAGATCTTCTTGCCGTTTTCCCAATGCCAGTTGCAATCCATTGAGATAAGCATTCGATTGGCAAAGCCCGCGTCGCATATCGAGCGCCAAAGAAAGACGAGATCACGCCACGGAGTGTAGGACTCCTGGCCAAAAGTATCAAACTCCATGTATCCGCCATCCTTGGCAATCGAAATCAGCTCCTCGGATACCTGTTCGCGGGTTTGCCTGCCGTGCAGGCCCATATCGACATGCGAAATGAAAACTCGACGGGGAGTCGCGCCATTCTGTATGAGCCAATTGAACTGTTCACGCGCCCCGGAGCCGTCGTGAGTGGCGATCGGGGCACCGTTCAGCTTCTGGACCCGGGCGGCGGTCTCCGGGCGCATGTAATGCTCCGCCACAATCACTATGATTTGATGGCCTTCACGACCCCAGGCGAAAACACTTTGCGGTATCGCCACGAGAACCGCAAGGTAAGCCATGAAGATGTAGCGGTCATAAAGGACCTGACGCCGCAACCTGGACATGCGGTCAATCTACGCGCGATGCCGTGCGGAGGTAATAGTGAACGCAATCGGCGAACGTTGGCGGGCGCGAAATGCGGGCAGGCACGGTCAATCGAACTCTGATTGACCGTGGGCCTTTGCCCGTGACTACAAGCCCATGGTCAGCAAACCACTGACCGCGGCTTGTATATACCCGCTGTCGCGGCACGGGGGTATTCTAGCTTAATCCCCAAGACGTCGCATGCGCGCAGGCCGGGATAGATACATCATAAAACGATGTCTGCGCCAGGCAGCGAGCGTAATCAAGCTTTGCGCCTGCTCTGAAGACACTCAATGAATTCAACTATTCTCTTGAGGTCAGCTTCGATCTCGTCCGGCTTCGGAAGTTCAACCGGCGCTTCGTCTGGTTGGGAATGCTCATGCCGCGAATAGGCCGTCATCATGTCATCAACAAATTTGCAGTCTTCGGGGGTGATTTTCGCGAGATGCTCAATCTTTCCCTTGGTTTGCACTTCGGGGTTGTATCTCCGGACAATACCCGCTAGAAGGTCTGCCTCGACAATTTTCTCAAGTAAGATGCGGATGTCCGTGCACAGTGCCTTCGCCTCCTTCTCGTACTCGGTATCGCTGGCTTGGAACGCCGCTTTAAGGGCTTTGACACGCTCGTTCAAGAAACGGTTGGCGGTGGGCTTTGTCCTCGTCAAGGTGATGGGAAGCTCCGCAATATCACCCGTTCTGATCCGGCTCAGGCAAACTATCGTTTTCTCCACATTTTCCTTTTCTGTGTACTTTTCCAAAAGACCGACTAAGGAAAGTCGGTGTGTGAAGACAAGCACCTGACGGTTTTTGCACAACGCCACAAGGCGCTGGGCGGTGGCCTCCTCATAGACTTGGTCCAGCGAGGAAATGGGGTCATCGAAAATAAAAGGAGTCTTTGCGCCCCGGCCTTCCGTGTCGGCCAGGAAGGCAGCGAGGGAGACAATTCGGAATTCGCCTTCACTCAAGATGTCCGATGTCTTCACGCGTCTTACCGCGTTTCGTAAAGCAATTTGGTGATAGACTCGGCCAACCTCAGCCCTTGTCTTTTTCAACTCCACATGAAGGTCGTAGGCTTTGAGGGCTTTGAGTTCGTCTTTGAAGCGTTGAATGTAGGTGTTCGTTATCAAGTCCTCAGCGAGAGCGGACTTACGTCGTGAGAGCGCCGTTGTGCTTGTGAGGGCTCTAGCTGCTTGTAGTTTCTTGACAAGGAGAAGGCGGGCAATCTCAGTATCAATCGCCTGTCGTTGTTGGTTCAGCCATCTGCGAGCCGACAACTCTTTCACTTTGGTTTCCAGTTGGGGTCGATTCTGCCCTTTTGCGTCCTCGTCACGGGCGACGGCTTGCTTCTCGATTTCTGCGGATAGTGCCTCAAGTCGGGCCCAGACGTCACAGACCGGCAAGGCCGTCACCTCGTCGAGTGTTCCTGCGGCCAGACACGTCTCTTTTCGTTTGGCAAGAGTGGCGGAAAACTCCGCGACCATTGCCCTGACATTGGCGTCGGCGATTCCAGCCGCATCCATTCTCAGGGTGAGTGCTTCAGCGGTCGGAATGTCCGGGATTGTTTGCTCAATGGCTTGAAGGGTCTGCTCGGCTTGGATGGCCTGGTTCTGAAGCTCGCCTTTGACAAAGTCCTCAAAGGATTGGAATCGGTCGCGGCTTTCGAGGTCAAGCACCCGCTGACACAAAACGCACCGAGCATCATCGGCAACGTTCGGAAAAGGCGCCGTTGTATAGGCGTGCTCCGTCGAGTATTTCCGCGCCGCCTCCCATAGCAGCCGCCAGGATTCGGAACCGATTCCAGCAAGTGGTGCTTTCTCAAAAACCCTTTTCGCGTCCTGATCTGCCGCTGTGCGCTTGGTCTTTGCGTCGGTCTTTGCTCGCAAGTAGCCGTTGCATTCCTCAAGGGAAAGGCGCTCATATAGCTTCTTGAGGTCCGTCACGAGTCCCACAATCGCGGTCTTCTGGCGGCGCAGTACGGCCGCTTTGGCTGCCGGGTTGGTTTCCGCAAGACGTTTGTTGACCTCAGCCAACTCGGTTTCATGGCCGAGCGCCCAGTTCGTTCTGTTTTCCACGTCACCTGTCGGGGTATCGGCAGTGATGCCCGCGTACCATGCGGCCTCCGATGTCTTCACATATTCTGGCGGGAACGCAGGTTTCCTTGACAGATTGGTGTCAATCTGGGCCTGAATCCGCTGGCTCAAGGCCTCGCAAACCTTCGTCAGTTCGGTGAAGAGACGCAAAAGCCACGGTTCAAGGGCGACTTCCTTTTCTTGGTCCACATACACGAGGCCGCAAGCCGTGTCGTAGATGTCCACGCTGCGGAGATCCGCCACGGGCTGGCCGGCCCAGATGGAGGTTCTGTTTTCTGTGTTCTCCGTATACGTAAGTTTTGCGACCTGTGGCTGAGCGCCGGTCTTGAATATGTTGGCGAGAAGTTCGCCTGGATTTCGTGCTCCGCATGCGTGTTTTAATAGGCGCACGTAACCGGATTTCCCAGTCCCGTTCTGACCGTACACAATGCAAAGGGGTGTGTTCCCAAACGTCAAGGGCTTGTCTGGACAAAGGGCGTTGATGCCCTGAACGTCGGAAATGGATTCAAGACGTAGCGGTATTGTCGTATCCTGCACACCGAGAGCCCCAGCGGGAAGACCGGAGAACTGCGCCGCTTGCCCGTCAGCCTCCGCCGTGCAAATAGCAAGCAGATCCGTTAAATCTTGCTCAGCAAGGGTGCCGTTCTGAATGAGTCTCCGAGTTGTGTCCTGCAACCATTTGGGGCGTTCTTGAAACCATGCTTCAAGTTCTTGCAGTTGTACCATCGCAATTCACCTGGGAAACTAGCGGGCAGACATCGCGCATTCCGCGATGTGTGCGCGCAAATCCACCCCTAGCACGCGGCGCTCGCGGCCAGACGGACACTCGCGAGCCGCGCGCCTTACTGCCACATTACCATTTCCGTATACAACTGCTCGGAGCGGCTTGCAAGAGGATAAAGACGGGGGCCTTAAAGCGCGGACCTGTTCGGTAGGTCCGCGGCTTTTTGGTATCAATGGGGGACGAACCGCGGACCTTCAAAACAGGTCCGCGCTACCCGCTGAAGTGTGTAGGCTTATTTTATCCTTGACAAAGCTAATAACCGCATGTACACTAAGCACTGAGGCCAGTACCCGCTGGCTGACTTGCAAGGCCGCGACCTATACAACGGGTCAGCGCAACCCATAGAACAGTAGGCAGTAGGCAGAGGGCAGAAAGCAGTATGCTGACTCCTGACTTCTGACTCCTGCCTGCTGAACGCGTTTTTGCTCCTGGAGGTTTCCGTGTCGCTTGTCAAAAAACATGAAATGACAGAGAAGAAACTGGCCGCGAATCGGCGGAACCAGAAGCTTTGCAATGGTCCGGCGACGGCCGAGGGCCGCGAGCGCATCCGGGCCGCCCACTTGCGTCATGGGTTTTACGCGCAGGCGGAGGAGGTGGCTTTGCGCGCCCTGGGCGAAGAGCCGGCCCAGTTCCAGGAACTGCTGGAGGGACTCTGGGAGGAATGGAGCCCCTCCGGCGGCTTGCAGGAGGGACTGGTGATCCGTCTGGCGCGGGCCATGTGGCTGATGAATCGCGCGGACCGCATGCAGGAGGGCTACGCGCTGCGGCAGGCCAAGGAGGTGAACATACGCCGGGAGGACCGGCTGCACGCGCAGATGATGCGACTGAAGATGACGGCGGCCAGTTTGCAGTCGCTCGCCCAAGCGGTGGAGCGGGAGCATTACGTCACCACTCGCGCCGACCTCGACCTGATGAAGAGCCTGCACCAGGAAGGGGCGGTGAAGGAAATGGGCGAAATAGCTCTCGCCCTCTTCTACCAACTTCAGGAGCCGGGCGCGCCGGGCCCGGGCGAGACGGAGGAGGGCGAGCACTCGGAAGTGGATGTTCGCCAGGTCGTGACCAACATCCGGGCGATCTTTGGCCTGGGCCCGCTCGACCCTGAGCCCGAAGCCGCGGCTTCCAGCCCGTCACAAGAAAGCCAGCAGGATGCTGGCGCTACCGAAGCGGAGGAGGAAGGGCCGAACCTGACCGCGGAGGAATGGGAGGCCCGTGAGCCGGTGCGCCAGCTTCTTGAGAATATCCTCAGGCGGCAGGTGGAGCTTTGCGAAGCGCAGCGCGTGGCCAACCTGCGGGAGTGC
>Ga0187878_1004252_pt1 | contig 11227 bp, 13 predicted proteins | sample June2016WEW_17_1_FD_132979 | JGI IMG/M metagenome (GOLD analysis project Ga0187878, IMG submission 132979) | Peatland microbial communities from SPRUCE experiment site at the Marcell Experimental Forest, Minnesota, USA - June2016WEW_17_150 | ecosystem: Environmental > Terrestrial > Soil >...
ACCCCGTGCAGCAGCTAATGACAACGGCCCTCAAGCGAGCACCGTTCTAGAATTGCCCATCAGCCTCACACAACGTACCGCCGACGCGATTTCGCAACATATTGCACAAGCGCGTGCCTCGCTGATGTGCCAACGCATTCGGACCGCCATAGCTGATCGTTTTATCGTCTGGCTGGAAGGCGACCACGAATACACTGCGTGCAACAAGAAATCATTGCCGCGTCCGGCGCACCACGCGCGCACTCACTCAAGCGATAAGCGAACGCTTCTTTTTCGGTGCTTTAAAATTCCCATCGGGGACATGCGATCTAACAACACTTTGCGATCGCATGCCGATGCGGTCCTGCATCACGTCAAGCTCGTTCAGCATGCCTTCGAACGCATCAAGCACCGATTCGGGTCGAAAGCGATCATAGAATTTCTGCGAAAAATATGAGTCCAGCGATTTATTGCACCAAGCGCGGTAGAGAGTCCGCAAAGCCTTTTCGATTTCGTCAACGGAGCGGACGTCTGCAACCAGACCGCCACCGTGCTCACGCACAAGATCATCCAAGGTGCCAGGCTTTGGCGAAACAGCCAGGATCGGCCGCCGCACCTGAAGATAATCCACGAGCTTACTTGGCAGGAATATTCCCTCCGGGCATGCTGCTTCTACAAGCACCGGTACCGTACTTGCCGCCAATCTTTCCAGGGTCTGAAGGTAGGAGCATGGGCCTATGATCTTGATATAACCGCCCAAGCCCAAATGGGCGACCATGTTCACGAGGCCGACCTCCTCAACGCCAAGGATCTCAAGTTCGATTGGACAACCCGGGGGCTCTTTATCCACAAATCGGCGCAGTGCCAGCAGCAGATTTTCGGGATTCCGAGCCGCAGCCAGATTTCCGGCGTGGCAAAGACGAAAGACCTCATCTTCCTTCCGAGGCGGCGGAGTGTAGTTGACCAGGCCCAAGTGGGGAACGATTCGCACACGCTGCTGATCGGTTGTGTCCAATCCGAGTTCCTGCCTCAGGGCCTGAAAAAGCCGAGTGCAGGGGAACGTGTTGAAATCGGCGAGGCCAGCCGCCTCACGGAAATATCGACGCCACACCAGCCGTTGGCTGCGGCTTGCAGACAATTGATATGGCGGCGGGAAAAGGTAGCTGGGCGGATCGTTCCAATTGGCTATCCAGGGCACGCCGGCGCGTCTTACAAATGCCAAAGCAGGCAAATGTGCGGCATCTGAAATCGAACGGGAAATGACAAGGTCGAAGGGCTTGTTCTGGTGTAGCTTGCAAGCGTACAGGTAGGCACGCCGCGCCCAACGCACGCCAGGCAATGGATGCCCAACCAGCAGAGTATGCAGCACCCGCTGCATCTGCCTAATCCCGGGTGGCAACTGCGCACATGAAATCTCACACGTGACGCGGCGCAAGGGCAGCCAAGGATGTGTCCAATGCGTCTCATAGGTTGGGCCCGGATCTTTCGCTGAGATCACCGCGACATCCCATCCACGCGCCAACATCGCCAGAGCCAGCTTGCTGCTCACCAGGTTTTCGGAAAAGCTGTAGGGAGCGAAACCTGGGGAGAACATGAGGATTCGTGGAATCTTCAGCTTGGATGCCATGGTCTTTCCTACATCTCGCTTGCAGTGCTGAATTGCGACCAAAGTCCGAAGCTGCGCAGTACTTTCCGCAGCGGACGCACCATGCACGTAGGACAACCCGGGAGGTCACCGAGAAGCGAATAATCCATACGGCCAGAGCGGACCGGTTGCGCGCGCTGCCGAATCCGCGCGCGACACTCTTCTATCAACTCCACGTAGGCTTGGCACATGGTCTCGACCGAAAAACGCAAACGTGCCTCTCGCCATCCCGCCTCGGACATTTGCCGTAACAGGCCGCGGTCCATCGCCAATGAAGTCAAGGCTTGCGCATATCCTTCGATATCTTCTGGATTCACCAGAAATCCAGTCCGGCCGGATTCAATCTGGAAGTCCGTAATTCCAGGCATAAGGCTTGCAACGGGGACCACTCCAGATGCAAGAGCCTCCAACACGATGACCGGCAGCCCCTCAAAGTTCGACGGGAGCAGCAGCACATTCTGCTCCAATAATGCCTCCCGGGTTTGTTCAGGTGTCAAGCGACCGGAAAATCGCACGCAACCGTTCAGCCCGGCTTCAGCCATGGCCTGACGGAGACGAGCTGAATCCGGGCCGTCCCCAATAATCTGCAGTTCGATCGACGGGACCAATTTTCGGGCTCCGCTCAGGATATCGGGCAGCCGCAGCACTCCCTTCTGCCGATCCTCCAGACGACCGGCATATACAACGCGCAATGGGTGATCAGAGTCGAAATCTGCCTCCGTCCTCGGCCACTGCTCGTTCACCTGAACGCCATAGGGAATCATCCGCACCTTGTCCGCGGTGATGCCATATTCGGCTTGGAGCCGGCTGGCCAGCCTCGGCCCAACGCATACTACGCGCTCCCATTCCCCGGCGCTTCCTATGGCGTTGCGATACATGCTGTGCATGTCGGCGTGGATAATTGAAATCGCGACCGTATCCGGTCGCAACAGTCCTAATACGCTCTGGGCAAAAGGTGCATCGTTGAGAAACACAACGTCGTATTCTTGTAGAGATCGGGCAATCTGGCGCGCGTGATGCGTGCGCGATCGCAACGCGCTGCCAAAGAGCGGCTTAACGGAGATGCCATGAGCCATGAAATGGTCCACCCAGCTGCCTCGATCTTCGATCAAGATAATGTCGACGCTATGTTTGGGCGGAACGAATTGGCGAGCCAGTCGGAACAAAAAAGTTTCCATGCCGCCAAGATTCAGCGCATATGTTATCAGTGCCACCTTCATTCGCTACCGCTTCCGCCGGCGAAGGAGCCTTCCAGCCAGCACTGTGTGGAAACCATCTGCCATATCCTGTTGCAGCGCGGCCATGCGACATCAGAGTTTGATATCTGGAAACGAGCGGTGCCCAGTGCCTGAGGGTGAAAAATGCTGATCTTCTCCAGTGCAGCCAATTTCTCAAGCGCAAATTCTTTCAATGGTCCGGCTAACCATCGTTCCATCGGCGTATTATGCCTGTGTTTTCCTTGAATAAGACAATTCGGATGGATGTAAGGTTTGGCAATGCGCCGCATCAGGTATTTTCGCGAGCCATCACGGATTTTCAATTCGACCGGCAATCGCGCCGTAAATTCCAGAAACTCCTGATCGAGTGCAATGCTGCGCGCCTCCACTCCTGAGTAGCCGGCTTCCTGGTCCACGTCTCGAAGCAAGCGGTTACAGAGAAATGTAGAAATATCCAGGGCAGTCATGCCTTGAATCCTGTCCTCATAGCGGTTCTCATCGAAACTATAAATGTCCATTAGCACTTGAGCAGTATCCCGCTGTTCGACTCTGGAAAGAAAAGAGGGGTCGAACATCTGCTCGCATTCCTCGGGCAGAAGGGCTCCGGAGAGGCAACTGAACCGATATGCATACACATGTGCCAATGTGGGAAGGCTAGCCCAACGGCGCAAACTGTTGAGCCGGCCACCCCAAGGCGGGAGCGCACCGAGAACCGGTGCGAATCGCCGGCACCAGTCCCAATACTGGATGCGCTGCTCATATCGAAATCCCATGAAGCACTGGTCCACGCCGGAGGCACCCACCATGACTTTCATTCCATGTTGAGCAGCAACGGGAGTGAGCAGGAAACCGGCATCCAAGGACAACCAGGGCTCCTCGAGCGCGCGCACCAGTTCCGCGTCCCAAGCCATCTTGAACCCGTCTGTGGAAGGCACCTCCACCAGAGTGATGTTGTGCATGGCGGCTGTGGCGCGAGCGTTCGCCACCTCATCCACTTCGCCAGCGTCCGGATGGGACAAGGTAAATGACTTGATACCGGGACGGAGTCGCGCTGCCAGCGCAGAGGCAAGGGTGGAATCCACACCTCCGCTTATAAACGTGCCGACCGGCACATCAGAAACCAGCGCACGTGCCACAGATCGTTTCAAGATTTCTTCAAGCTCTTTGGCATAGGAGTCCTCCGAACGACGGTGATCAGTGAGCCCGAATGGCATCGACCAGTAAATCCTCTCGCTGATGTCCCCACGCGGATCGATCCACATGAAATGGCCATTCCTCAGCATGCTTATTCCCTTGAACGCCGTCATTGGCCGGGGGGACATTTGGAGCACCATGCTGTGATAGAGACCGTTTGGATCCGGTTCTGCGGGGAATAAGCGTGATGCCAGCAGGGCGTCAATCTGCGAGGCGAAAACCAGATATTCCGGTCCGACATGATAATAGAAGGGTTTCAAGCCGAGCCGGTCACGGGCGCAAAACAGCCGTTGCGTCTGACGGTCCCAGATGGCGCAGGCGAAGCAACCGTTGAATCTGTTCAAACTCGCGGCGCCCCAGCGGGCAAAGGCCGCCAGCATGACTTCCGTATCCGTTTCTGTCGTGAATTGGAATGCTTCCGCCTCAAGTTCCGACCTGAGTTCGCGGAAGTTATAAACCGTGCCTTCCGAAACAATCCAATATCGGCCGTCCGGGGAAGACATGGGCTGATGGCCGCGAGGCGACAGATCCAGAACCGCCAGTCGCCGCTGGGCCAAGGCAAGTCTGGCATCCGGCAGGAGTTCCCCTTCTCCCAGACGACGGCGAGGATGGTAGGGCAGCGCGCCTTTAAATGCGTCTTCGGGCGTGGCCTGCCCTCCGAAGAGGATCGGGGCGGCCGATCCGTCGGGAAAAACGGCGAAGCCTTCGTCATCAGGTCCGCGCCGCTTCATCGCCTCCATCATGGCGGGGAGGGCTGCAACCGCGCCGCGGGCCTGGCCAAAGTACAGAATGCCGGCTATCGCTCCCATGCGTTCATCTCTTGCCAACCAAGCCTGATTTGGCTATTCCAAGGTATTTATGGATCAATAGGTCGAAGGCAACCAGGCTGCGCGTCTCCGGAATGAACCGATTGCCCCACGCCGTCCCGTATGGACTTGTCAGGTAGTCCGTCGGTGCGGGAACAACCTGCATCCCGGCCTTGCGAAACGCCGCGACAGCCCGGGGAATGTGCGGCGCCGATGAGACGACAATCACCGGAACCTTTCCCACTAAGCGCCGAAAGGCGGCCGCTTCCTGCACGGTGTCGGACGCGTCACCGATGATGGTGATGTCTTGCTTCGTTAGACATACGACGCTGAGCAGCGATTCGATCATTTGTGACTTCTCGCGGGGGGAGACCTCGCCCGAAACCGATATCGCCAGACGGGGGTGATTCAGAGCCCGGCAGATGCGCGCCGCTTCGATGAAGCGGGAAAGGGAATTTTGGCGAACTTCCCTGTTGGCGGGCAAGCCGTATATAGGTTGATAACCGGCGCCCATTACCGCCACCCACACCGTGCCCGTGGCCAGCCGTTTGTCCACCCCATGAAGCCGGCGCCATTAGCCTATGAGCCGGCTTCCGGCAACTTCCATGGCCAGAATGCATGAACGGACTTGTTTTGGGTAAGAAGGTACCTGAGGAACCATCGGCTACCTGACAGGCCATTCTTCAAGGCGGGACCAAGACGCTTTCGTTCAGAGCGACGTAGGATGAAATGCACGCCCCAATAGGCAGATCTAAATACATAATAAAGCAGAGTCGCGATTGCGACGCTCGCTGTGTAACAACAAGTGTGATACTTTTCGAAGAAGAACATTTGGCTTGCACATCCGTACAGAAAGCATCGTGTTGAAACAGAGTTAGAGCAAGCACCACCGACGTGTACAGCCTCGGCTGTCGGTACGTACTCGACTTTCCACCCCGCGGCCCGGAATCGTTGGCACCAATCTAGGTCCTCAAAGTACAGGAAAAACTGTTCGTCAAGCTGACCGACACTCTCGATGGCCTTCCGACGAACAATCCAAAAGGAGCCGTATAGGGCGTCAACTTCAGTACTCACAGCCATATGTGCCACGATGCGCATGTCAACCTGGGCATGGACCAGCATTCCAAGCCCTATAGCATGTAGCAAATATTCCCGAAGCGTTGGAGAACTTGCACAAGTTCGCTGAACACGACCATTCGGGTACAGGAGCCTTGGCCCGGCAATAGCCGTCCGCGGCCGAGAGTTCATATGTGACACTAATGTATCAATACACCCGTTGCCTACGATGACATCCGGGTTCACCAAACAGATGTATTCGCCTGCTGACATTTTGATTCCGATGTTGGCTGCTTTGGAAAAACCGAGGTTGCCACCCGTTCCTATCACATGGACGTGAGGAAACTCCCGCTTGATCATCTCAACCGAACCATCCGATGACGCATTGTCGACAACAAGAACTTCCTTCGGCATCAGCCGTGAGGATGCACTCGACAAACTGTGAAGACATGCTCTCAGGCACTCCCCAGCATTCCAGTTTACGATCACGACTGATATGCTCTCGTCCAGCGGGACCTTCGACATCTGATTTCTTTCCTCGGGCCGGGCCTTTCCATGGTTCCGGAAATCCGAAAGGCGGCCGTTATATCAATGGTTTCGCGGAGACCGAAAACGGTGTTCCTCCGCTTTGCCCTGTTCCGATTCCCGGTTTTCGAGGTTAGTGCTATACGAGTTGATCAGGCGCGCGCGGAACCCATACTGTGCAAACTGCTCCGCTATGAACTCAAAAACAAAGCGGGGCGATGGGGCTTCAGTTATACGTTGATTCATCGGCGTCAAACGGCCTAATGACGCGACGTCTCGGCGGACGGTCCTGATGACGATCCGCATGGGCTGGATGGAAGAACAGGTAATCGAAATCTATTGGGACCATCAGCAAGTCAGCAAACTTCTCCGCCTTGTCAAAGACAGCGACGGCATTTCTGCGGAGCGATGCACCACTGGACGGATAGCAAGATGCGCGATCACGGTTGAACGGATCAAGGCCGAGTTCGAAAGGTTCCATAAATTTTCCCTGATTTGCACGCCTCAAGTGATAAAGGGCCACATAGAACATGGATCCTTCAGAGCAAGAAGAAACTCATGCAGCAAATCATATGGGAAGGCCTCGACATCAGTGAGTTAAGTCCAGCGCAAATGGGTAAGATAAATTTCCATTATAAAACTACCGCTTAGGAATTCTTTATCTATAGTTACGGTTTCGTTTGCCGTAAAGTTCCATTAGCATCCTCGGTGCCAATGCCTCAGCTCAAATATCCGTGGGAGTGTCCGTCCCGTCCGGCCGGTGGTATCGAGCGATGAACTCGTCGATGTTGGAACTGGAGAGGAGATTAATAGCCTCGTCGACCTGTGCATCATCCCAGTTCCACCAACATATCGCCCTCAACTTGCGGATTCGATCCTCGGGGAATCGATAATAGAGCAGCTCTCCCGGGTTTCCCCCAAAGACAGAGTACGCCGGGACATTCCTGGCAACCAACGCCTCCGCCGCAATAATTGCCCCGTCTCCGATTTTGACCCCTGACAGAATCGTGGCCCCTCTCCCGATCCAGACATCCGACCCTATGACAATGTCACCCTTGCTCTTGCGCGCCATATCCTTGGAGATACCGGGCAGATGACGAATGATTCGAAAAGGATACGTGGAAACCCAGTCGGGTGGGTGAATGCCGCCGGGGATACACACCACATCCACCGCGATGGAAGAGTAGTTCCCGATCACCACTTTGCTGTCGCCTTCATATGATAGAATACGCGGCATCCCATAGGTGTGCTTGCCGATAGTGAGGAGTCCCGAATTGAGCAGCTCTCTTGTCGGATCACCAAACAGGAGCCTCAGCAGCCAATATAGCGGAACGACGAATGCTTTGAGCGCGCGGTTGCGCATGTTGTACTTTGCGCTATCCATCATCTCGGTCCTCGATAGCCCTGAACTCGACGTGTTGTCGCTTGGTGGACGAGCATGATACGCAGCGTCTGTGGCTAGCCTTTGGTTGGAAGCGCCGCACATGTCCGTCGCCGGCCATTGTGCCGCCGCGAATCGTCTTTGACGCCAGGACGTGGGAGAGGTTCACCTTTCCCGCCTTGTTGATGGTGACCCTGCCGCCGTCCGCAATCTTCTCCAAAAGATTCACTTGAGCGCCGGCTTTGCCGCTGCCTGACTCTCCCAAGGATATGGCAGTGCGGCTGCATCGAAGCGGCGTAAGGAGTTCATGCCAGGCTAGGCATTCTCTCAAGAGAGATCCAGCAACCTGCGGATAGCATTGTGCCAATCTCGCGCTCTTCCTTGGGGCTTCGGCATCGTTATGCACTTATCCAGGGAATATAATGCCGGCCATCGCTCCCATGAGTTTACCTCTTGCCAACCAAGCCTGACTTGGTTATTCCAAGGTATTCGTGGATTAATTGGTCGAAGGCGACCAGGCTGCGCGTCTGCGGAATGAGCCGACTGCCCCAAGTCGTGCCGTATGGGCTTGTCAGGTAATCTGTCGGCGCGGGAATAACCTGCATCCCGGCCTTGCGAAACGTTGCGACAGCCCGGGGAATGTGCAGCGCAGATGAGACGACAATTACCGGATCCTCTCCGACCACGCGCCGAAAGGCGGCCGCCTCCTGTACGGTGTTGGAAGCGTCCCCGATGATGGTGATGTCTTGCTTCGTCAGACCTACGATGCTGAGCAGCGATGCCATCATTTGCGATTTCTCGCGGGCGGAGGCGTCACCGGATACCGATACCGCCAAGCGCGGGTGATTCAGTGCCCGGCAGATGCGCGCCGCCTCGATGAAGCGCGAAAGGTAGTTATGGCGAACTTCACTGTTGGTAGGCAAGCCGTATATAGGTTCATAACCGGTGCCCATTACCGCTACCCAAACCGTGTCCGTGGCCAGCCGCTCGTCCATCATCAGGCCGTTACCTGACTCGGCGTTGTTTCCACGCAGCATCAGAACGGGCCAGCGATATTCGATCCGCCACAGCACTGCCTTGGCACAAAACCACTTTGAGAAGAATGCCAACAAAACCGTTCCTGCGGTCACGAGCAGCTTGCCGAGCGTCCGCCGCCGGTTGGTCCTGGAGAGCCACGACAGCACGACCCCCTGTAACAAGCAGTCCCAGGCAAATCACCACAGGCGTAAGAAGGGTGCCAACAATCCAACGAAACGTCTCCATGCCCCAAATCCTTCCGCCTAGCTGCTCGTCAGCGCAAAGGCCGGATACCGCGTCTCAGCCTCCACACCGGCACCAGCGCCTGAAACACAGGCAACGGCAGCCCGGTCAACAGCCGCATCAGTGTGCGTTCCTTGCCGGCGCACTCCTTCGCCAACGCCCGGTGCGCCACATCCCTGGCCCGGTAAAGTTGATTGGCTTCATATAGGCATCGAAAGGAATATGCATAGGCCGTCGTCAGGAACTGGCGCCGACGGCGGGTATAAGCGAAGAATCTGGGATGCCGCTGCACCATGATTTCGTGTTTTTCCCAACACCTAAAGGCGTGGCCTAAGCTGTTGGAATTGTTGTACCGGCGGTAGCGGTACACGGTCCGGCCAACGTGGAAAAATTGGTAGCCATTTTCAGCGAGGCCGATGTTGAAATCGAAGTCCGAGCCGCTGCGGATCAATTCGCGGCTCAGTCCACCCATCTCTTTCCATACATCCATGCGGTAAGCCGCTCCGCCGCCCTGGAATGCGTCGAGCGCGGCTAGCACACCCCACGTTATCTCTTGCGGATGGTGATTGGTTTCTTTGCGCTCGCCAAAGATTTCTATATCGCCGTAAACCATTGCCGCCTCGGGACACCGCGCGAATCCCTCAAGCATCCATCGTACACTCTGGGGCAACAACACGTCATCAGCGTCCACATAAAAATGGTATGGAGTCTGCGTGAGCATGAAGGCCAAGTTGCGCGTGCCGCCGTGACCGAGATTCTGTACACAGGCGTGCTTCCTCAGTCGTGGATGTTGGAGTGCATCAAAGATGGCTTTAGTCTGCTCGTTCGCCCCCCCATCTAGCACCAGCAACGCCTCCCACCGGTCGTCATCCTGTGCCAGAACACTCTCCCAGCATTCGCGCAACCAGTCTCCTTCGCGGAAACAACAAATAGCGATTGTGATCAGTGGGATCATGGATTAGGTTCCCTTGGTGAAAAACACGCAGAGGCCTCGTGCTGCTTTCTCTGTCCGGCCAAGAGTGGCACGGATCGTTTGGACCAAAGTGCGGATGGTTTGATAGCCCCAGGTTACTTTGGATGAAAACCTTATTGGTTGCAGGCCGCACATCGATGCCATCTTTATTAACGGGTCGCGCGAAAAACTATTGATATGTTCCAATGGCTGAACCGCCAGCAAATCGTTTCGAAACCGCGCTGGCTGAAAATCGTGCGGCAATCTCCGCAATTGCATTCGGATACCATCCGCGTTCGGGACGCTGACCTTCAGAAGGCCGCCTGGACGCAATGCGGCAGCCAGCTTGAACAAGATTTCCCTTGGATTCGGCAGATGTTCAAAGACCTGCTCTGTGTGGATGACATCGAAGCTAGCCTCAGGGATCGCCTCGAGCGCAACTGTCCGTATGCCTTGCGTCGCGGCGTAATCGAGCTTGGCCTTGGCCAAGTCGGTGCCGTAGGCCTCGCAGCCGAATCCATGGGCCATGCGAATCCATTCGCACCAGCCCGTGCCAAAGTCCAAAACCCTAATTTTCGCCGGAATGCGGTGAAAAAAGGCCAGAATCTTCATGATCTCTTCAGCGTAGGAGATGTAGTTGTCCAGGCCATATTGGCGGTGGCGATGCAGTGATTGGGATGGATCAATCCACTGCTCGTAGAGCCTGTGCATCAGAAATTCGTCCAGGATGAATCGCTGCCATATCAGTCCGCAACCCCTGCATTCAGCCAAGACATAGTCGGCGCCTTTCAGCTGCCCGATTTCGATGCTACCTTGTGCCCTATAAAAGTCTACGAGGAAACCTTGGATCGAGGAACTCAGAAACGGACGAGATAGCAGCTCGCTGCTGCTGTTCTCACCGCAACCGGGACAAGCGGATCTGTCTGCAACGTGCCCCATTTGACAATCCATGTGCGGCTAACCATGCCTGAGGCTTGGTTTTAGGTCTCGCTCCGAATAGGTTGCATGAACAAGAGTCATAAACCGTCGGGCGTTCCGACAAGGCTCCCATTCTCTCCATGGGACCTGACTTCGGATTCCATCGTTAACTTCAGAACTCCTGACATGGTCTCTATGATTCCTGTCCGCTTTTTCGGCGCCGCATCGGCGATTTTGCTCGATTTTGGCGGAACGGGAACACACTCGCGAAAAAAAGCGGACAGTTTATGGTCC
>Ga0187878_1004254_pt1 | contig 11225 bp, 18 predicted proteins | sample June2016WEW_17_1_FD_132979 | JGI IMG/M metagenome (GOLD analysis project Ga0187878, IMG submission 132979) | Peatland microbial communities from SPRUCE experiment site at the Marcell Experimental Forest, Minnesota, USA - June2016WEW_17_150 | ecosystem: Environmental > Terrestrial > Soil >...
ACCTGCACACCTGCGGCGTCGCACCACTAACGGTCGCACCCACCGACCAAGCAGTTTCCGATATCGGAAACTGCTTGGTCGGTGGGTGCGACCGTTAGTGGTGCGACGCCGCAGGTGTGCAGGTTTCGGGAGATGGACTGGTAGAGCTGCGCGCCGGTGAGGGTTTGGCTCTGGCCGAAGCGGTCTTTCTTGGTGAGGGTTGCGGCGAGTTGGACAAAGCTGAGTCTTGCTGCATTGTCGAGCGTGCCGGACCATGCCTTGCTGTTGGCGGTGAAGTTGGCGCGGACTTGTCGGACGGACGTGGTTCGTGGCTGGACGGGGGAGACCTTCTTGCGGACGTAGGCGCCGAACTTGGACTTGCTGAAGACAACGCCCCCAATCTTTTTGCGGGCGTCTGAAACGATGGGACCAAACATTACCTTTGCCATTGTGGCCTCCAGTGAGTGTCTACGGGCCGTTGCCGGCGTGGCGGACGGCCCGGAGCCGAAATGTAGCCGTGCCTTACGGGGCGCGGTCTATCTGATTTGAGCCTAGGCGGGTGAGTGGGTGGAGTCAAGCGGAATCATGCGACGAAGGCGGCGGCTGTGATGGCGCGGGAGATGGAGCCGTGGGTGACGTTGGCGATTTGGTAGCGCAGGAAAAGCTTCTTGCCGTAGATGAGGGGTCCGAATGCCGCGGCGTATGCGGGGGCAAGGTCGGGGGCTGGGACGTAGTTGTGAGCGCCGGCGATCCATGCGCGGAAGAGGCGGGCGGCGTTGTTGAAGCCGGGGCGTTGCTGGGGGGCGGCGGATAGTGCCCAGTATTCGTTGGTTGCTGGTTGGGGGTGGATTTGGATAGAGAGGTAGGCTGGGGAGAAGTTGCAGGCTGTGATTGTGAGGGCGTCGGGTTGGGTGACGTCGAGGTTGTCGGGTGGCCAGTCGAGCCAGGTGGTGGCGTAGTAGTGGGAGATGGCGTTGCAGGAGGCGTGCTGGTTCTGTCCGGTCAAGGTGTAGGGCTGGTGGAGTTGGTCGTACCTGGTGTGGGTTTGCGCGAAGGCGCGCCAAGCTTGGCGTTGGGGTTCGGTTAATGTGGAGTTCCAGCGTGCGGCGCAGGCCTTAAAGTTGTCGGTCCATGTTTGTTGTGCGGGGCTGATGGGCAAGGATTGTGGCCTCCATGGACGGCGGATGGGTCCGCCGCGATTTCTGGCGTACACCCAGCGTCCCAGTTTGCCGCGAAGCTCGGAGATGGTTGTCTTGTTGGATAGGGTCAGCATGGGCTTGGGTGGGTTTTGGCCTCATAGGATTTCGTAGTCGATTCGGTTGACGTTGGTGATGGTGTCGATGTAGATGGCGATTGTGAGAGCGCCGGTCATGTCCGCGCCGGTGTGGGTGTTGTAGGTTGGCCAGGCGTACGCGGGATGTTGGGTTGTCCAGTACTGCGCGGCGAGTGAGATGCCGTGAAGGGTGGTTTGTGAGATTGGGATGTAGGCGTCCCAAAGTAGGGGGCCTTGCACGTCGTCGATCCCCCCACCAGAGGCGTTGATCTGGTGGTAGGCACCATCATAGCAGTAGTTGACTAGGTTTCCGTCTGACTGAAAGTTGAACATGTAGCCGAAGTTTGAGGGGTTGGCAATGAGGATGAGCAAGGTAACGGTTGGGGAGGACCGGTACATGGAAACCCGCAGGTGTAGAACCTTGTTGGGGCCTGGTGTGATGGTGGAAGTAGCGCGGTAGGTGGGGTAGGCCTCGAAGGTTGTGGCGGGGGTGGCCGAGAGCGTGAGTGGTGTGGGGCCACCAGAGCCTGCGTCGCCCTTGTCGCCCTTGTCGCCCTTGTCGCCCTTTATGCCCTGTGGGCCTTTGATGTTCTCCTGGAATATCCAAGCGGCGGAGATGAGTTGGTAGCTGTCGCCGCTGTTGGTGTCGAGGTACATGTCGCCGTTGATCTGGCCGGTGATTGTTCCTGGTGGGCCGCTGCCAGTCCACCAGACGGAGGGGCGGTTGGGTGCGGTGCTGAGATGGAGGGCCTTGGCGACACTGCCCGCGCGGGAGCGCGTGAAGACGACGTCCCCGGCCTTCCCGCGAGCGTCGCTTACGATGGGTCCGTAGAGTACCTTGGCCATGATTCGGATGGTAAGCCCGCCGTCGATGGCGGGTGCAAGTGAAAAGTTTTTGTTGCGGTGAGTGTTCGGGAGCTGGGTGGGCGGTTGGAGACCTTTTTTATTTTTGGGGGATCGCGGTGGGATTGTTGGCCGGGGCCGGTAGCGGTGTTGTTGGGGGGCGGGGGGGTGATGGCGCGCCACAACGGCCGCAGCCTGTGTACACAGTGCGCGGCCGCGCGGTTGTGGCGCGCGCGCGTGGGTGTGTGTGGCGCGGGGCCAGGGCTGCCCGTTCCTACGATGGGTACACGGTCGGTCGCCGTCCCGGCTAACGGTTGCAGGGTGGGCGGGCCTGTGACGAGCCAGGGTTAAAAGAAAAAAAGAAACTGGCAGTGCGCGAGGGAAAGCAGAAGCGGAGCGGATCGGGTGGATGGGAGCAAAAAAGGTGCGCCGAAGGTGCAAGGCCGGGGAGGGAAAAGGGAAGGCGCGAACGTGCCGGGTAACGCCCCGACCGCGCGGAGCGCGGAGAGGCGCACTTAGCAAAGAGAAAGAGGGTGGGGGTGGGCACATGCAAGGCGCCTCTCGCTGAAGCGTGGGGGTGGGTGGCTGGCGCTGGGCCCGGCTGGACGCGTACTGTGCGGCCAGACCGTGGCCAGCGTCCAGCCATGACACCACCCAACCCCGGCCCATGACGGCGCGTTCTGTGCGACGTTCGAATGGGCCGGGTGGACCCGAGACTTGAGTGATGAATACGCGACAAGGGAAATAGGGCCGACGTGGGAGAGGAGAGTGAGGGTGGGAACTCGCGAGGGTTGAAAGCGCGGGGTGCGGCGATCGGTGAATGTGTACGCGAAAGCCTGGGCCTTAGCTGGTTTGAACCCCACCTCCCCCCCAGTGGGAGTGTTTGTGTGTTTTTTTTTATCCGGCCCGAAGCAACCCCCCCACGTGTTTATGGGGGTTGCGAAGGGCCGGATGATTTAGAACCTTCCTTATTTGGTGTGCCGTGGCCACGGTGGGCGCGTACTGTGCGCCCCCCGTGGCCCGCGACGGCACACCATTTCGAGCAGAGGCGAGAAACAAAGCAAACGCAGATGAATAGAAGTACGATCTGAAACACGCGTGAACGATCCGAGCCCAGGTTTGCATAATTGGCATTATCGGATGCGACCCAACTGGCCCGGAAGAACAGACTCGCGTCCGATAATGTCCAGCGCAATTATGTAAAAGTGCCCTGTCGTTTGGCCCTTGCCCGTGCGGTTTTTCTTGTTGCACGGGCAGGGCCAAACGACGTTCAGGGCACGGCCTGGGCGACTAGCAGAGCCGGTTTTTGGTTGCACATCGCCACCCGCGCGCTCCATGCCAGCCCGGAAGGAAATAGATCAGGCCCAACCTATGGCACAAGGGCGCAGATGTTGCGTTGTCGGGTTCGCGGTGAACGCCCCCATGCATGTTGGAGATGCGGTGAGCCAGCGCCAGCGGTGCCACTTGCGGAGACCGCCCATGTGTCCCTTGGGGTATGGGGGTGTGTGGACCACGCGGGTGTGTATCGGGTGTGTAGCGTTTCGGTTTACGCGGTGAACGCCCCCATGCATGTTGCATATGCGGTGAGCCAGCGCCAGCGGTGCCACTCGCGGAGACCGCCCATGTGTCCTTGTGGTGTGGTTGTTTGCGGGGTGGGGTGGTGTTTGCTGGTTGCCGCGTTGTGGTGGAGCTGCTCGGGTTGGCGATTGTGATTGGTATTAGCGTTTAGCGTAATGATGATGCGTGCGTGTTGCTGGAGTTCTTTATAGGAAGAACTTCCTTTTAGGCACGCATGGTTGCCTTTTCCTTTGGAGTAAGTACTATGCGGCGTGAGTTAACCTCACTTGATGATTGATGCCTTTCTGACCTTCTCTGAACTCGTTATTGGGGTATCCCATGGTTGATTTCTTCATGGGGGAGCACTCTAAATTCCGCTGCGGTGGTTTGATGTTTGGGTGAGGCGGGGGGGAAGGGCCGGTCGTTCCGGCCCTTTTGCTGAGGCGGGGTTATGCGCTCTTGGCGGGGGTGATTTGTTGCAGGTGTCGAAGGGCGTCGCTGAGGGTGAGGTTTATGGCGGCGGCGGCGTGCGCCGTAGCGTGATGGAGGCCGCACTCGACGATTCCGCATGAGATTGCATAGCGGGCGTTGTCTAGGTGGATGCAGGCTTCCTGGAGGTGCGTGGCTGCTTTCTTTGGAAGGTCGGGCATCAGTTCTCCTTTTTGTGGGTTGGTTTTGATTCAAGGTGCGTGCGGAACTGTTCGAGGAGCGTGAGGGTGGTTTCGCAGTGTGCGGCGGTTTCGCACAGGAGGTCGATGATGGTTGGGGCGCATGTGGCGCAGCCGGCGCAGTCGCAGAATTTTGTTAGGCGTTCGAGGTGGTTGGCTGTGTTGAGTGCGGTGGCGGCTGTGCATTTGAGTAGGCCGAGGATGTTGTGGTCGGTTGGGGTCATTTTGTGGCTCCTGGGTGGTGGAGTTCCCGCCGGAGCTTGGTCAGGTCGGCGGTTGTGTGTGCAAGGTGTGCGATGGCGTGCGCGGCGATGACCTTGGCGCGGCTTGTTGTGGTGGTGAGTTCGATGACGCCGGTTAGGAGGTGGATGGAGTGGAGGGCGTCGTTGCGGAGGGTGGTCACTTCTTTGGGGAGAGTTTCGAGGTCGGTCATGGAGTTTTGCCTCCCTTGCCGTTGCTTGGTTCTTGGCCGGTGAGGAGTAGGCAGAGGTCGGCGGCGTGTGTGTGGGCGCGGTCGGTCATTCGGGTGAAGAGGGAACGGCAGTTGTGGCAGGCGGTGATTATGTCGTCGTTGAGCAGGGTTTGCATGGCCTCCAACTGTAGCCTAAGAGTTTGGGCTTTGAGTAAGGCTTGGTTTCTGTTCATGGGGTCACCGCCTTCGGGGGACGCCCTGGTCGGGCGTGGGGTGTGGGGTGTGGGGTCTCGGGTTCGTTGGGGTGGGTTGCCCGGTGGGCTTCCTCTAGCGCCGCGATGAACGGGCGGTCCCAGGCGCGTTTGTGGCAGCGGGGGCAGCGTTCGGGTTTTTTCTTGGCACGGCGGAACCATACGGCGTTACATGCTGAGCAGATTTCAACGCGTTTTGCTATGTTCTGCTCTGTTTCGGTGAGTTGTAAAGGATTGGAACGAAAGATGTTAAGGAGCTTTCTTAGAACAGCTTCGGGCAGTTCAAAAGCCATAGCGTGACCTTCCTTTGTCCGTTTCGTGGCTGGTACGTTCTTGCCACAGAACCGTTTTATCACCACTCGCAGATTGTGTCAATAGAATAGTTGGGGATTGGCGAGATATTATTTCTTGCACAGGCGTACACTGGTTATTCACAAGATTTCCACAGGGTTTTCCACAGGCTATGTCTGATAACGCACAATGTGTTAACTTTGGGTTGATTACGTGCAAGTTGGGCGTAATGTGCGCGGTGAGTATGGTTTGTGGGTGTGGGTGGGAGATTATCGCAGGGACAATGAGTCGTTTTGCCTACTACTACTAATAGACACGTTTTCTCTGTGACCACTACCTGCGGAAGTGGTGTTCGCTTCGCTCAGGTGAGTTCTTTTCACCCCCCCCCGCTCCATGAGGGGGGGCAAAGTGCGCCCCCCCTCATGGAGCTTTGCGCGCCCCCCCCCCTCTGGTGGTTGGAGATATGCACAAGGGGTTGCGGTTGTTTCGGGTTTGGGTGGAAGGGATGGTATGGCGGGTGGGGGATGGTGCGTGTGCGTGGCGTCTGGCGGGGTTGGCGGGGGGTTGGGTGAAGGTATGGTTTGGCGGGGGGCGGTTGATGGGTGCGCTGGTCGATAGATTGGGCAGAGTTGGGGGTGTGTCTAGTTGACAGTTTTAGACATGGTTTTTGATGTGGATCAGTTCTTTTGGGTTTGGCCGGGTGCTGGGCGGCCTGATCGAGCGGGATCAGGAGGGTGTGGGGGTGGAAGTGGGTGACGGAATTTGACAGTTGGGGGGCGTGGGAGCGGTGGAGATGACTGTTAGTCGTCGGTCGGTTGCGCGTGAGATTAGGAGGCGAGCTGGGCGTGGAAGGCAGATGCAGCCTTCAGACCCTTGGCCGGGGTGTTTGATGCTGTCGCCGTGCAGCCAGAAGCCGCCGCGAGAGTACATGACGTTGGCGGGGTTTGGCGTGAGCGGCATGGCAAGGGGGCCGAGATGGGGATGAGTCCTTGCGGTTCCGATGGTGTAGAGCCCCTCGGGTATGGGGCCGAAGTTTGGGGTTGACTCGAAGAGTGGATTGTCTTTGCCGCTGTTTGAGCCGGAGTATCCCGTTGCGATGAATGCGCCGTCCTGTGTGAGGCAGCCTGTCGGGATGTCGAAGACGAACATGTTCAGTCGTGGGGCGAGTCGGCGTGCACTGGCGCGGGTGCTGGTGCGGTTTTGTGGGTGAAGAGTCCGATGAGGTTTGCGATGGTGACAACGCCTTGAACGACGCCGCCCAATGCGCCGGTGAGTGCTGCCGATTTGTCGGGGGTGAGGACGTCGCCGGCTATGGTTTGAGCTGCGGTGACTGCTGCGGTGAGTGCGGCTTGTTTCTTAGTGGCGCCTGGTTGTGTGGCTAGGTTGTTTTCTGCGTTGGTGACGGCGTTGAGGGTGTGGCTGAGGATTTGGAAGAGGGCGAAGAGTTTGAACATGGTCAGAACCTCCTGCGTGTGTCGCGCTTTGGGTGTATGGGGCGCGCATGGATTGTCTCAGGTTGTTGGGCTGGGGTCAACAGGTGGAGTTGGTCGGGGTGGGCGTTTTGCCATTTGTGGAGGGCGTGGAGTTTGCGGTCGATGCGCAGGTGGCAGCGTTGGCACGCGGCTATTACGTGGGCGGGGATTGCGCAGGGTGGGTCGCAGTGGCAGAGGTGGGCTACGGTGAGCGTTATGGTGCCGCGTGCGAAGAGTGCGGGCTGGCGGTTGCGTTCTTGGCAACGGCGGGTGGTTGGGTTGGGTGTGTGGAGGTGGCATTGGCCGGTGCATTCGCACTGGCCTTGGGCGCGCACGTGGCGGATCCAGTGGGAGAATGCGTGCCAGTGCTTGGGGTAACGGGTGTAGTCGATGGGCATGGCTCACCATGAGCGGTAGGTGAGGGAATTGATGGCGGCTTTGGCGCGGCGTCGTATTTCTGCGATGGCTTTGCGGCGTGCGCCGGGGCTGTAGCGGGAAAGGCTCGGGATGGGGATGAGGATGGCGCGCAAACCCCATGCGTTACCGATGAGGCATGTGACCTGCCCGTCGAGGAAGAGCTTTAGTTTGGCTCGGAGTACTCGGGGGTTGATGGTGGTGAGGGTTGGGGTTTCCATGGGGGCCTCCTGGGTGCGGGCGTGATGTGTACGTGTTTCTCTCGAGAGAGAAGTGTACACGTTAGCTCGAGCTGAGTTCAAGGGGAGAATTTAGGGGTCGATGATGGTTGTGTATGTGAGGAGGTTTGATGGGTTGTGGTTGTCGGTGCGGGAAACGCGGATGCCGAAGGTAACGTACTGGCCGGCGCGTGCGTCTGGAAAGGCTCTGTTCCAATCTGTCCAGTTGACGAACGTGCCCCCGGCGAGTGCGTAGAGGCAGGAGAGTTGGAGCATGGGGCGGTTGCCGAATGGGCCTGCTTGCCTGCGGGGTTTGGTGGAGTAGAGCGTGATGTACTTTCCGGCTGCCGGGGTTTGGAGGTAGGAGAGTTGTGTATAAGGGGCGGAGAGGCGGCACCACACGGCGAAGTTGGAGAGGCGGTAGGGGTTCCAGAGGGCGGGGGCTTTGGGTTGGGGTGGGGTGAGGGAAAAGTTGACGCCGGATGAGAATGGCTGGAGGAACAGGGCTGTGACCTTGTTGATCAGGAAGAATAGCGCCCAGCCGTGGGTGAGGTAGTAGGAGCCGTCCCAGCTGACGGGTGCGGTGTGGGAGTGCTGGGCGGTGAGTTGGAGTTGATACCAGTCGTTGTGATCTGCGCCGGTTAGTTCGTTGTCCCAAAACTGCGCTAGCCACTTGCAGATGTTTTGCTGGTGGCGCATGAAGCTTTCGTCGGAGTTCATGAAGGTTTGGCCGATGGGTGTGCCTTTGATGGGGATGCGGCGGGAAGTGCGGGTTCGCATGACTTCGCGGGAGTAGTAGTTGGGGTTGGTGGAGTACTCGCCGCTTATGGGGTAGGCCGCTGCCCAGCCGGTGCTGGGAAGTGCGTGCGGGTAAGGGAAGCCGGGGCTGTCGTCTTTTTCTCTGAAGAGCATTTACGTGATGACGAGTGTAGCAGAGTATGCTGGACCGCGCGCGCCGTTGGCGGGGCGGATGGTGTAGGCGGTGACTTGTACGAGGGACTTGGGGATGAGGACGCCGAACTTAGCGGCCCATGCGGGGGCGAGATTGAATGGCTGGGGTGTGTTGGCGGGAATGGCGAGTGTGAGGCGGGTGGCTTTGAATCGGATGGCGGTTGCTCCGGCAGGGCGCGTGGGGGTGGATGTGAAGACTATGTAATCGCTGGGTGGTGGGGTCGCGCCGGTGGTGATGGAGAGGCCGGGGGCGGTGAGGTGAAGTGAGAGCAGGTCGGAAGTGAGCATGTCGGCGGGTGCGTCGGTGAGGTAGGTGAGGCGTAGCAGCTTGCGGTTCATATTGGCTGATGTGTACAGGCTGCGGGTGCGTGGTGGGACGGTGGCGGGCGGGATTGGGAGAAGGGGGGCGAGTACTGTTCCGTTGGCGTTTCTAAAGGGCGCGGTGGCCGCGAGTGTCGCCCAAGTGAGGCGCTGTGCGGGTGTGAGAAAGTAGGACCAGTTAGCGGCAAGATTGGCGGTGGTGGCCTTGCCGATCGCTGCACGCCAATTGAACTTGAGCGTGGGCCGTTTCTTGGCGCGGGCGATTGTGCCCGCTCTGTTCTTGGTGAGGACCATTCCGCCGAAGGTTCCGCTCACGCTGGAGAATAGACCGGTGATGAGGGTGAGGGCCATTGCTGGGGAGAGTGTACAGGTCAGGCTTGTGGATTGGCAAGGCTGAGGTGGTGTAGGAGTTGGGTGAGCCTTATTTCGAGGGTGTGTTTGTGGAGTACTTCGTTGTGGGTTTGGGCGGCGGCTTTTGCGAGTAGGGCGGGATTGCTGAGCAGTGCTTTGAGGGTGTTGAGTTCGCTGGGGTCGTAGGTGAGTTGTGGTGATTGGAATGCGGGGAGGTTGGCGCGGCTTGCGGCTTGGAATTGGGGCATGAGGTGCGGGATGGCGCAGGCGGCGGCTTCCATCGCGCGTGGGCCATAGCGTTGGGTTGGGGCTGGGGGGCCGATGATGGCGGAGCATGAATTGTAGAGTGCGGCGAGTTGGCAGGCGTGAAGGTGGGCGAATGGATCGGTGGGTATCCAAAGGGGGCGTGGGGTGTCGGGGTGTTGGATGGGGATCCCAGAGGCGCGGAGGGTTTCGAGCCATTGTGGGCGGTTGCCGTAGGCGTGGCCGATGAATGATGGGCCGTGTTGTTTGGGGATTTGTGGCATGGGTTGGAAGACTGTGGTGTCGGCGCAGTCGGGAAGCCAGGGGCGGTTGAAGGTGGCGGCGTCCTGTGCGGCGGGGAAGAAACAATAGGGTGTGAGGGTGAGGCAGTGGCGGTAGCGGGGTGTGTAGTCGTTGTCTTGGAGGCCGGTGTTGTCGATGAACCAAAGGGCTTTGGGGGAATGGATGTTGGCCCACCATTGGGTGGATAGTTTTTCTGCAGCGGTGATGAGGGCTAGGTCGCATTGGCGGGCTAGATGGTGGGTTTGGGCGAGTTGTTGGTGTAGGTGGGGGGGGACTGGTGCGAAGTTGGTATCGAGGGCGGGGGCGCTGATGGCTTGGTGTCCCATGCGGCGCAGCGCGGCGGGTATGGCGTGGGATTGTGACCAGGGCATGCACTCGTTGCTGGGGAAAATGCAGATGATGCGCATTCAGGTTATTCCGGCGTCCATGAAGAATTGGGGGGGTAGGCTGGTTTTCGCCACGGGTTTGTAGCCTGATTTGGAGAGGGGTTTTGTCCATGCCGAGTGGTGATGATAGCGGGCGACAAGGTACGGTAGGCCAGACTCTGGCGTGAGTTGGCGGTTGTGTTCTGCGTGCATGGAGAAATCGAAATCGACGCAGTGTGTTTTGTCGGGCATGGGGTTTCGGAGTATCCAGTCGGTAAAGTAGAAGTGGCTGGAGCCGCAGGAGTAGAGCTTTGATCCCCACCATCGCCATATGTGCGCGCGTGATGTGGTTGTGTCCCAGTAGAAGATGGCGTTGAAGCCGGTCACTTGTTTTTGGGACCTGATGAGGGTTTGGTATTGGTGGGCGAGTCTGTCGGGTGATGACCAGTCGTCGTCGTCCCAGTTGCAACAGATTTGGCCGTGTGCGGTTAAGGCGAGTGCGTTAAGTTTGGCGCCCAAGGTGCGGGGGGGTTGGGCGCCGCGCGTGTAGACGATGCGGGGGTCATTGGGGATGAGGTCTAGGACGGGGTCGTCGCCGTCGTCGAGTATGAGCAGCTCGCGGTTTGGGTAGGTTTGGTTTTGGAAAGCGCGGATGGCGAGTGGTATGTAGGGGCGGCGGTCGCGGGTGGGGCAGAGGCAGCTAATGAGCATGGGCGAGTTGTGTTGGGGGCGCGCCCTTGCGCGAGGGGGCGCGCCCGTGGCGGCTGGAACCTGCGCGGCTTTGGGACGCAGGAAAGGAGGTTGCCGCCGATTAGAGAGTGATGGAACCTGGGTAGGGCTTGCCAGCCGCGCCGTTGGTCGTGTTGATGACATTGGCGGCGAGGTGGATCGTCTGCCCTACAACGAGCTGGCCGAATTTCGCTTCGTAGTCCGCCGTGATGTCCTCGGGGAGCGAGATGGCGGGTGACCCGGGCCAGGGGTCGAACACTTTGATGATGCGAAACTTGCCCTTGCCGATGAAGGCGCGTCCGGCGGGTTGTGGGGCTGCGGCGGTGATGACCAGGCATTCGTCGTTTTGGGGGACGTTGGTGACGTCGACGGTGATACCTGGGCCGGTGAGTGGGGAAGTCTCGGAGACCACTTCGGCAAGGACGATTCCGCCGATATCGGAAACTGCTTGGTCGGTGGGTGCGACCGTTAGTGGTGCGAGGCCGCAGGTGTGCAGGTTTCGGGAGATGGACTGGTAGAGCTGCGCGCCGGTGAGGGTTTGGCTCTGGCCGAAGCGGTCTTTCTTGGTGAGGGTTGCGGCGAGT
>Ga0187878_1004256_pt1 | contig 11220 bp, 7 predicted proteins | sample June2016WEW_17_1_FD_132979 | JGI IMG/M metagenome (GOLD analysis project Ga0187878, IMG submission 132979) | Peatland microbial communities from SPRUCE experiment site at the Marcell Experimental Forest, Minnesota, USA - June2016WEW_17_150 | ecosystem: Environmental > Terrestrial > Soil >...
CCCGGGGGTTCGGGCCAAGATGCAGCAAGTTTACCGGGAGTACGTGCATGGAGCGAAAGGCTTGCTTCAGGTGATGGGCAATGCGCCGTGGTTTCCTCTCCAGGACGCTTGGGACAACTCGAAGACGGCGGGCATCCCGCTGGCGTTCCTGGCCTTGTGCGGAATGGAGCGCGATGCGCCAGCCGAGCGGGCGTTGGACCTGATGCGGAGGTTCCTCTCCACCCCGGAGTTCGCGCAGCGGATCGGGGTGATGCTGGACGATCCGGACCTGCCTTGGGGCGGTCACTCACTGCAATCGTGGTCGGGGTGCGCTGTGGCGGCCACCGGCTTCGGCGGCATGAGCCTGGCGGAGATGGTGCGACCCGGTGTCATCTTCCTTGCCCAGACGCCGCAGGCAGCCACGCCGGTAAAGCGCTCGAGGCGCTGAGCAGCCAATCCCGTATCCCGAGACCCGTCTCCCGTCTCTCTAGTAGCGCTCGAAGTGCATTTGAACTTCTACGGGCTCGCCCTCGAAGGTCAGGGGCTTGCGGACGACCAGCGAGTTGTCCCGCCCGTCGCGCGCGAGCCACAAACCCTTGGGCTCCGCCAGCGCCCACCCTTTGGGCGCATGGGCGTATATCGAACCCTCATGCCCGGCCGGGCGCTGAGCGCGAATGGTCAACATCATGTTCGCCTCGTCCCATTTGCAATCCAGAATCTCCGCTTGTCCCTGCCGAATGTGCATGTCGGTGGAGAGCAGCCAGGGATATTCACGGTAGGGCGCGATGCGCAGCAGCTTTACACTGTCGGGAGGGACTTCCACGGAAATGGCGCCGCTGGTTTCAACGCCTTGGAAGCGCAGATTCCAGAAGTCAAAGACGGCGTATGAGCTCTTGGGGTCAAGCTTCAAGCGCTCCAGGGGCAGGGTCTTGACAAGGGTGTGCTCACCCAGGTTGAACACGGCCAGCAAATCCCAGTTTTCCCAGTCGCGTTGAACCTTCAAGTGGAAGATCTGGGGATAATCGAGTTCGGCGTTGTCGAACATATCGAGCGGCCGTGCGCACTCCGGCAAGCGCGGGAAAATGGTGCGGACCATTAACAGACGGTCCTCATCCATGCGATCAATGTCGTCGCCGAGCATGACCGGCCCTCCGTTAATGCCGAAAAGGGTGGCGCTAATCTGGGCGTCGGCCAGCGGGATGGGTTTGTCGACGGTCATCACGTTGCCGCTGTCGGCGAGGTATAACTTGCGGTGGGCGAAGTAGTACATCATGGAACATAGGCCGGTGCGGTGCGAGGTCCAAAAGTCTGGCTTGTTGATGACAAATGTGCCGGGATAAAAGCCTTTGTTGGGTCCATACAGGGGACGGCCTTCGCCGTAATCGGAGCCCACCCGCTGGCCGTTGGCAAAGCCGATAGTCTGGAAGGTCTGGACGCAGCCGAGCAGATACGTGTCGTCACCGGCAGCTTCGCGGATGGCGCGATAACCTTCGCGCCACGCCTCCGGTCCGTTGATCTTGGCTTTGTCAAAGTAGCCGTCATTGGGATACGTGCCGGGGGTCGCTCCGCCAACCGCATCGGTGAAGTCGATCATGTAATAGCGCACACCCCACTGGCGGTAGGTGGTGTAAACTTTGTGGATAAAGGCCTGAGACTTTGGATGGGTGGGGTCCAGAACATGCATGGGCCCCAAGTCCCCATGGTCAATGATAATGGGCTTCCCCTCGTACTTCAGGAAGGCGTCGCGCAATTCCTCAACCTCGTCGGTAATACGTGCGCTCAACCAGAAAGTACCCGTCCACAATCCCAAAGTGAACTTGAGCGAACTCAGGTCTTTTACCAGGGCTTCCGGGCCGCTGGGAAAGCGGTCGTAACTCCAGTTCAGCCAATTCCCAGGCAACACGTCTTTCAGATTACCAATGCTGACCCAAACGTACTGGATGTAGTTCTCGTCCAGCTTCAGGCGATTGCGAACGGCACGGATATTCCGGTGCACCATGTTTTCGTACAACTCGATGTCAAGGGCGTCAACCCACGACCATCCCAACCAGCCGCCCGGAATCCTGGGCCATAAGGGCGGGTGATAACGTTGGTACACCGCATCGCCCCAAGCCTCCAGCGCGGTGAGGGGATCATGCTCGAGGCCAATGCGCAGCACCTCAGAATCCACGGAGGCGCCAGGTTGCAGTTCGGACCCTTGAAAGTCCGTCCAAGCGCTCATCACAGGCACATGACGCGCCTCGTTCCAACCCGATTCAATGACGGTCTCGGCTCGGTCAAAGGTGAGGAAACCAAATTGCAACGCCGGTCCGGAACCCGGAGTGAACCATTGGGTGAGAGTTTTGCTGATGAACGGTCCCTTCGCGCTGACGGTTTGACCGGGCACGGCGACTTTCCCGTGCGAGATATTTACGCCTTCCGTAGCGAAGGTGTCGGCGCGCTCCGAAAGGCGCTTATTGGAGGCAGGAGCGAGTCCATGGGAACGCCATGGCGGGCCCCCGGTGCCATTGCATACAAGTGCGGCAGCTTTCTCCGGATGCTCTCCGAAGTGGACCGCACTCGAGGCGTCCGTGGTGTCGGCAAGACGGCACCGGCCCAGTTTCAGAGGTTTCTTGCCGCGATTCTCCAGCGTGGAACTGATCACCAAAGCGCGGCCATCGTCTTCCCAATCAAAACGCACTTGCCACGCGACGGGTGCTGACGACAATTGGATTCTTGCTTCGCCGGTTTCACTGCCGCTCCAAGCTACATGCGCGGACTCATCCACCCAATGGGGGGTTCCGTCGATCTCGACCCCGAGGCGAGCGTTTTGGATTCCCGCAGGTCCTTCCAGTGAATACCGCCGAGTCTTCAGGTCAAAATGGAATCGGCCGGGCGTATCAGCGCGTGCCATCTCGCCCGCTGCCAGCTTCGAGCCTGACAAGGCTGCGAGATAGGCGGCGGGGAAAAAATCTCTACGGTTCATTTTCATGTTTGAGTGCACTCCTCAGGGATTGAATATCAGCTCATCGAGTGGGTAAATGGGCCGGGAAACGTGGCGAAACGGAATGGCGCGAATATTGGGCGTGCTGACGCCGGGTGTGTCCACCATGATGATCTTGGCGGCGAACGGTCGATACTCGGCGCGGAAGGCAGTTGCCGACTTGACCACGACAACCTTCTTTTCGCGAGGCTCAATCCCTTGGCTACGGAAAAGTTGCGGATCGATGTTGATGGCAGGGAGTTTTGACACCAGCACCGTCACAGCGCCCACTTGCAGCACGGCAGCGCGGCCCATCGAGGTTTTCATGCCGGTGTACTGTGAGCCCGTCATCACAAAATCCCCACCGGAAATGCGGAGCACCTCCGCGTCCACGACGAGGCTTTTTCGGTTCAGCTTGTCGTATGCGCCGCCCAGGGAGACGCGCAGTTTGGCCCCAACTCCCACTTGCTCCGCCTGCTCCACCGCGGCTTCGTCACGGAGCCAGATTGTTGCCGGCGCGCCGGGGGCATGTTCCGACAGAGCGCGCAGCATGTCCGCGCTGTCGCCGGGTGATCCGGCCGTGGGACTGTCCGAGGATTCGGAGAGGACCACCGGCTGCCCAGACGTTTCCAGCGCCTTTTGGATGGCTATTTCCGGGGGTGGAAAACTGACCTCGAAATCCTTGCGAACATCCCAGAAACGCCTCGAAACCCACCGGCAGAACTCTCGGGCTTTCGCCTCGTCGCGGTTGGTTAAGGCGATCACGGCGCAGCCCATCTCTTCGATGTCCAGCCACGCTTGCACGCCGAAAATTGAATACGAGGCGACCTCAGGCGGCTGTACAGATTTGGCGTAGCTCCAAACCTCCGCAAACGGACCGTCGGCGGTTTGCATATTTTCGCCCGGAACGATCATGGGGATTTTCTGCAAAACGGTTTGGGGGCGCATTTCGCTGGCGAGAATCCGCAGCAGCCATTCACCGGCAGTTGTGGCGGTCTCGTACAAATCCACGTGGGGGAAGGTGCGATAACCAATTACGGCATCCGCCAGGCGGCACATCCGTTCGGTCAGGTTGGCGTGCAAATCCAGGGTGAGGCAGATGGGCAAGGAAGGTCCCACGATCGAGCGGATGACGTCGAGGAGTGCGCCCTCGGCATCGTCCGCGCCTTCCGCACACATCGCCCCATGCAAGGCCACCAGCAACCCGTCCAGCGGCAGGGCCGCGCGCAGGGAATTGGCCAGGATGTGCTTCATCTGCGCAAAATCCCGCTCCAGAATGCGACCCTTGGTGATCGCCCAGCCGGCCATAAGCGGTACGATTTCCACGTCCGGGCGCTGGAGGACGTCGAGGAAGCCCCCGATTTCAGTCCGCGTGCCATGCCAGTGATCCACCAGATCCTGACCAAGGCGCACGTGGAAGTCCTCCAGGGTGGTGGGAACCGGTGAAAAGGTGTTGCACTCCTGCTGCACGCCCAAGATCCCAATCCGCATTATTGCAACCTCCCTAAGAAGACCATCGCGAAGATTTGGACGGCGATCCCGCCCAGCAGCAGAGCTATCGGCAGTCCGCGCACGTGCTGTCATTCGTTCGTGAGCCAGCCCCAGAAGGTACTGGTGATAATCATCGGCGACATGTAAATGGGCCAGCCGATGACCGCCAATGAAACACGCCCTTGAGATTTACATCCAGGACTTCGTTCCACTGCTCGTCGGGCATATCGACGAGGGCGGACCGGGGATATATTCCCGCGTTGTTGACTAAAATGTGGATGCCGCCAAATTCAGTCCCGGCGCGGTCTACAGCGCCTTTTACCGCCGGGAGGTCACGCACATCGCCCGCAATGGCCAAAGCCTTACCCCCTGCGGCGCGGATGGCTTGTGCCACGGCCTCCGCATCTGAGCCGTTGCGCTCAAAGATTACGGATGTCGCGCCCTGTTGGGCAAAGAGTTTGGCTATGGCTTCGCCGATGCCGGCTCCCGCCCCGGTAACGAAAGCTACCTTCCCATCGAGCCTCAAAAGTGATCGATTATCCACGGTATTGCCTCAAGTCCGAATCCAGCGCTGGTCTATCGCGGGCATCATATTCGACGGATATGGTCTAGTCAAGGGCAAACTTCAGCTTCCAAAGCAAACAGTTGACGGCGTATATGGATTCTGTGAAGATAGTCTAATGCGGTATAAATCACGCAAACTGGTGACCCGCACCGCGGAACCCGTTCGGGACCAGCTTCGGCATCTTCTGATTACCGAGATTGAGGTGGGCAGGTTTTTGCAGGGGACAAAGCTCCCCGCGGAGCGAGCGTTGGCGGAGATATTCGGGACGTCGCGCACCACGGTCCGTCAAGCCATTGCGTCCCTGGTTGAGGAAGGTACCCTAATTCGCAGCCCGGGGAGAGGAACCTTTGTCAAGGGTTTGCGGAGGGAAAGCTGGTCTGCTGTTGACCCATCGTTAGGATCGTCGGTTGGCACACTTCAGGGGACACTCGCCTTTGTGATCAGTGAAGACATCTTCAAGTTTGTCGAAGTGGGGTACAATCGCATCCTGCTCGGGGCTCAAAAGACTTGCCAACAAAACGGCTACCGACTCCTCTTCCACGCTCTGACGAAGGATTCGCCGCTCGTGGAGACCGGCGTCGCCGGGTACCTGGTGGTGGGTGGCGCCCCGCGGCGTTTCTTGGAGCGCTTGCGCGAGATGGGCACTCCGCTGGTGCTCGTTGACTTGTTGTTTGAGGACCGTTTGGCTTCTGTGGGGTTTGAGTACGCCGCGGGCATGCGCCAGGCCGTGACCTATCTTCACGGATTGGGGCACCGTGAAATCGGCTTCATTGGATTCCCGAACTCTGAGAAATACGTTGTCTTTTGGCAAACCCTGGCGTCGTTAGGGCTGCGCTACGAGCCCCGGTGGGTGACCTTTCTCCACTTTCCCGATCTCCAGCCCAGCATGCTTTCAGGCTACCGCGCCATGCAATCCATTCTGGCGGTGGAGCCGCTTCCCACGGCGATGATTGCCACCAACGATCTGGTGGCGCTTGGCGCCAAGGACGCCCTGGCGGTGGCCGGAATCGATGTGCCCAAGCGCATGAGTGTGATGGGTTTCGATGATCTAGGAACAGATGCTAACCGTCCGCTTACCACCATGCGAACCGACTCCGCAGAGGTGGGCCGGTTGGCAGTGCGCACGCTGCTCGAACAAATCCATGGTGGGACCCCGGGCCAAAACCGCATTACCGTTCCCACGGAGTTGATCATCCGAGATTCCACGGCGCCTGTTTACCAGGAGCGAGAAGGAACTAAACAATGATTCGTACATTGGATCGATCGCGCGCCTTATACGAACGAGCTCGCCAATCTCTGACGGGTGGTGTCAGTAGCCCGGTGCGTGCAAAGTCCCCCCTGCCGCTTTATTTTGCCAACGGCCGCGGCGCGCGCCTGGTTGACGTGGACGGCAACGAGTACATCGATTACCAGCTTGCCTGGGGGCCGAATATTCTTGGCTATAACCATCCGCGCATGGTGGACGCGATGCGCCGGCAGGCGGAGCGGCCTTATAGCTACGGGGCGCAGCACGAGTTGGAAATCTTGGTCGCCGAGCGCATCAAGGCGTGCGTTCCGTGCGCCGAGCGTGTGGCGTTCACCTCGAGCGGCAGCGAAGCTGTGCAGCTTGCGCAACGCTTGGTGCGGGCCTTTACAGGACGGGAATTGATTCTGAAATTCGAGGGCCATTACCACGGCTGGATGGACTCGGTGCTTCACAGCCACCGCCCCGCGCGCCACCTGATGGGGCCGATGGAAAAGCCCCATGTGGTGCGGGAGTCCAAAGGACAGGTGGCCAACTCGGTTGAGAATGTCATTGTCGCGCCTTGGAACCAGGTGCATATTCTGGAACGGCTTCTGGCGGACCACGCCGGAAAGGTCGCCGCGGTCATCATGGAGCCTGTCCTTTGCAACAGCGGCTGCGTAATGCCCATGCCCGGTTACCTGCAAGCGGCGAAGGAATTGGCACACCGGCACGGCGCTCTGCTGGTGTTTGACGAAGTCATTACCGGATTCCGCATGGCGTTGGGGGGCGCACAGAGCTATTACGACGTTATTCCGGATTGCGCCACCCTTGGGAAAGCCGTCGGCGGGGGACTTCCCCTCAGCGTGGTGGGCGGCCGCAAGGAAATCATGGAGCAGATGTTTGGCGGGGGCGTGGTTTTCGGCGGTTCTTTTAATGGTAACCCAGTATCGCTGGGCGGGGCCAATGCGGCCCTCGAGGAGCTGGCGGCCAACGACGGTGCGGCAATCAGGCGCGCCAATCACACTGGAGAAAAGCTCCGCGCGGGCTTGCAACAGCTCGCTCAACAGCACAGTATCCCTCTCCTTGTCACTGGCTTTGGCGCGGCGCTGTGTTTGCATTTCACCGACCTTACGGAACTCAAGGATTATCGCGATACGTTAGGCGATGACCCCCAGCGTTTGCAACGATTCTTGACTCTGGCAATGGAGGAAGGCGTCATTCTGGTTCCGGATGGAAGGATGTACGTCTCCATTGTTCACGATGAGCGTGACGTAGAAGAAACGCTGGCCGCTTTCCGGCGGGTGTTCGAAAAGCTGTAGCGCAGCGTTCAGCGTCCCCCCTGATACGACTGGCCCCTGAGCCGTGGACGTAAAGCAGGTCACCCATGCGACCCTAGCTGGCGGAATCACCACCGGTTTCCCGTCCGCGACTAATCCGATGTGGCAAACCAAGCCTTCGTCAAGAAGGCTACAAACCACCCCACGTTCGTAAACACCGCGTTTGGGAAGCCGGCGCACTTGAAAAGTTGGCTCCTTGCTTCAAGCACTCAAGAAATCCTGGATTGCTTTACACCGCGCCTGGGCATGATGGATCCAGGTCTCCAACTGTTTCTGGTTCGAATAGACGTTGCCGCGGGCGCCGCGGAGGGCAGCAATCAGCCCCGGCAAAGTTTTCGCGCTGGCCCGGAGCGCCGCCCGATATTCGCTATCCTGATGCCGCGCGTAAGCCGACGCAGCGCTGAAAAAGTAGCCCATTTCGCGGCTAAAGGCGACATGAACCCGCAACAAAGGCACCTGGACGGCCAGTTGCCTGGTGGGCGCTGCCTCCATATGATTCAACGCACACTGAAGATGGCCGCTCACTTTGCCGTACGCTTCACCCACTTGCGCTGCCAGCTCGGACCACTCGCCCTGGTTGTACGTCACTGGGCCTGCCTTTATGTTCGGACGCGACACGGCAACGATCGGTCGGCCTTCCGGCGGTTGCGCGCCAATGTCAATTTCGTGCTGCCGTTGTTCTTCAGCAAGCTTGGCCAATCCGTCCGGAGTCGGCGGAATCTCGATAGGGAACCACGCCGGGCGCTGCGGCAACCAGAACACGATGTTCTCAGAAAGGATGCGGTCCGCGGCTTCAATCTCGCGCCAAGCGGAGCATACTTCTTCGGCCGCAGCCTTGCCATACAGCCGAACAGCGATCTTGCGTGCCAGCGCCTCCGGGTCGGCGTTGGGGTTCCACATCGTCACACGCAACATCAGGGCGTTTGCCGGGTGAAGCTCTGGTGCCGTACCCCATTGGTCGAACACGCCGTCAGCCTGAAGCATGCCCCAACGACGCATCTTGGCGGCGACCCCGAGCGGAAAATCGAGCAGGCCGCCCGCGGCCATGAACGTATCGTCCCCGGAAAGAAGAATGTCGTAACCGAGAAAGACCTGCCCCCTACGCTTCGTGATCCGCCGCGCCTCGGCCAGCATGTCACTCACGTGCCGGTCGCAGCTCCACGCTTCCGTATGCGAAGTGCAATAGACTCCCGAACCCCGCGGCAGGCGTGCCTGGTGCTCCAGGAATTGCGCAGGCCAGCCGTCCCAGTACCAATTGGTTGTGAACACGGTGAGGTCGGGGCGATAGCGGCGGCCTTCCTCCACCAGGAAGCGGATAAGCCGGTCGCGCTGGTCAATTCTCAACAGCTCCGCACAGCGCGGGCAAAGCTTGGGATCGCATAATGTCGCGCTCGAGTCCATACCGAAAAGCAGGATGCCTTCCACCTCCGGAAATTCCGCGAAGAAATCCTGCACGAGCTGACGATAGTGCTCCTGTACCAGAGGATTCGAGAAGCAGAGCACTTTGCCCTGGTAGGTGCCTGAGGCCGAAAGCGCCTCCGGCGGAAACAGATCAAGGAAATGCTGCCGCGTCGTTTCGGGCACCCATGGACCACCCTGGCACGGCAGTTCGCAGATCCACATATACACACGCAGTCCGTAATCTTTTGCCTGCTCGATGTACATGCGCAGCTTCCTGCGGTTCAAGTCGAGGCGCTCCGGTTCGATAATCTTGGGGAACACGGCCGAGCGGGCAAAGCTATGAAAGAATTTCTCCTCCAGCCAGTCGTGTGTCAGGTGAGCCACGTTGGCTCCCATCCGCGAAAGGAAACGGAAGTCTTCGGGCTTATAATCGAACGTCCACCGTCGGGGATGAAACACGCGCGAACTGAATGCCGGCCAAGCCGTCTCATGAAAGCCAGCCGGAATACCGCCACCCTCCCGGATCACTTCTTCGACCCGGTGAATGCCGTAGTGGACTGCGCGGGTATTCGCGCCCGCGACAATCAGCGAGCCATCAACGAGCCGGAGTTCGTACCCGTCGATGTCACGCGGGATGTGCTGGGTGTGCAGATCGCCGCGTTGCTCCAAGCTGCGGATCAGCGCGTTCTCATAGCCGGTGCCGAGCAGAAATGAAATCCGGGACGCCGCATGCTCAGGCCACCCCGCCTCCCCAAGACCTCCCCAATGTATCCGTGCATGGGTTCCAGTGAGCCCGTTGAGGAACTCCTGAAATTCTACTGCTGCTGTGCGGAGGACGCGATCGTTGTCTTGGGTGTAGATGATCACATCTTCGGTTATTCGCCAAAGCTTGTTGGGGGCGCCTTGCGGCACACTCACTCGAGGGGCCAGAAGACCTGTGCCCGCTAACCCGAGAAAATGGCGACGACTGATTCGTGACATGAAGATCCTCTGCAAACGGAATGAACAGGGATTCCTGCTTTAGCCTTGCGGCCGCCGTCAATCATACATCGACATGGTTGCATTTGAACCCTTGGGTCCAGATTTCGTCCCTCATCGCCATTTGGGACCTTCAGTTCCGTCTCGTCAGCGAACCTTTCCCAACCCTTGGCGACAGCACCAACCGCCGCTTCAAGCTAGGCGGTCGATTCAATACACAACAACCGGCAGGGCGCCGCACTTGCCGGTTTCTTGAGGCAACAGGTTCCGCATACCTACTCCGAGCCTTCCCGGAGGTACCGACAATCCATCTAATTTAAATATCAAAGGGAACTAATCTTTTTACTTGACAGTCTTATTTCAATGTGGTACATAATACCGCCAGTTAGCTAGAGGAACGCGATCCGTGTAGGTAATTGAGGAAGGAGCAGGGGAGCAAAGCGGGAATTCTGTCCAGCCCCGGCTCAGTTGCAGAAATTGCCTATATAGGCCGGCGGATCAGCGGCAGGTGCGTGCATAAGCACGGAGAAGTGCACGTTCCTCTTATCAGAGTGCTGGCAATTTTTGCTTTCTTTAATGTATTTTGGCGTCGGGTGGTCAACATAATAAAAGGAGGATGGTAATGACAAAGCATTTTAGTTTGTCGAGGGGGCAAGACTGCCCTTTACTTTCGGAGGCAAAGTCGGGGAGCACGGTTCGCCGGCTCCTGGGCTTGCTTCTCACCTTTACCTTTGTAATTTTCTTATCCGCAACTGCGTTTGGCCAGACGCCCGCCGGGATTCGCGGAATGCTTACCGACCCGAGCGGCGCCGCAGTTCCTGGAGTGCAGGTTCAGGCCACTCACATCAGCACGAACAACGCCTACACGACCGTGACGACAGCGGAAGGAATCTACATTTTGACTAACCTGCCCATTGGCGCCTATAACGTTGTCGTGGAAGCGAAAGGGTTTAAGCGGAGCGTCTCGGAAGTGACGGTTTTGACCGGGACGTCGACGTCGCTCGACATTAAGCTGGAGTTGGGCGCGACCACTCAGGAAGTAACGGTGAATGCCACCTTTGCGCCCGCAATCCAGGTGGATACCGCCGAGAACGCAACCTTGCAAGAAACCAAAGCCCTGCTCGACCTCCCGTCGGAACTGGGAGGGAACTATGACCCTAGTGCCTCGGGGCGTCGCCAGATTACCAGTTTTCTATTTCTGACGCCCGGGGTTGTTGGATTCGGATTCAACCACTCTACCAATGGCGCTCCCGACTTGAGTTCGGAAGTGATGATCGATGGC
>Ga0187878_1004258_pt1 | contig 11218 bp, 6 predicted proteins | sample June2016WEW_17_1_FD_132979 | JGI IMG/M metagenome (GOLD analysis project Ga0187878, IMG submission 132979) | Peatland microbial communities from SPRUCE experiment site at the Marcell Experimental Forest, Minnesota, USA - June2016WEW_17_150 | ecosystem: Environmental > Terrestrial > Soil >...
CCGGTTCCCGAAAAAGTAAATTACGGCGTTTCGTTCAGCGTTTTTCATTCCAACGAACTCAATCTGGATTGGAAAAAAACATATTTGGCGATCTTAGACGATCTTAAGGTCAGGAACTTGCGGCTTACCGCTCATTGGCCGCTGACCGAGCCGGCCGACGGCAAATACGATTTCTCAGAATTGGATTTTCAGATAAACGAAGCCGATAAACGCGGCGCGACCTATATTCTGGCCGTCGGCCGGCGCCTGCCCGGCTGGCCGGAATGCCATGTGCCGGATTGGGTTATGAATCAAGAATCACAAATCACGAATCAAGGTGAAAAAACTGATTTTGAGAACCAAAAGTTATTGGAATATATTCAGACGACCGTTGAGCGTTACAAAAATTCCCCCGGTCTGAAATATTGGCAAGTCGAGAATGAACCGTTCCTAGGATTTTTCGGCCGTTCGAGCTGCCAATTGACCGACGAGAATTTTTTCAAACAGGAGATCGCTCTTGTCCATAAACTCGATCCGACCCATCCGGTTCTGGCGACCGACAGCGGCGAGTTCGGCTATTGGTATCAGGCCTACCGCGACGGTGATGTTTTCGGCACCTCCTTGTATCTGTATGTTTGGTGGCGGGCGCTTGGCATCGGCCCCTTGCGTTATCCCATCGGGCCGTCGTTTTTCCGAGTGAAGCAAAATGTGGTTGATTTTATCGGTTGTGTCTTGGGCGATTCACCCTCACACTCAATTTTTGAGTGTGAGGGCAAGCCGACAATTCTCATTGAACTGGAAGCCGAGCCCTGGCTTTTAACACCGATCGTTGACGCGCCGATGGCGACTCTCCTTGACCGGATGGGGATTGATAAATTCGAAACCATGATCCAAACCGCCAAAGAAGCCGGTTTTGGCGACCAATATCTCTGGGGCGCCGAGTGGTGGTATTGGATGGAACAAAATGGCCATCCGGAATTTTGGCAGGCGGCGAAGCAACTTTTTAACCAATAATCCGTAATGTATATTAGGGGTCTTTAAACTTGCAAAAACATTTAAATATTTTCCGCTAAAGGTAGATTTGCCCGCGGCGGAAAAAATATAAACATGAATCCCGTTAGAGAGCGTGATTTAATTCAACATTTTAGACCGGTTGAATTACACGATTTTAACGGGACTCTCTAACGGGATGAATAAAAAAGAAATTTCCAGGTTTTTCAGAAGACATTTTATGCTGACCACGATCGTGGCTTGTCTGATCGTCTCGGCACTGGCCGGCGGAATCGTCGGCTATTACAGCGTCGAGGGCGCGCTTGGCCAGAAACCGGCTTTGCCGAATTTTGTCAAGCAACTGATCAATCCTCAAGCCGGCAATTCAACACCCGCTTTTACCAACGAACAATCTCAGGTCATCAGCGTCGTCAAAAGCGCCTCACCGGCGGTGGTCAGTATCGTGGCTTCAAAAGATCTGACCACGGTTGAGCAGAACGGCTACAATCCGTTCCAGGATTTTTGCAGCGATCCGTTCTTCAAACAATTTTTCGGCGACCAGTGCGATTCGGCAACGCCGGCGCCGAAATCCACGACCCAGAAACAACAAGTCGCGGCCGGCACCGGATTTTTGATAACTTCCGACGGTTTGATCCTGACCAACAAGCATGTCGTTGACATTTCGGGCGCCGATTTCACGGCCATCACCAGCGACGGCAAAAGTTATCCGGCCAAGATCTTGGCCACCGATCCGGTTTTGGATGTGGCCTTGGTCAAAATTTCCGGGACTAATTTCCCAACCTTGCCTTTGGCCGATTCGAGCCAAATTCAGATCGGTCAGACGGTCATCGCCATCGGCAACGCTTTGGGCCAATTCTCGAACACGGTTTCAAAAGGCGTAATTTCCGGCCTTTCCCGTTCGATTACCGCCGGAGACAATGCCGGTTCTTCGGAAACGCTAAACTCCGTTATCCAAACCGATGCCGCCATCAACCCGGGTAATTCCGGCGGACCGCTTTTGGATCTGAGCGGCAATGTCATTGGCATCAACACCGCCATTGCCCAAGGCGCCCAAAATATCGGTTTTGCCATTCCTATCAATCAAGCCAAAAAGGATATCGGCCAGGTTAAAACCAGTGGCAAGATCAGCACCGCATACCTTGGCATTCGCTACATCGCCATTGACGACACGGTCAAACAGGAAAATAATCTGACGGTGAATTACGGCGCGCTGGTAGTCAGAGGCGACACTCAGGATCAGGTGGCGGTCATGCCCGGCTCGCCGGCCGATATCGCCGGCATCAAAGAGAACGACATTATTCTCGAGGTTAACGGAACCAAAATAGACCAGAACAACGACCTGGCGACATTGCTTCAAAAATACAATGTCGGCCAAACGATCCAGCTGAAAGTTTTAAGCCAAGGAAAAGAAAAAACCGTTTCGGTGAAACTGGTGGAGAGACCTCAATGATCCATCGAAGAGCGGCCCGCTCGCGAGCGAGCGGGCCGCTCTTCATAACAGTATGTTGCTTTAACCCCCACACTCATGCATGAGAACGGGGGCCAACAATTTTTTTGTTGAATAAATACTTTATTTGTTGTAGAAATGGGGAATGACGGAAGGTGAGAAAAAATATTTACTGGCGCGGCTGGATGACCTGTCGGGATCGCTCGAAAAAAATATTGGCGGCGCCGATCTGAAAAATATTTTGGAATCCGAAAAAATGGTCTTGAAAATGAAACTGGATATTTTGTCGTTGCCGGTTTCGGAAAATGTTAACATGGATTTGCTGAAAAAACCTCGAACTTCGAGTATCGGATTTATCCACAGGTTGGGAAATAAAAAAAATCGAGAGGAGATCGAAAAAAAGATTTTGGATCTGATCGGCGATAGGTTAGAAGTTGATAGCCAAGAAATTTACGCTTTCCTTCCCGAAATTAACAAACGAAACGTCCGGAGAGTGCTAAGCCAGCTTGTCGCGTCAGGAAGGATCAGAAGAGCGGTAAAGGGTAATTTGGCGTTCATCAGCCGAATTGAATAAAAGTGAGGAAAATCAGTTGTGCCGCCTCGGTTGCCGCCTCTAGGTTTAGAGGCAAAAAACGGGGGCTGGCCGTCTTCCCGGCCCGGCCGAGAAGATGGCCAGCCGACCCGCCGGCAGACCTTATCCACAGCCATTTGCTTGTGGACGGCGCGCGCGGGTTCTACAATGTATTCATAACCGTTTAATTATCCACACTTTCGGGCTTGTATGATGTGTGGCTGATAGCATAAAATAAGGTAACGGTTAGTTTCGATGACGATGGTTGACGCAGGGAAAGGGTTTTGCTAGTATTGAGTGCGAGCCGCAAACAGACGGAGTTCATTGTTTGTTGACGGATATAAACAAGGAAAATCAATGCTTTTAAGAGATCGGAAAACTGCTGTCAGAAAGTAACCGTTTTGGTTGTTTTTTGCGTTATGCGGATCAATGTCAGTGCGAACTCTAATTACTAATGGCTATTCTTCGCTCCGACATTGGTCTACATGGAATGGACATTGAAAACCGAATATATTGTTGCTCTTGATTGAAATTCTATGTAAGTTTTCTATTGATATTGTTGAGTCTTAAATCGGTCGAGCAAACGTGTTGGCGATAAGGGTCCGTGGTCGAACCCGGATCCGAAATAGCCAGACATGGTAAATCAAGACTCTAGTTTAAGACAAGGAATTATTTCTCTATTGTTCCCGGGTCAATTGACAAGGGAGCGATAAAGATATGACCGAATAAAAAAGGTCAAAAAATAAAATTAATTATGAGTATTAACTTATCCAACCGCGGTTCCTTGAAAAAGGTTCTTCCGGTTGTAGTCATTGCGGCAGCGATGCTGGCAGTGGCGGGGTATGTCTGCTTCTCGGCGATTCAAGCCAGCGCAGCCACGCCTGCACAATACGGATTAAAGGAAGGCATGACCATCAGCGCGGTCGGTTCCAACGATCCGGATGTCTATATCATCAATGACGCGGGTTACAAGAGATTGTTCATCAACCCGATCATTTTCAATATGTATGGTCAGTTGGGTGGATTCGCTGACGTACATTCCGTCTCGGCGGCAGTCCGGGACGCTTTCCCGACATCGGGATTGTTCCGAAACTGCGAAGCCAACACCCAAGCAGTTTACGGCCTTGAAGTTACCGGCGAAGACACCGGTGTCCTTCACTGGGTGAATGTTACCGGCGATCAGGCGGTAGCCCAGGACCCGAACTTCTTCCAGAAAGTTTTCTGCATCAACAACAATGAGTTTAATTGGTACACGAATAATGGAACGAATTTCGGAGCCAATTATTCCTCAATCAGCCAGATCCCGAATTATTCCAGAACACCGGGAGTAACTCCGACATACACTCCAATTCCCAGCGGCCCGATTTCAGTAAGCTTAGCTTACGACAATCCGCCGTCTGGCACATTAGTCAAATCACAGGCAGCCGCTGATCTCGCCCATTTCCAATTCACCGGAAATAGCGTGGTCACCAATATCCAATTTAACAGAATTGGCATCTCGGCTGACACCGACTTGGCTAATGTCTATCTGTACGATGGCGTGAAGCGTTTGACCGATGCCGCGAGCGTCACAAATGGCCAGATCACTTTCAACGACACAAGCCCAACCGGCTTATTCACGGTCAATGGCTCACGGGTCATTTCCGTGCGTTCAGACCTGTCATCGAGCACCGGAGAAACTGTTGGAATTCAGCTCGTCCGCGTTAATGGCAATGCCGTTAACATTTCGGGCAACTTATTTACTGTTGCCAATGCTACATTGGCTACGGTTGTCCTTTCCAATGGAACAACTCCGGCCGCGAATGATTCTCTTGATCCGGCGAGCGATGTCGTGGTTTGGCAGGATACTGCCACTATCGGCACCCGTTATGTTTGGATGAAGAGCTTGCAGATTCGAGTTATCGGTTCTGTCTATGTCGGCGACCTTCAGAACTTCCGTCTCTTAGTTGACGGCGTTCAACAGGGCCAGGCAATTTCGCAGTCCGATGCCAACGGTTATGTCGTGTTTGATTTGTCCGGTGCTCCGGTAAAACTTGAAACCGGCGGACGCGTCTTGAAAGTTTTGGCTGATGTCATCAATGGCTCCAGCAGGAATTTCACGGCGTCATTGCGTCAAGCTCCAGACATATTCGTAGTTGATAACCAGTATGGTCAGAATGTGTTAGCCACGGTCCTTACCGGTTCGTTCCCGGACAGCGCCGGCGAACAGACCATCAGCTCCGGCACTTTGACCTTCACCAGAACGCAAGATTCTCCATCGGGAGATGTAGTTAAAGGCGCCTCTGGCGTGACCTTGGCCAGGTTTGAATTAAAGGCCAATGGTGAAAAGATGAAAGCCGAAAGCTTACGGGCCAATGTTACTTATGCTCCGTTAGGAGTTACCGGCGCGAAAGCCGCATTTACCCTTCGTAACGGCGCACTGTTCGTCTATGATGAAGCGGCTGGAGTTTCTACGGCTACCCAGATCGGCAGTACCGCCGCTCTCTGCGGTTCCGGCAATCACACTTGCTCGGGCTATTCAGCTGCCGCCTCGCTTTCCTACACATCATACAGCCTGGGTTCTTCTTTGATCGTTGAACCGGGCCATCCGAAGATCATTGAAATTCGTGCTGACGCGTATGATGACGGCGATGCTACCGCGTTAACTTCAACCGATACCCTTGTTGCCAACTTTGCTATCGGCTCGACCAATGTTCAGAGCTTAACCTCTCTGGCATACACAAATGGTCCTACGGCCGCTAAAGCAGGCAATATATTGACCGTAAAAACCGGTTCATTCTCCGTTGCAAAATACACGGGTTATGCCAACCAATCAGCGGTAACGCCGTCAAATGGCGTTAAGATCGGACACTTCACATTAATCGATACATCTACCGAAGATATCAACGTCAATACGATTACCTTCGATGTTGATCAATCCGGCAATATCGGTGCTACTTCGATTACAGACGCTTATATCAAGGTCTATAATGATACCGGCTCTGTGATTTACACTTCGCCTTCTAAGGCCAGCATTTCAGTTTCTGCGTCAAACAGCTATTCGGTAAACTTTGTCATACCGAAGAATAAGACCTATCAGGTTGAAGTTTGGGGTAATATCGCCGCCGGCCTTACAGCTACGACTGATTACTTCGACTTGAACTTAGACGCTTCTGGAATAACCACAAGTTCTTCCACTACCGCGACGGCCACGCAGGCCACCGGACAGGTTATTACAATCCGGTCAGGTTCGTTGAATACCGCTAATGGTGCGGTTCCAGCAGCTCGATTGATCAACGGAGGCCAGAGAGCGAATGTCTATAGCTTCACCATTACGCCGACTTATGACGACTACACGCTTGATGAAGTTTATGTGGATATCGCAAGCGGAACCGTTGCTTCAAACAGCGGTGCGGTTGCCAACTTGTACTTAACGGACGGTTCAACAACCTTGGGTACGGCCACATTAAACAGTTTGACTGGTTCGGCCTCATTCACCGGATTGAATTATCCATTACTTCAATCAGCCGGAACGAAAACCCTTCATGTTGATGTCCAGTTCGCTAGTGTCGGTGGCGGAGCCAATGATACCGGCGGTAGCGTTACGATGCAATTGGACGGATTGAAATACCGCTCTAGCGGCGGTACGGTAACCACCTCTAACGGTCTTTCTACCTCGACATATACGGGCAGTGCCTTCTATGATGTCAAAGGTTATCCGACATTCACCAATGCTGCCTTGCCGACTACTGTCTTAGCCCCGGGTCTCCAGACATTATTCAGGACAGACCTTAGCGCGACTGGCGGCCAGATAGCATGGAACGATATTACTTTCACCGTAGCCTCAAACTCGGCGAACGGCACATTCGGTCCCGCCGCAACCGGCTGGAAGTTGTATGAAAATGGCTCGGATATTACCGGTTTTGCCACCGTTGCCAGCGTTAGCGATATCGGTGCTACCACTCGCGTAGAATTCGTCTTTGGCACCGAGCGCGCGGTTGCCGCAGGTTCCAGTGTCCGGCTTGAGCTGAAGACTACCGTAGGCGGAACGCTTGCGACCGGCGACTATGTGACCACACAAATCGCCAATCCGAGTACGACTACAGTTACGACTCTTAGCTCGACGGTTCAGTATAACAAAGGTGCCTCCTTTGTCTGGACCGACCAATCACATCCGATCCATACCACAGCAACGGATGACTGGTTCACCGATGGTATGGTGAAGTCGTTGATTGACTCTCAGACATTAACGAAGTAACCTAGTTGCTTCATAATCTTGAGATTCGCGCGATGGCGTTTCTCAAAACCAACCCCCCACTTTTCCCAAAAAGTGGGGGGTTTTGGTTTGAACTTTTTTGGTAAGTGGAAATTTTTTGTCCCTTTAATAAACTTTTCTATTGAAAGTTTTAAAATTGGGGTTATAATTAGGAGTATGGATAAAAAAATAATAATCCTTATATCATCGGTCGGTTTCCTTTTCGGCGTATTTGAGTATGCGTCTGCCCAAGATGTGCCGGTGTTAACTGCGACACTGGATAGCCAAACACCCATGGCTCAAAGTTTATCGGCCGGCGCGCAAAATGTGGATGTGGCAAGAATTACTTTAACCGCATCGGTCTACGATGTAATTATAGATGGCATCTATTTGGCGACAGATGTCCCGGGTGGTTTGAGTAATTTTACCGACATTTATATATATGATGTTACTTCCGGTGGTTCTACTCTGCTTGGCACTTATCCTAATCAAAGCGTAAATCCTAATTTGGTCTCAACGGGAAGAAATATTACTATTCCGAATGGCGGCGTGCCTAAGACATATTTGATAAAGGCTAGCTTGGCATCTTCCGCGGCCGGCAGTGTTCGAGTCGGTTTCAGCGGATTTACTTTTCCGACTCAAGCGACGCCGACTTTAAGTGGCACCCCGATATATGGCAACATCATGACTTTGCCCGGAATCCTAACAACTCCGACTCCATCCCTAACTCCGACTCCAACTCCGACTCCTTCGCCCACGCCAACTCCTACGCCTTCTGTTTTGACATCTCCGACTCCATTGTCTTTAATAACCCCGGCCTCGCTTGGTTTTACCGGTTTGTCCGCTTTGGGTTTGAAAGAAGGCGATACCATTAGCGCCGCCGGTTCGTCTGACCCGGATGTCTATATTGTAAATGTTTGGGGATACAAAAGATTATTCCTGAATCCGGTCATATTCAGCTTCTACGGCCATCTGGGTGGATTTGCCAAAGTTAAAAACATTACGCCGTCAACGAGGGATATACTTGTAACTTCGGGTCTTTTCAGGAATTGCGAGACCAATGACCCCAAAGTCTATGGCATAGAAATAACCGGTGAGGATACGGGCAGATTGCACTGGGTGAACACTTCTGGGGCTCAGGCGGTTCAAGATGACCCTGACTTCTTCAAAAAGGTCTTTTGCATCAACAACAACGAGTTTAACTGGTACACGAAAGGTTCTGATTATACTTCAGTCGATCAGGTGCCTTCATACACGCGGTAAATATCCAGTAATCTTCATTTGACTTATCAACACCAGCTATTTTCCGCCTTTGACAATAGTTCTATAATTTAACATATGAATAAAATACTTCGCATTGCCTCTTTTGGGTCAATCATTTTTGTGGTAGCTTTGTCAATCTTTTTGTTACGACCGAATCGAGCTAATGCCTCGTATATTCCGAACGAATATGTAAGGTTTAGAGTTGATACCGAGCTCGACCAATTAAACACCCATACCGTTAGTATTAAGTGGCAATGCAATGGCACTGGTTTCGGGCAAATTACCGATAATTCAGCATCTGAAAGTGATTCTTCAAACTTGCCCAGGGCTCTTGATGGCATCATTCAAGTTGCCTCGACATCAAAGGAAATGACCGATGCCGGTTGTGATGCCACACATCTGTCCCTCACGGCGACTGCTTCTGTGGACGGCTGGGTTAACAGGCGATGGACCGACACGATCCTTGCTTCAACTTCTCTAAGCCCGTATGCGTTTACGACTCGCGCCAGCATGGATTACGACATTACCGTTACCGGCGTTAATGATAAATTAAATTATCCATTGACTCTTGATGGAGTACTGACTTCAAATCAACATGCCTCCGCTTCTTATAGTAGTACTCCGGCTTCAAGTTCTTACAGCGGTGGTAAAGAATATATTGCCGCCACGGCCGCAACAAGCGGGGGAACTGTCGCCGCCAGCGCTAACGGTTATCTGCGCAGAGCATCAACCGCCCTGACATATTCGGCGATTGCTTCAACGTCAGTTGATTTTGGACTTACCATCCCTGGCATAGTTCACGCTACCGGCTTGGATTACAATTTGGTGGTTGCGAGCATCAAAGATGAATTGGATAATACGTTGGTTATCAGTAAAACCACGGCTTCGGCTTCTTTTAGCGGCACAACGGCTTCGATTTCATATTCTGGCGGTAAGAGATATTTTGCCGTTACCAGTGGCGGAACAATTACCGCCGGCGATGATGGTTATGTCAATGAAGTTTCACCTGCCGTCTCACTCGCTCCTTATACCGATTACTCCGGCGCTTCCGCGTCGCTTGATTTTGACAGCGACATTGCGAGTACCTACGATGGGACTCCTCTGCCTTTTGGCCATAAAATAGAGGTATATAAATCCGGCAGTACTTTTAATTCAGGCAAATTAACAAGCGGAACCGTCGTGGCCGGGGATGGTTATGGGACTGTTTGCACGATAGGTATTAATTCTAATGCCGGTTATTGGTATTGTCCGGTTACCTTATCGAATACCGAAACCTTAGCCAAATATTCAGGTACGGGGTTAAAAACAACGACCGGAATATATACGGACAGGGCCACGGGAAACGATCCCCAAACCCTAACTGTCATAGCTCCGGAAAGCGATTATAACGGCGGAGGCGGTGGCAGTTCAAGCGGAGGCGGTGGATATAGTTATACTCCAACCCCGACCCCGCCGTTCATTATATTGAACACTCCGACGCCAATACCTTTATTTACTCCGACGCCAACTCCAACCCTGACATTCACCCCGTTGCCGACGATGACCCCTCCCCATATCGTGGTCGGTAGATTATATCGCACGACCGGCGATCCCAAGGTTTATGTTCAGAATTCGGACGGCACGCTGACTTGGGTGAAATCATTGGCTGAATTCAACGCCGCCGGTTATAGCTGGAAAAATGTCCAAATAGTTACACCATCTGCGTTCAACCAGCTTTCCACTTCCGGAATTACATCGGGCGGCATTACAATGCAAGTTACGGCCGGTAAATTAAATATTCGCTCATCGGCAAGCACCATCGGCAAGATACTTGGCAAATTATCGGCCGGCCAGCAAGTCCAGATACTAGGTAAATCCGGTGTGTGGTATGAGATAAATTATAACGGAGTAACGGCTTGGGTTAATGGAATTTATCTGAAATAGAAAATTGACAGCGGTTAAACTTTTAAACCAAAACCCCGGCTAAAAACCGGGGTTTTGGTTTGCCGACACCGGCATATTTATTTATTGAAATTTAAGTGGTATGATAAATTCAGTTAAAATTATTTTCCCAATAATCAGCATTGGGCTTAATCTTATGAAAATAGAAAAAAACGTCTACATATATTCAATTATTATTGTTGTGATCATCGGGACGGCTATTTATTGGATGAGTCGAAATAATAAAACCGGCAATCTTATTAGCGCGCCGACTTTAACCAGTTCGTCGAGTCCGAGTCCGAGTCCGGAACGAACCCTGATCCCAAATAAAACACCTGAGATAATTAAGAATAGCGCCAAGCCAACCCCGGGATTAATTGTGAAGGAAATCAGCAATTATAAATATTGGGTGGATTTGCTGGAGCCGTTAAACAGACGGTTATCTCTTGATAAGGACTGTTCATCTATCGTGCCATCACAAGTTGATTATCCGAATAATACGCAAATTATGCTAGACAATACCTCCTCAACTCTGCCGCGGATCTTAAAGATCGGCAGCCAAGAATATTCTCTTAGCGCCAACGGCTGGATACTGGTTACTCTTGGTAATTCAGAACTTCCCGCCAAGCTTACGATGTTCTGCGGGTCTATGGAACTGGGGCAGATCACTCTGGAATGATCATGACAAATGCCCTATTTTTTGTTGGAACCTGAAACGTCATTGTAAATGATATTTGACACTCCGCTGATGACCGTTTTCAGTTTATCCAAATTCGTGCCCCGGGTCATGACG
>Ga0187878_1004259_pt1 | contig 11216 bp, 8 predicted proteins | sample June2016WEW_17_1_FD_132979 | JGI IMG/M metagenome (GOLD analysis project Ga0187878, IMG submission 132979) | Peatland microbial communities from SPRUCE experiment site at the Marcell Experimental Forest, Minnesota, USA - June2016WEW_17_150 | ecosystem: Environmental > Terrestrial > Soil >...
ATTTCGGGGACAGTCACCGAAATCCCCAAATTATCTGAGGATTTCATCAGTCAATGACCGCGAGAAAATCGACTCCTTTTGGCGGCATTTGGGGGTTTTGGTGACTGTCCCCGAAATCGCAGTGATATAATGCTCCTAAGTTTAGAAAAGGGTATGGCCTGCAGGTCGAATGAATGAGAAGGAGAGCCGCTCGATCTGGTGGTCTTCGAGGATCTGAAGGAAGCCGCAAAAAAGGAAGACATTATTTGTGGAACTGTCGCTGGGCAGCAACCTGACGAAACAGGAGATTCTGGAGAAACAGGAGCGCTTCCTTTTTCCCGCGATCATCACCTACTATTCCGAGCCACTAGTGGTTGCACGCGGCAAGGACCTCCACCTCTACGATACGGAGGGCCGCGAGTACCTCGACTTTTTCGGCGGCATCCTCACAGTGATCGCAGGGCACTGCAATGACAAGATAACGGACGCTCTGATGGAGCAGGCGCGCACGCTGCAACACACGTCGACCCTGTTCCCGACCGCGCCCCAGGTGGAGCTGGCCGAAAAGCTCGCCGCCATCACGCCGGGGCGTCTGCAGAAGAGTTATTTCACCAACAGCGGTACAGAGGCTAACGAGACGGCCATCCAGATCGCGCGAGCGTACACGGGGCGATATGAGATTGTAGCCTTGCGTCACGCCTACAGCGGCCGGTCGGCTCTGGCCATGAGCATCACGGGCCAATATTCCTGGCGCACAGGAGGCCCCGGACTTCCCGGGGTAGTGCACGCGCACAACGCCTATTGTTATCGCTGCCCATTCGAAAAAACCTATCCCGACTGCGAGCTAGTATGTGCCCGGGATATGGAGGACATGATTCGAACGGCTACCAGCGGTCAGCTGGCGGCCTTTATTGCTGAACCGATACAGGGCGTGGGGGGCTTTGTCACTCCGCCCAAGGAGTATTTTTCGATCGTAGCGGAAATCATCCGCAGGTATGGCGGGGTTTTCATCAGCGATGAAGTTCAAACAGGGTTGGGCCGGACCGGAGCGAAATGGTTCGGCATCGAGCATTGGGGCGTCCAGCCCGATATCATTACCATGGCGAAGGGGCTGGCCAACGGGTTCCCAGCCGGGGCCACCATTGCTACCCCTGAAATTGCTGATGCGCTGAAGGGTTTGACCATCTCCACGTTCGGCGGCAACCCGGTTGGCGCCCGCGCGGCAAAGGCCACGATTGATTTCATCGAGTCGGAGGGCCTGCTGGAAAACGCGCGGATTACGGGTCAGTACTTGAGAGGATGCCTCGAGGAGCTGCAGAAAAAGCACCTCATCATTGGAGAGGTCCGGGGTATGGGCCTCATGCAGGGCGTGGAGTTGGTACAGGATCGCAAGACCAAACAGCCGGCCGCCGTGGAAACGCGCCGGTTGATGGACCTGGCAAAGAACAACGGCTTGATCCTCGGCAAGGGGGGACTCTGCGGAAACGTGATCCGCATCTCCCCGGCTTTGACGTGCACCAGGAGGGACGTAGACGACGCCATCCGCTTGTTGGATCGCTCTTTGAGTCAACTCCAGCAGGCTTAGTCCGAGCGTGCGCTTGTCCTCTCTGCCACAGAGACGCCCGCCGCCGCAGCGCCGCAAACCCGCTGCCTTACTGTGCGTGCCCGCTTCCGATCCTCTGGAAGAAGCGCTTCATGCAAGCTCACGAAACACCGGCTGCAAGAAGCAAGCAACCTTTCCTAATTATGCGATTTTCTAAGAACGGGAGCGTATGCGCAAAAGGGAAACCCGATCCAAAATCTGCAATCCAATATCCAAGATCGATGAATCCCATTTTTGCCTGCTGGAGAACCTATGACGACCTTGATCAAAAACGGCACCATCATCACGGCCACGGACATGTACAAGGCGGACATCCTGGTCAAGAACGGCATCATTTCCGAGATCGGACGAGAGATTTCCAAGATCGCCAGCGAGATCATTGATGCGACGGAAAAGTGGGTCTTGCCCGGTGGGGTTGATGTCCACACCCATCTCGACGCACAGGCCGACGGCATGACGACTGTTGACGACTTCGAAACCGGCACGGCAGCTGCCGCCGCTGGAGGAACCACGACCGTGGTCGATTTCGCACAGCAGGCACAAGGGGCCACACTGGCGCAAGCGCTGGAGGCATGGAAGGTCAAGGCCGAGACGCGCGCCGTCGTCGACTATGGGTTCCACATCGCGCTCGCCGAGATGAACGACACCGTCTTGGGCGAGATTCCCGCAATGGTGGAGTCCGGCGTTACCAGCTTCAAGATCTCGCTCGAGGGGACGGGCGAACACCGCGTCAGTGATGCGGGCGTGATCGAGTTCCTGCAACGGGTAACTGCCGCGGGCGCCCTCGCCTGCGTCCATGCTGAGAACGGAGAGGTCATTGATCTGCTGTGGCGACGCCTGTCCGCGGAGGGGAAGAGTACGGCCAAGTATCTCCCGGCAGTCCGCCCCCCGGAAGTGGAGGCGGAGGCGGTGGCGCGTGTCATTGCCCTGGCGGACCTGGCTCGCACACCCGTATATTTCACAAACTTGTCTTCGGCGCACGCGGTCGAAAAGATCAAGGCCGCGCGGGATCGAGGACAGCCTGTCTATGCCGAGACTTGCCCTCACTATCTTCTCCTCAACAGCGAGCGCTATGAGGAAAACGAGGCCATCAAATACTTCCTCACGCCGCCGCTGCGGCCCGCCTGGCACCAGGAAGTTCTTTGGAAGGCATTGCGTTCGGAAGACATCCATGTCATCGGCAGCGATCACACAGCCTTCAACTATGCCGGCCAGAAGGATCTTGGCAGCGACAGCTTTATCCTGGCGCCGCGCGGATTCTCAGGCGTGCAGGAGCGGCTGTCTGCCATCAGTTCCGCCGGTGTCCAGGGTGGCAGGATCTCGGTTCATCGCATGGTGGATCTGCTCTGCACCATGCCGGCCAGGATGTTCGGCTTGTTCCCTCGGAAGGGAACCATCGCGGTGGGAAGTGATGCCGATCTGGTGGTCTTCGACCCCAAGAGCGATCAGATACTTTCGAAGGCGATAGCACTCTCCCGCGTCGATTATTGCGTCTATGAGGGGATGAGGGCACATGGCTCCCCCTGGTTGGTACTCCAGCGTGGCAAGATCATCGCCCGTGAGGGGAAAGTGATGGGTCGCCCTGGTGGCGGGGAATTTCTCGCCCGCGCGAAATTCGACATGATCTGAATCTTCAAAAACTCGCAACGCAGGGGGCGCAGAGAAAACCACTCCTTTCTTCGCCCTCTGCGCGGAGGTTTCAGGGTTTTGCAGTTTCCAGGGTAAACGTGATTTGTTTCCCGCGCAGAATGTAGCAGAGGTGCTGTTCCCAGAGTTTTCTGACGAAACGAAAGGCGGGGAATCGATGGTCGAGATTGACCAGATACTGAATGCCCAGCGACTTCCAAATGGATGCCAGCTCAACCTCCCTGCTCTTGATCACGAAGCGGGCCGCCGTATAGTAGTTGGTGTGATACGTGGGCTCAAAATAGCTGAACGAATATGAGTTCAAATGCCATTTATGAGTGGGATCCTGCCAGGAGATGGCGTCGCTATGGTGGGGCGTGATGACGACCACGCGGGCATTCGGCTTCGTGATCCGATATATTTCTTCCATCACCGCGAGAATAGAGTCCAGATGCTCGATTACGTGGATGGCATAGACTTCGTCGAAGGTATTGTCTTCGAACGGGTACGGGCACCGGTTAAGATCGTGGACGACATCCACGCCGGGCAGGGAAATCCGATCGATCCCCACGGCGTTCGGGTGCTTGGTACAGCCACAGCCCAATTCCAGGATCTTTGGCTGCGTGAGTGCCTCAGCGATAGTCACGATCATCCTCCCTCGATCCTGCCAGGCGGCAGGCAATCAACACTAGCGGGTGCAATTAGAAGAGCGACTCAATTCCTATCCCAGCCCTGTAAGGGCGGAATAGGACAGCCCAGGGCATGAGCCCTGGGATAAGGTGTCATAGCTTGGGATCAGCCCTGTAAGGGCGACGCAGACTGCTTCGCCCCTTCAGGGCTCAATCCTGGCAGCGCCGGTTGTTCCCAGGGCTCGCGCCCTGGGCTGTCCTGCTGGACCCTTTCAGGGTCCCTCAATCCAATACTTCGCCGGCAATGTTCGCGCCCGCCTCCCAATCCCAAGCACCGATGAGTCGCACTTCTGATTGCACCCAACACCAGCCAATTGCTTCACCTGCGAGAGCCGAGTGTGCTATTTTAGCTCCGATGAAAAAGTGCGCCAAGTGCAGCAAGTATTATCCTGATCCTTTTGCGTTTTGTCCTGTGGACGGCGCTGAGCTTCAGCCCGAGCCCGGCAGCGTACCAGAGGCCGAAGCGTACCCTGCCGAGCCGGCGCAAATCAAGGTCCGAACGCTTATGCTCAGCTTGGGGATTCTCATGCTGACCGGCCTGATTTGCTTCATCGCAGTCTTTTCCTATCTTTACATGAAGCCGAAGTATGGGGGCCTGGTGGTGAAGACGACGCCGGCCGGCGCCACGATTCTTCTGGATGGCAAGCAGCGCGGCACCTCCCCGATCACCCTGGGCGATCTGCGGTCTGGAGGGCACCAGGTAAAGGCGGTCAAGGACGGCTATGATGAGTTTGTGCAGGAGGTGGAAGTGATGCCCTACTCCACCGAAAACATCCATATGGCACTCAAGCCGCTGGTTGCCAACCTGACCAATGAACAGCTCGCCGAGGTCGAATCCTGGAAGAAAAAGCTGGAGAACGCTCAGCAGGAAAACATCCTGTTACCGCCCCCGGACGACTACAACGTGCTTTATTTTGCCGACCGGATCCTGGCGATTGACCCAGCCAGTGCTTATGCAGCCGATGTCAAGGCCAAGCTGGCTGAGACTGTGCGCCAGAAGGCGGACCTTGCCTATGCGCGCGAGGACTGGCTCTCCGCCGAGAATGAGTACAAGAGCCTCGCAGTCATTTTCCCCAATGACATTTCCATCAACGAGCGGCTGGCTGATATTTCGGCCAAGATCGATGCCGCCGTGAAGGGACGGGAGAAGCAGATCGAAGATTGGAAGAACAAGGCGGAGGCGGCTCTGAAAGCGGGTGTGCTGCTGCCCCCGGAGAAGGACAACGCCTGGGACGCTCTGCGCAGCATCTTGCGCCTCGATAGGAAAAATGTGTACGCGCAGGGCGCGGTGACACACCTCATGGAGCTACTACAGAGTCGGGGAGACACGAAGCTCACAGGCGGAGATCTGCAAGGAGCCCGCACTGAATTCAAGCTCGCCTTGCAGTACTTCCCGGACGATAAATACAGTGCCTCGCGCCTTGTGGCGATTGATGCCAGACTGGCAGATGCCGCGCGGTCGGAACAGCAGCGGCTTCAGCGGCTACAGGAAGAACAGCAGCAGTCCCGTGACAAGGTAATCAATCTGCGCGCCTCCGCCCTCGGTGCCTATCGGACCGGCGCGCAGGAAAAAGCTCTGACGGAGTGGCAGGAGTATCTAAAGCTCGAGCCTAACAGCGATGAGGCCTATTTCTATTTGGGCGCCATCTACCTCGAACAGAAGCAGCTCGACACTGCGATCCTGAGTTTCGAGAAATGCCTGTCCCTCAACCCCAACAATGCTTACGCCCATCTCAACCTGGGAATCCTCTACGACCGGCACCGCAACGACCTCGGCCAGGCCGCGGAGCATCTGGAAAGGGCCAAAGCCTTGGGTGGTGTCGACAAGTACGCCCCGGAGCGCATCCAGAGCATGATTCATGACCTGCAGGAACGCATGCAGTTAAACGCAATGAAGGCAACCCCATTCGCTGTCGAACACAAGCACGTCTTCTCCAGCTGCAAGGGAACGCTCCGCATTACGGATGATGGGGTGGAATTTAAGACTACGGAAACGGACCACAGCTTCTTTGAGGCCTATACCAACCTGCAGAATTTTACCGTGGTGGGAGAGGAGGTTTCGATCCGCACCCGGAACAACAAGAAGTACAACTTCCGCCTTCTCAAACCGGCGGATGCCGCCATGGTTCGCCGCCTGGCTGCGCTCCACCTGAAAACCTGATTATTGCGATTCGAAATTCGAGATTCGAGATTCGAAATTCCAAAATCTCGAATCTCGAATTTCGAATCGCAGTCCAAGGCTAAAGCTGCTTGCGTCCCGCGAAGGGCTCGGGGGATGATCGTTCTTTAGCAGGGCTGCCATGCCTTACCCGTCGGAACAGGCCGGTGATGCAGACGAGCAGGGATCCGAGGACCGCTCCGAGCCCGAGCGATATCGGTTGGAGGTAATTGCGCACCTGCCGCACAAGGTTGGAGGAAGAAACCAACTGCTCCGCCTGGATTAGAGGAATATCATCTCCATTCTTGTTGACCAGTTGCGCCGCTAACAGTAGACGGCTGTCACGAGTGCCGCGGTTGGTAAGGTGCCAGCGCCATGTGGCGCGGTCCCTCTCGCCGATCTCCTGAAGCGAGCCTTCCTTCTCGGGCTTCACTTCGAGGGAGTCCGAGCGGGACACGAGACTTACCCGCAGCTTTAAGCGCTCTCCGAGCGATTGCAGAATTTGCCGTTCCGCGGAGGTGAGCCGCACTGTGTCGATCGACTCGGTTGCGAAGTAGGCTTCGGCATCGGTCTCCTCGTTGGCATTCAGGCGCTCCGGGAAACGCCACTCGAATGAACCGATCAGGATTTCCCCAAGATAAGCGTTGATCCTGCCGGACTGGACGCCGGCCTCTGTTTTTTCATCCACCACGCGGGTGTGAAGGTTCGAGATCGATAGCGAGACATTCTCGAGGTTGTCTTTGGTCTGCTTGAGCAGGAAGTACTGGTGGGCGAGAGAGTCCTCCTTGGATGTCAGTGTTTTGATCGTTTCTTCCTTCTGCCGCACCGAGTTCTCCAGATCCTGCTTCTCGCTCGACAGCTTGGCATTGTCCGCCTGCTCTTTTTCGAGATTGGCATGCAGCGACCCGATCTCGCCTTGCAGGTCGTCGTTTTCCTTTTGAATTTTCTGCATTACCTGACCCAGTTCGGCTATCTGGGAGGCCAGGTCCCGGCCAGGATCGATTCTGATCTTGAGCGAACGCTGCAAATTGGTCAATTCCCGCTGGTAACTTTGCGAGACCCCTTTGGCGCTGCGTAGATCCTCACCCAGTCTCGATAACTGGGAAGTCGAGTTGTCGATCTTCTCCTGCAGGCTCGCCGCCTGATTGCGTAGCCGAACGTTCTCGGCCTGCTGGGACTTGGACTCAGACTCCAGCTTCCGGTTGTCGGCCTGGGACTTATCGATTTGCTTGCTCAGATCCTGGATTCGAGTCTGGAGATTTTCGATCTCATGGGTCGCATCCTGGTAGGCGGGCAGCAAGGGTGCCACGTACTTCAGGACGGTATCCCGATTGGTCCCGGACGTGGTCGCGATGTCGCGTGCCGCGCGATCGAACTCCTGTTCAACGTAGGCGCGCTTGGCATCGTCAAGCTCCGTGTACCTCAGGCCTTCCGTAAAGGTGGCTCCCAGGGCTTTGTCAAATACGCTGCTGTTTGGAAAATCTTCCTGCAGGGGGGCACTAAACTTGAAAATGAGTTCCACCACGCCCTGGCCCGCGATTTCCCCCAACTTGAACTTGATCTCATCCCCGCTAAAATCGATGCCAAGCACACGCAGCTGATCACCGACCTTAAAACGCGGCGTAGCTCCTGGCGCCAGATCATGCCTGAAGCCCTGTCCGGTGATGTACACATACTGCTTATCCGAGAAGATCGGAAGCTTCAGGAAAAGCGCCTTATTTTCATAGCTGCCGCGATAGCGTTCCTGAATCACGCGGCTGACGCCGGCAAATGGAAATGAGCTCACGCCCCATGCCAGCAGGCTGGCCGCGAGCAGAACAATTTTGACCTGAAAATGCCTGGGTTTCATATCAAGGCCTTTGATTCGTGGCTGTCGAATGCACTGCAATCGCCCGCATATCATATCATAGAAGCCGACCTCCGACCTCCGACCGTCTTGTTTGCGTTGTCTGAATTGCATTGGATGTTCAAGCAAGCTTGAAGCCGCTGTGTTCACGTGTTATAAGATCAATTCCATGTTTAGGGAAAATCGACATAACAGGTGAAAATTGCAAATTCAATATGGTAGCCAGACCAGCCTGGGAAGAGTCAGAACCTCCAATGAGGATTCTCTCGTGGCAAACACCGAAACCGGACTGGCACTGGTTGCGGATGGCATGGGCGGACACGCAGCCGGCGAAGTCGCCAGTCAATTGGCTGCCTCCACAATCAACGAATGGGTGACGGCACACGACGCTGCAAGTGAGGATGCCGCGGAGATGCTTCGGCTGGGTGCTTTGGAAGCGAATTCCCGGGTGTTCGAAGCCCAGCGCAATGACCGATCGCTGGCGGGCATGGGAAGCACCCTGACGGCTTTGCTTTTCCGCGGCGACCGATATTACATTGCGCACGTAGGCGACTCACGCGCCTATCGGATGCGCGACGGGGTTCTCGAACAACTGACCCGAGACCACTCGCTCGTCTGGCACCTTTACGAGAACGGGGTGCTTGAAAAATCGGATCTCGCCAAACACCCGCAAAAAAATCTGATCACACGCTCGATAGGGTCCCATTCCCAGGTCGAAATCGACATCGAAGAAGGCGTAGGGCGCGCCGGCGATGTGTACCTGCTTTGCTCGGACGGCTTGACGGATGGGGTTACGGAGGAAGGCCTGTGCAAGGTACTGTCCGATCCGGATGAGACTCCACAGGAGATCGCGAACGGGCTTGTCGAGGCGGCCAATCAGGCGGGCGGGTCGGACAACATCACAGTCGTCGTCATCAGGCTGGTGGCGCAGGACACAACCATCCGCGTCTCAGGAAAATCACGTCAGCAGTAACTGCGCGAACCGCGGCGACCGCAAGGATCTCAAAGAGCTTGGGCGCCGGCAAGAGAAGCCGCGGTTTCACTGTTTTGCTCCGCGTGCATTGGCGGTGAGGTTTTTTTGCTCGCAGCGAAACCGCTCCAGGGCCTCGTAGTTTCAGCTTCTGTCTACAAGTGGCCGCCACTGCCTGCTACAATGAACACTCATCATGAAAATAAATGAAGTCTTTTGCAGCATTCAGGGTGAGTCCAGCTACATGGGCTGGCCTTGCATTTTCATTCGCGTGAGCGCGTGTAACCTGCGCTGCTCCTATTGTGACACGGAGTATGCCTTCTTTGAAGGCAAAGAGATGTCGATCTCAGAAATACTCTCGGCCATCGGCTCTCATCCGGCCAAGCTGGTGCTGGTCACGGGCGGCGAGCCGATGCTCCAGCCTGATGTGCGCGGACTTTTCCAGGCCTTGCTCGAGAGCGGCTATACGGTGTGCGTCGAGACCGGCGGCCAGGTCCCCTTGCACGGACTCGACCCGCGTGTGCACAAGATCATGGATTTGAAATGCCCGTCCAGCGGCATGCATGAGCACAACCACTACGATAACATCCGGCAGCTGACCCTGAATGATGAGGTGAAATTCGTGGTCGGAAATCGGGCGGATTTTGACTGGGCGTGTGACGTCATCGTCCGCTACGATCTGACGTCGCGAGTGGGCGTCGTGCTTTTTTCTCCAGTATATAACGTGCTTGCCTACGCCGATCTCGCGCGCTGGGTCATGGACTGCGGGCTTCCGGTGCGCATGCAGCTGCAGTTGCACAAGATCATCTGGCCCGGCGTCGTGCGCGGGGTTTGATGTGGCCATGAATTCCTGGGATATCATTTCTCAGGTGCGACAGCGCGCCAGCGAGGAAGCAGGCACGCTCCGCGCGCAGACGCCGCTCCGCGTTGCCCTATGCTACCCGAGCCAGTACTCGATCGGCATGAGCTCGCTCGGATTCCAGACCATCTATCGGGAAATCCACCTGCACGCCGACACGGCCGCGGAGCGCGCCTTCCTGCCCGACAACCCAGGCAACTACCGGCGACTGCACATGCCGGTGTTCACCTATGAAAGCGAAACGCCGCTGGCGAACTTCCCCGTGGTCGCTTTCTCGGTTTCCTACGAGCTGGAAATCACCGGGATGCTGGAGGTCCTGGATCTCAGCGGCATTCCTCTTTTGCGGAAGGATCGCACCGAGAAGCATCCGCTGATCGTGGCCGGCGGGCCGCTGACCTACTCGAATCCCCTGCCTCTCGCGCCCTTCGTGGATCTGATGCTACTTGGTGAAGCTGAGGAACTGATCCACACCTTCCTGGATGCGGCGGCATCGATGGAGCGCGCGGCGCTTCTCAACCATTTTGCGTCGCTCCCCGGGTGTTTTGCGCCTGGCAGGACCCTCGATCTGCCTTCGATCGGCAAAGCCAACGACGATCGTCTGCCGGCACGCTCGCAGATCATCACGAAAAACACCGTGCTGCGATCGATGTTTCTGATCGAGCCCGAACGAGGCTGCTCGAGGGGCTGCACCTATTGCGTGATGCGTCGCACCACCAACGGCGGAATGCGCCTCGTCCCCCCCGACAAGGTCCTGTCCTTCATTCCGGAGCAGGCACGACGCGTCGGCCTGGTCGGCGCTGCCGTCACCGATCATCCGAGGATCAAGGATGTCGTGCGCGAAATTGTGAACAGCGGGCGGGAAGTCGGCATCTCGAGCCTGCGCGCGGATCGTCTGACTGAAGAGTTTGTGGAGCTCCTGCGCCGAGGCGGATACCGGACGTTGACGACCGCTTCGGATGGCGCTTCACAGCGACTGCGCACCGCCGTGCAACGCCGGACCAGCGAGCAGCAGTTGGTCGGCGCCGCTCACCTGGCGCGGAAGCTTCATCTCGAGCGTTTAAAGCTCTACGAGATGATCGGGCTGCCTGGGGAGACTCTCGATGACATCGATGAACTCGTGCGCTTCTCCCTGGAGCTGGCTCGCATCGCCCCACTCTCACTGGCGATCTCTGCGTTCGTCGCCAAGCGCAACACGCCGCTGGATGGGGCTCCGTTCGAGTCCATTCCTTCCCTGGAAAACAAACTCTCGAGACTGCGGGCCGGGCTAAAAGAAAAGGTGGAGATCCGTTCCGTATCGGCGCGGTGGGCCTGGGTCGAGTACATGCTCTCGCAGGGCGGAGAGGCCGCGGGCCTGGCGGCGCTCGCAGCGTGGCGCGCCGGCGGAAGCTTTGCCGCATGGAAGCGGGCCTTCGCCAAGGAATAACTGTTTAGCCCCTTCAAAAGCAGCCACGGATTCCACGGATTTCACGAATTTATATGCATATGG
>Ga0187878_1004262_pt1 | contig 11211 bp, 8 predicted proteins | sample June2016WEW_17_1_FD_132979 | JGI IMG/M metagenome (GOLD analysis project Ga0187878, IMG submission 132979) | Peatland microbial communities from SPRUCE experiment site at the Marcell Experimental Forest, Minnesota, USA - June2016WEW_17_150 | ecosystem: Environmental > Terrestrial > Soil >...
CTGGGCAGCGTACTGCGAACGGAGATTGGGCTGGAGTTCGCCAAAAAGGAGAATAGGCCGAAAGCGCGACCAGTCGACAGGCTGGCCGCGGGGCGAGTTCAGAATCCCGTGGAAGGGATTGGGCAGAATCGTGCCGCTCTGCTGCACAAAAGGCGTATTGAAGAGGGATTCGGAAATACTGGTGCTTCCTCCGAACGGAGGCTGGGCACTGAACTGCTCAAGTACAAGTTGCTCGACCGGATTGTAAAACATGCCCCATCCCGCGCGGATGCTGGTCTTTCCCGGCCCTCCAGTGAGCTTCTGGAGCAGACCTTCACTCCACTGCGGGCTCCACGCCAACCCAATCCGAGGCGCAAACGCGCGGTAGTAGGTCTGGGTCAGGCTCGGGGCAATGCCCTCATCACCCGGGACTACCAGCCCCAGAGGGAAAACAGACTCGCCGGCACTGTCGGGCCCACAATCTCTGGTTCCAAAGCTCGCCACCAGCGGATTGTCCGGTAAGAGCTGACAGGGATAAAGCATGGTGGGCTGATTGGGCCGGAAGGTTTGGGTACGTCCGCCCACGTCAGCTATGGGTGTGTTCAGCTCCCAGCGCAGACCATAGTTCAGAGACACGCTGGGCCGAATCCTCCAGCTATCCTGGGCGTAAAGATAAAGGGAGGTACTGCGCACGTTCTCCAGCTGGGCCGAGCCCTGCGAATAAGAGTCGGGAAGGCCGAGCAGGTAGTTGGGATAAAGGTCGCCGTACCCCACGTCGTTGGGGCCCCCGCCGAAGTAGGAATAGTACCCGTTAACGCTATAGTACAGTTGTTGGTCGAACCTTTGGCGGCGGACATCCACCCCGAACTTCATGCTGTGCTTGCCCACGACTTTGCTGAGGTTGTCTGTCCACTGAAAGGTATTCCCGATCTGGGGGAGTTCGCCTTCAAAATTGTTTCCGATGGCAAAGCCTCCCGACACAGAAATGAAAGGCACACCTTCGTGCTCCGCTCCCAGAGAAGGTGTGATCCCCAAGGAGGGGCTGGCCGGGTCGGAGAAGCATTCCTCGGCGGGCACCGTGGCGCAGGAGTCCTGGACGCGGTTGGTATGCTGCGGGTGGTTGAAGGTTCCCTGCGCTTCACGGAAGTACGCAAACCGCAGCTCATTGACCGTCGCGGGGCTGACCACCCAGGTGTGGGTGAGGTTCAATTGCTGGTAGCGGCTGTTGTACAAACCCCCGAAGCCCGGAACGTTAGACCCTCCTGCCTGGAAGAATGAAAAGGGCTGCGTGAAGTACTGGTCTGCGAAGTAGTAGTAGGCACTGAATTGCTGACGGTCATTGAGTTTGTGGTCGATGCGGCCGGTGGATTGGTCGTCATACTCCCGGGCCGTCGGGACAGACTGGAATTGCGTCACGTTCAGATTGGGAGGTGGCACAAACTGATGCAACAGATCCAGCGCCGTCGGATCAAAGCACTGCGGAGGAATGAAGTTGTTCGGGAAAATCGCTGCGTAGGAGTTGCCGGGAGCAATCGGCGCTCCGCCGTTGGCCGTCACTGCCGCGGCACATCCCGAGCGGGAATTCAGGACGTCGGAGACCGTGCCACTCGGATCAGTCAGCGTCCCGGCAAAAACATCCCCCCCTGAGAAATCGCCGTCCCGCTCCGCGGCCGTAGGTACAACGACCGTGGGCGAGGGAGTACCGCGGCGGATCCGTCGTCCCTCATAGGAGACGAAGAAAAAGGTGTGGTCATTCCGGAGGGGGCCGCCCAGCGTCCCACCAAACTGATTCTGCTTGAAGTCAGGCTTGGTCGTGTCAAAGAAGCCGCGGGCGTTCAGGCTCCGGTTGCGAAAGAACTCGTACAGACCGCCATGGAAGGCGTTGGTCCCTGACTTGGTGACGACGTTCACCACGGCCCCTGAATTCCTCCCGAATTCCGCGTCGAAGGTGTTGGTCAGGACGCGGAATTCCTCGATGGTATCCGGAGAGGGCTGAACGCCTGGCAGATTCACAAACTGGTCGTTGGCCTCACCACCGTTCACCGTAAAGTTGTTGGAACGCCCGCGCCCCCCATTCACCGAGACGACTCCGGTCTGGTCGCTGCCGTAGAAGAGGTCGGAGCCGACTTGCGACTGGACGCCCGGCTGCAATTGGAGCAACTGGTACGCGTCCCTGGCGTTCAGCGGCAAGTTCACCACGGCAATATCATTTACCACCGCCCCCAGCTGAGTGTTCGACGTTTCAATGAGCGGCGCTGAAGTTTCCGCCGTGATGGCCTGCGCCAGCTGGGCTAGCTGCAATCTGGCGTTCACGACCACCACCCGGCCGATATTGATTTCGATGTCGGGCTGCTGGAATTCCGCGAAGCCCGGGGCCTCCACTACCACGGTGTAGCGTCCCACGGCCAGAGCGGGGAAGATGTAGTCTCCCTCGCCGTTTGCCACCGCGCTCCGACTCGCGTTGGTCCCTGATAGGACTGCTCTCACCCGCGCCCCGGGCACCACGGCGCCCGAGGGGTCAGTCACCGTGCCACGAATGGTGCCGGTGGTTTGGGCCCAGCCTGCACCGGTCCCCACGAGCAGTGCAAGAACACCGAACAAAGCGCCAACCTTTAACTTGGGTGTCATCATCACTCCCGCAGTCTTAGGTTCCAGCCCCGCGTGGTCGTCGCTCCTGCTCTCCAGGGGAGTGCAGGCCTTTCATCTTCAGCAAGTCATCTGAAAAACCGTCGGAGTGTAACACGTGACCCCGATCCTACGGCTGTCTTGTTATGACCTGGTTGGAAATCCGCCTTCCGGCGGCTTCCGGAATGACCTTCTATAGAAGTACGCCGCTTCTCGGCTTGTGCCCCACTACATTTGCCCCCGAACTGGGGCCCTGCGCCTGTTTCCAGAAGAGATTTCTCGCGTTTTCGGAAGGGACGGTAGCAGATGTTGGTTTCGTATGCAAGATTTGCCTGAGACTTTTTCGCTAGCGCGTGAAATGGCCGCCTGATCTAGCACGTGACCTGTGCGCTGAGGGCGGACTTCAGGTAAAGCCTTCTGCTCCAAGGAGGCAGGATGCGACGATACCCTGACGACGCCTGGGAGCGAGTACTGTCGTCCGCGCCAGATAGTCGAACGCGCGTTGACTTACCCTCGGCTGCAGCCTAAGATGGCGGCAGTCGGAGTCGCGAATCAGACCGCTGGCAGGCTCTCTCGCCATGATTGGCAAGACCATTTCCCACTATCGCATTCTGGAAAAGCTGGGTAGCGGCGGCATGGGTGTGGTCTACAAGGCCGAGGACACCAAGCTCGGGCGGATGGTGGCGCTCAAAGTCCTGCCTCCGGAGCGAGTGGCTGACCCCAACCGCAAGCGGCGTTTCGTTCAGGAGGCCCGGGCGGCTTCGGCGCTGAATCATCCGAACATCATCGTCATCCACGACATCGATGAGGCGGAGGGCGTCCACTACATTGCCATGGAGCACGTCGAAGGCAAGACGCTCGACCGCTTGATTGCGCGCCACGGGCTGCGGGTGAACGAGGCGCTGAAGTACGCCGTGCAGATGGCCGCGGCGCTCGCCAAAGCCCATTCGGCCGGCATCGTGCATCGCGACTTGAAACCCACCAACGTGATGGTGACCGACGACGGCCTGGTGAAGGTCCTGGACTTCGGTCTGGCCAAGCTCACCGAAGCCGCGCCCACTGGCGAAACGGAGACGGCCGTCACCCTCGAGCCGACCACGGAGGAAGGCACGATTGTCGGCACGGTGGGCTACATGTCGCCGGAACAGGCCGAAGGGAAGGCCGTGGATGCGCGCTCCGATATTTTCAGTTTCGGCTCCGTGCTTTATGAAATGCTCACCGGCCAGCGAGCCTTCCAGGGCGAGACGAAAGCCTCGACCATCGCGGCCATCCTGCGGGAGGAACCCAAGCCATTGAGCCAGGTGGTCGAGGGCCTGCCGCGGGAAGTGGAACGGCTCGTCAAGCGCTGCTTGCGCAAGGACCCTGCGCACCGCTTTCAGCACATGGATGATCTGAAAGTGGCGCTGGAGGAATTGAAAGAAGAGTCGGATTCCGGCGAGCTGGCGGGTACGGCTGCTGTAGCGCCGCTCTACGAGCGGCGTCCTTGGTTCGCCGGTCGCAGACCGGCGCTACAGAGGCGGGTCGCCCTGGCGGGCATCGTGGTCATCGTCGTTGCAGTGCTCGCCTACTGGCTCACCCGCCCCCTCCCTCCGCCGAGGATCTTGAACTCCGTCCAGATCACTAACGACGGGCGGCGCAAGGGCGGCTCATTGGTAACTGATGGCTCGCGCGTCTATTTCACCCAATACCTGGGTGGGCCATCGGGGATTGCACAGGTGTCCGCCGCGGGCGGCGAGACAGTTCCAGTTTCGGCGCTCGAGCCGGAAAACGAGCTCCTGGATATCTCGCCGAACCGGGCTGAGTTACTAGCTGGCTTGAGAGGGCCGGAAGGTCCATTTTGGCTTGTGCCGACGCTGGGCGGGAGTCCCCGCCGCCTGGTGGATTTAGTCGGGTTCGACGCAACATTCTCCCCGGACGGGCTGAAGATTTTATACACCAAGAGTGGTGGCTTGTTTCTGGCCAGGAGCGACGGGAGCGAATCCCGCAAGTTGGTGAGTCTTGCCGGTGTCCCATCCTGGCCTCGTTGGTCCCCCGATGGAACCCTGTTGCGCTTTACACTATACGATCCTCGAACCAGCTTGAACTCACTCTGGGAGGTATCCGCAGACGGCACCAATCTTCATCCCCTTCTTCCCGGATGGAGCAACCCGGCCAGCGAATGCTGTGGGAACTGGACGCCGGATGGGAAATACTTCGTCTTCCGGTCGGGCCGCACCGGGTTCAGCACCATCTGGGCAACCTGCGAAAAGGCAGGACTTTTTCGCAAGGTGAGCCGAGAGCCGATACAGCTGACCACCGGACCGATCCCCGTCGATTCCCCTGTGCCAAGCACGGACGGCAAGAAGCTTTTCGTCTTGGGAACGCAGGCTCGCGGCGAACTGATGCGGTACGACGCGAAGTCCCGGCAGTTCGCGCCCTATCTTGGGGGAATTTCGGCGACGGAGGTGGACTTTTCGCGAGACGGGCAGTGGGTTGCGTACCTCGCCTACCCGGAGGGTAGCCTCTGGCGGAGTAAAGCGGATGGCAGCGGGCGAGTTCGGCTTACTTCACCGCCGATGAGCCCTTCTATGCCTCGCTGGTCGCCCGATGGGAAACGGATCGTCTTCTACGCCCGGACACCTGGTCGACCTAATAAGATCTACATAGTCTCCGCAGAGGGTGGCGCGCCTCAACAACTGATGCCAGGAGAGCGCAACGAGCACGATCCTGGTTGGTCTCCGGACGGCAATTCCTTGGTCTTCGGACGTATGCCGTGGTTCGAAACCGGAGCGGCTGGAGCTGTGGCCGTTCACCTGCTCGATTTGCGCACGCACCAGGTTTCGACGCTGCCGGGCTCCGAAGGCTACTGGAGCCCCCGCTGGTCGCCCGACGGGCGGTACATTGCTGCGCTGGAGGGGGGCACAGGCACGGGCCTGGTGCTCTTCGACTTCACCACAAACAAATGGGTCGAACTGCTTAAGGCTGTCGTTGGGTATCCAAACTGGTCTCGCGACGGGAAGTGGATTTACTGTCGCTCGGATTACGAAGGCATCGTTGCGGTCATTCGCATCCGGGTCAGCGATCACAAGGTCGAAAGGGTGGCAAGCATGAAAGATCTCCAGGGCAGTCCGACGGGATTCGTGAACACATGGTGGTCGGGTCTTGCCCCGGACGATTCCCTTCTAGTCCTGCGCAACACCAGCGTGCAGGAAATCTACGCCCTCGACTGGGAAGCGCCGTAGCCAACAGACCCCGTTCCGACCCGCGCTTCCAAGACCTCCTGCGCCGCATGAACTTCCCGCCGTAAGATCGCTCTCGGCCTTTGGCTCCCCCGTTTCTTACGTGCGCCTGCGATGCGATTCCGTTCCGCACATACGCAGTTGCGGAATCGGCCGGCATGCATGGCTACAAGGGAGAATATCGCTTCTGCCCGCCCAAGCCGGATTGGTCCTGGGAACAAGCTTCCCTGACGCTGAGCATCGCGTGCCCTGAGCAGGGCCAGTAGCGAGGCCGAGGGCAGACTGCGTGCGGGATCCTAAGGAAGGACTTTGCATTGAGGGCCGACCACTGCCTTGAGTGGTTCTCCCACTTCAGGGGCCCATACCCGAGTTTCCGGAGATTCCCAGCTAAGCCCGTCAAGTGTGGTGTCATGCTTCGCTTATCTTCTGTACTTTTTTTTGAAGCGGCGGGCGCCCTCTCCCTTGGCCTTCAGTAATCCGACCGTTGAGGAAGTCAGCATAGGGGCGGACGGCGTCCAAGGCGTAAGCCGTTGCGTCCCTACGCTGTAAGCTCAGGTGGAATTCCTAATTACCGCTTTACAGCAGCGAGATTTGAGCCTACACTTTGCCTCATCGAAGATACGCCAACGAAGGAGCCTGTCTCGCGCCAACAGGGCGCACAACCCACGGAGGATGTGATGAAGAGAATCTTGGTCGTAGTTCTACTCGGCATTTTGGTGACCATGGGCTTTGTCGTGTCAACGTCCGTTGCCCAAGAGAAGAAGGAGAAGCCTGCCGTCGCTGCAAAGGAAGTGCGTTGGCACGGCCACCTCATCCGTTTCAACAAGGACACCTCTACCATTGACGTCCGCAAGGGAGCTATCGAGAGGAGGATTCACTACGACAGCTCGACCAGGTGGACCAAGGGGACGAAGACCATCGAGATGAGCGAGGTCAAAGAGGGCTCGGACGTGATCTGCATGGCCAAGACCGATGAGAAAGGCGAGTTTCACGCCACCCGCGTCGATCTGCGGCGTTAGCTGTACTTTGTTTCAAATGCTTTTGAAGCCCCTGTGGCCTCGGTGAGGCTCCAGGAGCGGCCAGAGCCCGGCGCAGGCTCGCAGGGCTCGACCGAGCCGGAGAAGCCGCCGAAGGAGCTGTCCTATGTTCTGCCGTCGCCTCTCGCTTGGCTGCAGGTCCATCTGCTCTACGACAGCCCGCGCTCCGACCCGCGCTTTCAGGATCTCCTCCGCCGCATGAACCTCCCGCGGCAATCAGTACAGCACCGCCGCCTCGCCCTTCTGGGCAATGAGCTCCTCGAAATGGGCCACAAGCTTGTCCCGCCGTGCCATCACCGCCTTGACCTCCGACTTGGTGAGGTACGACTTGGTCTTATCCAGAACCTCGTCGTAGCTCAACTGGCGTAGCTTGTCCAGCAGCTGCCGGTCGCACTGCACCAGATCCTTGGGCTTCTGCAGGTCACGGGACTGCCGAAAGGCGCGAGTGAAGTCAATTCTCCAGACCTTCCAATCCTCGGTGACCAGAACATTCCCTAGGTTGGGGTCGGTATCATAGATGAGCTGGTCAAACACTCGCACCTTGTACATCTGTTTGTTCCAGGCCTCTGCGTCGGGCGGCTGGAGCTTCTCCTTGATGCGATCGACCTCCATCTTCCACCAGGGAACCCACCAGCTCAGGGAGCCAACATTACCCTGCCATTTGCGTTCCACCGTCACCGGGACCATGTCGTCTAGGCCGAGAAGCTTGGCCAGCTCGCGGGCTGCAATGTTGTAGTAGTAAGAGTCGCGGAAGTTCAATTCGGTGCGCCCGTCGGCGAACTGCATGGTGTTCTTGCTTTCATTAACACTTTGAAAAGCAGCGTCGTGTGTCAGCGTGCCGTCGCTCAGCGTCAACCGCCAAGGGTGAGTGATGCCTACTCCGAGCTGATGGCTGTCCACGACCTTGGCGTGCAGCAAGAACTCTATCTTTTGCTCCTCCGTGAGCTTCGGTTCGTTGCCTAGGTTCTGCGTGTTCGCCGCTGCCAGGACGCCTGAGGCAGCAGCAAGGCACACTGCTACGGCGAATGCCCGTGAAACGCGGCCGTAAAACATGTTTTTCTCCTTTCAGCGTATTCTTCCGGAGAACCTTCTTCAGGAAACACTACTCCTGCCGGGGGGGAGATTGCAAGGCCGGTTCCGCCATCAGAACCTATGACATCTACGCCCTCGATTGGGAAGCGCCGTAGCCGGGGTCCTGCGCTCCGCCCCGCGTTTCCAGAACCTCCTGCGCCGCATGAATTCCCCGCCCTGAGAACAGTAGGTGGTAGGTAGTAGGTGGTAGGTGGGGGAAGGTAGACAGTATGCGGGCAAGGTAGTGCAAGATTCGCCCTTTAATCTTGCGGCTCTTCGTGTAGCCGCGGTGTCTCACCGCCGACGTAGACACCCCCCGTCGGAGCGTCTGGCCCAAGGCCACGTTCCAATAGAACTTTCTTCCGCGGCCGCATGGCCAATGGAGCCGGCGATCAGGGAACGCGGAAAACCGGGGTAGACCCGGATAACGCGTCTGCCATTCGGGCTGGCAGCATGGAATTCCCTGCACAGCCGGTCCAGTACCGCCCGCGGGTTGTCAGCCCCATGTCCTTTGACGATCAAGACTCGCCGGAATCGCATCCTGCCCAACAGAATGTTCAGGATATCCCGCATGACCGGAGCGAAGACTTCTTCCCGAAAGGGCGATGCTAGCCCTCGCCGAGGAACTACAGAACCTCAGCCTGGCGGGCAAACGCGCTGGCATTGGTGCGTCGCTATCGGGGTAAGCCCACCGATCCTGAGCAGCATCGTGCCAGCGTCCGTCGTGCCGCGGGGAACTTGCTGCGGGAGCTTTGTTCTTGAATACGATACGCTTCGCCTTGAACCGGATCTTCCCGCCCGACATCGGAGTGTGCTCCGCGCCGCTCTGAGGTGCGCATCCTGGCCATCCCGGTCTCCGACCCGATAACTTTCTCCACCGACATGACCCCCGCCGTCAGCCTGCGCTCTCCCAATGAGTCGATGACTCAATGATCCGATGAGCCAATGGCTCGATTTGAAACCCGCTAGAGGTGGAGAACGCGCCGCCGTTTGACATCCTGGAGGTGCTGGCGAAGTCTCCGCAGGACTTCTTCCGGCTGGCTATTGCGCATCTCGCCGCCGAGTTCACTCAGCGCGAAGTGCACCACGTCGTGATGATGCAATTCTTCCGGGGCGACTTCACAACTGAGTTCCAGCCAGATGCCGTGCAGGAGATCGATTTCCTTGGGAGTAAGGCGCGGCGTATGGGGACCCAGATAGAAGACATGTTCCTGGCCGTGGGGAGCGTTGATTTCGAGGGTCAACTGGGGCTTGGGGTCCGGCAAGTGTTCCCAAGCCAGGCCCGCCGTGCTTCTTCGCCGCTCATGGCCAGCGCGGAGTCACCGAGTCCTAGGTGCGGTGCCGCGCGGCGACGATGATGACTTGCATATCGTGAGCCAGCCTGACGACCTGCTGAACCAGGCTGCGGCGAAAAACCAGCGGCCAAGGGCTCGGCTTTGCTCCTAGCAGGAAGACTTGGGTAATCCGGTGCTGGCGGGCAAAGTTGACCAGCGTCTTCGCCACATCCTCGCCCTGCAACACCCGAGTCTCGATCTGCAGGTTGCGAGCGAAATTCAGATGCCTCTCCAGCGCTTTACGTTCCGTGGTGGGGAGGTCGTGCAGATCGGAATCCTTGTGGACACAGAGCGCAAAGCAATCCGCGCTCAAGAACTCGGCCACGCGCCGGCCGCGCCGGATCAGGACAGCGGTCGAAGGGTCTCCGGTTATATGGATCAGAATCCGGTCGGGGGCCGCCACCGTAGGAGAAGGCCTGCCCGTGGGGTTGCCGCCAGACCGTTGGAGCGCCCCCCCGGCTTCCTCCTGGATTGGCTGACGGATGTCAACCTCATGCGCCGTCTGGCGCAGCGCCACCTCACGGAGAGCCACGAGCGTAGGCTCCTTGAAGAAATTTTCCATCGCTTGCCGGGCCTTCTCCAGGGGATAGACCACGCCGCGTTTCAGCCGGTTCAGCAAGGCCTGAGGCGGCAAATCCACCATGACCACTTCGTCGGCCTGCTTGATGACCCAATCCGGCACGGTTTCGCGCACCCGGACGCCCGTGAACTGCCACACCTGGTCGTTGAGGCTTTCCAGGTGTTGCACATTCATGTTCGTCAGGACGTCGATCCCCGCGTCCAACAGGAGTTCCACGTCCTCCCAGCGCTTGGCGCTTTCCGACCCGGGGACGTTGGTGTGAGCGTACTCATCCACCACGCAGACCGCCGGCCGGCGGTGCAGAATAGCTGCGACATCCATCTCCTCGAACACGCTTCCCCGGTGCGCCAGCTTCCGACGGGGAATCACTTCGAGCCCCTCGGTTTTGGCGACGGTATCTTTGCGTCCATGCGGCTCGAAATAGCCGATGACGAGATCCACGCCTTGGCGGGTCAACTTTTGCGCTTCTTCCAACATCTGGTAGGTTTTGCCTACGCCCGCCGCGTATCCCAGCAAGAGTTTCAGACGCCCACGGCGACCGGTCTCGGGCATGCGAGCTCCTCTACTCGGGGAAGACGCGAATGTCAATCCCTTCGGCAGTCTGAATCAGGCGGTCAACCGCGCTCCCCCGGATCCGCTCCCAAAAACTTTCCCGCCTGCCACGTCCGACGAAGATTTGGGTGATCCCGCGGGCCTTGGCAAATCGCATTACGGCGTCAACGTGATCTTCAGCATCCAGGGGCTCGATCTGGGCGCCGGCATCCTGCGCGTAGGCGAGATTCTTGCGGAGGACTTCCTGCTCGGCGGGGGTGAGATCCGGCTGGCTGGCGTACACGACGAACAACTCTCCCTGGAAGTGATCGGCGTTTCGCCTGCCGCTCGCGATCATGGCGGCCGCATTTGAGTGAGGGGTAATCCAAACCAGGATGCGCTCCTGCGTGCCCCAGAGGTGCTCGATGCCGTGCCGCCGCAAATACTCTTCCAATTGATAATCCACGACGTCGGCAGTAAGCAACAACGCCATCTCCCGCAATTGCGACAGCCGTTTTTCCTGGACCAAGGCAGAACCTTCGGAGGCGTTCCCCTCATGCAGGGGAGGCTCACTGGCACGCTCCAGGCAGATCTCCGGGGGCACATCGACCACTTCGATTTCTTCCGCGAATTTCAAGAAATCCTTGGGGATGGTCTCGCTGACGTGCTTGCCCGTGATCCGCTCGACCTGCTCCCGGTACTCCGCAATGTGCTGCAGGTTAACTGAGGCGAGGACTGAGACCCCTGATACCAGCAACTCTTCCACATCTTGCCATCGCTTGCCGTGCAGACTCTCTGGCGGGTTGTCATAAGCAAGGCCATCCACCACACAGACC
>Ga0187878_1004263_pt1 | contig 11209 bp, 5 predicted proteins | sample June2016WEW_17_1_FD_132979 | JGI IMG/M metagenome (GOLD analysis project Ga0187878, IMG submission 132979) | Peatland microbial communities from SPRUCE experiment site at the Marcell Experimental Forest, Minnesota, USA - June2016WEW_17_150 | ecosystem: Environmental > Terrestrial > Soil >...
ATAAACCCTTCGCGGATCTTATGCAGAACGACGGATATCTGATTATTCCAAACAAGAAAACCTTCGCGGCCGATGTCCTGACCGGTTATGACATTCTGGTAATTGCCAATGCTCTGGGGCTCCGCGGGACAATCCAACAGCTCCTGAACATCGCTCACCTTGAAGGGAAAATCGACCTCACACGCAGCGCCTTTTCGCAGTCTGAGTGTGACGCAGTACAAGAGTGGGTGAAAAGGGGAGGGTCGCTGCTCCTCATCTCCGACCATGCGCCGGCCGGAGCCGCAGCCGGACAATTGTCTTCCCGTTTTGGCGTCGGGATGACCAACTGGTATGCGGAAGATCAAGAGCCGAACCACGATCCGGTGACAAAAAGCTGGGCCTTTTTGATGTTCTCCAGACAGAACGGATTACTGTTGGACCATCCGATCACCCGTGGGCGGCGTGAGCCTGAGCAGATCAACCGGGTCATTACCTTCACCGGCCAATCCTTGAAACCTCCTCCGGGCAGTATCAGTTTTTTGAAGCTCTCGCCGACGGCAAGAGAATATCCAACCAGGCGCTCCCCTGACAATGCGTTTCGCCCGGCGGGCAATCTGGCGCAGGGGGTAGCCTTGGAGTACTTCAAGGGACGCGTCGTGGTGCTTGGCGAGGCCGCGGTACTGACGTCACAAATTGCGCGCACTCCGGTCCGGACATTCCATTTCGGGATGGGTTGGCCTGATTGCGATGATCGGCAACTGGCCTTAAATATCATGCATTGGCTGTCGAGACTGTTGAACTGATGTGCCTCTCTTAGGGCTCGCGCAAATTTCGGCGACAGATTCCGGGGACAGTCACCAAAACCCCCAAACTATTTCAAATCGTACCATGCCAATGATGGTTCGGAGGTTTGTGGCGTTCAGTGACTGTCCCCGAAATTAGCTTACGGTTTGGATACGCCGTCAATGAATGCTGCAACATTCGCCTTCAGCTTTGCCAGCTCTGACTCGAGCACGTACATCATGTGTCCGGCCTCGTAGTACTTCAGCGTGATATTTGCCCGCAGGTTTGCCGGCAGCCCGTCCAGGTGGTCCATCGTGTATTCCGTTCCCAGGAACGGCGTTGCCAGATCGAAGTAGCCGTTCTCCACTTCCACTCTCAGATGCGGATTGGAGATGAGCGCCTGCACCAGGTCCGGCTCAACGTTTGGGGCGCCGGGAAATCCAAACCCGCCGCCTTGCTTGAAGTCCCACTGCGCGCCGTTAAACTCCGCCTGAGGATAATATACCTTATCCTGCCCGAACTTCAGTTCGTTGCGCACGTAGCTGTTAAACGCCGACACGAACGCTCCGCTGATGGCATCCGATTGTGGGTCCGATTGCGCATACTCGCTCAGGAGGTCGGGCGTCGGCCCCGAGAACCGGGCATCCAGGCGGCCGGTCGTGAGCCCACGCATCCGCTGTAGCTCCATGGCGAATTGCGGCTCGTTCACGCGCAGGTTCGCCCGGATCAGGTATTCCTCACTCAAGCCGGTGTAGCGCGCGAGCTTCTTTGCCATTTCCGCCTTTGCCGCATCGGAAAGGGCAGCGCCCTTCATGAGAGCCGCCGCGTATTCACCGGTAGCGAACTTGCGCGCGTCGGCCAAAAACGCCGTCAAATCCGCGGGCCGGTCTTTCAGCACCTTGTGATACCACGCCACCGCGGCGTATGTTGGCGCATGCAGGATGTAAGCCAGGTCCTGGCCCGGCGGAAACGAAATTGTGCTCAGGTCGAGAACATTTGAAACCAACACGATCCCGTTGAACTGCATGTTGTCGTGCTGCAGCAGGTAATTGCACAGCGCCACCGAGCGGAACGTCCCGTAGCTTTCACCGATCAGGAATTTCGGCGAATTCCACCTGTCGTTGCGGCTCACATACGTGTGTATGAACTGCGCCAGCGAATGCACGTCCTGGGTAATGCCCCAGAAGTCCTTGTTCTGGGCTTTTCCCACCGCGTGGCTGAAGCCTGTTCCCACGGGATCAATGAATACGAGGTCGGCCTTGTCAAGCAGCGAAAACGGGTTGTCGTTCAGTTGAAACGGCGGCCCGGCGGTGTAGTCCGCATTTGCCGTGCTGACCCGCTTCGGGCTGAACGACCCCATGTGCAGCCACACCGAAGATGACCCCGGCCCGCCGTTGTACAGAAACGCCAGTGGACGAGCGGAGAGGTCCTTCACGTCGCTCTTGGTGTACGCGGTGGAATATACGAGGGCGATCGGCTCCTCCTTATCGTTCTTAAGCAGGACCGTCGCCGCCGTCGCTTTGTACGCGATGGTTTGGCCGCCAATTCGTACCTGGTGGTCCGTGACCGAGGATTCTTCTTTTGGCGCCGGCGCCGGGGGTGTCTCCGCCGCCGGTTTTGCTTCGCCCGGCTTGGCCTCCTGTCCTTGCGCAAGAGCACAGTGCGTTGCAGCCAGCATTACGAAGAGGAACGCAGCTACCAATCTCCTCCGACGCTTATTCATGAACCACCTCGATTTCCTGATAGGTGAGCTTTCAGTGGATACCCATCACTGCAAGATTCTAATCCCGCATTTCCCGTCGCGCAGAACTTCAACTGCCCGTCCGGCGCCACTCTATGGCCTTGAAACTCTCCAGCCTCTATAGCACTCAACCTCCTAAGTATACTTGACGAAATCCGCGCCTGGAAGGTTCCCGCCACGAGCGGCGCCGGGGTCGGTGACGTGCGCGGCCGGAAGTGTTCGAAATTCACACCTGCACTTCGGATGCGGTATAAAATAGGCAGGCATGGAAGGTGCGCGATCTCCAGAACGGCCGGGAGAAGACGAAATTAACGCGTTCATGGGCACACTGGGCACGGCAGGTCTGTGTTCCAACTGCAGCGTTGAGGATATCGCTTCGAGTAAAAGGAGCCAACAATGAATCAGGCGCAGAACAATGCTCCGGAGGTGCTTGAGCTGGAGATTCAGACGCCGGCCGGCAGGCTTCGGGGTAGACTTGCGGTGCCGCCCAGGCCGATACGGCTCGCGGAGCTTACCTGGAACGTCATGACCATCAGCGACAGGCTGTCCGGTCTGGCCGTCGGGCGCGAGGAGCGCGAGGGCAGGAAAATATCGTGCCGCAAGGGGTGCGGCGCCTGCTGCCGGCAGGTTGTGCCGCTTTCACCCCCCGAGGCTTGGATGATCGCCGACCTCGTCGCCGGCATGAACGAGGACGCGAGGAGCGCGGTAAGCGCGGCCTTCGCGTCAGTGGCGGAGGAACTCGATCGCGCCGGCCTGAAAGCACCCCTCTGCGGCCATATCGAGCGCCTGGATGACCTCAAGGCCCTCTCGCTTGCCTACTTCCAGCTCGGCCTCGCCTGCCCTTTTTTGAGCAGCGAAGAAGCCTGCACAATCCACCCTTATCGGCCCTCGATCTGCCGCGAGTACATGGTCACATCGCCGGCCGAGAACTGCGCCGAGCTCGGACGCAAACCGATCGTACGCATTCAGGTCGCCGTGCGCCTCTCGGAGGCGCTCGCCGCCCTCACGGCGAAACTGCTCGGCAGCGAGCCCGAGGTCATCCCACTGGCGCTTGCGCTCGAGTGGGCAGCGGCACACCGTGAAGAGGGCCTGCGCACCTGGCAGGCGCGTACCCTTGTCGAGGCGCTGGTCGCCGAGATCGCGGCTCTGCCCGGCGCGACCGCAGAACCGGGATGGTGACAGGACTGTCACCAATTGACATTCACCGGAGACGAAGAATGCGAAACGGGTCATTTTCTCGAAGAAAGCTCAGTATCAAAGTGGCCGCGCCAGCGATGATCGCAATTGCGCTCACATTGATTTTTCTGAAAACTCTTGCTCTGAACAGGCACGGGGCGGCAGCAACAAGAGAGGTTCAACCGACTGACACGCCGGTGGACTTCTCGCGCGCCGTTTATGCGGATGATCCGGCCGACCCCTGGAACCGAATTTTTCATTCTCTCTTTACGCGCACGGTGAAGATCCGCATGTCGGATAACTTCTCTGAGGCGGCGCCGTTCATGCGCCTTCAAGTCATCGCGCACCAGAATCTGCAGGTCAGCACGCGCACCTTCGCACGCTTGGAGAATGGCGATCGTGCCATCGAACCGCTGTATCCTTCGTTTCTCAATGATGCGGGCGTCGCCGAAGCTTTGACCGAGCCCGGGTTTTCTGAATTCAAGCAGGCCTTAACCGAGGCGCTCGACGAAAAGATTTTTCGGCTGCCGCTGGCTCGAGCGTTGATGCAAAGCGACGCATGGGCCGCCTACGACATGCTGTTCGCGAGAAAAACCTTATCCGGCGCAAACGCCAGACTGCTGAGTGAACGGCGGGATCAACTGCTGTTGCTGCTCGCTCGCTTCATCCGCAAACTAGCGCTGAGGCCAGAAGAAATCCAGTCGCTGCGGGACAACTATTCGGATGCGGCCGCCAGCCTTAATTTGCCAGGTTTTTGGGGCCGAACAGTCAGTGGCTCGAAGTCCGGAGGTTTCCCGGGCGCACGCACGATCACGCAGTCGACTATAGGCGCGCCGCGCGAGTCTTTTTCAATCCTCGGGTGATGCCAAGCGACAAGACGGACTTTCTTAAAAACCTGCCCGGGTCTCCTGCCGTGCGCACTAGCAAGTCCATAGATGCGTGTCCGTCCTGCAGGTATGGAAGATACAACTGTGGCCGGTTCTGTTTCTCGGTGCCGTATCCGCGAACATCGGGCACTATGCCAACGATCGTCAAGCGATCGTGCTCGCGTACCGATTCTTCCCAGACCTGACACCCCGCACTCACTCGCAACGCAGCGCCTTGATCGGGTCAACCCGGGTTGCCCGCCGTGCCGGAAGATAGGCGGCAGTCAGGGCGACAACGGTGAGTGAGACGGCAATTGCGATAAACGTCTCAGCGTCGTTGGCGCTCACTCCGTAGAGCAGGCTCGCCATGGCGCGGGTCATGACAAGAGCTACGGCCATTCCTATGGCCACACCCAGCAAGATCAAGATCGAGCCCTTCTGCATCACCAAGCGAAGGACATCCTTGCGCTGGGCGCCGAGCGCAATTCTCACTCCGATCTCGTGAGTGCGCTGGTTGACTGCATATGCCATCACGCCATAGACGCCGATTGCGGCCAGGACCAGCGCCGCGCCGGCGAAGAACACGAGCATGATCAGCATAAAGCGCCTCTGAGCCATGGATTTCGACAGTCTTTGCTCCATGGTCATGACATCGTAGAGAGGCAGGTTTTTGTCGATAGCCCTGACCTCCTTCCGCAATGCTCCCACGAGCGCGAGCGGGTCTGAGGAAGTCCTGATCGCCACCGCGGACAGGAAAGAAAGACCAGGCTGGTAGATTTCCATGTACGGCTCTTGCTCCGGACCCCAGTTTCTAATATCGCTCACGACCCCGATGATCTCGCGTGGCGCGGTTTCCGATGCCACGGTCAGTCGCCGGCCGATGGGATCTTCATCAGGCCACAGACGCCGAGCCATGGTCTGGTTAATAATCAGAATGGGTGCAGCACCCTCGACATCCTTTTGAGTAAACTGACGCCCGCGGAGCAGCGGAATCCCCATGGCGCGGAAGTAGTCGGCACTGACGGTGAACTCGCCGGCGAGACGGTCGCTGAACTTCATTTCGGCCGGCTTCCCTTCAGCTTCAAAGAGAACCAGAAAATAAGCTGAGGTCTTGCCGAGCGGAAGGTTGCTGGTTGCGGCGGCGCACTCCACGCCGGGCAGTTTCTCCATCCGCTCGAGGAGCCGCTGATAGAAAGCGGCGCGCTGGGAAGGCTGTGGGTATATCGACCGCGGTAAGTCGATGGCCATGCTCAGCACATTTTGTGGGTTGAAACCGGTCCCGGCCTGAACCAGTCGCAAGAGACTCTTGATCAGAAGGCCCGCCCCAACCATCAGAATAAGCGCGAGCGCAATTTCAGCGACGACGAGATGGTGTCGAAGACTGCCGGATCTCGATCCCACTCCTAATGAAATGCCCCCTCTAAAAGCTGCGTTGAGGTTGATTCGAGCCGCATGCAAAGCGGGCGCTAATCCGACCAGGATCCCTGTGAGCATCGAGACTCCCAGTGCGAACCCCAGCACCCATATATCCAAATGAATCTCGGTGAGCCTCGGTATTTCCGTTGGCGCCGCCAAGATGAGAAACCTAAGTCCGTAGCAGGCGACCAGGATCCCCAAAGCGCACCCGGCTGCCGCCAGCAGCAGGCTTTCGATCAACAACTGCCGAACCAGGCGGAATCGGCCTGCACCAAGAGCTGCCCGAATTGCGATTTCTTTCTGTTTTCCCCCCGCGCGCGCCAGCAGCAGGTTGGTGACATTGACGCATCCAATGAGCAACACGAAGCCGACAGCTCCGAACAATACCAGGAGACCTTTTCGAACCGTCTTCACCAGCTGATCCTGGAATGGTACCACTGGCGATGTGGGTGTGATGTATGTGCGTCCCGGGTGCTCCAGCTTTAATGCTTCCACTTTTGCTTCCAAAAATGCGGCCAATTCAGCGCGCGCTTGTTTTAACGACGCGTCCGGGCGGAGGCGGCCTATGACCTGGTATATCGTGGCTCCTCTCAGGACACGCTCCGCGGATCCTGCCACAGGGAGCCAGACATCCGCGCCTTCCGGAAATGCGAATCCTTCCGGCGCCACGCCGATCACTGTGAAGCTTTTCCCATTCAGTGAGACGGCCTGCCCAATGAGGTTCGGATCGGAGCCAAAACGGCGTTGCCAGAGACCGTGACTCACGACCACGACATCATTCCTGCCCGATCGACCTTCCTCGGCAAGGAACATTCTGCCGAGCCCAGGTTGAACGCCGAGTGTGGTGAAAAAATTTATCGAGACCTCCGTCACATCGACCCGCTCGGGCACTCCGGCACAGATGAGGTTAACCCCGCCAACCATCGTGTTATAGAGGGCCAGCTGCTCAAGCGTGTGGATCTGATCTTTCCAGTCCAGGAGATTCTCAGGAGTGAGCCCACTGCCGTTTAAATACACCGGAGCCCCTGGAAGGGCTACCAGCCGTTCCGGGTTCCGGTAAGGAAGGGGTCGAAGGAGAACTCCGTACACGACGCTGAAGATCGCACTGTTTGCGCCGATTCCGAGGGCCAGGGTTAGGACTGCTGCGGCCGTGAATCCCGGGCTGCGGCGCAGCATTCGAATGCCGTAGCCAAGGTCTCGCCCGAGCTCATCGAGCCATCGTATCCCGCGTGTCTCGCGGCACTCTTCTTTGGTTTGTTCGATACCGCCGAAGGTGCGCAGCGCCAAATGGCGTGCGGCCTTCGAACTCATGCCGCGCTTGATGTTTTCCTCGATCTGCATCTCGAGGTGGAAGCGCAGCTCGTCGTCGAGATCGCGCTCCACCCGGTTCTTTCGAAACAACGCGCGCAGCCGAAGCCAGAAAGATCTCCACCACATTGGCATATCCTCCCCGGGTTGGTTCAATCACATTTTCGGTCAAGTCCCAGATCCCGTCGAGCCGGCGGGACCTGCCACACTCATGCCGTTTGCAGAATGCAGGCGACGACGGCGGAGAGCCGGTTCCAATTCTCGGTTTCCGATTCGAGCTGTTTGCGCCCGAGTTTCGTCAGCCGGTAATACTTCGCACGGCGGTTGTTTTCCGAGGCGCCCCATTCGGCTGCGACCCACCCCTGCTGCTCAAGACGATACAAGCACGGATAGAGGGAGCCTTGTTGAACCTGAAGCACATCCTCGGAAAGCTGCTGGATGCGCTGGGAGATGCTCCAGCCGTGCATGGGCCCCGGCAAGAGGGTCTTTAGAATCAGGAGGTCCAGCGTGCCTTGAAGCAAGTCCACATTGGCTTTGCTCATGTATTCTCCTTGACATTCTACAGGTGACTCCAGGGTACTTGAAGGCCTTGTAGATTGTCAAAGGGAAAATGACGAGGCAGCGGAAATCGGATGTCCGGAGTTGGATTCATTGACTGGCAACACGGCAATGCTATTAGCTCGGCTGCGCTGGAAGGAGATGCGGATCATGATGCGGAAAAAGGTGCTGACCAACATTCTTCTGAGCATGAAGACGGGACATGATTCACAATCACCTGTCCTGCAGCGGCATTTTTGGACCTTCTACGGGGCAACGGGCTGGCAACGGGGATTGACGGTTATGTGCCTGATCAAGCGCGTGAGAGCGAGAAGTGGCAAAAATCGAGCGTAAGCCCGATCTAGAAAGGCTGCATCGAGAGCATCTCTTGGGATTACGGAAAATTACGCAGGTCCGGCATCGATCCCCATTCACTGCCCGAACCGTTCCACGCTGATCCCATGGATCGTCTTCTGGTTGCCACAGCACGATTGCACGGATGGCACCTGATCACCGCCGACGAGAAGATCCTCGCCTATCCGCATGTGCGCGCACTTTGGTAAACTCGAGACGTTGAGGGACAATCACCACTGTCCACCAGCCACTTGCATTTGGGTCTTATGGATCGTATGGGGACAGTGGTGACTGTCGAGCGCCGCCCGTCAGGCGGCCGGTCGTTGGCGGACGCCCGGCACCTCATCCGGGTCCTTCTTGACAGCACTGGTCGCAGTTTCCTTTTCCGGAAGCAGGGTTACCTTCACGTAGTTGTCCATGTTGAGATACGTGAGGGCCGCATCCAGGATCATCTTCGCATTGAGGGTCTTGTAGTATTCACCCAGACCAAAAAACTCCCCGAGATCAGTGGGAACTTGATAACGGAGATAGATCTGGGTAAGCAGATAGCCGTTCTGTTTGCTGTTGGTTTCGAACTCCCGAAGCAACGCTTCCCGGACGTCGCTAACCTGTTTCTCGGTTGGGCCGTTCTTCTTCAGATTCTCGATCTCCTGGAACATGGCCTTGATCAGTTCATCCGTGCGCTGCGGGTTGCAGCCGAATCGGATCGAGAAGGTGTACTCCTGGCGCGGGATTATGGTGTAACTCGGAGACGCACTGACGCCGTAGGTTCCACCCAAGTCTTGCCGCATCACCTCAAGCAGCTTTGTTTCCAGGACCATGCCCAGGGCGCGGATCCAGACGCGATGGTCGCGATCGTATTGAAACGGTCCGGTAAACACGATCGCCGACTGGCTCTGCGGTTCGATTCCCTTCTTGACCACCTTCTCAACAACACCTTTCGGCGGTCGGATCCCTACATCCTTCCAAGTTTCATTCCTGTGTAGTGCAGGGAGCGATGCGAGATACTGCTCGACAAACGGCTTCATCACCTGCAGGTCGAAACTCCCGACGAACACGAAGGTGAAGTCGCTGGCATCTGCGAAGCGATCTTTATAGAACGCGAGCGATTTATCGAGGTTCATCTGGTCGATCATATCCGCGGTCATCATGCGTGCCCGCGGGTGGTTCTGCGACAGGGTTGATTGAAGGGTCTCGCTGAAGGCATAACCGGGGCTCGCCTGCTGGTTTGCCAGAATCGCCTTTCCCTGGGCCTGATAAGCGGCGAACGCGTCTCGATCCGTCCGTGGCGCCGTGAAGCGCAGGTAGATGAGCTGGAACATCGTCTCCAGGTCTTTCGGAGAGCAGCTGCCGCTTAGCCCTTCTTCCAATTCGCCTATCAGAGCGCCGGCCGTCGCGATCTTTCCGGTGAGTATTTTTCGGAGATCGATCGCATTGAACTTTCCCAGCCCCGAGACGGACATCGCTGCGGTGGCGGTGCTCGCCGCAATGAAATCCTCGTCGCTTGCAAGCGAGGTTCCCCCGGGACTGGTGGCGCGGAACACGATTTCGTCCTGTTTGTAGTCTGTCGGTTTGAGCACGACCTTGATGCCGTTGGAGAGATCCCACTCTGTGATGCCGAACGCTGCCTTGTCGGTAGTCTTCGCGATTTTCCCAGGCTCTGGCACCTTGTCGAGCAGCACCGCGCTGGCGACCGTGTCCACATAGGCAGTAATTTCCTTCGCTCCAGCGGCCTTGACCACGGCTGCAAGATTCGCCGCATCCGGCACCGCGACCCCCGCCTTTTCGGGAGCGCTGACCATCACGACCCGGCTCTGGTCGCTGGTCCACTCCTTTCCGACTTTGTTGACCTCATCGAGCGTGATCTCAGGGAGGAACCGTTGATGGAGCGCATACTCGAGTTCGGGCCCGGGTAACGTTTCCTTATCCGTAAAGTTCCTTACGAGTTCGTCGGCAAGGGCCGCCGAAAGGTGTTTGTCCTTCTCGGCAAGATTGCGTTCGTAGAATCGAATCCGTTCAATCTTCTGGCGCTCGAGCTCCGTGGGAGTAAAACCGAACCGAGCAACTCTGGCCGCCTCGATCAAAAGCGCATCCAGCGCGCGGTCGATGCCGCCTTCCTTCGGGAGCGCCGACAGCACCGCCGCTTCCTTCGTCCGGACAAAAATCGATCGGCCCGCACCAGCTGAGACGAACGGAGCGTCCGGCTTCTGGGTCATGTCGGACAGACGGCGGCTGAGCATGCCGGCGGCAAGCCAATTCACGGTCTTCTGCCGATAAACGCCCACGCTGCCCTGCTCCATGAGCGGCAGCTTGTTGTATACGGAGAGCTGCGTCATCGTGGCTTCTTTGTCCGTGGCGATGGCGTAGAGTGTGTCGGGGTGGTCGGGTACGTTATACGACGGCCGCAACCTCGGGGCTTTCGACGCCGGAATCGATGCGAAATGCTGCTTGATGAGGCCCTCAACGGCGGCCTTGTCGAAGTCGCCCACGGCAACGACCGCCATCAGGTCCGGCCGGTACCAGTCCTTATAGAACCGCTTGAGCACATCGTGTTTAAACGTTTCGATGCTCTCCTTCGTCCCGATCGGCAGGCGATCGGCATAGCGGGCGCCCTTAAACAGGATGGGAAACTGCTTATCCCTCATCCGGCCAGACGCTCCGCGTCCTAAGCGCCATTCTTCAATGACAACGCCGCGTTCCTTGTCGATTTCGGCTGGATCGAATGTGAGATTGTGCGCCCAGTCCTCGAGGATCAGAAACGCCTTGTCCATTACCTCGGGCTTGTCGGTCGGGATCGTAAGCATGTACACCGTCTCGTCGAAGCTGGTGTAAGCGTTCACTTCGGGACCCCACCGCATTCCAATCGACTCCATAAACTTGATGATCTCCTGCTTGGGAAAATGCGTCGTGCCCTTAAAGGCCGTATGCTCGAGCATATGCGCCAGGCCGATCTGGTCTTTGTCCTCGAGCACCGACCCGGCGTTCACCACGAGGCGCAATTCCGCTCTTTTTTCGGGCAACTTGTTCGCCCGGATGTAATAGCGGAGAC
>Ga0187878_1004264_pt1 | contig 11208 bp, 10 predicted proteins | sample June2016WEW_17_1_FD_132979 | JGI IMG/M metagenome (GOLD analysis project Ga0187878, IMG submission 132979) | Peatland microbial communities from SPRUCE experiment site at the Marcell Experimental Forest, Minnesota, USA - June2016WEW_17_150 | ecosystem: Environmental > Terrestrial > Soil >...
GCAGCCTCTCCTACAAGGCTCGAACTCAATACCAAATCGAAAAAGATCAAGAATTACGAGATAAACTCAGAACATCATAAAAGTTATGCGCGCCTTTTATCCCTGTATGTTGTCTTCTGTAACCGTGTCGGGTATGAGGACGGCGTTAATTTCTGGGGCGGTTCCGAAATTGTTGATCCTTTCGGGACAGTTACAGCAGTTGGAAAATTTTTCGATGAGGACCTTATTTATGCCGATATTGATCTCAATAAAGTAAAACGTGCGCGTTTTCAGGCAAGGCATTTCCTTGATGAAGATGTGAACTTACTCAAAAATGAAGTAAAGCTGCTGAATGACGAATTGTCTAAATTATAGATCATTAACATTTACAGATTAAAACGCAGGGCTTGCTCCCCGCCGAGGAATTTAAAGAAACGTTCGCTTGTTATAGACTGTTCATTCTTTAAGAATATATACGATGAATATCAATAAAACAAATCTTCCTTCCGAGATCTTAACCATAGGCCACTCTACACGAAGTATAGAAGATTTTATCAACGTACTAAAATCATTCAATGTTGAATTGATCGCAGACGTTCGCAGCTTTCCCGGTTCAAAAAGATTTCCACATTTCAATAAGGAATCACTCTTTCTATCACTCAAAGAACATTCGATTGAATATATTCATATACCTGAACTTGGCGGACGAAGAAGTGTAAAGAAAGATTCTAAAAATACCGCGTGGAAAAGCAAATCATTCAGGGGGTATGCAGATTATATGGAAACAGAGCAGTTCGCTGAAGGTATCGAAATTTTGATCGATAATGCCCTAAGGAAAAGGACTTCTATAATGTGTGCAGAAGCTCTCTGGTGGCGCTGCCACCGTTCGATGATATCGGATTATCTCAAATCCATTGGAATTAATGTAAATCATATTTTAGATATCTCGAAGAACGAAGAACATTTATATACATCTCCTGCAAAAATAGCGGATGGAATGTTAACTTATCATTAATGCATAATACATTCCCGAACAAATTTTATAACAGCTGCGCTATTTCAGTATTTTTTTTAGAAATTTTCCAGTAAAAGAATTCTTCTTTTTAGCAATATCTTCCGGTGTGCCGGTAGCTACTACATAACCCCCTTTATCACCGCTTTCGGGTCCCAGGTCGATTATGTAGTCCGCGCACTTAATCACTTCTAGGTTATGCTCGACCACTATTATCGAATTACCTTTATCTATCAGTTCCTTGAAGCTCTTCAGAAGTTTTGCAATATCGTGCAGATGAAGTCCTGTGGTGGGTTCGTCGAAGATGAACAGCGTCTTTTCCCCGGGATTCTGGAATGAAAGATGATAAGAAAGCTTTATCCTCTGTGCTTCTCCGCCCGAAAGTGTGGTAGCAGATTGCCCCAATCTCAGATATCCAAGCCCTACATCATCTAATATCTTCAGCTTCGACGTTATCTTTGGAAATTCCTTGAAAAATGTTAATGCTTCAGTAACGCTCAATGACAGCACATCGCTTATATTCTTCCTGTTATATTTTATATCCAGTATTTCATCCTTATACCTTTTTCCTTTACAGATATCACACTCCAGGTATATATCAGCCATAAATTGCATAGCTATCTTTATTACACCCGAGCCTTCGCATGTTTCACATCTTCCGCCGGGTATATTGAACGAAAAATTCCCGGGTGTGAAACCTCTTATCTTTGCCGATGGAAGCGAACCGTAAAGTTCCCTGACCAGGTCGAAGATCTTTAGATAAGTCACGGGATTCGACCTCGGAGACCTGCCGATGGGGGTTTGGTCTACCAATTCCACATTGTGTATCTGCTGGTAACCTTTGATCTCCGAGAAAGCTCCTATTTTCTCACTGTAAACACCATCAAGCCGTTTCTTCAGCGCACCATACAGTATATCGCTTATCAGTGTCGACTTTCCCGAACCGCTTACACCCGTAATGCATACAAATACTCCGAGCGGTATCTCGACATCAATATTCTTAAGATTATTTTCCGAGGCTCCCTTGAGTATGAGCCAATTATTTTTTACACTTCTTCTCCTTGAGGGAACATCTATTTTCAGTTTAGATGATAAATATTTGCCCGTATAGGAATCCGGGACCTTCACGATTCCTTTCAAATCACCTGAATAGATCACCTCACCTCCATACTCACCTGCATCGGGTCCCATGTCTATGATGTAATCGCTCGATCTGATCATCTCGGGATCATGTTCCACTACGATGACCGTGTTTCCGATATCTCTTAATGATTTCAGTATTCTTATCAGTCTGTCATTATCCCTGGGATGTAAGCCAATGCTGGGTTCATCGAGAACATATATCGAACCAACGAGTGATGAACCGAGTGATGTAGCAAGGTTGATCCTTTGTGCCTCACCTCCTGAAAGCGTGCTGGTAAGACGGTTCAACGTTAAGTAACCCAACCCTACTTCATACAGATACGTCAAGCGGCTCTTAATCTCGTCCAGAATTCTGCCGGCAACCTTCTGCTCATAAGCAGGCAGCTTGATATCCTTAAAGAATAAATAAAGCTCCTCGATATTGCTTCTTACAATATTATCTATTGTCTTACCGTGGAACTTCACGTATAATGCTTCTTTCCGAAGACGGGAGCCGTTGCATTCCGAGCATGTTGTGTAAGCACGGTAACGACTTAACAGAACGCGGTAGTGTATCTTATATGCTGCCTCTCGTTCCACCATCCTGAAGAACTTGTTTATACCGATATACTCACCTGCACCTTTATACACAAGGTCGATCTCTTCTTTGGTCAGATCTTTGAAGGGAATATGGATCCTGATGTCATATTTTTTTGATGCTGCTATCAGGTCACTGAGATGTCTGCTGTGCTTCGGAGTAGAGAACGGATGTATCGCATTCATGAAGATGGATTTTGATTTGTCCGGCACGATCAGGTCAGGATCAAGGTCTATTGTCTCACCAAATCCCTGACACCTGGGGCATGCCCCTATCGGGTTATTGAATGAAAAAAATACCGGCTCGGGTACCTCGAACCTTATGCCGTCACGCTCAAAATGCAGGTTGAACTTGTATTCCTGAAGATTTTTCTTTGTTCTCTCATTGCCATTGTTCTCATCCAGCAGGATCGAAAGATATCCGTCACCTTCGGCATAAGCTTGTTCAAGCGAATCCGTAACACGCTGAAGAGTTTCATTGTCATCGTGCTTGTAAATTAGCCTGTCGACAATGACTTTCGCATTTGCGAGCTTGATATTTTTGGGTTCAATTTTCTGGTTAAGATCAATTATCTCATTTTCCTCATATATCCTGAAAAAGCCTTTTTGCTTGAGCGTATCCAGTTCCTGTTTGGATGTTTTGGATTTATGCGGCTGAAGTGGAAAAGTTATGTACAATTTTGAACCGTCCCCGTTGTGTGAGTCCAGTCCTGATAAAAATTTCAGTATATCCTCTATTGTATTCCTTGTAACCTCTTTGCCGGAAACTGGGCTGTATGTTTTTCCTGCTCTTGCAAAAAGGAGCCGGAGATAATCATATATTTCAGTAGAGGTTCCAACCGTACTGCGGGGATTCCTTGCAGCTGATTTTATCTCAATTGCCATCGAAGGGGCAAGTCCCGTAATGGAATCGACATCGGGTTTATCTATTCTCTCAAGGAATTGCCTGGCATAAGATGAAAGGCTCTCTATATAACGCCTTTGACCTTCGGCGTATATAGTATCGAATACCAGGGAACTTTTACCCGAGCCGCTCAATCCTGTTACTACAACCAGTTTATTGTGCGGGATCTCTACATCGATGTTCTTCAGGTTATTGACCTTCGCCCCCTTGATAACAATAGCATTGCTCCGGTTCGGCTTATTATTCTCAATATTTGTTTTACCGTTCGATTTCACTTTTACTGAATCTCAAACCTATAATATCATCATTTCTGGAGTTAATTAAAATGAAGAAAATATAGTGCAGTTGTAATTGTTCAGGCTCTGGATGTCTTATTCTCCAGAACTTTTATAAGAAAACATCTATTTAGTTGACCTTTATTCAAGGCTCAAGAGGGAATAAACAACTTCCGAATTTTCATATATTCAGAGATAATTAGCAGTCCTTAGCGATTTACTCAACTTTCAGTATTCAATAAGATATTAATTGTATCTTAACACCAAACAGCAAATTAGAGGCTTAGAGTGATTGCCCCTTTGTTTTTCTGACGCTTTTTTGGAAACTGTGTGGGCGTCAGTTAGGTTACACATATTAGCATAACAGGTTGATTTTTAGATAAATTTGCTTATATTTGGGTTTACTGTCTTGATTATCTTTCTATTTAAGAATATATTTGTTGACATATAAAGATTTTATAAATGACAAATAGAGAATCAAAAACATACGAAACGATATTCATCCTTGATGCTATGCTTGATGATGATAATATCGAATCTATCATCAATAAATTTTCAACTTTTTTAAACAAAAACGACTGTAGTATCGTTAAAGTCGATAAATGGGGAAGAAAAAAGTTCGCTTACCCCATTAAGAAAAAATATACAGGTTATTACGTTTCTATAGATTTTACAACATTAACTAATACTATTGTTACCAAACTGGACAGGGCGTATCACCTTGATGAGAACGTTCTGAGGTTTTTAACGGTCAATTTCGATAAGAAGACTTTAGCGGAAAGAAAAGCTTATTTCGATAAAAAAGAGATGGACCTGGCTAACATTACGAAAGAACGTGAAGCTGCGGAAGCAAAAACAGAAGTGCCTGAACTTGAAACAGAAAATCCTGAGAAACAAGTTTGATTTTATTTCATAATTCTCATTATTAACAGTAAACATTTGGAGGTAAATAATGGCTGACTTAAAGATGCCCGAACTCAATTCAGTAATTATAGCAGGGAATTTAACGAAAGATCCTATTTTCAGGCAGACAACTAACGGAACTCCCGTAGTCAATTTTTCGATCGCCAGCAACAGAAGGTACAGAGACAGCAAAGATGACTGGCAGGAAGACGTCTGTTATGTTGGTATTGTTGCGTGGAACAAGCTCGCCGAAAGCTGCAGGGACAAGCTGAAAAAAGGTAACGCAGTTCTGGTTGAAGGCGAATTGCAAAGCAGAACGTTCAAAACCGAAAAAGGTGACAGTAAAACCATCGTCGAGATAAAAGCCAGGAGGATCCAGTTTTTAAACAAAAAATTAAATGCATCTGAAGAACATACAGGTGAAGAACATGAAGTGGCTCCGACAACATTTGAAGACGATACATTTGAAAAGCATCTTTCTCCTGAAGATACCGCTCTTCTTGAAGGTAGCTCCAATTAAGAATAATTTTTCAATCAATATTAATTAATTTTGAAGTAGAGCAAGTTGCTTAACTGCTCTACTTTTATTATTTTTAAAATATGAAAGTAATACTTAAACAGGATTATGAAACTCTGGGAAAAATAGGCGATAGTGTCAATGTTAAAGACGGTTATGCGATGAACTACCTGATTCCCAACAATATCGCCATGAGGGCAACCGAAAGCAACCTGAAAGTTCTCGCGGAGATCAAAAAGAACCGGGAACTGAAGCTGAAAAAGGATACCGCAGATGCAGAAAAATTTGCCGGCGATCTCGGTAATCTGACTCTCGAGATAAAGGCAAAAGCGGGCGATGATGACAGAATTTACGGATCTGTAAACGCCCAGATAATTTCCGAAGCCCTCAATGAAAAGGGTTATAAAATAGATAAAAAACAAATAGAACTGGAAGAACCGATCAAACAGATTGGAATCTTTCCGGTAAATATAAAGTTAACAAGCAGTGTCAAAGCTTCCTTAAAAGTATGGATAGTTAAGGAACAGCACAAAGAAGGAGTTTGACTAAATGGAAAAAACAGCACAAGTTCTTAAAAGCGCTGTTATCAGATTCGCAGGCGATTCGGGGGATGGAATGCAGCTTACAGGTACACAATTTACCCAGACTGCAGCAGAGCTTGGAAATGACCTGAGCACTCTTCCGGATTATCCAGCCGAGATCAGGGCTCCTGCCGGAACACTATTCGGAGTAAGCGGATTCCAGATACAATTCAGCAGCACAGACATTCATTCGCCGGGTGACGAACCCGACGTTCTGGTTGCTATGAATCCTGCTGCACTCAAAGTAAACCTTAAAGACCTGAAGAAGGGCGGAATGATTATTGCAAACGTAGATTCATTCAACAAAAAGAATCTCGAGCTTGCCAAATTTGAGACCAATCCCCTTGAGGATGGAACACTTGACGGATACAGGGTTTATGATGTTCCCATTACAAAGTCTACTACATTAGCACTTCAGGACAGCGGTTTGAACATGAAGGAAATTACCCGTTGCAAGAATTTCTTTGCACTTGGCATCATGTACTGGATGTTTAACAGAACAATGGACCAAACCATCGACTGGATCACCAAAAGATTTAAGAACAATCCCCAGCTTAGAGATGCAAATATTAAAGCTATGAAAGCCGGTTATAATTTCGGCGATACAGCCGAGATATTTACATCAAGGTTCGAGGTCAAGCCCGCCAAGCTTGAAAAAGGTACTTACAGAAACATCAACGGTAATGAAGCGGCAGCGCTCGGCATAATAGCGGCTTCACAAAAGAGCGGGCTTCCGTTATTTCTCGGTTCATATCCCATTACTCCGGCAAGCGAGATACTGCATGAACTTTCTAAATATAAGAACTATAACGTCAGGACCTTCCAGGCAGAAGACGAGATAGCCGGAATATGTGCTGCGATAGGCGCATCTTTCGGTGGAGCTTTAGGTCTAACAACCACAAGCGGTCCCGGCCTGGCACTGAAGACCGAAGCCATCGGTCTTGCTGTGATGGTTGAGCTTCCGCTCGTTATTGCCAATATACAGCGCGGAGGACCCAGCACAGGTCTGCCCACAAAAATGGAGCAGGCGGATCTGCTTCAGTCTGTCATGGGACGAAACGGTGAATGTCCCGTTCCGGTCGTAGCGGCGTGCACCCCGTCTGATTGTTTCTATATGATATACGAAGCAGCACGCATTGCAATAAAATATATGACTCCTGTGATCTTCCTCTCCGACGGATATCTTGCAAACGGTTCCGAACCATGGAAAGTCCCGCATGCTGGTGAGCTTGCGGAAATCCCGGTCAAGTTCAGAACAGATCCGGAAGGATTTATGCCTTACTTGAGAGATGAAAACCTTTCACGTCCGTGGGCTATTCCCGGGACACCGGGGCTGGAGCACAGGATAGGCGGCCTTGAAAAAGAAAATATTACAGGAAATGTCTGCTACATTCCCGAAAACCACGAATTGATGGTCAAATTGCGGGACCAGAAAGTGAAGAACGTAGCGAACGATATACCACCTGCAGCAGTTGACGGACCGCAGGAAGGTGAACTCCTTGTGGTCGGCTGGGGAAGCACATACGGCTCCATTACAGCAGCAAGAGAAAACCTGCAGTCAAAGGGATATAATTTCTCCCAGCTTCATCTAAGATATTTGAATCCATTCCCGAAAAACCTTGGAGAAGTTTTGAAAAGATTCAAACACATTCTCGTTGCAGAGATGAACCTGGGACAGCTTGCAAAATTGCTGAGAATGGAATATCTCATCGACTGTCTCCAGCTTAATAAAGTGCAGGGGCTGCCATTCAAAGCTTACGAAATAGAAAAGAAAGTTTTAGAAATCTTAACAGGCAAAAAATAACAATGTCTCCAGAAGAAAACAAAAATATTTCAGAGATCAACAAAGTACTTTCAGCTAAAGATTTTTCTTCAGACCAGGACGTACGATGGTGTCCGGGCTGCGGTGATTATTCCATATTGGCGCAGGTCCAAAGGGTAATGCCTTCGCTGAATATACCCAGGGAAAAAATAGTGTTTGTAGCCGGTATCGGATGTTCAAGCAGATTCCCCTATTACATGAACACTTACGGCTTCCACGGGATACACGGCAGGGCAACCGCGATTGCTTCCGGCTTAAAAATGGCGCGTCCCGACCTTTCGGTCTGGATTGCTACCGGTGACGGCGACCTGCTCAGCATTGGGGGCAATCATTATATGCACCTGATGAGAAGGAACGTGGACGTGAACATTTTATTGTTCAATAATAAGATATACGGTCTTACTAAAGGACAATATTCCCCCACATCCGAGCACGGCAAGATCACGAAATCCACGCCGATGGGAGCTATCGATCACCCGGTATATCCAGTTTCACTTTCACTAGGGGCAAACGGCACATTTGTTGCAAGAACGATAGACCGCGAACCGAAACACATGCAGGAAATTATTCTACGGGGAAGCCGTCACAAGGGTACGTCTTTTATCGAAATATATCAGAACTGCAATATTTTCAATGACGGCGCATATGACAATCTAACCGAAAAGGATACAAAAGCAGATAATGTTCTCGTACTTGAACACGGAAAACCGCTCGTATTCGGTAAAGAAAATGACAAAGGTATTAAGCTTGACGGGTTCAAACCGATAGTCATTTCACTTAATGACGGGAAATATTCCATCAATGACGTACTGGTCCATGATGAAAAATCAAGAGAGCTAGCGTTCATATTGTCCGAGCTGACCGAATACAAAGGCTTCCCGACACCGATAGGGGTATTTCTGGATATAGAAAGATCCACCTATGAAACCGAAATGGCACAGCAAATAGAAACCTCAATTGCAAAGAACGGCAAAGGCGACCTGGAAAAATTGCTGTATAGCGGTAATACCTGGAATATTAATTAAAAATTTTATCTTACTTATACAAAAGGATTGCTTGTGAAAGCAATCCTTTTTTTTTATATAATATTAAATTTTCTTTTTAGCTTCGCGAGGTTTTTAGTCTTCCCTTCAAAAAAATTCTATCAGCAACTAGATACAGAGCGAATATCAATAAAAAAGATAATAGTATACTCAGAGTTTTAGGTGTGGCGGAAAGTCCGAGATAATTCAAAATACCCATAGAGAATGATTTTATGTAACCGACAAACTGCTGGACATAATTAGATGACGTTTCGATGGTCGGCTGAATCCTTACGCTTGTTGTTTCTATTTTCGAATTAACTTCCCCGCCTGAAAGATAACCGATGATAATTGTAACAAAAAGTGTAAGTGAAATAAATGTGCCGATAATATATTTTGCTATCCTATCCCTCTTAAGCTCTTCTATAGCGGTCTTATTTTCTGCAGCCACTCTTTCCATCAGAACGCTCGTAAAATTTGCAGATGTAATGTAGACGGAAGACCTGCGAAGTGCATTATCAATATATTCTTCTATTTTCTTGCTGTTATCCGGCATTTTTTATACAATGTGTTAAAATTTGTTTAAAATGCGTAAATAAATTCCATAAGGCTTTCCTGAGAATAAACCTCTGTTATAATTTCTTTCAGCTTTTCTTTAGCCCTGAAGATTCTGTTCTTTACAGTACCCAGGGGTAATCCAAGGGTTTCGGATATCTCATCATGCGAAAGATCGTTAATATAAAATAGTGTAAGAATAACCGAATATTTTTCAGGCAGCTTACCGAGATATTCGTTAATCAATTCCCTTATCTCAATGTCCATAGCTCTTTTATCCGTACGATAAATATCACATGCTCCGTACCTGTTCCTGTCGATTTTCATTTCGTTAAATGAAATATCATCTTTCCCGCTGTCACCGGAAACATCGTCCATTCTTATCAGGTTATAAGTTTTCGTTTTAAGCTTTTTATAATTATCGAGTGCGGTATTGTAAACTATCCGGTAAAAATATGTCGAAAACTTCGAACGCTCTTCGAACTGACCCTCGATGATCGCTCTGAAAGCTTTGATGAATGCTTCCTGCAATGAGTCTTCTGCTTCCTCCCTGTTCTTAAGTATTCTCATTGTCAGGGTCATAGCTTTATCCTTATATTTTTCGACGATCTGTTCAAATACATTAAATTCACCATTTTTTATTTTCCTGATTATATTCAGCTCAAGGTCATACATGCATGATTCGATTTTTTTTATGGGTGCCGGATGCCTATTTTCACTAAATATAAACAAAAAACTTATTACTAAAATTATATTAAGAACACTTACCTGCTCGTCAGGCTAATTTTACCGTTCGTCACATCTATTTTCATCACTGGTTCGGGATTTACTATATAACCCTTAAATGACTTCTTTTCAGCCTGTACATTAGTAAACTGGAGATTTTCATTAGTGATCTTTCCGTTGGTAACATCCGCATCGACCGTATCGGTGAATGACTTGCTTAAGCCAAGCTTAACACTTCCGTTCACTACCGAGATGTTCATTCCCCTGGTTGAATCAAGGCTTCCCTCAAGAGTACCGTTTGTAATATCAACTGTCCCTTTACCGCTAAAGCGTTCAGCTTTCACATTGCCGTTTGTCACATCTAATTCAGCTGTGCTGCTGAAACCGGTCATGTTTATATCTCCATTAGTATTGTCAATTGAAATATCCATATTCGGAGGAACAATTAGCTCGTAATTAATTCGTACCGCGGATAGTGAAAAACTGATGAAGTTTTTTCCTTTATGGATTTCGCTGGAGATATTTATACGGTCCCCCGATGTATCGATGTTTATTTCGATATAATCGAGCGGTTTATCAAGGTCATTTTTTCTTACCCTATCTATCTTAATTGCTTTCACAACCAAAACGCGGGCTGAATCACTCTTTACCAGACTTATATTACCGTTCGAATTCTCAAGAGATACTTTGGTCTTTCCTGTTGTATTAACCTGGTACTCTACCGTATCTTTTTTTTCATATTTCTTCATAAACGCACTGCATCCCGGTAAAACAAGAGATAAAATTATGAATACCATTATGGATAAAACTATTTTCGATTTCATTATACTACCCCTTTCAATTCTGTTTAGGTGTAGTGTCCTGGACAGTGGAGGTAATTGAATTTCCATTCATTTTCCTCTTTACGATGAGGTAATATAACAGAAATCCCGCACCTCCTGCAAGAAGCAATACTGCTATCGTTATATCGTCTTCCATATCGTACACATTTTCAAGAATCTTAGCAATTAAGAAGCCAGCCCCAAGGAAAGCAAGAAGAATACCCCATTTCAGAGTCCTGTAAGGCGAGTAAGTCCTTTTGCTGCTATCGGTGAAATAAGCTTTCAACTCTTCTGCAGATAGCCCTTTCTCTATTAATCTCATCCTCTCCTTATGCTTGCTTTGAATAGCCCAGAATATTAATATGCCCGGTA
>Ga0187878_1004266_pt1 | contig 11201 bp, 5 predicted proteins | sample June2016WEW_17_1_FD_132979 | JGI IMG/M metagenome (GOLD analysis project Ga0187878, IMG submission 132979) | Peatland microbial communities from SPRUCE experiment site at the Marcell Experimental Forest, Minnesota, USA - June2016WEW_17_150 | ecosystem: Environmental > Terrestrial > Soil >...
CCGGCTCCAGGAAGTGTGTTTTCAATTCTAACCGGAATTTCCGATTTGAGCTTTGCCTTCCGCTAAGAACATACGCCAGCCCCCCTGTCAAGTCAAAGTCAGAGCGTCATGCCCTCTTTGGGGTGGCATCGCGGCTCGCTTTGACTGTTCCGGTGACTTGTCTGGTCCGTTTCCCGCCTCCGCTCTGTCCCGCAGCAGACATCTGTCCCTCTGGTTCACTCCCATGCGCTGGATTCCCCTCTCTGCCGGTTCCCTAGCCGTCTGGCAGCGGCCCGGACACGGAGTGCGCGTTGCCACGTATGCGACTTGACCATTGAGGCAACCAGGCTCACAATCGGATCGCACCCATCCCCACGAACGGGATGTGGGCGCCAGCCGCGCTCTCGATTCCGAGGTGCGATCATGCGTACCTACCTGGCGTTTGCTGCTTTGGTTTCGGTGTGCTGCACGGGCCTAGCTCAGCAGCCGCCCTGCACAGTTCCAGTCACCGTCATTGCTCCTGATTTGTCTCCTCTTCCTCAAGGTGACGCTCAGACGATGGCCAGTGAGTGGCAGCGGAATCTCGGTGCGAAGAAATACGAGCTATCCGATGGAACCTGGGACCTGACGCGGCAATACCTGGACTTCTACGAGGGGCTCAGCAGCAAGTTTCCCTGGTATTTTCAGCCAGGGCCGGTCGGGGGCGCCTCGCCGAGATCGGGAATTGTCACGGGCCTGACCGCCGAGGCGTTCCTAGCCCATGACAAGAAGGGTCCCATACGTATCCAGTCTGCCATGATTGACCGCGGCCCTCGACGCATCGTCTTTGTGGTGGAGAATGGGAAGGACATCAACCCGGCGGGTCGGAGGATTGAAGCCGCGGTGATCACGCATATTCTCTCCAAGGCTAGGCCGGAAGATTCTTTTGCTCTCCTCACCGCTCGTGGGCCGCGCGTGGAGTTTCGTTTCGGCTCGACCCGGGAAGCAATCCGAACGGCTGCACAACAGCTCGAGCGCCCACCTCAAGGCAAGTCCGGCAAGGGGGGCGTGCTCGATGCCCTGCTGGAGGCCACCACTTGGCTCCAACCATCACAGCCGGGGGATTCCATTTTCCTCATGACGCTGCACCTCGAAGACAAGCACCGCGCTAGCTTCTCCAAGGTGAGGGCCGCCGTGGCCGCCGGGCGTATCCGTGTCTTTGGCTTCCAGTTGGGGGAGCAAGTAATCCAGATCACCGACGCAATTAACACCGCCGCCGAGTCCTTGGAGATGCAGGTATTCGGGCAGTACTCGATCCTAAACCAAGCTTTGCTACTCAGCCGCGATAGCGGAGGCGACGCTACACTTGAGAATACCCAGGACAAGAAGCAATACATACTCACCGGCGACCGCCTGAGGCTACTACAGGGTACCGGTGAGGCCATGTACATGGAAGCGACCGACGTCTACCTGCTACAACTCGATCGCAGTGGGCCGGACGTGGTCCTTCGGCTGTCCCTGCCGCTCCTGAGCCACCTCCCCTGGGCCTGGATGAGATACCCGATGTATATGACGCCGTGCTCGAGCCCAGCCACCCCGACGCCTGCGCAGGCTGAGACAACAAAGTGACACGCTGGGCTGAGTCGACTCTCAAGAGCTGACAGCCGGAGCGCCCCGCACATTTTTCTCTTGACTTTTGATGACAAGTGTGCTAGACTACTGTTTTCAATAAAAGGTGCCCGGCATGCTTAGGCCAGAGGCGGAGTGGCAGTCAATGAGAGCGGAAACAGGGCAGGCGATACTCTGGAGCGCTGAAAATGCCCCGCAATTCCCGATGCGCCTATAAATACGGACATGCGAAAGCGAAGCTGGTATGTGCTAGAAAATGAGCCAGTTACGTTTTCCACAGACGGACCGAAGCTGGTATGTTATTGAAAACAAATAAGGGCTGTTTTCACGAAGCGAAGCTGGTATGTCCCCTTTTTTCTATCACATACCAGCTTTGGCAGAAAGCGAAGCTGAACTGAAGAGTGAAAATGGACGATTATCGCCTGTCGGTTGGCTATGTAGATAGCTTAGGCTTAGGTTCTCAGGAGCCTTCCCTGGCAGGACGCAGAGGCCGCCTTTAGACGGGCCCGGGCGTTTTCGCAGGGCTCCTTGTGAGGAGTCAATTCTGAGTGAGGGGTAGCGATGAAGGATGGGTTGATGCGTGCCGCCGAGTCCAAACACAGACGCGGAGGATCGGCCGCGCTCGCGTACCACCTGCCTTGCCCAGCAGCGCCCGGACCACGAACCCTGGCCTTTCCCTTGACCCCGGCCGTCGCGCGCCCCGGCAAAGGTCCGTCAGACGACCGGCAGATAGACGAGGCGTGTCTTGTTGTCAATGCGAAAACGGCAGGAACAGAGCTTCGACCCGCAGATCACTGGCTCTGCCCCAAAATACTGCGAGGAGGTAATCAGTCCCAGGGTGCCGCACCTCGGGCAGGCGAGGATGGCGAAGAAAATGGACTCGACTGCCGAGCGCAAGGACTCGGCCTCGGCGAGCAGGATGATGTCCCCGGGGTGCATCGTGCCGAGCGCGAACTCATCAAGGTGATGCAGCCGCGCAGGCTGTAATGTCACGCGCTCCGGCGGTTTCCCAGGACCTCGCTCCCGCCGTGGGCGTCTCAGCCGGCCCCGGCTACGTTTCCGTTTCCTGCGATCCTGCGTCATCCCTATTGGTCCTTTTCCAGCGCCCTCGCCCCTCGCGCGTTCACCGTGAACTGGCTTTGTGGATCGGCAACCTCGAATCTCGCCTCTGGTCCCCTCTCGCCAGAGCGTCCCTTGCCTTGGCCGACGCTGTAGCCAGCCCCAGTGAAGGTACGGGTGCTTTCCCGAAATGGAACTGCCTTCCCGGAATGGGCCAGCACCACGTCGTCACAGACTAACCGGCGGATTCCTCACCCATAGCCGCCACAGCAAGTATCGGCAAAATCCGTCCCCTTCTTGAGACCTCGCTGCGCCAGCATGCTTCACGCCTCTGCTGGGCTGCGCAGAATATGAGAAGAGATCAAGCGTCTGAACGGTCAGGTCCGTTCCGCGATAACAATGCAGGACTGCTAACGTCTCAGGAAAAGGGCTCATTCCAGTGACCTGACATTGGGAGAGAACCCTATAGCACAGGCAAATCCACGGCCTTTCCCGTTTTGGAACTGAGCATGTTGGCCCGCGCGGCGGCAGAAGCCTCCACAGGCGGCACGGATTCGTCCTGGCGCTCGATCCAGTGAGCGTCGTCTTGTGTGTCGCGGCGCGGAGAGGGAGCGCACGCGCCCGCTCCAAACGCTGGGAGTCGGGAGGCGCAGGGGGCCAAGGATTCTCGCTAACCTTCTGTCACTTCAAGAGTTGGTCGTCTCGATTTCTCGTGAACCACCCACCAGTTTCTTCCCTGGGCGAACCCTGAAGCCCGCAGGCGAACGAAGAAACGACTCCGGGCAAACATCAGGGCCAGACGGCTTGCCGCTAGTTTATCCTGCGGTACGTTACCGTTGCGGCATGGCACGCCGCTTGCATCTTGCCAGGAACGCGACGCGGTCCCTTTAGCGAAGTTGCTGAGAACGTGACGTGAAGTCTCAGGGCTTGACGTCGGCGCGGAAGTGTCGACGGGAAGCAGCAACGGGCGAACCAGGGCCGCTGGCGCGCCGCGGCTGCAGGGCTAGGCCAGGCAGGTTGGTCAGGCCCGCGCCCTCGCAGCCCCGCGAGGTGTCGGATGGCGACGCAAGCCGTAACACCGGGCAACCCGTTTCGGGGCACGCTCCCCTTCCTTCCTCCGCGAGATTGGGCGGGGCGCGTCGCGCCGCGAGGTGTCCGGCTTGTCCCGGCACCCCGAGCTGAGGCCGCGCGGAAAAAAGCCGAGCGCGATCAGTTGGTGGTAAAGCTCCTCCCTCTGGTCAAGCGCATCGCCCTGCAAGTGCGCGGGCGTTTGCCCCTCCACGTGGAGATGGATGATCTGGTAAGCACGGGGGTGCTGGGCTTGGTCGATGCGGTTCACAAGTATGACGTCCGCAAACAAGTGAAGCTCGAGAGCTACGCCCGATACCGGATTCGGGGCGCTATCCTGGACGGATTGCGGGGCCTGGACAGCGCCTCGCGCGACATGCGGAAGAAGGATAAGAAGGCAGAGACGCTGTACCGCGCCCTGGAGGCGAAGCTGCGTCGCCCCCCGAACGATGAAGAGATGGCGGGCGCGCTGGGGGTGAGCCTGGCGAAGTGGTTTCGCGCGGTCCGCGAGCTCCAGACGGTAGGCATGGACTGGCTGCGGCCGATGGGGTCGGTGGGAGTGAAAGAATCGCGGTCCAGCAGCGAAGAAATGCTGGTGGCCGACAACCAGGACCATCAATTCCAATCGTGCTATCGCCGGGAACAACGAGGGATTCTGCAGCGCTCCCTGGGGCGCATTCCCGAACGCGAGCGCCAGGTGGTGCAACTCTACTACGACCAGGAACTCACCATGAAAGAGATCGGGGAGAAGCTGGGGATCGACGAATCACGCGTGTCGCAGCTTCACTCCGCCGCGCTGGCCCGCCTCCGCCTGCGCGTCAAAGAAATCGTCAGCCACCCTCAATCCTGCGCCCCTCGATTCGCCTGGTAGTCCTGGGGCAACGCCCACCACAAGTCCGAGCCCCACACCCCGTCGGCTAGTCCTCATCGGAAGCCCTGGCCAACACGGAAGCCCCCGAAATGCGCGGTGGGCGAATTGGGATCAACGTGATCGCGGGATCCCAGCCGCAGTCCTACCCGCGCGCAAAATCGTAGGAAGTGTTTGACCTGGTCCCGGAACTCCTCTAGCCTTGGGAGCGTCTTTCAGTGGCTAGTCGTACCAGAGGAGTGAACCATGCGACGCTGGATGGGACTCTTTCTGTTTCTTGCTGCGGCTTCCCAAGCCGACGCTAGAGTGGTGGTCTTCTGGCAGAGCGGCTTCCCTACAGTCGATAGCCAGCCCGTCGAAGAAGAGACGCTCAAGGCGGCTCTCGGGAAGATGCCGCCGCTCTTTGCCGATATCGAAACGCTACGAACCCCGCAGACGCTCCGCGACGCTGATCTGTTGATTCTCCCTTACGGGTCCGCATTCCCGGCTGAGGCCTGGAAGGCAATTTACGAGTACCTCCAAGGTGGCGGAAACCTCCTGACGCTGGGAGGTCGGCCACTGTCTGTGCCGGTTTTGCAGGAGGACGGGAAGTTCGTGCAAGGTCGTCCCCAGAACGCCCACTCCCGCTCCCTGGGGATTTGGCACACCTACGAAGTACCCCAAAGGGACTGGGCCAAGTTCGTTTGGGACGAAAACTATTCGTTCCTGGCCCCGGCGGAGCTGCGGGCGCGCCGGGTGTTTGTTGCCGGCATGTGGTGGGGGAGCGGTGACTCGCGCGGCATGGGATTCTTCGTGAACCAGCGGGGCGAGCGGGTGGCAGCACCGGTGGTCGCGGACGACTTCCGCGAATTGGGAAGCGCAGAGCGTCCTTCCCTGCTCGGCGCCCGGTGCGTCATGCTGAACTTCGAGCCTGAACCTGGGTACTGGGGTTCCCCGGCCGGCGTCTCGCTGATTCGCGCGGCGGCCGAATATGCGAGCCAGGGAGCGACTCTGCTATGGGTGGAACTCGAGCACGCCACGGCCGCCCAAGGAGAAACACCGCAAGTCATCGTGCATTTGCGAAACGTGCGGAAACAGCGGAAGAGTGAGCCTCTCGCCGGATTGTTGCGCGTGGAGCTGTTATCTGGCGGCAAGGTTGTCGAGTCGGCGCATGTCGACTGCACAGGCGATACGGTGGCCACGAGTGTCCCCTTTCACGCGGCGCTTTCGCCGGGCCTTTACGTCGTGCGTGCCAGTCACGAGGAGGGAGGAAAGGTCCGCGAAGCTTACCAGACCGGCTTCTGGTCGCGTGACGAGAAACTCCTCAAAACCGGGCCGACGCTGACCGTCGGCGGCACTTACTTCCGCAAGGACGGCGCGCCGTTCTTGCCCTTCGGCACCAACTACTTCACCACTGACGTCTTTTACAGCGGCTTCCTCGGCAGTTCGAACGCCTACGTCTGGGAGCGTGACTTTGGGGAAATGGAAAAGCATGGGGTCACCTTCGTCCGCACCGGGGTCTGGAACAATCACGCGGACCTCTGGGATAAGGTGACGGGCGGGGTGGAGGAAAGCGTTCTCCGCAGCCTGGAAGCGTTTCTGCTATCCGCCAACCGGCACGATATTCAAGTGCACTTCACCTTCTTCGCCTTTGACCCGCAGACCATCCGCCGCCATCCGGGAGAATCCCCCCTGCAATTCGGGCCCGGGACCAATCCCTACACCGACCCGATCGCCCGGAGGGCACAGAAGAACTACATCCACTCTGTGGTAAGCCGCTTCAAGGACGTCCCGTATCTGAGTTGGGACTTCATCAACGAGCCGAGCTTCTCCAACCCGAAGCACCTTTGGCGCGGCAACACGCCCAACGCCGACCCGACCGAGATCAAGGCGTGGAACGACTGGCTGAAGCAGCGTTATGGAGATGTCCGCAAGCTGGCCGCAGCCTGGGGAGTGCCCCCGGAGGAGTTGGGCGACTTTGCTGGCATCGCCCTTCCCGACCCGGATGATCTGGCTATCACCCGCTACGGGAACGCGAAACAGGTGCGGGCGATCGACTACAACTTGTTTGCCCAGGACATGTTCAACCAATGGGTTTCTGAAATGATCTCCACCATCCGCTCCACTGGCAGCAAGCAGCTCATTACGGTGGGACAGGACGAGGGCGGGGTGAGCGATCGGCTGCTGACCCAGTTTTACGGCGGCGCAGGTGTCGATTTCACCGTGAACCACACCTGGTGGCGCGACGACGCGCTTCTGTGGGATTCCGTGGCGGCCAAGCGGCCGGGCATGCCGAACCTTATCGGGGAGACCGGCATCCAGCCCGTCTGGCGAATGGATGGAACCTGGCGCTGGGATGAAATGGCGGGCCTGGGCTTGTTCGAACGCAAGTTGGCCCTGGGGTTCGCCGCCGCCAACAGTGGGTCATTGCAATGGGACTGGGGCACCGGCGACGCGTTCGGGATCAAACGCAGTGACGGCTCGAACAAGCTATGGATGGACGTGCTCGCGGGAATCGGTGAGTTCGCCAAGAAAGCTGCGCCCTACCTGACCGAAGAGAAGCGTCCCGAGGTGGCCATCGTGTTGCCTCAGTCGCTCCAACTCTCGGTGTTCAATCCGGCGGCGCTCGAAGCCCAGCAGAAATGCGTGCGGGCGCTCTACCATTACGCTCGCGCGTCAGCTTATGTGGTGGGTGAGTACCAGATTGAACTGCTGGGGAGCCCTAAGCTCATCATCCTTCCCTCCCCGTGGGTGCTCAACCAGAAGGCCTGGGACGCAATCCTCGCCAAGGTACGCGAAGGAGCAACGCTTCTCGTCTCCGGCCGCTTCGATGCCGATGAGCACTTCCGTCCCACACCTCGCCCGGCGGAAGCAGGCCTCGATTATCAGCCCGGACTGCTGGCGACACGCGAAAATCTGGTCCAGTGGCCGGGAGGCCAAGCTTGGCTGAGCTACTCGGGGGAGAAGACGACTTTCATGGAGCGCGCGTTCCTGGCGACGGGCCAGGCGTTTGCGGAAAAGCCCCTGGGAAAAGGGAGGCTCCTGTTCTTTGCATTGCCCCTGGAACTCAACGACAACTTGAAAGCGATTGGGGACGTCTACCGGTTCGCATTGAATCAGGCTAAGACCAGTCCGGTGTACATGACCGAAGTGCAGGATGCCGGACTCTTGATTTGCCCGACTCAACTGGAGGAAGCCACGTTGTACGTCCTGACCTCGGAGTCCTCCTCTGGCGAGCCCATTGCTTTCCGCGACGCCGCGAGCGGAAAGAGTTTCGTCGTGAAACTCGATCCGGGTCGGGCGGCGCTACTGTTGGTGAGCCGGAAGGGGGAAGCCCTGGCCGAGTACAATCTCAGTCCGAGCCACTGAGCCGGGTTGCGGCGGCCTTGGCGGGATGTTAGCTTTCTTCCTTAAAGTCCACATTGTTGGACGTGTCCGCGCAGCGTGAGAGCGCGGAGCGTGAACGAGCTGGGTGGAGCCGACGATGAACCGATACGAAAGCAAAGTCTTCGAAAACCAGCACCTGGTCCTCGACGATTGTGTGTTCATAAACTGCACATTTCGAAATTGCAGCCTGGAGTACGCCGGCGGCGACGTCTATGTGCAGAACTGCCAGGGCGAAGGCTGCCAACTGGTCTGGCGGGGGGCGGCGCAGCGCACAGTGTTTCTGCTGCAGGGCTTGGGACTCATGGCTCCGCCGCACGTGCCCCCTTCCCCGGGCACTCCGAGCCGCGTGCAATAGTTCGGCGGAGCGCTGCGCGCTTCTGCCGACGCCCGTCCCATTCTCCCGTTCATAACTCCCCTGTTTACGTGCGCGAGAAAATCCCTCTTGGCAGGCAGAGTGCCGCCCCCAGGAGCCAGACCCATCAGCAGCTAGCGGCCAGTTGCGTCGCTCGTGGCGCGACGCGTAGCGCAGTTCGAAGATGTAGCGGCGAGTTTGTCCCGCTAATTGGCAGCGTAAACCCACCTCTACATCAAATTGACCCACGACCCAGACTGTGATCCCTATGCAGCTTGCCTGTCAATTGCGCCAACAACTTGGGCAATAAACGAAAAAAGTCGCATCGTCTTGAAGTTGCCGCGTGCGGAAATCAAGCTGTGAGTTGGGGTTACTTGACATCGACAAAACGGCCCCCTATACTGGCGGCCATCGCGTTGACTTCAGCGGGGGGCAGGGCAAAACGTCCAGTTCATCTCGCATCACTTCCTCGGATTCACGTCGGCTTGTCTCCTCAAAGCAGTTACGTGGGCTTGGCTCGTTGGCCCCGGTTCGTTGTGAAATCCTCAGTGTGCAGCATCGGGAGAGGTCCTTTCAGGAACTCCCAGCCGGAACTTGAGCGATCTTGTGGCTTCGAAAGAATCTCTATTGGAGGTCATCACAATGCGACGCGAAGTTTGGATACGCTTGGCGAGCTGCCTGGCGCTGCTTGCCGGGTTCAGTTCCTCGGTATGGGCGCAGCAGTTTCAAGGCAGCTTCGCCGGCACGGTGACCGACCCTTCGGGAGGTGTGGTCCCCGAGGTTACCGTTACGGCCGTGGAGGTGGACAAGGGGTTCAGCAGGCGTGTCGTCACCTTGGGCGACGGCTCCTACGAAATCCCTCTACTTCCGCCCGGGCGCTATCAATTGAGCGCGGAGAAAGCGGGCTTTGAAAAGACCACTCAGGGGCCCATCGAGCTCGCTGTCAATGCGCACCTCAACATCGGTTTTCAGTTGAAGGTGGGATCGCAAACCACCACTGTGACCGTGGAAGCGAGGCCCCCCGTTCTGGATACGCAGACTTCCTCGGTGGGGACCACCGTCGAGCAGGAGAAGGTCTCTCAACTGCCGCTGAATGGACGCCACTTTCTGGAGCTGACGCTTTTCACTCCCGGGGTGGTTCCCGGAACGGGAGGCTCGGAAAACAGCGAACGCGGCGGGGCCATCAACGTCAACGGGATGCGAGAGTCCATGAACTCCTTCTGGCTGGACGGCATGGACAACACCTCGATTGGGGTGGGCCAGTACGTCATTGCGCCGCCGGTGGATTCCGTGCAGGAATTCCGCATGGAGACCGGCGTGTATGAAGCCAAATTCGGCGCCAATGCCGGCGCTCAGATCAACGTGGTCACGAAGTCCGGCAGCAACCGCTTCCGGGGCACAGTCCACGAGTTCCTGCGCAATGGCTCCCTCGACGCGCGGAACTTCTTCGAGCCTTTTGTGCCGCATTTCGTGCGCAATCAATTCGGGGGCACCGTCGGCGGACCCATCAAGCTGCCTGGCTACGACGGCCATGACCGGAGCTTCTTCTTTCTCGCCTACGAAGGGCTGCGAGAGCGCCGGGCGTTTTTCAACCGTGCGCGGGTGCCAACCCTGGCCGAACGCGACGGCGATTTCTCGGACCTGCTGGCGCCGGAGTGTAGCCAAAAGGCGCTGCTGATCGATCCTTTTGCTCTCCTGGGCGGCGTCGTTCAGCCTTTACCCGATAATGCACTTCCCTTCCTGGATCCCGTGGGGAAAGCTCTGGCAGACCTCTACCCCCCGCCCAACATCCCCAGCGCCAAATGCGGTGACGCGAACTTCACCATACCGCAGACACGCAAGATCGACGTCGATGCTTCCGTCCTCCGCCTGGACCATCGCTGGGGGAACAAGGACAGCCTCTTCTACCGCCACAACGTGAACTTCGATCGCAGCTTCCTTCCCTCCGGCGGCGTGCCCGGTTTCGGCAAGCGCACGCACGACGGCTACCAGATGGCGGGGCTGGATTGGACACACGCCTTCTCGCCCACCCTCATCAACGAAGCGAAGATTGCCTACAACCGCTGGCAGTTGCGCTGGAGTAACGAAGACCAGGGGCGGATGATCGCCCAGGAACTGGGCATCAAAGGGGCCCCCACAGCTTATCGCCAGTCGGGCGTGCCGAACATGGAATTCGCCGGCTACGACGGTATGGGCGCCGGTACGAATGTTCCGCAGGCCGGTGCCGTTAACACGTTTGAATATGCCGATACGCTGACGCACGTCCATGGCAACCACTCCCTGGCCTACGGCTTCGATATTCGCTCGATCAACCGCGGGAATTTCTATATCGACACCAGCATTCGGAACGAATTCCATTTCACGGGTATGGTGACGGCAGGCCTCGGCAACCTGTCGGCGGCCGATTTGGGTTTACCCTCGGATTACGTTTTGGGCAATGGGTTGGCCGATGCGCTGCTCGGTCTCCCCACCTACTGGTTGCAGGGCTTCTCCGTGTACATTTCCGGCGCGGGCTCCGAGTATGACTTCTTCGTCCAGGATACCTGGAAGGTTCGCCGGAATTTCGTGCTGAATTTAGGACTCCGCTACGAATACAACAGCCCGATCACGGACAAGTATGACCACCTCGGCAGCTTTGACTTCAACAAGGGACTGGTGATGATGGCAGGCCGCGATAACGTTACCCTGATAAACTTCGATCCCGCCACAGGGCTCTACGTGCCGGTGGGCACAGAAAACCTGGGCAGCACGTCCCAAAACCGGGCCCTCAACCGTCCCGACCGCAACAACTGGGCGCCCCGCATCGGCTTTGCCTGGCAGCCTTTCGGCGACACGAAAACCGTGGTTCGCGGTGGATATGGAATCTTCTATGACCAGACCTTTGGCGACGTTTACCTCTCG
>Ga0187878_1004267_pt1 | contig 11200 bp, 11 predicted proteins | sample June2016WEW_17_1_FD_132979 | JGI IMG/M metagenome (GOLD analysis project Ga0187878, IMG submission 132979) | Peatland microbial communities from SPRUCE experiment site at the Marcell Experimental Forest, Minnesota, USA - June2016WEW_17_150 | ecosystem: Environmental > Terrestrial > Soil >...
ATGCCCTTGCTATCGCAATCCTTTGCTTTTGTCCGCCTGAGAGCTTAAGCCCGCGTTCCCCGATAACCGTATCATAACCTTTCTCGGTTTCCATTATAAATTCGTGTGCGTTTGCACTGACCGCTGACTCTTTAATTTTTTCGAACGGTATATCTTCTAGTCCGTAAGCTATATTATTCCTGATGGAATCATTAAAAAGAATGATTTCCTGCGTCACGATGCCGAACAGGCTTCTCAATGAAGCTAATTTTATTTTCTTCACATTAATCCCGTCTATCAGAATTTCGCCTGAGGTCACATCGTAAAACCTTGGTATAAGATCAACGAACGTGGATTTCCCTCCGCCGCTTAAACCCACTATTGCAAGCTTCTCATTTTTATATATTTTTATGTTGATGTTATCGAGTATCACTTTATCCCATTCGTCATATTTGAAACTTACATTCCTGAACTCGATGGAATCGTTAAAAGATTTCTTTTCGATCGCATCGGGAGCATCATATATTTCCGGTTTGGTATCAAGTATCTCGAAAATCCTGTCCGCCGCGGCTGATGATTCCTGTACACGGTTGTTGACAGTGCTGATATCTTTTATTGGTGCCATAAGCTGGAATACAATGATCAGGAAACCGATAAACTCCTCCGGCGCTAATGTTCCCCCTGAAAATATTTCTCTGCCGCCATACCAGATGATGAACACACCAACAGAGACCGATATGAATTCCGTTAGCGGGCTCGTCAGGTCACTATATATGGCATTTTTCATTATAGAGCGGAAATATTCCCCGAGTTTGACCTCGAATCTCCTGTTCTCGAACTTTTCCATCGAAAATGCCCGTATTATTTTACTGCCGTATATAGTCTCTGCTATAACAGATACGAATTCACCCATCTTTTGCTGAACACGCAAGCTGTATTTTTTTAATTTCCTTCCTATCTTAATTATTAGTATCATCGAAAGCGGGATAATAATGATGGAAATTAATGTCAGTTTCCAGCTGATATAAAAGGCCATAGAGAGGAAAATTATTATTTGTATCGGGTCCCTGAGCAGGTTAGTAAAAGTAATGGAGACAGTATTTTGAAGAAGGTTTACATCATTTACAAACCTTGAAATTATATCTCCTGCTCTCTTTTCACTAAAATATTTTAACGATAGTGTGTTGAACTTGTGGTACAGTTTTCTGCGGATACCGGTGATCAGAGATTTTTCGACGTACTGTGTAAGAATGGACTGTAAGTAACCGAATACATTCTTGGAAAAATAGAAAATTATCATCATGGCACATACTTTAACCAGCGCAGAATACTTATCCCCGCCCGCAAAAATATACGATTCGAACTTATATCTGAGTGAATCTATTATACTGCTGAATTGGTTTATCTGTATTATTTGGGTACTTGTATCTCCTGATAAAAATAATGTTCTAAGCAGGGGAATTGACAGGTAAATTGATATTCCATTCGTGACTGAAAACAACAGCACCAGTATGAATGAGAGGACCAGCAGTTTGCGGTAAGGCTTAAGTAGTTTAATTAACCTTAAATATTCTTTCATCAAACAAAAATATATTTAAATGCATTAACTTGAAATGTAAATGAAAATTAAATTGGTGTTTACCTGCCTATTTATTTAATTTGTTTTTTTAAATATTTTCTTCAATATTCCTTTAATTGTAAGTTTTTTATAACCTTAAATAATAAAAATATGAAAATAAAAAACCAACCGTTTCTATTTATTTGCTTCATCTTTTTGTTGATATTTTGTTTTGCTCTATCAGGTTCGTATTCTTATCCAAAATTCGCAGCTTATACAGGAGAGAAATGCATGAGTTGTCATGTTAATCCCACAGGTGGCGCATTAAGAAATGCCTATGGTATTAAAATATCAAAGGATTATTTATATATGAAAATTTTTGAAAAAATGAACAAGAAAACCGATTTTAATGCCCAGATAACAAAAGGCATACAGATAGGTGCAGATATGAGGACACTTTTTTTTAATGACCAGGTTGCGGAAGGGCAGCCGGATATGAACAGTTTTTTCCAGATGCAGGCTGATCTTTATTTTAATGCTACTATAAATAAACACCTTAACCTCGTGATTGCTCCTTCATTGCAGTATAAATCTTTTACTCCTGTTTATGAAGTATATGGAATGGTTTCGAGCCTTCCTTCCGGATTATATCTCCGCGCAGGTAAATTTAAACCAAATTTTGGCATCAAAATACCCGAACACCGCGCATACCAGAGGATATATAACCTGAATACGCCTTATAATTCGGATGCAGGTATAGAAGCCGGCATCTCACCGGGTTTATTTACACTAAATGTAGGATTTTTCAATGGTGTAAATTACTTTTCTTCTGACTTCGATGCTGATGCGGGAAAACAAGTTGTAGCATCAGGAGATTTTCGCTGGGCGAGTAAGAAAAATAAAGTTACTCTGGGAATCGGCTGTTCTTTCCTTTCTAATCCGTTTAAATATGATATTACCAATAATATCAACGCATTAAGACAGATAGGTGCCGGATTTATATCCATCGGCTTGTTCGAAAGGGTAGCGATTCTTGGAGAATATGATTATAACCGTCTGGATATTCGTGATAGTGTAAGTACACGCAATGATTTTCATACGATTTTCGGAGAAGTTGATATCAGAGTAATACAGGGTCTGGAAGCGAAATTTCAAATAGAAAATTATGACCCCCAGCTTGGGATTAAACAAGGTGACCAGGAAAGGTTTCGTTACAGTTTTGGTATAGGTTTATTCCCGTTCACAGGACTTGAACTGGAAACCATATTCAGGCTTGTAAAAACTCCTGATCCGAACATTACGATCAAGAACAATGAGTTTCAGCAGACAATAAAATTTTATTTTTAATTGTTCATACAACTCCGGAAATAATAAAGGACACGATAATACGTGTCCTTTTTCTTAGAACTAATTGATGGTCTTAAGAAGACGGATTGAAATTGAGGAATCTATTACGAATATAAATAAGAAAAGCGGTATTGAGAATATTGTTGGAACTTAAATGTATGTTATTTTATTATTTCTTTTCAATGAGGAGTTTTTAAACAAATTTTAGTTTTTTGCAGATAATTTGTTGTAGTTCTTTGTCAGGATTTAAATAGTAAGATCAATTTAAATCATATAATGTCGATTTATTGACATTTAATACAGGCTTATTTAAATATTTAGCATGTAAGCATAACTATCCGCAAACTATTAATTTAGTTGTGTTTTAATAAATATTTGATTATGTTACAAACGTTAAAAGCAATAATATGCTTTTGGCTCTTGAAAAATTTTGGGCAATTAATTGGACGCAAATTCTACTTTTTTAATCTTCGTGCTAGTTTTTAGACCACTTAATCATTTTCTTTATTTCATTTCACCTATTTACCCTTCAGAGCCCGACGCAAAATTTAATTTTATTGGCAATATCATTTAGATTTAAATCAATAACATTTTAATATTATAGAGTTTACCGGATATCCCGGTAATTTAACTTAATCAGTCCGTTTTATACAGGACAGGAGAACCATCAATGAATATCTATGTTGGAAACATTTCCAGAGAATCGTCAGAGACCGAGATAAAGACAGCGTTTGAAGAGTACGGCGAGGTCACATCCGTAAATATCATTAAAGATAAATTTACGGGTATGTCTAAAGGATTCGGCTTCGTTGAAATGCCGAATAAAGAAGAAGCCGATAACGCTATCAAGAATCTTGACGGGCAGAGGATCAATGGAAGAGCCTTGAACGTAGCAGAAGCAAGACCGAGAACCGAGAACAGAAGAGACTCCCGCGGGGGAGGAAATTCCCGCAGGCATCAATAATCGGGAAAAGAAAACTACCTAATTTATATTACTGTTTGATTTATAATTTTGTTATTATATTATGGTAACAAAATTAATAAATGTTGTATACTTATAGGAATATCCTTTTTTACTTATTATTGCTGGTACTCCTGAGGAACGGACTTTATGCACAGACAACGTTGTGCAGCATCACTTATAAGGATGGCAAAGGAATTGATAAGACCAGGATGATTGGTCTGCATGAAGACCTTCTTCTGGTTGCTGATACGGGGAAGTTCAAGATCATCAACATTGAAAAGATCGCTCGTATAAAATTTGATAAAGGCACGTATATGCTGACAGGTGCCATTGCAGGTTTCGTTACAGGCTTTTTGGGCGGATTGGTTTATTACGATGCATTCGGCGCGAAAAAGAAATGGCTTTTAATAAAAGACCCCTCGATCGGAGTTTCACTCTTTTTAACTATTCCCTGTGCTATTCTGGGCAGCATCATAGGACTTGCATTTCAGAATGTGGATGACTATGACCTTTCCAAGATGCAATCTCTTGTTAAATCGAGAGAAATAAAATACATCATTAAAGACCATCCATATTATCAATAACTTCGGTACAATTATATATTATTCATTCATATAGTAGAACCTTATTATGGGTCCAAATATTTATTCAACGGGTGAGATATATCTTAAAAGCATAATTAACAGCACAGACAGCTTTCACATTATGCTTATCATACGGGACAAATAGTATTTCTTGCCAAATTGATAAAGTCCGATAATTGGAAAACTCTTTCAATCCCAAAAGGGAAATCCGGAGATTTCAACAAATCAAAAAAAGATGTAAATGATAACGTTAGAACCAATTGGATTTGTAAAGAATGAACGTAAAGAAGTTAAGGATGATTTCTGGGGCAGTGTGAAATCAAAAATTATCATTCTTAACAAATACCCCGAAGAATGTCTTGAAGGGATAGAAGGTTTTTCACACCTCGAAATTATTTATTATTTTGATAAAGTTGATAAAAATGAGATTATGCCCGGTTCCGTTCATCCGAGGAATAATCCCGATTATCCCAAAGTCGGTATATTTGCAATGCGTAAAAAGGATAGGCCCAATCTGTTAGGTTTAACCATGGTAAAACTTGTAAAAAAAGAAGGAAGGACTTTATTTGTAGAGGGGTTGGATGCAATTGACGGAACACCTGTTCTGGATATAAAACCCGTGTTCAGAGAATTTCTGCCGTCAGGTGAGGTTGTACAGCCCGAATGGGTGTCGGTTATGTTAAAAGATTATTACGCTAAATAATATTCTGCACAGTTAAGCCAACAACAACATCTCATACAGAATTAATTATCAAATTCACTTTCCATACTGTTTAATTTATAAACATAGTTTAAAATATACTTTTTATGCTTTTTCTTTTCATTGACTTTGAAGCCATAAATTGGTAAATTTGTAATCTTTTAGTATTATTTATGAAGAAAGCTATAGAGAAAACACACAAGACCACACATTTTATGCATACTGCGGATGTTAGAGCTAATTGGTACATTATTGATGCTAATGGCAAAATTCTGGGCAGGATGGCGTCTGAAATCGCTAAAATGATAAGAGGCAAAAATAGCCCAAAATTCACTCCCAATGCTGATACAGGCGATTTTGTAGTTGTAATTAATGCGGAGAAAGTGAGAATGACCGGAAAACGGGAGAATTTAAAGACCTATTTGCGTCATTCCACGTACCCGGGCGGACAAAAGGAAACATCATTCAAGGAAATGATCTCCAAACATCCCGAAAAGGTCATCAGGTTCGCTGTACGGGGAATGCTGCCTAAAACGAAACTTGGAAATAAAATGATAAATAAGTTAAAAGTGTATGCGGGGGATACTCATCCGCACGCTTCACAGAATCCGAAATTAATTAATATATAAACTTTAGATGGCAACAAATTTTCAATTAGCTATAGGAAGAAGAAAAACATCGACCGCACGCGTGTACCTGATTGAAGGCACGGGCAATATCACAGTCAATAAAGTGAAAGCTGATGAGTATTTTAAAAGGGAATCTTTGGTTAATCAACTGCATGAACCGCTAAAAGCTGTTGACCTTGAAGGAAAATTCGACATCAATATAAATGTTGATGGGGGAGGCATATCAGGACAGATCGGTGCAATAAAATTAGGTATTGCCAGGGCTATTTTGAAATATGATGCAAGCCTCAGACCTAATTTAAAAAAAGAAGGACTTCTGACCAGAGACTCAAGGATGGTTGAAAGGAAAAAACCAGGTCAGCCAAAAGCGAGAAAACGCTTCCAGTTCTCAAAGAGATAAAATTTTTAATAAACATACTTTCTGATTTTACCCGACCCGTGTGGCATATCTTGTGCCATGTTGGGTAAAAGATGATGAAAGTAGTAGTTCCCTAATTAAGGAAAAAAACAAAAGGAGTAAATAATGATTCAAGTAAGCATAGAAGACCTATTGCTATCAGGTGCACATTTCGGACATTTGACCCGCCGATGGAATCCCAAAATGAAAAGATACATTTTCATGGAAAGAAACGGGATCCACATTCTCGATCTGAAAAAAACCCATGAACTTCTCTATGAAGCCGGAAACTCCGTGTCTAATCTTATTGCTGAAGGCAAAAGCATTTTGTTTGTAGGTACGAAAAAACAGGCAAAGGAGGTTGTAAAGAACGAAGCTAACCGCTGTGGTATGAACTTTGTTACGGAAAGATGGCTTGGAGGTATGCTGACCAATTATTCGACTATCCGTAAAAGCATAAAACGGCTGAACTCGATAATCAAAATGGAAACTGACGGCACATTCGATAATCTGCAGAAAAAAGAACGCCTTACCCTGACAAGAGAAAAGGATAAGCTGGAAAAAATTCTAGGAGGAATTGCATCAATGAACAAACTTCCCGGGGCAATTTATATAATCGATGTAAAGAAAGAACATATTGCGGTGGATGAAGCAAGAAAGCTGAATATACCTATTTACGCGATAGTCGATACGAATTGCGATCCCGAGCTGATAGATTATCCGATACCTGCAAATGACGATGCAGTGAAATCGATAGAACTTATCACGAGATTTATTGCTGATTCTATTATTGAGAGCAGGCAGAACGTAGAAATGAGACGAATAAATAAGGAGATCGAAGAGCTGCCGAAAACACCGCCCAGGCAGGAAGTTCCGCCTGCTGAAGAAATTCCGCCTGATAAGCCCGAACAACCGGCAGAAGCATCAAGTCAGGTTTAATATTTTTAACTAAGGAAAAACAAGTAAAGGAGAATATTTTGGATATTTCAATAGAACAAGTGAAAGCTTTGAGAGAAAAAACCGGTGCAGGAATACTGGATTGCCAGAAAGCTTTGACTGAATCGAACGGAGACTTTGAAAAAGCAATAGAGATACTGAGAAAAAAGGGTGCTGCTGCTTCCCAGAAAAGAATTGACAGGATCGCTAAAGAAGGATTAATTATAGCTAAAACCAACACAGACCGGAACGAAGCGGTTATTGTTGAAGTAAATTCCGAAACGGATTTCGTTTCACGCAGTTCAGAATTCCAGAAATTTACCGGCTCTGTGGTCGAAGCTGTATTCATGGCAAAAAAGAATACATTACCGGATGTCTTGAAGCAAACGATTAACGGCTTAACTATAGAACAGGCATTCGATGAACTGCTGGAGAAAGTAGGGGAAAAGTGCGAGATTAGGCGATGTGCATATTTTACTTCACAGGATGGATTTTTCTGCGAATATAACCACGTTGGAAACAAGATTGCATCAATAATCGAACTTCAGGGGAAGATCACCGATGATGGCAAAATTTTGGGTAATGAGCTTGCAATGCAGGTAGTGGCTATGAAACCTATAGCAATAGACAGGACCGAGATAGCCCAAGAAGTAATCGAAAAAGAAAAAGAGATCTACACCGAGCAGGCACGAAATGAGAAGAAACCAGAAAAGATAATCGAGAAGATAGTAGCGAACAAGGTTGAAAAGTATTTCCAGGAAAATACACTCGTAGACCAGGAATTTATCAAAGAAGCGGGAAAATCGGTCAACGATATAATTAATTCTGTCAACAAAAAAACCGGTGTTGAATACAAAGTGAAAAGAATGGTAAGGTATCAACTCGGAGAAACATTATAATAAATTGGCTAAAATAAAATCAACTGAGCTAAAATACAAGAGGGTTCTTCTGAAATTAAGCGGTGAATCGCTTAGCGGAAAGAACTCTTTCGGTATAGATGCAGATGTACTGCAGTATATCTGCGGAGAGATTAAGAAAGTGCACGAACTTGGCGTGGAAGTGGGTGTTGTAATAGGAGGCGGAAACATTTACAGGGGACTTTCCGCAAAAGCACAGGGAATAGATTCTGTGACCGGAGACTATATGGGAATGCTTTCTACCATTATCAATGCGCTTGCTTTGCAGAACGGACTCGAAAAGTTGGGGCTGTATACAAGGCTTATTTCTGCGATAGATATGGATAAGGTTGCGGAACCGTTCATCAGAAGACGTGCTATCAGGCACCTAGAGAAAAAACGCATCTTGATATTCGGTGCCGGTACAGGTAACCCGTATTTTACCACCGATACTGCCGGAGCGCTCCGTGCTCTTGAAATAAATGCCGATGTGATCCTGAAAGGTACCAGGGTAAACGGAGTATATGACCAGGACCCCGAACAGCATCCCTACGCAAAGCTGTACAGCGAGATCTCGTATACTGATGTTGTAAAAGATAAGCTCAGGATAATGGATATGACCGCATTCACTCTTTGCCAGGAAAACAATATTCCGATAATCGTATTCAACATGAACAAGAAGGATAATTTAAAAAAAGTAATTCTCGGGCAAAAAATAGGAACCTTAGTTTCATAATTCATTTTCACTACCATGTTCAAGGAAACAATCAAAAATGCAGATGTAAGGATGGCGAAAGCCGTTGAAGTTGTAAGGCATGAATTAAGCAGAATAAGAACGGGAAAAGCTACAACCTCGCTCCTGGAGGGAATTAAAGTTGATTATTACGGCAACCCGACCCCGATAGGCCAGGTCGGAACGTTAAGCACACCTGATATACACACTGTTACTGTCCAGGTTTGGGATAAATCGGCAATACAGGCTGTCGAAAAAGCCATTCTGAATTCGAATTTGGGTCTCAATCCGATTACGGACGGGCAGCTCGTCCGTATTCCTATACCTACACTAAATGAAGAAAGAAGAAAAGAGCTCGTAAAGCTGATAAAGACCAAAGCCGAGGACCAGAAAGTGGCTATTCGTAATGTGAGAAGAGATGCTATTGAACACCTGAAAAAAGCGGAAAAGGATGAGCACATTTCTGAAGATGAAAGAAAACGCTCCGAAACTGAAGTGCAAAAATTGACCGATAAGCACATTAAAGAAGTAGACAATATTTTTCAGCAAAAAGAAAAAGAGATAATGGAAGTTTAGCCCGAACTTTCCATACCAAAATGAAAAACTTCTGGTTCATAACCTATAATTTCATATTCCTTCCGCTTTTCTGGCTGATCACAAGAATAGTATCGTTGTTCAATGCTAAAGTAAGAGCATCGTTCAGAGAAAGAAGGGGGCTGTTCGATAAGCTCAAAGAAAACCTGAAGACGTTTGACCATGATAAAAAAATCATCATAATCCATTGCTCATCGCTGGGGGAGTTCGAACAGGCAAAACCGATAATCGAACAGCTCGATAAGTCAGGCCGCTATAACTTCGTCCTTTCCTTTTTCTCCCCTTCGGGGTATAACCATTCTAAACTTGATCCGGAATGGAAATCGAAAATGTTCAAGACATATATTCCATTCGATTCACCGGACAGGGAGGAAAGGTTTATTAACATAATACAACCGTCCGCCGTGATATTTATTAAGTATGATATCTGGTTCAATTTCCTGTACGCTCTTGACAAAAAAAATGTTTTCAGAATCCTTGCAAATGCAACTTATGACAGGAAATTTTTTAAATGGGGATTCTTCATTACAAGATCTTATTTCAAGACCGTGTATAACTTTTTCAGCGTTGTTGCAAGCAGCAACCGATATAATGTAAATAAGTTCAGGAGAATACTATCTCCCTCGGTTAAGATAGAAATGTTCGGCGATACCAAGTTCGAAAGGGTGAAGAAAGCGAAGGAAATAGCCCAAACCCAGTCTCTTATCAGCAGTAATATACTCCTGAATAAATACGTGCTTGTAGTCGGGAGTTCCTGGACGCAGGATGAAAATATTTTATTTCCGGTTCTTGATAAGTTAAATTCGCCCACGCATAAAAACGGAATTTCACTTCTTACGATTTTGGCTCCGCATGAACCGAATGAGAACAATCTTGAATATATCGAAAGCACCCTTGCAGAAAATTATCCGAACCTGAAAGAGATCAGGTATTCGAAACTGAATAATTATAAAAATGAGAATTTGATACTTATTGACTGCATCGGGCTACTAATAACTTTATATAAATACGCTGATATGGCTTATGTCGGAGGAGCATGGCATTTAGGTCTTCATAATGTGCTGGAACCGGCAGGCTACGGAATCCCGGTGCTCTTCGGGAATGGGAAGCTCAGTGACGATGCACGGCTTTTAGTCGACAAAGGCGGCGGCATCCCGGTTCACAATGTGAAATCGTTGTATTCTAATCTTTTGAATCTATTAAAAGAAAAGAATATCAGGAACGAGATCGGTCACAAGTCCTTTTCGATTTTTAATAATAAAAAAGAAACATCAATTAAAATAGCCGAACTTGTAAATTCCTATATCTCCTGAAGAAGGAAAGGGTATATTTTGTTTGATAAAAATAAATTCATCGAAAACTCACTCAGAGAAAGCGCAGCTGTAAAGCTGGATATTTTTGATAAATGCAGGGATGATATATTACGTGCGGCAGATATAATTATTAAAGCTTTCCGCGTCGGGAATAAGTTGATGCTGTGCGGTAACGGGGGCAGTGCTGCAGATTGCCAGCATATAGCAACAGAATTTGTGATTCGTCTTTCTCACGATTTGGAACGTCCCGCGATGCCTGCGATCGCACTAACAACGGATTCATCGAATCTGACTGCGGGAGGAAATGACATCGGTTTTGAAAATGTATTCGCAAGGAGCGTAGAAGGTTTGGGAAAAGAAGGAGATGTGCTCATAGGAATATCAACAAGCGGTAACTCACCTAATATTATAAAAGCAATAGAATCTGCTAAGAAAAAGAAAGTAATTACGATCGGTCTGCTGGGATGCGGGGGAGGTAAAATAAGTTCACATACCGATCATAATATTATAATTCCATCATCCAATGTCCAGAGAATTCAAGAGGGACATATCACGGTTGGGCATATTTTG
>Ga0187878_1004274_pt1 | contig 11189 bp, 11 predicted proteins | sample June2016WEW_17_1_FD_132979 | JGI IMG/M metagenome (GOLD analysis project Ga0187878, IMG submission 132979) | Peatland microbial communities from SPRUCE experiment site at the Marcell Experimental Forest, Minnesota, USA - June2016WEW_17_150 | ecosystem: Environmental > Terrestrial > Soil >...
CCGGGGTATTCTTTCGGAGTTATTGGGGCTTGACGGCCGACGGCATCTATTTCTACAACGCTGGCACGAAAGCCATCGAATTCTTCAGCTTCGCCACGCGCAAGGTGACCAAGCTCGTCACGCCCGAAAAGGGTCCCCTCTTTTCCATGCCTGGGCTCAGCGTGTCCCCGGATGGCCGCTGGATTCTCTACGCCCAGAGGGACGTCGCCGCGAGCCACATCATGCTGGTGGAGAATTTCCGCTGGTAAGGGTCGGATTCCTAACGGTTCGCGAAACCCAACAAGTACTCACCCCCCCCGCACAGTCTGCCTAGACTTCATGCGCTCCGACCCGCGCATTCAGGACCTCCTGCGCCGGATGAATTTCCCGCCGTAAAGACAGGGACGAGTGACAAGTGACGAGTGACGAGCCGGTGTTCAACCATCAGCCTTCACCTGGACGGCTTCGCCGGGGACCTGCTACGCCCCGACCCGCAATTCCAGGTCCTGTTCCGCCGGTGGCGACATCGCCTACTGATGTCTGCGATTGAGGGAACCCATTTGCCGCTGTCCGTCAGCGGTTAGTCACGGCATGTTCTTTATGCCGGGGGTGGCAATTCCCTTTAGGGGGATTATACTCTACCGTTCCCAGCAAGCGCCCCCATCATGCGCGAGATGCGAAAGGGGGGCCAGCGTAAAATGAAGAGCGAAAGCTGACCTCGCCGAACCCCCTTCATACGGAATCGGCTGGATCGTGAAAGGGCGGTTGGAAACCGGCGTTCAAAGCGCGAAGGCGCGGCCGAGGCCGAAAAGTTGCCATCAACGAAAGGAGTGAGCATGCGCGTGGCTATCGATAGTGACGATGCCGGAATCGAGCTCAAGAAGATTCTCACCGAGCACCTCCGGTCTCTGGGGGTGGAAGTGGAAGACCTCAATCTGCTGGGAAGCAAGAAAGTGGATTACCCGGATGTCGGCTACAACCTGGCGCGCCGGATCGCCAGCAAGGAGTTCGACCGCGGCGTGCTGATTTGCGGGACGGGCCTGGGCATGGCCATGATCGCGAACAAGGTCGAAGGCGTTTACGCCGGGGTGTGTCACGACGTGTACTCCGCCGAGCGGCTCTGCAAGAGCAATGACGCGCAGGTCCTGACCCTGGGCGCACGAGTGGTTGGACCAGAGCTCGCCAGGGTCATTGCCACCGCCTGGATTCGATCCGAGTTCGAGCCCGGCCGCTCCGGGCCCAAAGTTGCTCGCATGCGGGAACTGGAAGAACTCGATCGCAAGATCTCCGCTCCGGGTGAAAAGACACGATGAGAACCAGCCGACTGTTTGTGGGCACCAGCTGGAAGATGAATAAGACGGTCCGGGAAGCCGTCGATTACACCCGCCGGCTGCTGGGATTGCTCGAGGGGCTCGACCGGTCTGATGCGGTTCAGGTCTTCGTCGTCCCGCCTTTCACCGCCATCGAGGCCGTCCGGCGGGCCAGTGAAGGCAAATTGTGGGTGGGAGCCCAAAACATGCACTGGGCCGAGCGCGGCGCTTACACGGGCGAGATCTCCGCCGCCATGCTGCAGGAATTGGGTGTCGATTTGGTGGAACTCGGTCACGCGGAGCGCCGCCGGTACTTCAACGAGACCGATGCGGACGTGAATCGCAAAGTGCATGCCGCGCTGCGCCACGGGCTCCGGCCGTTGGTCTGCGTCGGGGAACTGGCCGAGGATAAAAGGCGCGGAGTCGGCAGGGAGACAGTGAGGAACCAGGTGCGGACGGGCTTCGCGGAAGTGGAGGCATCGCGGGCGTCTCATCTCATCGTCGCCTATGAGCCCGTCTGGGCTATTGGCGCGGACCGCGCGGACATCGGAATGGATTACGTCCGCGAGGTCCAGAACCACATCCGCGCCACGCTGGAAGAGATGCTGGGCCCGAGCGCCGCCGCCCTGGTGCCGGTGATCTATGGGGGAGACGTCAATCTCCGCAACGCCGCGTCTCTGGTCACAGAAAGCGGGACCGATGGCCTCTTCATTGGCCGCGCCGCTCTGGAGGCCGAAAACTTTGCGGAGTTGATTCGCACCGCCCTTCAGGCAATCGGCTAGAATCGTAGCCCCCGGCCATATCGCGCGAACCTCCGCGCAGGAGGCGCCGACATCGGGGCGGATGGAGGGATTAATCTGCGGAGGGCGATTGCTTTTGAAGCCATTCCGTCATGGCGCGCAAGATGATGGCAAAGGAGATTGCCCCGGGGTCGGGATTTCCCAGCGCTCGATCACCGAGCCGGCTGGAGCGCCCGATCCGGGCAGGCATCTGGGCTGTGCTCTCGGCGCCACGCCGCGCGCCTTCGCTGGCTTTGGTGAGCGCGCTCAGAAGGTCGGGCTGGGTCTCTACGGTGAGCGCTTCATTCGCCGCGTGAACCGCGTCCAGGAGAGTCTTGTCGCCGGGCTTCGCTTTGCCCGCAGCAACGAGGGCGGCTTCCATGGAACTCATAAAGGTTCGGAATTCCGCCCCGCCGATTTCTTGTTGCCCCTTCATGGCGCTGCCGGCCGCCATCAACATCTTTCCCAGCAAAACTCCGATGGCTCCTCCGGTCGCGCCCATGAAGGAGAACCCGGCTTCGCGCAGGACCGTGTCAACGCCCACTCCCTCCGCCAAGCCGCCGAGCTTTTGCTTAATGGCGTTGAAGCCCACGCGCATCGTGATGCCGTGGTCGCCGTCGCCAATCGCGGCGTCGAGGGAAGTCAGATACGCCTCCTCCCGCACCATCGTTTCGGAGACGAAGGCGAACATCTGGCGAAGGTCGGCGGCATTGATGCTGTTGGGAGCCATTCAGAACCCTCACGAGGAGAACGAGCTGTCACGGAATTCAAGCTGTTTGCACGAGTGCCGGAGATTCCGCTGGAGCCAGCAACAAGCGTCTCAGTTCAGCATCCAGACGCATGACGGTAAACGAGCATCCGGCCATGTCGAGCGAACTGGCAATGTTGCCGACGTAAGTCCGGGCGACCGTGAGGCCGGCATCTTTGAGGCACCGGCTGGCCGCGCGAAACATGATGAAGAGCTCGGCGAGCGGAGTTGCGCCCAACCCATTGACAAGAACGGCGACTTCATCACCGGCCTTGGCCGGCAGGTCGGCGAGAATTCTCCCCATCATATCCTCGGCCAATGGGTCGGCGGGAAGGATGGGCCGCCTCTGGACGCCCGGCTCACCGTGCAAGCCCATGCCGATTTCCATATCGCTTTCAGAGATCTCGAAGATCGGCCGGCCCGAGGCAGGTATGACACACGACGAAAGAGCCACGCCCATACTCCGCATGTTGTCGTTGACTTTTTCCGCCGCCGCCGTAACCTGGTCCAGTCCGACTTTTTCCTCCGCCCTGGCCGACGCAACTTTGATGACAAAGAAATCGCCGGCGATTCCGCGGCGCTCGCTCCGCCTCTCGGGAGGGGCCGAAGCCACGTCATCCGTGATGCGGACGGTTGAGACCCGGATGTCTTCTTGCGCGAGCATTTCCGCCGCCATATCAAAATTGAGCACGTCGCCGGCATAATTGCCATAAAGAAACAGCACGCCCGCGCCGCCGTGAATCGCCTTCGCGGCCTCATAAATGGGTGGGGGTGGCGGCGAGGTGAAAATATTCCCGGCAATACTCCCGTCCGCCCAGCCGCGCCCGACGAAGCCCGCAAACATGGGGTCGTGGCCGCTGCCGCCGCCCGTCAACACTGCGACCTTGCCGGCCACCGGAGCGTCCCGCCGAACCACGGCCATCACACCATCCAGCTTCCGCAAGTATTGTGGATAGGCCAGTGCCAGGCCCTCGATCGCTTGCGCGGCAACCGCATCGGGGTCGTTGATCAGTTTTTTCACGGTTCCGATTTCTCCTTGTCGCGCCCTTTGAGGAAACACCTCTCTCCAGGAAGGCGGCGCGTCGTCTCCGCGCGACTGCAAACTCCATCGCCGGAAAAACGCTTCACGGCAGAGCAGGCACGCGCACGAACTGTTTCAGATAGGAGTAACTCTCGTCCAATTCTTCTAGGAGTTGTTCTTCCGGGAACTCAAACGGGTGTATTAACTCGGGAAAGAGGAACACCTCTTCGGCTCCCGATTGCTCCAGGGCCTCGACGACCTTGTCCATCCGGATGGCGCCCTTGGCGTTGTTGGCCTTCGTGAAACTCCAGTGCCTGTCCCAATCCGCTTCGGTCTGCTGCAGATGGACGAGCGGCGAGAGTTTACCCAGTTCGCGCAGCCAGAGATAAGTGTCCCGATCCTTGCCGCTCACTTCGTAGCTGCATTGGTGTCCCACGTCGAGGATGTAGTAAATCGGAATCGGCGTGTTCTCATTGAAGCGCTCGTAGAGCTCCTTTGCTTCGTCCAGATGGATGAGCATCTCACGGCCGATCGGCGTGGGTTCCCAGCAGACGAATTTCAGACCCTGGTCAGCCGCATACCGCGCCAGAGCTTGTATACCTGTCACGAGGGTGTCGCGGAGGAATTTCCGCTTGCTCGGGTCGCGGTAGTCCCGCATGCTGGCGGCCGCGATGGGGCCTCCGACCCCCTTGGCGCCCAGCTCCGCAGCGGTGATCGAAGCCAGCCTGCACCATTCCAGAGCGTCCTTGCGGAGCTCGGGCAACGGGTGAAGAAGCAGGTTGTAGGCGTACGCCCCCACCCCGATGAATGCGCTGTGAATCTCGAAGCCGTATTTCTGCGCGGCTTCCTTCACTTTCGCAGCCATGGCTTTCCGAGCGTTCGGGCTGCTGCGCGGGTCAAGCAGGTCAAAGCAGAACTGGACGTACTTCAAGCCCCAGCGCTGGGTCACCTGCTTGCCCCATTCATCCGGCTCGGGCCAACGCTTGGCAGCGTAAATGTTATTGATTCCGAGATGCAATTTCATAAGCCTTCTCCTGTCCGCGCTCGTTCCGCGCCTTTCAGATTAGAAAATCGCGATGGGATTGAACAGTGAACCAGTTCCGCGTGGCAGTCGCAAGGGAGCAGCGACGACAAGAAATTCCCAACGCTTTTCTTCCTCACAAACCTTCACCAACTCTTCGAACTGCAGACTGTCCGCGCACGCCATCCCCATGGCGGCGATTTGGAGAGCGTGGATGGGATAAGCGATCCCTTCCACGTTGCTGGGGACCGTTTCTCCGTCTCCGTCCGGAAGGAATGCCGCCACCTTGCGCTCGTGGAGGAAGAGGATGGTATCGACGTGCAAGCCCGCCTTGCCCTCCCCGTCATACCCATTGTTCCAGGGGCCCAATTCCAGCCGCCGCCGGTGATGACCGGTCCGGAAGACGAAGATATCTCCTTCGCCCAGACGCACCCCCTGGGCCTTCTCTGCCGCCTCAAGTTCCGCCCGGGTGACGGCCTCGCCGGGTTCCAACCACTTGACTCCGCGCAGTCGCGGAATATCCAGCAACACGCCGCGGCCGACGATTCCGTGGGCGTAAGCGGTGATGTCCTGAATCAGGGGGCCGTGAGTGGTCACGGCGCTCACCGGCTTACCGTTATAGAGCTTCCCCTTGTAAGCGATGTGGCACAACGCATCGATGTGGGTGTGGCAATCCCCGTGAAATTCGCTCGCCAGAAAATCAGTTGAGAATTGCGGTTCACCGAGGTCCGAATGGATATCGTAGCCCTGGACCATGTAGTGCACGGCGGGGCGGGGATTGTCCGGACCGGCGACGGTGTTGATGGGGATCTCCATGGAGACTGAGCGCCCCGACCGAACCAGGCTGGCCGCCTTGCGGATCTGTTCGGAGGTGATGTAATTCAGCGTGCCTCGTTCGTCGTCCGGTCCCCAACGCCCCCAATTACGGACTCGCTCAAACAGTTTCTCAAATTCTACCTTGGAGACATGAGCGGGAGCAGTTTTCATCATTTCAAATCCTCCCTTCTTACGGCTTCAGCCGGCCAGCAGCCCGCCATGGCCCGCTCCACGGGGAAAGATCGGCCAGATATCCACGACCACGTCCTTCTCGACGACGTGGTAGGCGTCGTAGAGGTTTACGGTGGTGGGGGCATAACCCGGAATCAGTTCCATCGTGTCGCCGAGCTTCAGGCGGCAGCGATCGTCCACATCGAACAGAGCGTGTTCCTCGGCGAAATAGCGAGCCTGGTAGAACGGGTAATCGATCATGGTGGGAAGCACAAAATCGATACCGACGGACTTGCGCCCGGAGTCGAGGACGATCGTCTTCCCGTGCTGAATCACAACCGTCCCGAGGACCGTGAGGGCCCTCGAAAAACCCGGAACCAGGTTCCCGTGGAAGTTGTCCATGAACACGTAGGACCCGGCTTGGATCTCGGTGACCCGAGGATTATTCCCTGTGATATCGTAGGTGCCGGTTCCTCCTGCCGAGACGACTTCGCATTCGAAACCCGCTGCGGCCAACCGATCGACTGCCGTCCCCAGGTAATCCATCGCCGCCTGAGCCTTTTGAATCCTGACCGAGCGATCGGGCTCCAACATGCAGTGGCCTTCGTATCCCTGGACGCCGCGAAAGCGCAAGGCGGGCAATTTTGCCACGTGCTGAGCCAGGGTGACGGCCTCTTCGGGCGAGCGGACCCCGCCCCGCCCCATGCCGATATCGACCTCGATCACCACGTCCAACTTGCTGCCTGCCGCTTGCACGGCGTTGGAAAGATCTTCCGCATTGCGCGGATTATCGATCGCGACCGTCAAGCGGCCTTGCTTCGCCGCTTTCGCCAGAGCCGCAATTTTTTCCTTGCCACCGACCTGGTTGGCAATCATCACGTCTTCGATGCCAGCCGAACTCATGACCATCGCTTCCCAGACCGTCGCCGTGCACACTCCAATCGCACCCGCCTGCACCTGCAAGCGCGCCAGCTCCGGACTTTTCTGGCATTTTACGTGGGGCCGCAACTTGGCTTTCATCGTGGAGAGACGTTGCATCATGAACTGGATGTTCCGGCGGGCGACATCCAGATCCATGATGAGTGCCGGTGTCACGAGATCCCGGCGGTTCCGGCCGATCGCCGAGCTGTATGTTTTGCGAACATGATCAAGCCATGCGGTCAACATGAGGCGACCCTCTCCACTTCGCGGAAGCATTACCGATGCTTCCGCTGTTCATGGCGCGTCGTGAGCCGTTCCGTACTTATGAAGGAACCGATGGCGCTCCGAGCGAACGTATTCTTCCGGAATTGGGACCACTTTCCCGGCGCCCCCCGCTGCCAGCATCATGAGGGCAGCTTTTTCCAGGATCTGGCTGGCGACCAGGGCCTCCTCCAAATTGCGGCCACAACACATCACGCCATGATTGGCGAGGAGCACAGCGTTCTCCTCGCCGATGGTGATTGCAACTTCTTCCGCGATCTTCTTGTGCTGGCCGGCCGGGACGTACCGCGTACAATGGACTTCTCCCCCGATGATTTGCGCCATGTCCTCGACGAACACGGGCATCGCCTGGTGCAGGCAGGATACAGCCGTGGCGTAAGGTGAATGACTGTGGATGATGGCGCCGACATCAGGCTTCTTGTTGAGCACGGCGCGGTGAATTTCGGTTTCCGAGGAAGGAAGTCGGTGTCCTGCAAGGACCGTTCCTTCAAGAGAAACGGTAACGAAATCGCGCGGTTCAATCACCGCGTATTCCACCCGGCTCGGGGTGACAATAAACCCCTCGGGAACTCTGACGCTGATGTTGCCCCACGTGCCGATGAAGTATCCCAGCTTTTCCAGCAGGCGGCACTTCTCGATCATCTCCTGTTTCAGGGCGAGGTGTTTCTCTTCAGCCATCTTCACTGTTTCCTGCTGACGATCTCGGCGCGAAGGTCCCAGAGGTCCATCTGCCTCTCGGCCGTTTGCTGATAAACCTTGTAGAGCTGGTGATAGAGCCTTGTGTTGGTCAGGTTGGGCTCGTAGAGTCGCGCCGTCCTGACCGACTTGGCGACGGCTTCCTGCGCGTCCCGATACGCCCCCACGGCGATGCCGATATTGAGTGCCGCTCCCTTGGCTCCGAACTGCGAGCCTTCCGGCACGCTCACGGGTTTGCCAAGACAATCCGCCACAATCTGACACCAGGCGGCACTATTTGCGCCGCCGCCAGAAAGGAAAACCGTCTTTGGATCAATCGGCATGTGACGATAACAGTCGAGCGTCGCGAAGGCCACACCTTCGTACACAGCGCGCAAAAGGTGTTTGGCGGTGTGATTCATATTCAGGCCGGTAAAGCTGGCGCGCGCCGTCGGCTTCACGAAGGGTCCGCGCTCCCCGCCGGGAAAGAGGTAAGGATGGAAGATCACTCCCTCCGCCCCGGCCGGAACGGACTCGACCGCTTTCTCCAGATGTTCATAAACGTCCTTGCCGGCCTCCCGCGCCTCGACGGCGAATCCCGTTCCCAGCTCCCTCAAAAACCAATCGAGGTTCGGGGTGGCAGTCATTGCCGCCAGCATGCGCATCCATCGGCCCTTGACGCCGTGACAGAGGGTCATGCCGACCATGCGGGGTTCCAGGTTCGGCTCCTCCATGATCACTTGGTGAATCCCCGCCGTGCCGAGGATCGACGATGCCTGGCCGTGCTCGATGGCCCCCGTGCCCAGCGCGCAGGCGGCCACGTCCATTGGGCCCGACCCGACGGCAGCGCCTTTGGGCAGGCCGAGCTCGGCTGCGACTTCGGCGAGGAGCGGCGCGACGTTGTCCACCGTCGCCTTCACCGGAGGAAACTTGGAGTAAAGATCGTCAATGCCGAAGATCTTGAACAGCTCCGGATCGTATTGACGAGTTGACATCCGAAGCATGGTGAGTGATTCATCGGTCTCGTCGCTGGTGATGAGCCCTGTGAGCTTGTAGAACAGCCAGTCTTTGGCGTGGAAGATGATCTGCGCTTTCTTCAAGGACTCCGGCTCATTTTCGCGCAGCCAGAGGAGTTGCGCCGCCTGCGAGCCCGTGAAAACCGAAGTCCCGCAGATATCGAAGGCTCGGTGGGCAATTCCCTGCGCGTGCAGACGCTCGACGATCTTGCCCGCCCGGCCGTCGCACCATAGGATGCCGCCGCGGACCGGCTTTCCTTCGCGATCGATGATCCAGGTCCCATCTCCTGTTGAGGTGATACCGATGCCCTGGATCTCCCTCTTCGATGTTTGAAGCTGTGCTGCAACGCTGCGGAGACAAATCTTTACCGTCTCCCACAATTGGGCCATGTCCTGCTCGATCCACAACGGCTCGGGCTGGCGAAGCGGCATCGGCGTCTCATGCGCGCACACTTCGTTCCCAAGTTGGTCAAACGCCACCGCTTTAACGACCGACGTCCCCGCATCCACGCCGATCAGACATTGCCCATCCGTCATCAAAAAGCCTCTCTTCGCCTGGAGCTCGAGTCAAACTCCCGGAATCATACGATGCTTCATACCACAAGTTGGGGCTGAGCCCAACCCTTGTTCAGCTTGAAACATATCCCTCTCGAGCCATCCCGTAAACCCGGAAGGGTATCTTCGAAACTTCCGTTGTGCCTTCAAGGCGTTCCCCAAGCTTTTCAGCCACGCGAATTGATGGAGCGTTGTCCGAATGGATCAGACTGATTACACGAGGGACATTCAAGACGGAGAATGCGTATTTCAAGGCCGCCTTGGCACCCTCCGTCGCGAAGCCGCAGCCCCAATAGCGGCGGCCGAGCATCCAACCGACTTCAAACCCCGGCCAACCTTCCGGGTTCCAGTGGCCGATACGGCCGATCAGGTTGTGTGTTGCTCGCTCCTCCACTGCCCACAAACCGTAGCCGCGCAGTTCCCAATGGCCCAGGATGACAGCCATGTCGCGCCAGGTCTCCTCGCGCGACAGCGTCCGGCCGTCGTTAATGTACCGCATTACCTCGGGGTCGGCACACATCTCGGCGTAGGCGTCAAGGTCGCCGGGTCCGAACATTCGCAGGGTGAGGCGTTCAGTCTCAAGTGTGGCCATGCCCGGTTCACGCAAAGTGCTCGCAGTTCAACACTCTCTTCGCATAGCTTCGCGACCGTCGCGCCAGAATTCTATAAGAATGTGGTCTTCCATTGTTGAGATTGGGTCATCGCGACCTCATTCGATGGGGTCTCCCTGGGGGAGCACGCATTCACCCACTCTGCGAGAAGAACCACTTGGGCGTCCGTGAGGCGGCGCTCACCAGCCAAGTCGCCATAGCCCGGCTCCGGCGGCCAGGGAAGGATGTATCGGCGCTGGGTGACGGCGACGATCTGCGCATCATGCTGGCGCACGGCCTGGCAAGGCAGCAGCGGAAACAGGGCTGTCTCTCCCGGGCGGTGACAGGACGAACAATTCTGAAATATCAGGGGGCTGTCTGTTTATTGAAGGTCACGGGTTCGCTTGCCATCAGGACTGTACCCAGCGAAAGCGCAATCCCTCTCATTGCAGGTTTTCAATCGCGCAGCCGATGGCCGCGGCCTCGCGCCGTTCCGGGGTCTTTCCCGCCGCCACGGCGGCCAGTACTTCCTCCAAGTCGTGCCGCCTCGCGGCAGGTCTCTCCTTGCCGAGATCCACGTACCTGTCGTCAATGCGCCCCAGGTAGATCAGCTCTCCGTGGACGAAGACGGCTGCTTCCGGCGTAACGCGGGCGCGCGCGCGGGCGACGTACTCGTGGCCGGCGTCGAGCAGAGCGGGAATCGTGTAGCCATATTGGTCATGATGTTTTTTCATCGCAGCCGCCGTCAAGCCGGGCTCGGGATAAACCAGGCGGAAGTCGATCCCCTGAGGGCCGAACCTTCCATAGAGCCGCTGAAGGTAGGGAGCGTAGCGGTTGGAGATGGGGCAATCCGCGCGAATGAAAAGAAGCACCACCGCCTTCTCGCCGTGTGGAGAAAGCAGGTGAAGATGCGTAGAGAGCAAAAGGCAGAGCGCAGCCAACATTCAGTCGTCTCTCCGCGTACCGGAAAGAAAGTGCGTGAAAGAAGCAATGTCATCGGCCAATGCGAGCCTCCGCATTGGCCGGTTCTTGATCACAAAATCTATCCAAACTTAAAGTGAGGCCCAAAGTCAAGACGATTTTCGGTAGTAGCGCAGCCTGACCTGGTGGCGGCCTGCCTGAGGCAAGCAGGCTTTACACCGGTCCGACTTCAGCGGATATAAGACGGTCGATTGAGGTTCGCTAAGGGCTGACGCAAAAATAACTTTTCTATATTAATCGTTATCCACTCATTAAAAAGGGTCGGAAGCGGTCCTGGGAATCACGTGCATCCTTGATTCGGCATGGTTCCATGCTGTTCCGTGA
>Ga0187878_1004275_pt1 | contig 11187 bp, 5 predicted proteins | sample June2016WEW_17_1_FD_132979 | JGI IMG/M metagenome (GOLD analysis project Ga0187878, IMG submission 132979) | Peatland microbial communities from SPRUCE experiment site at the Marcell Experimental Forest, Minnesota, USA - June2016WEW_17_150 | ecosystem: Environmental > Terrestrial > Soil >...
AGCGGAAAAGATCGATCCCGGCGCTATGGTAATCCCGGCTTCCAGAGCCTGTTCATACAGTCTGATCGAGTCCACGTACTCCGGCATCTCCACCCAGAGGACAAAGCCGCCCGATGGATGGGTGACCTTCGTCCCTTCGGGGAAATACCTTTCCACCGCCTGCGCCATGCTCGCGGTATGCCGACTATAAATCCCCCGAATTTTCCTCAGGTAATGATCATAGCCGCCATTGGCAAGAAACTCGGCTACAGCCATCTGCGGTAGTGATGCTGTCGCGATATTGGTTACTGCCTTGAGATGCTCGATCTGATCCTGAAATTTTCCCGCGGCGACCCAGCCGACACGGTAACCGGGAGCAAGCGTCTTGGAAAAGGAAGAACAGAGCATCACCAGTCCTTTTTTGTCAAAACTCTTTGCTGTCTTCGGCCGGTCATAGGAGAAGCCGAGATCGCCATTCACATCATCCTCGATGAGGGGGATGTCATGCTCGGCGAGCAATTCAACCAACTCCCGTTTTCTCTCTTCCGGCATACAGCTGCCGAACGGGTTGTTGAAGCTGGGGATAACCAGACAGGCATGAATGGTATTGCGTTCAATGGCATTGCGCAGTGCGTGCAGGCTGATGCCGGTGCGCTGATGGGTGGGGATTTCAAGGGCTTTCAGGTCAAGCATTTCTATTGCCTGGAGAAGGTTGTAAAAGATCGGTGACTCGATTGCTACGGTATCGCCGGGACGGCAAACCGCCCGCAGAGAAAGCACCACGGCCTCCAGGCAGCCGTTGGTGGTGACTATCTGATCCGGTGTCAGCGAGCAGCCGGAGATCATGGCACGTTTGGCGAGCTGAATTCGCAGCGCCTTGTTTCCGGGCGTGAAGTCGTAAGAAACCCCCTGGAATTTATGGCGACGCGCTACTGAAAAAAGAGCCCGGTTCAACTTGTCCACGGGAAGCAGCTCGGGGTTTGGTATGGCAACGCCGAGCGGAACGATGTCCGGGTTACGCATATCCCGCATTACCATCATAACCAGTTCGCTGATGCTGACACGTGTCGGAACCGCGAAAGACGCGAGGCTTTCCGGTTCGGCGGAAATAACCGCCGATCGGCTCCGCACGTAATATCCCGATTGAGGACGCGCTTCGATCAACCCATGGTTTTCGAGGAGAAAGTAGGCCTTGACTACCGTAGAGATACTAACCTGCATCTGTCGACTCAGAATGCGAACGGATGGGATACGATCTCCGGTCCGGAATGTACCTTTCTCTATCAGCCTGGCAATGCGTCCGGCAACCTCTTCATAGACGTATGTATTCTCCTCTTCAGGCTGCTCATTTGGTCCAGAATCAATCCCGCTCGCCTGCTCAATCATTTCATGCATTGTATACAATATCCTTTTTTTACAGCGGTACAGTTGGTAAATTGATGAACTGTACCGCTTGTATAAATCAATTTCTGCGTCTGTTATTCTTATCACATTTAACTTATATATTAAACAATATAAGCGACGCCGGATTCATGAATAAGAAAAACAGCAAATTACGGGTGAAATGGGAGTATCCCGGGTTTGAGAAGTTTCCGTCGAGCTTTAACAAGGACAGAGCTTGTCAGGGTTTCAAGAGGGAAACGAGACAGGTAACCAAACAAAGGAGGAAGGAATGGGAGAGAAGATTATTCGTGTAAACATGACAACCCTTACTACCAGCACTGAAACAGTACCAAGTGAATGGGCCGGTCTGGGAGGAAGAGCTTTAACTTCAACTGTTGTGGCCAAGGAAGTTCCCCCTACCTGTGCACCGCTGGGAAAATACAACAAACTGGTATTTGCGCCGGGTTTGCTGACTGCAACCGCGGCTGCCAACTCAGGTCGGCTGTCCGCCGGCTTCAAGAGCCCTCTTACCGGTGGCATCAAGGAAAGTAACGCCGGCGGTACCGCAGCACAAAACCTGGAAAGACTGGGCATCAAAGCAGTCATCATAGAAGGGATGCCGAAGGAAGACAAGTGGTACAGTATTCATATTAATAATGATGGCGCCACGATAAAGGAAGATTCTGAATATCTGGGCAAAGGCAACTACGAGCTGTTTAAGTCGATCGGCGAAAAACTCGGCAAGAAGGTTGGCGTTCTCGCAATCGGCCCTGCAGGCGAACTCAGGATGGCCGCTGCCAACATCTCGGTAAAAGATCCCGACGGCAACATCCGCAGCCATGGCCGCGGCGGCGGCGGCGCAGTAATGGGCTCCAAGAAAGTCAAGTATATTACCGTCGATGATACCGGTGGACCCGGTGTTAAAATAGCCGACCCCGAAAAGTTCAAAACACAGGCCAGAATTTTTGCCAAGGCACTGCTCGACCACCCGGTCAGCGGCCAGGGTCTGCCTACTTACGGCACCAACGTTCTCATCAACATCCTCAACGAAGCCGGCGGTCTGCCGACCAAAAACTTCCGCTTCGGCCGTTGTGACCATGCCGAGAAGATCTGCGGCGAGACCATGCATGACGTTATCGTTGCAAGAAAAGGTAATCCCAGCCATGGCTGCCAGTCAGGCTGTATTATCAAGTGCTCCCAGATTTACAATGACGCCGACGGCAATTATATTACCTCCGGTTTCGAGTACGAGACGGTCTGGGGTTTTGGCGCCAACAGTCTGATCCAGAGCCTCGATGATATCGCCAAGTGCGACTGGGTCATGGATGACATCGGCCTGGATGCCATTGAAGGCGCTGTAATCATCAATGTCGCCATGGAAGCAGGTATACTTGCCTGGGGTGACGGCAAGGAAGCAATCAGGCTGCTGGATGTGGAAGTACGCAACGGCACACCGCTCGGCCACATCCTCGGCAACGGCGCCGGTTCCGTCGGCAAGACCTACGGCCTGACCAGGATTCCGGTTGTCAAGAACCAGGCTATTCCCGCCTATGACCCGAGATCCGTCAAAGGTATCGGTATCACCTATGCTACTTCTACCATGGGCGCCGACCACACCTCCGGCTATACCATTGCCACCAACATCCTGAAAGTCGGCGGATTTGTCGATCCTCTGCAGAAAACAGGGCAGGTTGAACTGTCAAGGAATCTGCAGATTGCAACAGCAGCCGTTGACAGCACCGGTCTGTGCATCTTCGTTGCCTTCCCGGCACTGGACATCCCCGAGTGCTTTACGGCAATCTATGAAATGATCAATGCCCGTTACGGCATCAGCCTGACCGCTGACGACGTGGTCGGACTTGGCAAATATGTTCTTAAACTGGAACATGAATTCAATCTGGCTGCCGGTATGACAAATAAAAACGACCGTCTGCCTGAATTCTTCGAAGAAGAAGTCCCGCCCCACAATTCCGTCTGGGATTTCAGCGACGCTGAGATTGACGAGTTCTGGAATTTCTAAGCCGTAAACTAACCAGATTGCCATCCGGTAACCCGGATGGCAATAAAACAGTTCTCCCAGGAAACGCCTCCATTTCCATGCCTTGCGCGTTTCCTTTGTTGCGGGCACCCTTTACACGGGGGTGCCCGCATTTTTTTCAGCTATTTCTGGAAGCCTGTTTAATCCCCCCCCCAGTCTAAACACCCTTCCCGTTGGGGGGGACTATACGAAATAAAAAGTGTTACAAATTCCTAGCGCATCCCGATACGAACGCTGGCCGTAGCCAGAGAAATTTCACGAAGAAAACCTACCAGGCCCCCAATCAAGGCAAGCATCGCGAAGATAAACAACAGTCCAATGAAGCCGGAAATATCCATGGTCCAGAAGGCGCCGGCGAAGAGTGTGGCGATTACTATGCAAATGAGCAGCGCACAGATTGTGCACAGGCTGATCGCCCAATGAATGAGTTTAGAGCGTCGCTCCAGAGTCGCCAGTTCGCCATGCAGCCTGTCCTGTTCCGATTTTTCAACAGTCGGGAGACGCACTTCCAGGATGCGGGCACGATCGATAATCCTGGCCAGCCGATTGGTGAGGACGGTGAGAATGGCCCCCACGCCGGTGAGCAGGAATACCGGGGCGACAGCCATCTGGATGACATGGGCAACTGTAGTTATAATAGTGTCGGATTGCATGTTGTAGCCTCTCGGGATAATTTGGATTCCGGGTGATGACAGAAATACCGGACAAGTCATGGTGGTGGCTTGCAATGGAAAATGCTCGGGCAATAAAATCAGAACCTATTCCTTGTCCAGCACTTCTCTTATCTTCTGCAAGAGATCGTTTTTTTGGAATGGTTTTGTAATATATTCCGCACCTTCTTCAGCTATGCCTTTTTTCTGGATTATGTCCGCGGTATAACCACTGATGAAAATAACCTTTATTCCAGGCTTTATCTTACTTATTTCCTCAAGGATTTCTTTGCCGTTCATCTTGGGCATTACCACGTCTGACAGGACAAGGGAAATGTCATCGTGTTCCTTGAACCGGGCCAGCGCCTCTTCACCATCACCGGCTTCGATTACCTTGTAGCCGGCCCTTTCGAGTATTCTCCTTAAAAAAGCTCTTACGACTTCCTCATCCTCAGCAACCAGCATGGTCTCCATTCCACCTGCAAGTGACGGGGATATATTTGAATGATCCATTTCCGCATGACCTTCTATAAGCGGAAGAAAAATCTTGAAAGTCGTTCCTTTACCGGGGGCGCTGCTGACCAGGGCGGCACCGTCATGCTGTTTGATGATCCCATGGACGATGGACAGTCCAAGGCCGGTCCCCTTGCCGACCTCCTTAGTGGTATAAAAAGGTTCAAAGAGCCTTTCCATTGACTTCTTATCAATCCCCGGGCCCGAATCGGCAACGGAAATCATCGCGTATTTTCCCGGCGCTGCCAGATCATACAGCGCTTCCGATCCTTCTTTGACAACCACCTGCTGTGTGGAGATTGTCAGACGCCCCCCATGGGGCATTGCATCGCGGGCATTGGTTGCCAAGTTCATCAATACCTGTTCGATCTGGCCGGCATCGGCCATAATGAACAGCTTTTTGTTGGAGAAAGTTGTGCTGAACTCGATATCCTCCCCTATGATACGCCGCACAAGTTTGCCGGTGTTACTGATGAGGGTGTCAATCTGCACTGGTTTCGGGTTCATCGCCTGTTTCCTGCTGAAGGCAAGGAGGCTTCTGGTCAGCTCAGCGGCGCGTTCGGCGGCTTTCAGCACCTGTCCTACGCTTTCCTGCATCAATTCGTCGTTTGCCGGAATGCTCTCGTTAAGTATTTGCCCATAGCCGGAAATAGCGGTGAGCAGGTTATTGAAGTCGTGGGCCACCCCCCCGGCAAGAATGCCGATGGATTCCATCTTCTGTGCCTGCAGGAGTTGCCGTTCCAGCTTTTTGCGCTCCGTTACGTCATGGACAATTCCCTGATAACCGGAAATTTGTCCCGCTTCGTCCCTTATGGCCGACACAGAGAGATGAACGATGATATTTTCATCATCCTTTCGCTTCATCTCCACTTCACAATCATTTACAAATCCGGATCTGTGCAACTTTTGCCATAACCGGTTCCTGTCTTTTGGATCGCAGTAGAGCTTTGCCGGATCCAGCGAAAGAAGTTCCTCCCTTGTATAGCCAAAGAGTTCAATGCCGGCCTGGTTAATATCAAGAAACCGTCTCGTGATGTCCGAAACAAAAATTGTATCTTTTGATACCTCGAAAAGAGTCCGGAATTTTTTCTCCGATTCCATCAACGATTTTTCGGCGCGTTTCAGTTCGGTTATATCCTCATTAACTATGACGGCGGCGAAGATCTCACCCTTGTCATTTATCAACGGCACCGCGGAATTGACGATGGTTTTACGGCTTGAGTCGAAACATTCTATGTCAATGATCTCCCCCAGCGAGGTTTCTCCTTTGTTTATGGCCCTGGCTGCCGCCCATTCCCGTTTCTCGATGCGCTTCCCTGTAACGTGCCACCAGCCCTTGTACTCGTCATACTGGTCGATGCCCACATAGCGGGCGCCGGCCCAGATTTTTCTGGCTGCCTCGTTACTCAGAGCTATCATGCCGTCCTTTTCCAATATCAAGACACCTACCGGCAGGGTTTCCAGAACAGCCCTGAAAAGCGCTTCTTCCCGCCTGTGTATCTCATCAGCAATTTTTCGCGAGGTAATGTCGGTGTGCGACCCGGCTATCCGATACGGCATCCCGTACGGATCCCGTAAGCAGGCCCCGCGAGCGTAAATCCAGCGGTAGCTGCCATCCTTGTGCTGAAGCCGGTATTCAATCTCATAGGTGGGAATGTGGCCATTCAAATAAGCTTTATTGGTATTTATTACCAGCTCGTAGTCGTCCGGATGAATCCTTTTTTTCCATTCAAAGATATTATTGGAAATTTCATGGTCTTCAAAGCCGAGCATGCTTTTCCAGCGTGGCGAGAAATAAACTTCACCGGTAATAAGGTCCCGTTCCCATATGCCGTCGTTTACCCCGTCAACGGCAAGAGCGTACCGCTCTTCACTCTTGCGCAGGGCATCCTCCACCCGCTTTCGTTCGGTGATTTCCTGGACTGTGCCGATCAAGCGAACGGGTTCGCCGAGGGCATCGCAAGCGGCCTCTCCCTTTTCATGGACAATTCTCTCAGCCCCGTCCGCAAGCATAAGCCGGTATTCAACCGAGTAGGGGAGTCGGGTTTTCAGCAAGGTTTCGATGCTTGACTGAACCTTGCCGCGATCATCGGGATGCACGCGATCCAGGAAGTCTTCAAAGGTGTCTGCTAATTCTGTTGCGGCCACACCGAAGATGCGGCTGCATTCTGCCGATGCATATAGGAATTTCCCGGAGAGGTCACAGGCCCAGTTCCCCACTCGGGCGATACGTTGCGCCTCGATCAGGTTTTTTTCGTTTTCCTTCAGTGCAGCTTCCATCACTTTGCGTTCACTGATGTCGTAAAAAAAACCGGCGGTCAATTCTTCGCCATCGTGTATCAGGTAGTTACACGTCACTTCGACGGGGACCAGTTCTCCGGAAGCAACGCGATGCAGAGTCTCGAAGTGCATCTGTTTCCCTTGCTTGAGTTCCTCCATCATGACGTCGATATTACCCATATCGAATTCGGGGTCCCAGTCGGGTATACGCATGGCAAACAGTTGTTCGCGATCCAGCCCGAAATGCAAACAGGCTGCCTGGTTGGCATAAACCATCCTGAACCCATCCTTGGGATCCAGAACATAGACCGGGTCACGCGTATTTTCTATCAAGGTTCTGAACAAAGATGAATCAGGTTCGGCTTTGACACGTTCCTTGATGTCCCTTGCTTCCATTTTCACAGTCTCTCCTTCTGCAATACTAATTACTGTACACAGCATAATATCTTGAATAGGCTGGAAAATACAAGCCTGAGAATTGCCGGGACAGCTTCTTCCCAGGGTACAAAATCGGCAACAATGCTCCTTGTCCCGGAAACAGAATGATGGCTAAACATAAGCGACAAAATATCTTGGCAGGTTTCCAAAATTCAACACAATGGATCCATATGTGAAGGGAAGTAGCTATCAATCTATGGTTAGCGAAACGGCAGAAGTTGAATTTTGAATAGTGAAAAACATTGAAGCGAGTTTTGTAGGCGGCTAAGGTTTTGTGCCGATCAAAAGGCCCTCTGGCGAGCGTCCGAGTGACTTTTGATTACAGGTGAATGAAATACTGTTGGAGCTCGTGAAAATAAATCATTCCAATCATCTCCCGGCATGTTTATGCTTCTGCTTTGATTTTAATAAAACATAAGAGAGATAAGCTACGACGAACGAGTTTACGATCAATACGGTTAGCCTGGGCCACGTTACCCCACGCACAACCTCGAATATTTCGACAGGCAGATACATCCCCGCGGTGAGCAGGGCGAACCATTCAGCCCAGGGTCGCTGGTGCCAGAGCCCAATTGCTTCGGCAAATCTGACCACGGAGTAAATCAGGGCTGAACCGGCCAAAAACCAGAGTTGCATATCTGTTACGTGAGCTGAGGCATCAAGAAATATCTTCGGGTAATGGCTTGCCGGGTTCAGATTTATGTGTCGGACAAGCCGTTCCGCGGCCAGATGGACATCTTTGTGGATGAGCGTAAGCAGACCGAATCCGGTCAACAGGACCAGCGCCCCTTTTGCCCCTTCAAAGATTGCTACGGTACGGAGACCGAGAAGCGATGACAGTTTTTTCTTAACTCTGCGCATGGTTCTCCTCTGCCATTATGTAAATCGAGTTTAACAATACAATAGTGCCATACCGAGTGCAAGGCGAAATTGGACGACAAAGATTATCGGCAAGGGTTCTCTGCCGCGTGCAAAAAATGGGCTTCTTTATTTACCAATCATATTGACTACCATCGGAAATTTGTTATTCATAAAAGATAGAAATGCTTCCAAAATGAACGGCGTTCCATGTGCCCCGATTTTTCCGGTCAGGTGTATCAGTCCGGGAATATACGCCTGATAACCGCTTAATATTTTTTCTGTTCATATTCTGCCGGGGAAGGTTTCCCGGGTTCGGTTCGTCCCCAAAAAAGCAGGTACTTTCCCCTTTCATTGTGATAATTTCTGTGGCGAAGGGCATGAAAACATGACGGGGGAATTTATCGTTACCGAATGAACACCTCTTCACTGTGGCCATTTTGCCGTCTTTCGGTGCAAACTGGAATCTTTTCTGGATAGTGAAAAAGGCCATATCCGTTATTGGAATGGCCTTTGTAATGTTTTGCTTCCAAACATGGCGGTTCCGTGCACTGGGAAGAACTGACATTATTATTGAATTAAGCATTCTCACCACAATCAAGTCGGTTATTTGCAAGACAAAAATCTCCTGTCCTCGTAAAATAAAGTCGTGAACTGACGCATACGGAATTTCAATTAGTTACAAAGCGGCACTAATTTGCGAAACGAATTAAAGTTGTGAACTGAAAATTGTGACAATCTGTGGTTAAGTAAAATAAAGTTGTGAACTGAAGTGGCGCTGCTATCGTATTATTAACATGAGTGCTGCCATCGGCTATTTTTCGCTTTTATATTGACGTGTTAAGCTAGTCAAGCATGCTCCTCGAATTGTAAATTTAATGGCCGGTTTTACCGGGTGCACAGAGGGTTTGACGTACTTCCGCCAATTAATTAACCTGTTGTTTTTACACGGTATTTACTTTGTGTTCTCATGTGTACCACGTTTTGCTACACATGAGGATCAATGTCCACGGCATCTTATCACCTTAACCGTCGAGGCTATTTCCATTTAAGATACCTCATCCCCTCCGACCTGTCAGCCGCAATTCCTTCAAGACAGATCGTCAAATCCCTCAAGACCAAAGACAAGAACACCGCACGTATTGCCGTCCTTCCTTATCAACAGGGCATCTTTCAAAACGTTTTCGCCAACCGCAAGAAGGCTGTGTGATTCTTATCTTGCGTCCAGAGTACCGGGTGCGCTAGACTGGATGGTGTTTTTTGATAATGCTACCGGGAAGGAACTAGTCCGCAACTTTGCGAAGTCACAGAACTGCCGTTTCATTATCCTTTCCAACGGCAAACTGCATTATTTCTGGGATCTGCAGCAAGGAAAACCCGCACCTGATGTGTCCTCGGATGGAGATCAAATGCAATGAACGGCTATATCCTTATCGTTGATGACAATCCATACAACCTGAGAGTTCTGGAAGAGATTCTTGCCGCGGACGGTCACGAGGTGCTCACGGCTGCCGGTTGGCAACCCGCCCTCAAAGCCCTGGCAGCGCGACTGCCGAAGCTCATCCTGCTCGACATCGTGATGCCGGGGATGGACGGGTTCAAAGTCTGCCGCCATATGAAGGAAAACCCGACCACCGCCGCAATACCGGTCCTGTTCATTAGCTCGTTGACTAAACCGGAGGATAAACTCAAGGCCTTCCAGGCAGGTGGTGTCGATTACATCGGCAAGCCATTTGAAAAGGAGGAGGTCTTGGCGCGGGTGAGAACCCACCTGCGGCTCAACGCGGCGCAGGAAGAGCTCATCCGGAGCAATCGTGAACTGAAAAGGGAGATCGAGGCGCGCAAGGAGGCAGAGGAGCGGTACCGGGCCATCTTCGAGCAATGCCCCGACGCTATCAATATTCTGGATCCCGAGACGATGAAATTCGCCGATTTCAATACGGTTGCCCATACCAGGCTCGGATACACCCGTGACGAGTATGCTGCGCTGACTCTCTTCGACATCATTGAAGGTTTCTCACCGAAGAAGTTTGCCGAGGACGTCAGGATCTTGGACGAGAAGGGTTCCGCTACATTCGAGTTCAGGGATCGCACGAAAACGGGTGAGTTGAGGGATGCACTGGTTTCAGTCAGGAGACTGGTCCTCAACGGTCGGCTTATGTCCCAATCCGTAGTAAAGGACATAACCGAATGGAAAAGAATGGAAGCTGCCCTCCGGGAGTCCGAGAAAAAATACCGGACCCTTTTCGAGGCGTCAAAAGATGCAATCCTGATTTACGACAACACGGGCAGGATACTCGATGTCAACCAGTCCGGAGTAGAACTCTTCGGTTATACAAAGGAGGAACTCCTGTCGCTGGCCCCGGTCAAACTTTACTGCAATCCGGAAGACGGTGAATGGCTCTGGCAAAAGCTGCTTGATGAAGGACTTGTGAGCGATTATGAAGTGGAGATGAACAGAAAGGACGGTGATAAAATCATCATTCATCTCTCCGTGTCGATCATAAGGGACGATGAAGGAAATATATCCGGTCATCGTGGAATCGCCCGTGACGTAACGGAGCGCAGGAAGCTGGAGCAGCAGCTTATGCAGGCGCAAAAAATGGAATCCATAGGTCTCCTTGCCGGGGGTGTGGCCCATGATTTCAACAACCTGCTTACCGCCATCTCAGGCTACGGGCAAATTATCCAGGACTGCATCCCCGCGGACGACGAGTTGCTACAGGAAAGCATCGATCAGGTGCTGAATGCCTCCGAGCGTGCTGCGGAGCTTACCCGAAGCCTGCTCGCCTTCAGTCGTAAACAGGTAATCAACCCGAAACCCGTGCTCATTGAGACCATCATCGGCAACGCCAGCAAACTTATTCAAAGGGTTATCGGGGAGGATATCGAGTTCAGCACCTCTTTTTCTGACAAAGAGATGCTTGTTATGGCCGATGTCGGACAGCTCAACCAGGTGCTGATGAACCTGGCGACCAATGCCCGTGACGCAATGCCCAATGGGGGATGTCTGCGCATCTCGACCTGCGAGGTAGTCGTGGAGAAGGG
>Ga0187878_1004278_pt1 | contig 11182 bp, 9 predicted proteins | sample June2016WEW_17_1_FD_132979 | JGI IMG/M metagenome (GOLD analysis project Ga0187878, IMG submission 132979) | Peatland microbial communities from SPRUCE experiment site at the Marcell Experimental Forest, Minnesota, USA - June2016WEW_17_150 | ecosystem: Environmental > Terrestrial > Soil >...
GCAAAGGCGTAGGCGATCACGGCAGCACCCTGGATCCTCCTGCCCGCGGCCGCGCTGTAGACGCCCTGCATCATGCGGTAGACCAGCCTGCTTACATCGCCGACCAGGCCATGATCATGGCGGAAGAATACTCGGAGCACCTTGGGAAAAGTGAAGACGATCTGGCGGTGAGGGAGGCGCAGCAGGAGCCGCTCGTTTATGTACTCGCCGAAGAGCAGGGTTCGCTTCTGCGAGCATGAGGGGCACAAATGGAAAACCTTGCAGCTGAACGGGCGGAAGTATTCTGACGTGCACTCGGTGTTCGTGCACTTGATCCTGGCGATACCCTTGGAGTAGTCCCCGCAACCCAGGAACCGTTCAACGGCCTTCGCGATGCGCTGCTGCCGGTACTTGCCGAGCCGTACGGCGAACTCAGGGTCGTATCGAGCAAGCAACTCGGGGAAATGGGCGCGGAAAAGCCTCTGCAGCGAGCTAGTGCCCCGCGGGCGGTACGTGCCCGGGGCTGTCGCACCCATGGCCAGCGCGAGTTGGTCTGCCACGCATGGATAGACGGCCCAACGGTGCGCGCTGCCTCACTGCCGCCATCGTCCGCCAGCATAACGGCGGCTACCGGAGTCGCACAGGGATGATATCGACCCAAGCAAAGGCCAGGGGCGGGAACGCTCAGAGCAGCCTGAACTCCTCCTAGCCTCGGAAGATGATGGTCTTCAGCTGCGTTCAAACGGTTTCGGGGACCGTAGAAGCTGTGGCCCCACTGCTCCAGTTTCTCACATCTTGCATCTGACAGTGCATGCGATCTCCCGGCGCTCAATCATGCAACTTTTTATGAAGTTAGAAGTTACAAATGCCCCAGGGATGACTCGAACATCTGACCTACGGTTTAGGAATACGAATCAAAACCGTTTCGGTGCGTGTCTCTCTGAAACTCACTGCTGCTTAATCATATTCCTTACAATAGGTTAGTCAATCAATGCTTGGCGCGGCCCCTCTTCTTGTTGTCACGAATTGGAGCTGTTTGCAAAGAAGACCGTATTTTTCTTACATCTTTTATCTGACAGTGCTGGCGTGACGGATTTGCTATCCCGACTTGACGGTCCGTGGAAGATGTCATGATCCTGGCTTTTTGGGCCACCGGGAGCCGGTAAGACAATAGAGTCCCGGCGAATCGACCTGGGAATCCTTCTCGGGGCGCAGACGTAGCTCTTCAAGACAACCTGGATGAGGCTGCTTTGTTTGCCGCATCTGCATTTTCGAGAGAGCTATTACTTCTCGTTTTCCCGGGCGTATTGCAGTCAAATGTCCCCAAGACAAGTGACTACTCTGGCGGGACAATCCTCCCGCCGAGCTGGGTTACTCTCCCGAGATCATCGGCGGTTCTCCACATTTCCGCGATTATGCCGCTACTGAAACGGAACCACCGGGCAATGGCGAAGTCGACTTTCTGGCCTCTGCCTGCGATGCCGAAAAAGTTGCCTCCCGGCTTGTGCAGCGAACGGCCAGTGGCGCGTACGGCTACTTTGTCTCCGGTAGCGATTACATCTTGCACATCCTAACGGAACTCAACAAACCCAGTGGCGTTGATGTGTGACTGCCTACTTCCTTCAGGCCCTGCGGGCAGGCCCTTGAATCCACCATGGATGACGCAGTCCGGGGCGACGATACGATCAAAGGCCGATCGGTCGGTGCCGTCGCTCGACACTTCCTGTAGCCAGCGCAGCGCCATCTCCCTGTTCCCTTCGCTTTCCATAGAAAATGCCTCCCCTGTCTACCACGAGAAAGTGCCTACGACGGGTTGTCAAGAGCGAGAGCGTCTTGCTACATTCCTGATGGGCTCTGCATGTAGGTCGGCAGCGTACTCGGCACTACAATAGCCAACAATCCGTAGGCTATCAATCCCAGTGCGGCAATTTGGGCTATCCTATTGCCGAATGGCAGTGATTTCTCGGCAAATATCACTACGGTAATCACCGCCATGGCAGCCACATTCATAATGCCGATTGGGAACAGGATTACGAACAGGAGCCAGCAGCAACCCAGACAAAAAGCACCATGTTTAGCCCCCATCCAAAACGCTCCTCCGACTCCATCGCGCCAAGAGGTGAGAATGAAGCTCAAGGGCGTTTGGCACTTGGTTAGACATACTGTCTTGAGCGGAGTGAGTTGGTAAACTCCGGCACCGATGAGGACAACACCGCCCAAGCGGGCAGTCATTTCCATGGAAATCATGGACACTTTTATAACCATTTGGATTCCAGTCGCAGCCAAGAAGGCCACGATACCGAACAGCGCCCAAACGAGCATGTAGGCGGCAACAAAGACCCAGGTGGACACAAACGATTGCCCACGTTGCTGTTTGTCGACTTGCACTCGGTGGAAAGTCAGAATCATTGGCGCTGCGGTGGGAAACATCATGGCCGCCATCATGACCACCCACATAACCAAAAAAAACAGAGGGGCCTGCATGTTCATTCCAGGCCCCATTGATTGTCCGGCCATGACCGATTGCCAGATGAGAAATGACCAGGCCACTGCGGCGACCGCCAAGAGAAAGCCAAGAATCACGTACCGTTGCCGCTTCAGCGGCAGCGACATCTCACTGACCATCAGTGTTCTCCTTGCAATCTTCTCTAAATCTAGCTCTACTTCATTACGAATAATCCTGCCACCTGCTACAAATGATCATTTAATCGCTGCTATTGGTTTGACCATTTGATGGGAGCATAGTGGCCGTTCTTTCCGGAGTTGTCCCAACGCATGCCATAATCCTCGAAGGTGCTTCCCTGGTCGCCTACCGCCATAGCCAAGCCTTCTGTGGCAAAGGGGTGGGCGTTTGTGGCCCATATTTCTTTGTCGGGGACGATACTCGGGGCGGCATGCACCGCCATGTGCAGCACCCCGGATATCTCCACAGTCCGCTTCTTGTCGACCGAGGCATATGTGATGGGTGTTGTCTTCACGCCCAATACTTTCGAGATTAGGGGTGCGAGGGCGGCGACAGGGCCACCAGCGGCGCCAGTGAAGATAGCCTGAAGCGCTTCGCGCTGCTGATCATTCGCGCGGGAATCCAGGTAAAGCGCAACAGACCAGTTGCCATCAGCCATCACTCCGGGCGTATGAATGATAAGGACAGCGTTCAAGCTATCCAACGCTACTTTCCCGTATGCGCCTCGATCTACATGGAACGCCATCCCCACCTTGCAATCGCCGTTCGTTGGTTTGGCGGTGAGAGGGGGAAGAGTAGAGAACAAACACGGGCATACAACATCACAGTTGCAGTTCTCAAAGTAGTTGCCAGTGAGCTGCCATTTGATCTTGGGTGAATCCATGACTACCTCTCCTGCACAACACAGAAAGAATTGTTTGGAGCGGCATCAACGTGCCGTTTGACTGAAAGTAGGGTAGAACTAGTGGTGCGTCACCACTGATCCTCCCGGGAAAAGAAGCGTGACTAGTTGATAACTTTTCCACTATCTCTCAAAAATGCTTATAGCCGACTAAAATAGTCAACAATTTTCCTTAGTACCAACCAAAGGATAAGATTCCGAAAGCCACTTGTCAGAGAACCGTCATTGCTGTTGTTCCGGTTGCGACTTACGAAAAGGTGTCCAGACTCTTGAAAAGCAGTTCGGGAGAATGCAGATTTTGACCATCTTTTGACGTTCATTCTTTGAGACACCTAAGTTGCTATGGTAAAACGATGGAGTCTCGTCGAATCGACTTGGCGGGCTGCCATTGGAACGCTTGAAAAGCCTCCGTGGGGTGTGTCGAAGTTCTTACCACTTCACTGATCAGCCGCTTCTTGCCTACTGTGGACCTGGGTTCTGATAGACGCCTACCGGCTCAGGGAATAAGCTCAGCAGCGCAAAGGGCAAAGACACACGCCAAACCAGACAGGCCCTACGGAGATGCCTTCATGAGGCGCCCATGTTCATATGGCTTTGAGACAGGCGGTTGAGTAAGTTATGGAGAACCCGCGGCACAGAGCCGACTGCAGGTAGCGACAAAGGAGTGGAAAGAATGGCAGACGTTTCCATACTGACCTATGAAGGGACTGAAGTGAGCTTGGGGCAGGCGGAGCTCGGTTCGCTCAGGCAGGCAATAAAGGGGGAGCTCCTGCTTTCCTCCGATAGCCGCTACGACCAGGCAAGGAAGATCTGGAACGGCCTCATTGACAAGCGGCCCGCGTTGATCCTGGCCTGCGCCGGCAGCGAGGATGTGGTTGTCGGCGTGCGTTTCGCCGAGAGACACAGGCTGCTGTTGTCCGTGCGCGGAGGCGGCCACAACGTCGCAGGCAGCTCCCTGTGCGACGGCGGGATGGTCATCGACCTCTCCGGCATGCGGGGGGTGCATGTGGACCGCCAGAACGCCACGGTGCGGGCCGACGGGGGAGTTATGCTCGGCGGCCTAGATCGGGCAACGCAGGCGCATGGCCTGGCGGTACCCGTGGGGCTGGTCTCCGCCACCGGGGTTGCCGGATTGACCCTGCACGGGGGCCTGGGATGGCTGGCACGCAGGCACGGCATGACTATCGACAATCTGCGCAGCGCACGGGTGGTGACCGCCGACGGCCAGGTGCGCACGGCCGCACCCGGAAAGGACGAGGAACTGCTGTGGGCTCTGAAAGGCGGGGGCGGCAGCTTTGGGGTTGTAACTTCCTTCGAGTTCCAGGCTCACCCGGTGGGACCCCATGTTTGGCTGTCCATGCCCATGTATCCGGCCGCGAAGGCCACGGAGGCCCTCTCTTTCTACAGGGAGTTCATGGCCAGCGCCCCAGATGAGCTGACCGGCCTGGCCATCTTCTGGCAGGCGCCCAGCCAGCCGCCGATTCCCGAAAGAGCCTGGGGGGCGGAGGTGATCATCCTGGCCGCCTGCTACAGTGGACCCGCGGAGCATGGGGAGCAGGCCATCCGCCCGCTGCGCGAGTTCGACGATCCACTGGCCGACTTGAGCAGCGCCATTCCGTTCCTCGAGCTGCAGCAGTTCCTCGACGCCGATTACCCGGACGGCGACCTCTACTACTGGAAGTCCGTGTACTTGGGGGAATTGCGCGACGAGGTGATCGCGGTGCTCGCCCGGCAGGCTGCCAAGCGGCCCTCCGCACGCTCATCCATCGACGTATGGGGGCTAGGCGGCGCCGTGAGCCGCGTTCCGGCCTCGGCCACGCCCTTCGCCCGGCGGGAAGCCCAATTCCTGATCGGCATCGAGTCAAATTGGGACGAACCCGAAGAGTCAGAAGCCAACATCGCCTGGGCGCGGGAGACCTATACCGCAATGCAGCCCTTCTCCCTGGGCTCCTACCTGAACTTCCCCGGCTTGGGAGAGGAGGGCGAGCAACTGCTGCGCGGGGCCTATGGCGGTAACTTCGAGCGTCTGCAGGCGGCCAAGAAACGCTACGATCCGCAGAACCTCTTCCGCGGAACCCTGAGCGTCCGCTCCTCGTAGGCTTGGACGACCGCTGCCCCGCCGCGGTCGTCCGGCCGTCTTCTGGCGCGATAGCTCTCCTCGTAGTCCTCGCGCAAGACCTGCAAGATCGAGGGATCATCGGGGGAGACCGTAAGGCCTTCTCGCGCCCAGCCGGACCTCAGAAAATCACAATCCTGCCGAAGGGGGGTCGTCGAAACTGCCAACCCGGGTTCACTATCCTTGATAAGCCGAAAGCGGAGCTTCCTCGAAGTCAAGACATGGCAGACATCGAAAAAGAACCATCTCAATTACGTTCGCCTACCAAATGCAAGCGCCGCTCCATACCCAGAACGACGACCTCGTGCAACGAAAATGCGAACTTCTGTGGAAGATTGCGACGTAATGAGCCTCGATGCTGCGGACTGGACTTGAACCAGCACACCCCTTCGGCCATTAGCCCCTCAAGCTATAAATACCATTGCTGTCCGTTTCCGTCCGTTGCCGACATCTTTTCTAGATAAGGAATAGCGGGATTTCCATCGATTGCGCGAGATCTGTACGAATTCTTGTACGCGTGATTGTACGATGCGCCAGGCGCCCCGACTCCGGCCGCGTCCTCGAGGGGCGTGAGTCGCCTGCATCCGCGCCGGCATTCACGCGCTCGGGCTTAGCCCCATTCTTTCCAACAGCTGGGAGAAGGCGGGTTCGGAGCGGAGACTTGCCCACATGGGACGGACCTTGACGGAGAGGAGGGCGCTGCTGCGCTCCTCACAGGCTTTTTGGAGCCACGCGATTGCCTCGGTTTTTTCGCTCAGGCCACAGTGCACGAGCGCAAATGCCAGCGGTGCGACATATTTGCGCTTTGATTCAAGCTCCAACTCCCGCAGCAGCGCTCTTGCTTCTTCTGTTCTTCCCGAGCGAGCATAGGCAAATCCAAGATGGGCTCTGATATACGCGGATCCCTTTGAGAGGAGGACGGCCTTTCGGAGTGTCTGGATAGCATCTTCGTACATGGACTTCTCAAAGTAGGCTTCTGCGAGATTCCGATAGGCGGGAAGATAATTTTCGTCGACCCTGAACATTCTCTCGCACGCCTCCACTGACTTGTCGAATTGATTCGAGCAGTTGAAGATAACGGCTGCACAGCTGTTGACGTCGAGGGCCAAGGGGTTTAGTTCTTGCGCCCTGATGATCTCTGCAACCGCCTCATCCAGTCTCCCCATGCATGCCAGATAGTTACCGTATGCGCTGCAGACTTTTCCATAGTTGGGATTGAGGTCAATGGCCTGTCCGAACTCCTGCTCGGCGGCGGATTGGTCATGGTAGTAGGTTTTCATGACCGAGCCGAGGGTGGCGTGCGCTTCGGCAAGGGAATCATCAAGGTCCAGGGCTTTGCGAGCGAAATCCTCAGCTTTGAGGAAGCTTTCATTCGGAGGCAGGTACCCTTCTTCCCCCATCAGGTCGTAGCACTCCGCCAGTCCTGCGTACGCCAGGGCGAATTTCGGGTCCTCGTTCAGCGCCCGCTCGAAATACCGCATGGCGCTTCGGTAGCCTTCCTCAGTCCCCTTCGCCCGATCAGGGAGTCCTTTCAAATACAGGTTGTAAGACTCAATGTTCCCGGTCGCCCTCTTTTCTATCCTTTCCCGCTCCTGGGCATGAACATGGACTTCCAGGGCCTGGGCAACCTTGCTGGCGATGTCACTCTGGATTGCGAATATATCTTCCAGTTCCCTGTCGTAGTCTTGCGACCACAGGTGCTCGTCGTTGCGGACGTCAACGAGCTGTACGCTGATGCGGACGCGGCTGCCTGCTCTCCGAACGCTCCCTTCGACCACTGCGCCCACCTGAAGCTCTGCGGCGATCTCGGTCACGGTCTTGCCTGTTGACTTGAACCGCATGGCGGACGATCGCGAAATCGTCCTCAGGCCCCCGATCTTGGATACCGCGGAAATCAGCTCTTCGGTCAGGCCGTCCGCGAAATACTCGTCGTTGGGGTCCGGACTGATGTTTGCAAAGGGCAAGACCGCAATGCGCTTCTTCGGCGATCGTTCGCTTGATATCGTCTCGCCCGCCTTGGGCGTTCGGCCTTTGACCCGAGGCTCATCAACGAATGCTGGCAAGTCCGGCACACGCCCCTGGGCGATCGACTCTGCAAGGCGCAATGTTGCCTGCTGCGGAGGGCTGCCGAGCTCCTTTTCCAGCAGCCGCTGGCACTGTTCGAACTGGTGTTTTGCGGCCGCCCTGTTCCCTTCCCATGCAAACAGCCGCATGAGCATGACGTGAGCTGATTCGTCAAGTCGATCGAGGCCGAGCCTCTCATGGGCGTAGCCAATCGCCGAGCGAAAGTCGCCGGCTGCCGCGCTGCACAATGCGAGCCGATCCAGGACTTGCACCGCCTCCAGCCGGTATTTCTCCGTGGTAAAGAACTGCCAGTCGTCGAATTCGACGCTGTCCTTCAGCGTGAACCCGAGGAGAAACTCGCCTCGATACAGCTTCGCGGCTTCGGAGAGCACGGGAAGACACTGCCGGCATATTGCCGGCTGTCCGTGGGCGTGGCTCATGGAAAGAGCGAGCGACTCTCGAAATCGCGACAGATCGATCCAGATATCCGGCAATTCGGGCAGGGAGACGGTTTCCCGTTCAGCGTCTATGACTTCCCGACCAAGAGCGGTGCGCAAAGTTGAAAGCGTACGGCGGAGCGCGGCATGCCCCTCTGCGCGGCCATAGCGCGACCATAGCAGGTTGACCAATGCGTCGCGGCCGACCGGCTTTCCAATCACCGAAAGGTACGCCATGAGGGCGATGGCTTTCCGCGTGTCAAGGTGAACAGGATTCCCGTCAAGCTCGATGCTCGGAGGACCCAGAAACGCCAGACGAACTTTCGCCATGATTCCTTGCCCTGGTCGCAAATATACTAGCTGAAACGTGATGCGAGGAATCAAAAACCAGCGGCCGTCACGCCCGTAACGCCTCCGTAACTGCCAGGGTCTCAATCCCGTAACGGTGGAGTAACGAGGAACATGCGAACATCTACGATAGCACGAGGCGCTTGAAAGCCTCGTATCGACGACGAAAGGAGATTATCGCCATGAAGAGTGCAGATATTGCTTTGGTGCTTCAGAACGCAGCGAGGAGTGTCCCGGCCAGGCAAGCCCGGTGCACACTCCGCTTTGCGCTCTACTCGGGGGAGCTTCTACGGATCCCGCGCGACAGTCAGCACCTCCACGTTCTGTCGGGCACCGCCTGGATCAGCGTGGCGGGAAAGGACATGGTTGCTTCCCCAGGGAATTGCGCGAAACTCGTCCGGACCCAGTTTCCAGCCCTGGTCTCGGCGCTCGGTGGCCAGCCGCTCCTTTTCGAGATCTGGTGAGCCATGAAAAGACGAGTAATCTTAGGATTGCTGCTGCTTGCCCTTCCTACCTTACTGATTGGCGAGATCGCAAGCCCTCAGCAGACGCCATCGCTTTTATCGCTTCAGCTGACTCCTGCGCTCGATGTCCCTCCGAGCGCAAGCAGTGCAGTCTTCGGTGCAGCAGGGGAATACGGTTCAGAGCGGACTATCGTCTCCCTTTCCTGCCCATGGTCTATGTCTCCGGGGGACTCGGCTACGACTACGTTACAGCCACCCGGGGGGGTCACACTGTCTGCTTCGGTGACTTCGCTCTCACTCGGTGGCGGCCTGAGATTCGACTTGTTGCCATGGTTGTCGGCAACTATCGGCGCCGGTGTCCTCCATGGCCGCCAACGCCTTGATCCGGGCCGATCATGAGCTCGAGAGAACCTATATGATGCTGGTGAACGTGGGTGACTGAGAGGCTGTTCAATTTAGTAGGGGGGATACACCAATGCCAATTTTCATGGACCGACACAATGTTCCGGGCGCGACCGTTGAGGACGTCAGACTTGCACATAAAAAAGATGAGGAGATGCAGGCTGAGCATAAAGTCTCTTTTCTGACTTACTGGTTTGACCAAAAAAGTGGCTGCGTCTTTTGCCTGGTCGATGCACCCGATAAAGAGTCACTTACGAAAGTACATAGTCTGGCGCATGGCCTCATCCCTGCTGATATTATTGAAGTCGATCTCACAAACGTTGAGGCTTTTCTGGGACGTAATGCGGACCCCAAAGCAGAAAAATCACCGGACGGTAAGGAATACATTCCGATAGGAAGCGCCTTCCGCTGCATTCTGTTCACCGACCTGCAAGGCTCCTCCAGTATGTCACGTGCTATCGGGGACACGGCTGCCATGGATTTGCTCGACAGCCATGACAAAATCATACGTGGAGCACTTGCAACCTATCGCGGCAGAGAGATCAAACATACGGGCGATGGCATCATGGCCTCTTTCAAGGATGTTGCCGATTCCCTCAAATGTGCAGTAGCCATCCAGAGGTCTTTTCACGAATTCAACAAAGGTAATCCCAGAATTCCGTTGCATGTACGAATTGGCATTAACGCAGGTGAGCCGGTAGAACGTGGGATGGACCTATTCGGCATGACGGTTCAACTGGCAGCGCGCACCTGTGACCATGCCAAACCAGAACATATTCTGGTTACAGGCGTCATTTACGAACTGTCAAGAAACGAAGCAACGTCCGGCGTGAGCTTTAAGAAGGTAAGCAAAAAAGCCTATTTCAAAGGCTTTGAGAGCTCCCTCCAGCTTTATGAAGTTAACTGGCAAGCCGAAGAAGGGGCGCGGTAATGAGGAACGATCCGGGGCAATAGTGGATGCTATGATCAATGGAGATGATGCTGCGAAGGATGATGGGATTCCTCCGCGGCATCATAACGTTAGTGGCAAATGTCTCTGGAAGGGGTTTTAAATCGGGATCAGCCCTATGCAGACCAGCGCAGCGGATATATTCATGTGGCTTGGTTCGCCGAAATGAATATGGTGGAAACATACACTCAGTCAGATGGGATTCAACATAAACAGATTGGTGGCTTGCGTGTCAACGGCGGACGAAACGCGGCGGACGAAAACTGCGCATTTCTGGCGGGTGAAAATTGCACACCCAGCCTTCCTGGGTGATTAACCTAGTCTACAACGCCCTTGCCTCCTTTGCTTTCCTGCGTGAACGTGACGGTGACTCTTCGGCACCCTGATGGAAGGCCTGCCAGAGTTCAGTGTGCTGACGCATACGGTAGGAATTGCCACGGATGTTTACGATGTGACAGTGGTGCAGGATGCGGTCGATGAAAGCTGCCGCTATCACCTCGTCGCCAAGCACCTCGCCCCGCACGCGCCGGGCTCCACGCGCTGGATCAGGCAGCCCGTCTAGCAGCCACTGAGCGACAACGAGGAGTGCGGCATTCCGGTTTGGTTCACCCGTCGAACGAGCGAATAGGTACTTCCGCGTGTGGGAATTGTAGAATTGGACGTACCATATGCTGCCGCGGCGGAATAGGGAAAACCGATCTTGGCGTATACCCAATCTCCCGGTGGACTTATCTGTCAGTCCATCTGACGGTGAGTTGAGAATGCGCCAGTTTTCTGGTAACGATCTGACACAACTCCTTGCATGTTAAGGAGTTGCGTATGCCCCAGGGATGACTCGAACATCTGACCTACGGTTTAGGAATACGAATCAGAACCGTTTCGGTGCGTGTCTCTCTGAGACTCACTGCTGCTTAATAGTATTCCTTACAAGAGGTTGGGTCAATCAGCGCCCGGGGCGGAGCCTCCGGCTATTGGCTCGAATTGGATCTATTTGTAACGAAGCGCAGATTTTTCCTACATCTTTGATCCTACAGTTCCGCACGCTGGGATATCCTCCA
>Ga0187878_1004280_pt1 | contig 11180 bp, 14 predicted proteins | sample June2016WEW_17_1_FD_132979 | JGI IMG/M metagenome (GOLD analysis project Ga0187878, IMG submission 132979) | Peatland microbial communities from SPRUCE experiment site at the Marcell Experimental Forest, Minnesota, USA - June2016WEW_17_150 | ecosystem: Environmental > Terrestrial > Soil >...
ATATAGGGGATCAATTGTAGTCGTATGTCCTATGAAAGCTACTCCACCGTTTATTGTTATTGTTGCTGGTTGCCAAGACAACGCATTTGCTATTGCACTGTACTTATCTAATGTATTGGCTACTTCTATTACGAAATCTCCAGCCATGGTGGTTAGTGATTTATGGGTTGTTGCAGTTATTACATCATCTGAAAATGTGAATCCACCAATGTTGACTGTACATTGAGGGTTCTGTGGAGATTGAACCAACCTAAATTGCCTCTGTCAAATCCATTTGGAAGTAAATCATAATGGTACTCGGTATTCCCGGTACTAATTTCATTCTAGGTTGAATTATCAAGAAAGATCTACCATTAAGATCTTCATTGTTGTCCGGGGTAGTAAGTGTTAATACTACAGGAGAGTTATTTTTCTCCCATACGTTAATTGTATTTCTTGGATCAACTCCTGTCCAAGCTCCGTTTCTAACTGTAACCTCATAACTTCCAGTACCAAATGTCTGTTTAACGTCACCATATCTATTACCAACTGGAAGTTTTCCTATTCTTGGATCACGGTAATATTCAATATCAGACTGGGAAATGTCAACTGTAACTCCGCCATAGCTTAATGTTACTGTCATTTATATCACGTTCCGTACCTAGATGGATACCTACGCTGGTTTTCATATTCATATTCAACTGCTGTTACCCTTAACATTTGACTTGCGTTTGCGTCAAGGTGAATTGAAACTCCTGTCATTCCACCGCCACCAGAAGGACTTGCAGCTCCAGTTTGCCTAATGTTAGATCCGGGTGGAGTCACTACTTCTCCAGCTTCAAGGTGATAATTACCTGAAAATGGCACTCCGCTCGGTGCACCAAACTGCATAGTTGGCGGAGTTGAAATTGAACTTTGAGATTTCATAACTTGCATTCAAGCCAACATTGAAACTGCGCCTATTAGTGCTGCAGCTCCAAACGTAAGTACATTCTCCCATAATGCTCCCTCTTCCATTGAAGCGTTCCACATGTTCTGAAATGCAGTAACTATACCTAGTTTACTAGGTAGCATGTCGTATATGTTTGCCAGTGACGATATCATTTGTATTCCCATTGGAAGGAGCATTATATATTCTCTTTCTTGGAGCATCTGCAATCTTTCTTGTGTCCTAGACAGTGAGTTTTGGGCAACTTCCATGGCGTTATGGGCTTTAATCGCTTGATCTGATGTTGGTCCAAATTTCTCTAACGCTGCATTATATGTCATTTGAGAGTTAGTTAATCTTAGTTGTGCGCTGGATAATGCGTCTGCGGCCATTTCCTGTCTCATTTGCATGAACTCAAACATCATTAGTGAATTTGTAACGCCTGATATTGCTCCACCGAACCTTGTAAATCCTGAGATTTGACTGGTCATTGATACTTGCCCTTGTTCGCCAACGTCATTTACGTTCTGCTCTGCGTCTGCTACTTGGTTTAATCCATCTACAGCAGCTCCTACTTGATCTTCGCCGTCAAACAGTACGCTTAGTACCAGTTCCATTTTACTTTGACCTAATGCCATGCTCATTTTATATCATCTCGACCTTTGCCTTTCGGCTTGATTCATCCTGTCCTCTACTATGTCGTCTATAGTTGAAATGATGAACAGTATTTCTTCTCCTAGTTTGCTGTTTAACTCGGCTAATTGATCGGTAGTCCACCCAAACTCTTTCATGAGTCTAAATTTCTTAATTGCTGGATGGTATCTACCTAGCTTCACTGCTAAGGCAAATTTCGGATCTCTTCGTCAGAAGGTTCATTCAAAGACCTAATGACAGACAGTAACATGTCTCCACGTTTACCTCCAAGTTCATTTATCTCAGCGTCAGTTAACGGCCTAAACTCCTCAGTATCAGTATTTTTAACCGTAACTGCAAGTTTCATTAGCTCAGTGTTGTATCCATGCATGTCCATGTTATATCTTCCAATGTCCATGTGAGTATATTTAGCTCTAATTCCGTCCTTAATCATCCATGGTATTTCTATACATTTCCATTTCTTTGGAGACATTATCTTAGACATCACCCAAGCTACCACCACCTGCTTTTTTTCTCCATTTTTAGGGTTAACTATTTCAACGTACTGTGATTTACTTAAAGTCCACCCTTCACTTATGAGTTTATCTGCGTCCTCTTTGTTTCTAGTAGTTTTAAATTCCTCATCATTTACAATTTTATTTTCTACCATATTTATCGCCCTTATCCTAGAGCATCATCAGCTCATCATAGCCATCCCGCTAGAGCCAAATGATTATTGAATTGGGTCTAGTAGCATACGGCTGAGCCGTCAAAGCGTTCTCCTCTTCCGATATCAGAAGAGTGACTAATGTGGCTAAAGGCACTTAGGCATACTACTAGACGATTATATATCTGAATACATAACGTTATTTATAAAAATACATAGTTAATAAAGTTGATTAGACTTGTGTTAATTGCATCCCACACGTCATCGATATGCTCAAGTATCGTTTCCTGCATCCAAGGCCTAGCTGGATAGTTTATTGTACCTTCGTGAACGTAAAATCCGTATGGTGCTTCCGCTCGAATTACCACTTGATATCTGTCTGACAGTTGACTGATCTCAAGAACGTGACTGTCACGTAAGCGGCCAGTGGATTGAGTTGGATAGTGGGTTGAAGTTGGAGATGGACATGTTTCCATGACGGACATCATAAGCGCACTACTTGCACTATTGACTCCATCTTGTAGGCTGTCCATTACTTCATCTCGAAATTGAAGTAGTTTGTTGATTAAAGGAGTTACGTCTCCTTCAACCCTAATTGTAACTACCAATTTCTATGCCAACGTTGCTGTTAGTGCTGTTCCCGGTACTTTAGGTGCTAGTATGTCACGTGTTACCTGTTTCATCAGTTCAATGTTATCCCACTTGCAACCAGCCAATGTAATAGTATGTGTTGGTCCAAATGGAAGTACAACTGTGAATATTGCTTCGGAGGTAACATCAGTTAATTTGTTGAAGTCTTCCCAATTAGTTGTGATACTGAAGCCTATTGGGTTGCGGCCTGCTGGAAGTATTCGTGGTACATCTGAACCTATGTAGTATCCGTATGGGTCACGTTGAACTTGGTTTTGATAATCTAAGCTAAGCTCAAGTGCATATATCTGTGAACCATCAACTGTAGCTGATTGATCTTGGAAGTAGTATGGTCTGAGTGTACTTGCTGGTTCACTGGCATATGTAGATCCAGCTATCGTAGTTGTGAATGGATTGCCTGATGCAAATCCAGCTCCCATCAAGTCAAGTTCAACTTGAACTGGATCACCAACTTTCCAGTTTATTCTTCCCCTATCAGCTTTAACTCCTGTCATTCTTATGAATCTTACGTCTCCTGATGATCCGTAAATTGGCCTATATGCTTCTTCAATCGTAAATGAATTAGTTGCAGTTCCCGGTTGCCAGAATAGGTAACTGAACAGGTTCGTGTCAAATGGGTAATATACCATGCGATAATCCCACATTTTCTTAGTGTACACTATCCTGCTTAATGTTCTGAGGTTGTTGATTGCATATATTTTAGCTGGGTTAGGTTTCAGGTTGAAACCACATTCTTGAACGTTCCCGGGCCATAGAAATGCTGGTGTGGTTGGAGTTGTGTTGAATACTGTTTCTCCTATAATGTATGGTGTAACGTCATAACTACCGTAAACTACCAAATTTTATTTCTCCTATTGTGTTCTTACTATAATGCTATAGTGTTTTCACTATAGTCTCTCGGAATAGAACTGGGAGGATTTTCACACCCTTCATGCTCTATCCTGAGCTTGATTTCACCGTCATTATCATCCCATTCAAGTGAAATCGAAAATACGGGTGACAACTATATTGCTTATAGTATCGTAGTATACCCACCGTGGTATAATTACTTTATCCATATTGTTTGAACGTTAATCTTAGCTCTGAACAGTGCAGCAGCTCCTTGAGGATCTTCTTCCTGCCAGTAGCTAACGTTCCAGTAATCTATGCGCTCAATGTCCTTACTCGGTTTCACTGCTTTAAGTGCAAGTACACGTTCAATTGCCTTAACCAGTTGCCAACGTTCATCAATTGCACGTGACCAAATCCAAACGTCATGAAATGTAAAATGTAACCTTTTAGTTGAACCTGCTGCCCACCTTTCCACTTTCTCATTTATGAGCCTAATGTGAACCTCCGGTGTTGCACCACCAGTAAACCATTTAGTGTCAAACAGCACATTTGCTGGTATCTTACGCCCCGGCTTAATTTCCCTTCTATAAGTGTCCTTGATGATACTGAACAATGTTAGGTTTGGGTCTGGCATTTCGATCTGTGATGGATCAACTTGACCTTGACCCGGTAATGTTGACATTTATTTTACCTTCTTCCAAACCCATGGTTTTCCATTTCGAAAATAACCTGTTTTAGCCTACCAAGTACCATTACATATATTAATGTCCTATCAGGCATAGTTCTTTCTTTGAGTTCATACTCTAGAATGTTATCTAATTCTTTTGCTTCTGGTAACACCAATCCACCAATTGACATCTTATCTAAAAGTTCATCTTTTCTAAATGCACTATGTTGTTTTAGTAATAGTGGAAGTTGCTGTTCAACCAGTTTCCAGAAAGGTTCAATTTTAACTTCTATTGTAGCTATTCTTTCTTTAAGCCTAGCAATGGAAGTGAAATGTTGAGTTAGCAATCCAACTATGCTTATGAATATGGCTAGTAGAGCTATCATTACGTTTAATGTGTCTGCTTCCATTATCCCACCACCAATTCTCCAAATCTCCTGTGTACCATTCCACAGTATTCAACAAATTCTCTAAATGTTCTATTCCTCTTAGTTGAATTACAGGAATGACATACTATTCTTACGTTCTCTATACTAATTATGTTTTCATTGTCTGTTCTATCTAATGTAGGCGAATCTGGGTATGTAGTATTATTCTTACCTTGTTCCCAGTTTAGCTTTATCCCACAAATGTAGCATACATTAGTGTTTTTTGCTATAACTTCCAACTCTTGTGAAGATATTAAAGTAACGCATCCATAAATCCTATGTCTACTTAGCGTTGCCTGTGTCCATGATTTATATATGTGATTTCGATAATATGACTTTTTAACTTCTGGATGAGATCTGTACCATTCTTTTCTGTTTTCAGCATCACACTGTTTACATATTTTCTTGTAGCCTGACTTTATAGATGAATCTTTTGCCATTTCATCTACTTGCTTCAAAGTATTGCATATTTTACATGTTGGCAATCATCGACACCTATCCGACTACTACAGTACTTTCTCCACCTTGAGTTCCACCGGGGCTACCAAGCAGTGTTGCTGGTGGAATGTACTCTTCCAGTTGTAATATTTGTGCATCTACAGATTTCTTTAATTGCTCCATTCCGCTTGAAGGAGAACCGTAACCTACAAGCAATCTCTGAGCAGCAAGTAATGCACAATAGTTTCTTACGTTTCGTGGTACTTGAGGTTCACCTGCTGCGTAAGTAACTCTAATGTTGCGGTGTCCGTTGTGTGGTAGGTTGTTGATCCAAACTACCATTCCTTCGCTTGGGTAAACTACATAGTCTCCATCTCTTCCCTGCGAGCGTATGGCCCAAGTGTCCGGTGATCCGTCTGATCCTTCATTTTCCTCGAGTGATATTACGTTTAACACTGGCCTTTGCTGAAGGTGCAGCGTAGATTCTTGGAATAGTCTCCTGAACGTCCAGTTAGGTAACGTATTGAAACTTCTTGCTAGTACAAATGGCATCTCCGGCATCTCTTGACTTCTAAAGTCATAGTATTCTTGAAACACTTTCTGCGAGAACAGCTTTCTAGTTCTGTCGTAGATGTGTTGTTCCGCTTCTTCAATGAAATCGTTAATGTCAGCGTCATCTACAGTGTAAACATCAGTGTTCAAATTGAAGCTTATGAAATTCAAGCTTGGACTATCATATGCTCTCAGCCCAACTGAGCCTTGAATTGAAGACGGGAAACTATAATTAAATAGTTCACTACCGTCAAATTGAAATGAAACTAACCCTTGAGATGTTGACTTAACTTCAATCATGTACGTTGTGCTTATAGTCATGGATTGCGTTACTGTCTTAAGAGTGGTAGTAACTCCACTCAGTTTTCTAATTAGCTTAACTAAATTATTCACTGGATCTAACATAACAGCGTAATAGTTATTTGAATCTACGTATCCAAATAATATTCCACCTTGCCCTGAGGCTATGTCAGGCGTGACCGCTATTGCATAGTCACCGAATGTTGGTGCACTAAATATCATTACTCCTTCTTGTGTAGATCCAACTCCAGCTACAGATGACCTGTTGTTAGCTGCACTCCAAGATCCAGATACCTGAGTCCAAGCATTTAAGTTATCAAATTCATCTCCAGCTATTGCAATGGTAGATTTTTGATATCCAATTATTCCAATGTGCTTTCTCACATCGTTCGTAGTGCACAGTCTTGCTCCTATTATCCTAAAGCGCATTGGTAACCTGAAATTAGTATTTATAGTTGATCGGATTTCAACTGAGTAATCTTGCTGCATGTAGAACGGAGCTAGCGGATTAACCTTAACCCACATTTGAACGTAGTTGTCAGGTGGAAATGTAGGTATATTAATCTTATTGTAATAGTTATTTCCGTCAACGCTCAATAGTACAAAATCTCTTGCCACTGACCCGTTATCTTGAATGTAAAACACATCACCTGACACAGTAGATGCATTTGGATCAACTGGTATATATTTAACTATAAATTGAACTATTGATGGAACTCCAACTAGTACGTTCCCAGCGTCAATCCCAGCAGGTATCGCATCGTAAGTATACGTTGTCATTTAATCACCGGATGTTTTTATTGATGAACCAGTCGTTTCACTCTCTTGAGTGACACTAGTTGAACCTTGGGTTTCAGTTTCAGATTCAACCTTATATTTCCTAAGTAGGAATAATACTCTATCAGCGAAATTGATGAGTGCAGGTTTCATGTAAATTGATCTGTTCTCATAATTCGGTAACACTATCAATTCACTTATTTGCCTATTGCCCATACCTAACCTTGGTCCAATTGATCCAACGATTTGTCTATTAACACCAATTTCGTTAATAATTCTAGATGATATTTGCCTATCTCTAGCGTACATAATCATTTCGTAAATCTGTCTGTTTGAATATGCTGTTTGTTTTATCTGTTCAAGTATTTGCCTATCAATTCCACCGCTTACCGCCATGTACATTAATCTATCTACGTACCCGAGCTTATTAAGATTTGAATAAATTCGTCTATCTGACAGCGCAGCTATATATTCTACTATTTGCCTATTTGACATTCCAAGGTATCTTGGATCAATATACAGTTGTCTATCTTTATTCGCTATAATAGAAATTAGTTCTGATATTTGACTGTTAGAATAACCTAGAAGTGATATTATTTCAATTATCTGCCTATCCTTCGCTGCACTTAAGTCTATCAACATCTGTCGATCGGCATAATACGGTGACAGTTGATTTAAGTAAATTGACCTATCTCCATATGAAAATAGGAAACCTATAAACCCTTCTTGAGGATTTAACACAACTTGTCTATCAACGTTTTGAATCAACTGTGAAATAGGCATGTATATTGGAATGTCTTTAAGTCCGTAGAGTATTACTAAGTTTGATAATATTTGCCTGTCTCCGTAAAGTGGAATTGAAAGGTGAATATCTCTATCTTCAGTTGGACTGTACGGCAATATTACAATTTGCCTGTTTATATTATCGGTTACTAAGCGGACTGTAGCTAATTGAATGAGTGAATCTGCGTATGCAGGTGCACTAATATTAGCATATATTTGCCTATTTAATATTCCTAATATGCTTCCAACATTCAAATTAGACATTCTATCAAGGTAATTTATATCTGGCAGTTTTAATTGCATTTGTTTACTACTGAATCCAGTTTGAGTAGTTATGTCAATTGATAAATGTCTGTTACTTCTAGAGCTTTTATCTAATACATTAACTGCTACATCAACCCACGTTACAATAGCAGCTATTTGATTTATGAGAGGACTAACATTAGACCTCACATATTGTAATACAGTGCTTAATAAAGATGTAGTTCCTGTTACGTATGTTTGACCAGATTGAAGAACAATTGAATCCATTCCAACGTTATCTGCTACAAATTCTAACGTAAAAACAGGGTCATCCATCGGTGATATTGTAACTGAAGCCCAACTACTGTTTTGTTGATTGTAATTGTAAGAGCTAAAGAATGGTTCAGAATCAACAGTATTAATCAACTCAACTGCCCAAATTCCTACGATTTGGCTTGCGTCTATGGTTCCAGTAACAGTTTCTGTTCCAGCAGAAGGCCTAAAGCTATAGCAAAATTCAGCTTGAGTACCACTCATAAGAGGTGTTAGTGTGTCAGAACCAATGGTTACAGATACAAAGTTTTTGTATGGGCTAGATTGCCAAAACAATATACATATTAAAGAATTAGCTGAATGTGTAATATCCACACTAACTGTATGTGCGATTCCATCATTGAAATTAAGTGCAACATTTCCTATAGTAATCACTATTACTCTACCTCTTCCAGTTTAATGTATGGGAATACTTTGAAGTCCAATTTCAAACTTTCTAAGGTAGTTACGTAAATTTTATATTGCCCTGTTCTTAGGTTCATTTCACATACTATTGCTCTACCTGACTTGTCAATTACCATTCCCATCTTCTGCTCAAAGGTTCCCATGTCCTTTGCCGCTGTCAAGTTATATATGTTTTCTTTGAATTGGAAGAATTGGTACTTATGCTCTGAGCTTCCAAGTAGCGTCGATATTTTCAGCTCGCTTGTCAAGAATGCTTCCATGTCGCTCATGATCATAATTAATGTATTACGGTTTGACTCTGACCTAGATTTTAATCCAAGTTGCTTTTGAAGTTCAGCATCGTCTTGATCATTTAGATATCCAACACTCTTCTTCAAATCAATCAGGACTTTAATCTTATCCATGTAATTGTCAATGTCTTTTTCAACTGATATTAATGTTTCTTTGACTTTATCTATTACTTTATTTGCGATAATATTTCTATGCTCTAACATTGATGATCTATCAAGCCGATATAAAGCTATTAGATTTTCAACTTCAGCTTTAAATTGTTGGCCACCGTTAATCATTAAACTAAAATCTGAAATCTTACTTCTCAAAGCAGTAATAAAATCGAATATACTCCACTTCAACTGAACGGCTGAGATTCCATCCTTTGGAATATCATCCCACTTCATTTGATCCTCAGAAATAGATTTACCATCTTTATAATTTACAATAAACATAAAAAGTTACCTCCATTGAGTTAAGCTCTAAGACTTAACCAATCGAAGTTAAGGTACGGAGCTAAATTGGGAATTTCTAAGTGAACGTGTATTTGCACGTCAACACTGGTGTATGTCCTGTGGTTCCTGCGCTTGCGTCTGAAGGTACGAAGCATACGAAGTTGAATATTTTTCTTTCGTTAGCCGTAGCTGCGCCTGCACACTGCACATAGTTCGTATTGCCGCATAGTGCGTTAGGTGAAGCTGCACCGCCAGTAGCTAAAGTTGCTGTACACCAAGCTGCACCGGGTGCACCGCTAGTAGTCTCAATTGCCTTCAACCAAGACGTGTTGCTTGTTCCTGCTGTTCCAGCTAGCATCTCGTAGTTAACTGTGCTGTGAGCTGATGTATCCCAAGCCGTTAAGATTGGGGCAGTTGCCGTTGGATTAGTTGCGAAGAGTATGCTGAGTACGTTCTGGTTAGTGTTAACTGTTCCGTCGTAGGTTGCACATTTAGTTCCAGATCCGTAAGTTGGATAGTTTGCTCCCCATAGCTGTTCAGCTACTTTAGTGCTTGAAGCTGGAGCTGTTACTGCATCGAGTGAACTTCCAGTTGTACTAGGTCCACCGAAATAGAATGCCATTGAGCTTGTTACTTCAGTCCACGTAGGAGTGACATCAGTACCAGAGTTTATATAGAAAGTTACAGTTGGAGCTGCCATTTTTATTTTTCATCTCCTTAATTTTTATTTAATAGTTCAATCCATTGATTTTGGATTATCTTGAAATCATATCTCTTCGCATCTTCAGAGGCCTTCAATCCAGCGTCTAAAACTGATTGAGGATTATCATAACAAAATTGTAACCATCCAGCTATTGATGCTGAACTTACCATCGCCCTTTTGAACCCTCTGAACATATAAGTGGATTCTACGTCTGCTAAGAAACCCTTCCCATCACCAACTAACTGCTCAGCAGTAGTTGCATTGGTCATTATACTTGGAGTTCCACATGCATTTGCCTCTAACACTGGCACTCCAAAGCCCTCTCCACTTGAAGGTAGCACGTGAACGTTCATTGAATTATACATTTCAGCCATTAATGCATCGCTATATTTCATTGCGTAGTTGGCTGGATGAGTATGTAAATATTTAGCGTCAAGTTGATTTCTAGCTACGAGTTCAGTTAACGGATAGCTTGGATTATGTTCATCGTTCTGAAATGGATCTGTGTGGGCAAGTAACAGTACATTGTTCTTGTCTTTAGCAAATATTGCATATCCTTCAATTAACTTATCCAGTCTTTTTCTTTCCATGTTCTGGCCGACAAATCCAACTATGAACTTATCGTACGTGCTTTGTTGTAAATTCAAGTCAGCTCTAGTTTCTTGCTTTGGTTTATCACTTTTCTTGAATATTTCAGTGTCCACGCCATGGTATATTTTAGCTGCTGGCTCGAGAAAGTTATCTTTAGCAAGTTTCTCTCCCCAATCTGACATTACAACTAAGTTACAGTCATATTCAAGTAGATCTTTGGCTACTGAGACTTCCCATTCAACGTAATCTACCGGAAACCAACTGTACCACAATTTATTGTATCTGTGTGCCATGTCACCGATTGGCCTTGATATCTGATAGTCTCCTAAGGATATTACTGCTTTAACGTCAGGTAGTGCTGTGAAGTTTTCAAACGTGTAAACATTTAGTCCATGTAAATTGTACAGTTTCTTACCACCGGGTACTTCTGATGAATAAGGCGAATACACTTGAACTCCTTCAATGTCGTACATTGTTCCAGATGCCATGTTCCCTAAGTTCCAAGTGAAATATTCAACTTTATATCCCGCTTCAGATAATCCCTTA
>Ga0187878_1004282_pt1 | contig 11176 bp, 15 predicted proteins | sample June2016WEW_17_1_FD_132979 | JGI IMG/M metagenome (GOLD analysis project Ga0187878, IMG submission 132979) | Peatland microbial communities from SPRUCE experiment site at the Marcell Experimental Forest, Minnesota, USA - June2016WEW_17_150 | ecosystem: Environmental > Terrestrial > Soil >...
ATAGTTATTACTTTTAATGAACCTGTCCAAGGAGAAGGCTTCGGAGGAGAAATAGTTTCAGGGCTTGATAAATATATAAAAGGGCCCGATAATAAAATTATAGCGGATGCTTTAGAATCCATGATTTTAACACACGCCATTGAAGGCATTTCTGTAGATTCAGAAAAATATATAGCAGGTATTTGTTCAGCTTTAGATGTGATCAATCAAAAAAAGAGAGAAAGAATTTTAAAAAATGATCTGTGAATTGTGCAATGGCACCGGGCAGGCTACTGCAGTGGTCAAGCATGCCTATACAAATCTTTCCAAAACGGAATCGGTTCCCTGCTTATGCTTTTTGTCAAAAGCGATTTCTGCGGAGTACAAGCTGCTATCTTATTTAGGTGAGCAATATGTACCTCCTGATAAAATTGATGCCAGGTTGAATTTTAACTCAGAAAATCTGGTAGCCAATCCCAACCTGAAACTGTATGGGGACCCAGATTCCGTTTATTTACAGATCAAAGCTCTTTTAATGCGACACCGTTTTGATCAGAACACAAAAATATATCTCATGAAATCCATTAACATAGTGCATGACTTTCACGTTCAGCAGGCTAATGGGGACGTGCCCCAGCATATTTCCTTTCTCACAAACTATTCCCTACTTATAATAGTAGTAGGAACGATGGAAAGAAATGAGGCTCTGGCCCCTTGCCTTGCACAAGTTATTAATAACAGGATGGAAGCGAAAAAGCCGACCTGGGTATATATTCCTCCTATGGCCACAGGGATGGATGGGACTATTATAACCCAGGAAAAATCCCCCGACGTAGCCCAGATATTAAACGAGTTTGATAGTGTGGTGCTGGGGTCTAATAAATCTACGGGGCAAAAGCCTGTACGCACTGAATCTGCAGATTTTTCTGTGTCCTCAAAATAAAAGGAGGTAAAACCTAATGAGTGCACCATTAACTCAATGTCTAATTTCCAAAGCTGTATTTGGGAATAAAAAAGATTTAGAAATTGTTCTTGAAACTATGAAAATTAACAAACGTTATGGTCATTTTTTAACTGGTCCATGCAATTGTAATCCTCCATGCAAAGAACCTTCACGGGAACAAATTGATGAATTAAATATAAAAATAGCAGAAGCAACAAAAGATATCATTCCCTGTATTGAGGATTTTCCGGGAACTAAAGGGTATATAAAAGAATCAAAAGAAGATCCCACAGTATGAAAAGAATATTTCGTTCTATAATAGACATTCCCCGTGAAGGCAAGCCCACCATTGAGCAGGAAGAGCTCATCAGGAATTACAGAGCCTTTTTAGCTTCTACTGTCCAACCGGAAGATCCTTCCTATATTAAACTCTATCATTGGATCGAGGCACACTATAGAGATTATAAAGAGATTCCCTCTCTGCAGCTCCTATTCAAACGTGCAGAAAAAGATGGTGAAGAAACAGTTCTTGCAACTCTTAAAGACATCATCACAGAAACTCCCTTCATTCGTTCGAATTATCTGGAACTGTTAAAGGAGAAATTTGAAGAGCAAAGTAAGCACAAGCTTCAAAGTGTCCTGACTCGGACCTGGGAAGTGGCAAATACAGGACTGAAAGTAGGAAAAAAAGAGATCAAAGGTTTGTCCTCCGCAGTGGAATATTTTTTGGGGGAAAGCCGAAATTTCCGCATGGTGAATATGAACACCAAAACGGAAGGCAACGTCCGGAGTAAGGAAGATTGCACGGAAGTTTTAGAGGCTTATAAAAAACATAAAAAAGACCCATCAGTTAATATTGGCATGTATCAGCTGCTGGACAGAATTGATGACACCTGCAGAGGTATTAAGCCTGGAGACCTCATGATTATTGCAGCTTTCGTGGCCCAAGGTAAAACAATGCTCACCACTAATTTCGTTTATAATGGCATTATGCAGGGGATGAATGGCCTTTTTGTGTGCATGGAGATGAATTTTCAGGAAATGCGGGACTGGTTCTATGTCCTACATTGCAATTCTCCTGAATGGTTCGATGACGCAAAATATAAAAAGTATAAAAATCTGGCCGGCAAAATCAGCTATGATAAAGTTCGGTATGGAGAATTGTCCGATCTTGAGCATGAATTTTTCACTCTCGTGTCCAATGACTTTTCTTCCCGGCAGGACTTCGGAAACCTTTTCCTTTACCAGCCCACAGAAGGTCTTACACCCTCCAAACTTGAGCAGATAGCCTATGATTATAATTCCAGACTGCAGGACATGGGACAGAGTCTGGATTTCCTGGCCGTTGATTATGTGGGCCTTATGATTCCGGATAAATCTGAAAAATATGGTGACTGGAACATAGATCTGAACAATATTATTAAAAAGCTGAAAAACATGGCCATAAACTTTGATAACGGCCGGGGTCTACGGGTCGTCACCCCCTTCCAGGTAAACCGGCAAGGCTATAAAGACGCCCAGAAAAATGACGGAATTTATGGATTGGCAGCTCTTTCTAATGCCAATGAAGCCGAACGGTCATCAGATCTTATTATTAGTACTTACATGACTCGGGAAATGCAGACCAGTGGAATAATAAAAATAGGCTGTTTAAAACATCGCCGGGGGGCCTTGTTCGATGCCTTTGAGGCCTCCATTAATTTTCAGAATAAGCAAATACGGGATTTTATACAGAGCAAAAAAACAGAAGATGGAAATGATCCCAGCATTAAAAATATAGCTATGGATGTGGTGTAAAATATGGGGGGGGGCAAATAGGTCAGACCTTACTCTTGAATGAATTAATGGCCATCTCTGATAAATGAGGAATAAATGAATTTAACAGATCGTTTTAAACAAATACAAAACAACATCAATGTCCCTGAGGATATCAAAAATCTATTGAAAGAAAACTTTTCAGAAAAAGAGCTTGCCGAACTGGACTCTTATGCTAGTTCCCCCGAAGGAAAGATCAACCAAAAAGAAACTGAAAAAATTAAACAAAGAAAAATAATTCCGGACCAAATCATAGCTCATAAATTTAAGGTGGCACTTTCGGATGAAGAAACTAAACTTAGTTTAGAAGAAGCATCTAAAAATAGACTGGAGAAAGAAAAAGAGAAAACTCAAAATATAATTGGAGTAGCAGCAGCCCACACAATGACAAAAGAGAATTTGGCACAAGACTTATGGGGGTACGACCCCGAAGAAAAGAGACACTTTGAAAATGTTTTTGGTTTTCATTCTTCTTCTGAATCAAATGTGGGTATTCGAGAGCCCATTAAAACGAAATTGGAAACAAAACAGGAAAATCCAGAGACTAAAAAACATCTTTCCCGATATGACCTTATAAACGAGGAATAAAAAAATGACAACAGTGCTACTTAGGAGCGATATAGCATTAAATTGGATGCGTGTAAATCCTATCTTAGCACAAGGAGAGTTTGCTTTCGAAACAGATACCATGCGAGCTAAAATAGGAGACGGGATTAAATCCTGGAATGATCTGCCATACTTCTATCAAGGCGAAATTACAACTCCATTTTATGGAGTTGTGGAAAATCATAATTCTGTATCTATAAAAGGATTAAAAACCAAAGAACCCGAAAAAGAACTGAAACATCTTTCCCGGTATGATTTAATCAACGAATAATGAAAGACCCTGCAAAATTAAAACTTCTCGTGCTCGAGAAAATTAAATTGGCAGACCTCATGCTTGCCTACAAGGTTTCTTTTGCCTTCAGCCCGAAGCATGCCGATGCCGTGCAGTTTAAGTGTCCCTTCCACGGGAAAGATAACAAGCCGTCTGCACGTCTTTATAATACCACGAATACTGCTTGGTGCTGGGTCTGCCGAAAGGCCTGGGACCCTATATCCTTTATAATGGACAAAGAAAAAATGTCCTTCATGCAGGCTCTTAGATATCTTATTGATCGGTTTAAAATAGACACCTCTTCTATATTGGATCAGCCAACCATTGAATTCAAACCTATCACAATCTCAGAGACTCGGGTATCTATGAAACACCTGCACAACTCTATATTAGGACTAAGAAAAAAAATCCCCCTTGAGAAATACAGCGCTTTATGCGGTGTTTATTGCATGATTGAATACAGAGAATCCACAGGAAAAGATATTATAGAATCTGTTAAAAAGTTGGAAGGAAAAATCGCATGTCTACAGGGATTATAAACGTCGGACTGGAAGAATTTTTAGAAGATAACGTCAAAGACCTTGCGGGAACTTTGCCCTGGATGAAAGGCACGGCCATGAGTCTTTGCCACAAGATGGAAGAGCTGAGTACGTTTATTGATCGTGCAATCCAGCAAAAGCGTGTTGCCTTAGATGTAGAAACCACAGGTCTCAATACTCGTCGGAAAAAAGAAGGTGGGTCATCCAGTGAGTTGGTGGGGGTTTCTCTTGCCCTTAGTGCCAACGAAGGAATATATGTTCCTGTACAACATGCAGATGGAAAAGAATTTAACCTTCCTCTTTTACATGTTCTAGATGAAATTAAACGTCTGTGCAAAAACTGTATTATTATAGTTCATAATGCTAAATTTGATTTCCAAATCCTTAGGAATTATGGGATTGAAATAGGAAACAGTCTCCTGGAACAATATTTAAATTTTGATGACACCCTCATTTTAGCCCACCTCTATGATGCAGGATCGAAAGATAATAAATTAAAACATCTATCCGAAAAAATACTCGGCCGTCCTATGATAGAGTTTTCGGAAGCTACCGGAGGCTCTCATAGATTCGATTTCATTTCTCCCAAAATCGGTTATGTATATGCTGTCTCCGACGCCATGAATACCTATGCACTGTATGAATTCTTTATTCAGCAGACGATTGTTAAGGAACAGTCGGCCATTTATAATCTGGAAAAGCGCTTGGTTTTTGTGGTCATGGAAATGGAATCCAATTTAGTCTACATAGATCGAGAATATTTGAAGGTTGAAAATATACGAGTTCTTAATAGAATAGAAGAGATTAAAAAGGAAATCTATGCAGCTGTAGGGCGGGAATTTAATGTAGGCAGTACACAGCAATTGGGAAAAATACTTTTTGAAGAACTCAAATATGATTATCCTGAGCGAACCAAAACTAAATCCGGGCAATATAGCACGGACAATGCCACCTTGGAAAAAATAACTTCCAAGTATCCACTTGTTAAATTGGTGGTGGAATTCCGAGAATTGGAAAAAGCTCAGGGTACTTATATTCAAAATTTGCTTAATAACTGTGACGCGGACGGGTGCATAAAATTAAGTTTCAAACAGACCGGTACAGACACAGGCAGGTTTTCCTCTCCCGGGGGTATGGGCCTCACCATAGATGGTTATTGCGGAGTTAATGTCCAGTCTATTCCTTCCAACTATGCGGAGGGGGCCCCAGATGTTCGGAAAGCCTTTAGAGCAAGGCCTGGAAAAAAATTAGTGGCTATGGATTTTTCCGGTGAAGAATACCGTGTGGCCACCAATTTATCAAAAGAAACTACCTGGATAGAAGAATTTTTACATGGCAAGGGTGACTTTCACACTGCCACAGCCAAGCTTGCTTTTGGGAAAAATGAGGTTACCAAAGAGGAAAGACAAACGGGAAAAACTCTAAATTTTTTGATACTTTTTGGAGGAGGAGCACAAAACCTTGCCACCCAGGCACATCTTTCTCTTCAAGAAGCTAAAAGAATTATTCAGACTTTTTTCAGCAAAGCTACTCGATATAAAAGATGGACTGAAATTGAAAAAGCAGCCGCCAGAGAAGCTAAACGTTCCAAAACAGATTTTGGAAGAATACGGCCTCTGCATATGTTTTATGACACTGATGACGATGGACTCAAGGCTCATGCTGATCGTTGTGCAGTAAACTTCAGAATACAAGGTGTATGCGCTGATATCATGAAAACTGTATTGGTCAGGCTCTATAATTGGATACATACTCATAATCTGCAGGATGAAATTAAAATGCTGATTACAATGCATGATGAAATAGTTTTTGAAATTCCCGAAAATAAACTTGCAGAATATATTCCTACTTTGAACAGCATTATGTGCCTTGCGGATATTCTGCAGGGAATTCTGAAATGGCCGGTGCCTTTAATTACAGATGCAGAATATGGGGATTCCTGGCACGTAGACCATGATTTTTTTGAAGAACATCCGGAGCTTAAAAAAATAGATGATATACAATTCTATCAGACTGCTCCTCAGACTGCTGTTCCTGTTCCTGCTACTCCTATAGAAGAAATTCCAAAACCAGAAGATACAGCAAGAGTGCAAGAACCCGTGATACCAGAATCACCAGTAATAGCACTTCCTGAAGAAGAACTGTCGACAGCCACAATATCTGCACTAGTAGAACGTAGTCCTGAAGAATGCCCAGAAAATTTTGTTTTCCAAATAAATTCTTCTTTAACTCCTTCTAGAGGTCACCTTTTGAATCAAGTTTTACTTTTTTGCCAGGAAGAAGCAGCCAAGGAAGGATATTCTGGGAGTCTTAAAAACCTTAAACTGTGTGATAAAGACAACAATACTTTACTAGTTTCAGATGTCAAGATCCGACCTGATTGCTTCCTTGCATTAGCAAGATATCTGGGTCTCTAACCCCTACGTGGATAAGGGGTTAGGTAAATAAATGAGATATTATGAGAAATATACCTTATATTATGTAACAAGAAAGTTTAAAGATAGGGTTGGTTTTTACACATAACAAGAAATCAAACCCTCGCAAAAAATTCTCTTTACCCTCAACCCAAAATTAAGTGAGGCACTGCCATGCAGTACACCCCTGATGTAACATTATTTATTTTAACGAATTACGAGGAAATTCGAAAACTTGTATCCTCTATAGGCTATCAGTATAAAATAGATTCCATCCCGGATTTGGAAAACGATTTCTATCAGCGCCTGATAGAAAATAAGGTCCTTAAAAAATATGATCCTACCCGGACAAAAATTTCAACTTATCTTTATACCGTAATAGATAATCTGGCAAAAGCAAAGGTCAGTTCAAACGAGGCCCGAATAGAACAAAAAAAATTAAGTCTCGATGTTCTTCAAGCTTTAAATAAAGGTAACAAATTAAATTGGGATGAAAGGAAAATTCATTTTGATGTGCGTTACGAATCCCTGCTGCACAGAAATGAAGTCTCCAGCTGCATTGATGGGCTACCACTAGATTTAAACCTTTTTGAAGCCTATCTTGAAAAACAGTTAAAAGCAAATCCAAAAAAGCTGACTCTGGAGGCTGCCAATATAAATCTTCTAGATGTATTCAGGCTTCTCCGGGCAGGGTGTGCCCCCTGTGACCTTGCCCAAGTGTATGGAGTCACAGACATGTGGCTTAGTATGCTGAAAAAGGAGCTCCGGAAATACATGATCCGGTTCGGATTGGGGAACTAAAATGACCACCGCTTTATTGCTGATTAAAAAATAGAATACTGAAAGTGTCTATGAAGCCATTAACAACAAAACAATTTATTGAAAAAGCTATTAAAATTCACGGAAATAGGTATGACTACTCAAAATCTGAATATAAAGGGAGTCTAATAAAACTTATAATTATTTGTCCGAAACATGGTGAATTTTTGCAGAGCCCAGCTAATCATTTGCAAGGTCAGAATTGTCGCAAATGCTACATAGACAGTTTAAAAAAAGAAAAAAATTTAATTGAATTAAACAAAAAGAAACGCGAAGCAGATAAAAAATATAGGCTGAAACATTTACAGCTATTAAAAAAATGCCAAAGATTATATTATAACAAAAATAAAATAAAAATCTCTCAGCACCACAAAAATTATAACATAAAGCATAAAACTGAAATAAAATTACGCCAGAAAAAATATAATATTTTTCACAAAAAAGATATAAAAAAAACAATTAGAATATAATTTATTGCATAAAAAACAAATTAGCAATAATAAACAAGAATATCGTTTAGCTCATTTAGAGGAGATTAGACGCAAGAAAAAAATATATCGAATGAATAATAAAGAAAAAATCCAAGCACAACACAAAAAATATCAATTAAGTCATCAAGAAAAACTTCGGAATTATTTCAAAAGGTATACAATGAAACGACGGAAAAATGATATTAATTTTAAATTACAACATAATATACGTAATAGAATAGGGTTGGCCTTAAAACATAATCATAAATCTGCTCATACACTGGAATTAATTGGCTGTTCAATTGAAGATTTAAAAAAACATTTAAAACTAACGGCCTTACAAAATGGCTATCCGGATTTTGACATAGAAAATTTTGAAGGGAAAAAATGGCACATTGATCACATCATCCCCTGCTGTAAATTTGATTTAGCCGACCCCGATCAACAGAAAAAATGTTTTAATTATAAAAATTTACAAATTTTAAGTGCAAGAGAAAATATGCTAAAGGGGAATAAATTATGACTGACATTATTATAGTTTCCTACAAAGATGAAATAGATCTTAAAAGATGTATCGAATCTGTAAGAAAATACTGCAAAAATTATAATCTAATGGTCGAAAATAACAATCCACCTAATGCTAATGTGGGATACACTGCCGCAGTCAATGCAGGAATTAGGAAAGGTAAAAGTGAATTTATTTGGTTATTAAATTCGGATGCTATAGTGAAAGATGAAATGTCCCAACAAGCTCTGATAGAACGCTGCTTTTATGGGTCACAGGTCGGGATAGCAGGCAGTATGCAAATAGATCCTTTGGATCCAGACAGAATTTCTCATTGTGGGACTCTTTCCTGCCTCCCTGGAGTGCATAAAAATGGACGAATATCGAAAGGAGATGGAAGATTTCCCGAAAAACAAACATGGGTAAATTTCGCCTCGGTTCTATTGAAAAGAAGTATGATTGATAAAATAGGACCATTAGATCCAAGATTTTTTCTTATTTGTTCCGATAGTGATTATTGCTACTATGCCCGCTCAAAATCATATGAGGTTTGGTATGAGCCACGATCACAAGTTTACCATGTATTACGAGCTTCTAAGGCAGGGAGTGAATGGCACCAGAAAGACGTGGTCGCGTTTATGAAAAAATGGGGAATTCAGATGGATCCTGATGGTAAGAAATTTTATTTCAGCCGGGAATTTGACAGATTAAATAGATTACCCTGAACTTATGCTGAAACGAATTCTAAAAAAACTTTTACTGAAATGGCTCATGTCCGAATCAAAAGAAAAATGTAAATGTGGGTGGAGAGGTTATTCAGCTGAATGTAAACAAGAAGATTATTGTTGGGACGGAGGACCTTTAGCTTATGCAGCAGGAATGCATTATCTCTGCCCAAAATGTTTAACAAAAATAAAAGAGGGGAATTGTGTAAGAAGTTGAAAAGAAAAATTTATGACTGAAAAACAAAAAACTCTATTAGATAATAATCTTGCTTCTACCATTCTATACTCTATGGTAAAACTAGGAATGCACAGCACTGTAGAGGAACTCTCTGATTTTGATATAGATAGGATTAATGATTATATCACTGCCAATATACCGGATAAGGAGACTATAGAAGATGTTGCCGTGCACATGGAAACTGTTCTTGGGCAGTGGGAAAAAATAAAGAAAAAAGCACTTTAGTTTTTTATAAATAACCCATATAATATGATTGGCCCTAGTTAAAAAAACTTATTTAAAAACATAGGGGGAGCAGAATTTATGAGTGTAAAAAAAGAAAAATCCATCACGGAGCGAACAGTGTTTATTGTTGAAAAAGCATTGGACTTAAAACATAAAGATGCTGGCCTAAGTCTTAATGAGGCTATTACGAAAATAAAAGATGCTATTAAAGAAGCAGAGAAAGAATAAAAAATCTTTTTAAAAAAAGGAGGGTTCTAAGCCTATGCTGCCAACAGCAACGATTGTTATCAGTAAGAATGGAGACTCCCACATTGAGGGAGAAGAGAAAACCGATGTTTGCACTCGGCTTTCTGAGCTCGGACGGGCGGCCGGCAAAATAGTGTCGGACGATGAAAAGGACCACACACCAGTTTATCAAAAAGTCACTAGAAAGGGTTAAAAAAAATGTCACGCAAAATCAATATTCGGTTTGAAGTTCGGAATATGCTGATCATGAAGGACACCCTGAAACAGCTCGGGCATAATTTCACCGAGACCAAACAGGACGTTCTGGAGATCCAGGCATCCTACATGCCCATTTGTATCAATGGGGTCACTGGAATGATTGACTATGATGATGCCCACACCAAAACAGTGGACCGTATCAAGCAGCAGTATATGGCCAATTTTTATCGTGCCCAGGCCATTAAGGAAGGGATGCAGGTTAAACAGGAAGTTCATAATGGGGAAATCATTCTCCGGCTGAGTCACTAAAAAAGAATAATAAAACACACCTTCTTCCAGCAGGGCAAAACTGAAAGGAGCACCCAAAAAGTGTTCTTCCTTCTCTGTTGTCCTTTGTGGAGCCAACAATGCTAAATCTTGATCAATGTATAAATGCCAACCGCCCACTTATGTTCGCCACCTGTGAAAGTGATCTTGAGCTATTAAAATATATTCACGAAAAGCATGATCACAAAAAGGATGGGGATAAAAAACCCACCTTTTTTGTTTATAGCACCACACTAGCTCAGGTGGTTAAATTATCCGATCTTATCGACAAACATTTCTCGCCCGTAGAAGGTAAGCCTTTAACTACTATAGAGACCCTCGATTATATTTTGACCCGGCCCTTTCACCAGACTAATTCCGCCTTCGAGACTTATATTTTCCTGGACTGTGACGCCTATATTAATGATAGACAGATTCAGAGAAAAATTAAGGACATTCTCAGCCGTTATCAGTTGAATGCTGATTTCACCATAAATCTGCTGATGCTGTCCCAAACGGTATGCGTGCCTCCTTCCCTGGAGCGTCTCAGTGAGGTGGTATTTTTTGATCTTCCAGATGAGGAAAAATTACGTGAATTTTCAGCCCATCTAGCAGAAAAACTAAAACTCAAGCCTAAAGATCTTCCCACAGAAGAAACACTGATAAATTGCAAGGGCCTCACACTCTTTGAAACGGAACAGGCCTTTTTGCAAAGCATAAAATTGCATAAGGCCGGACTCGTGCCGAATAAAATAGACTTGGATTTTATAAGAAATTTCAAAAAATCTTCTATTGCCAAAACTGATCTACTCAGTCTTATGGAATCCAATGTCTCCTTTGAGGATATTGGAGGAATGGACACCCTCAAAAAATGGAT